>Ga0316613_10000303_pt1 | contig 46737 bp, 43 predicted proteins | sample OWC_soil_day10_C_2_FD_207647 | JGI IMG/M metagenome (GOLD analysis project Ga0316613, IMG submission 207647) | Wetland soil microbial communities from Old Woman Creek delta, Ohio, United States - OWC_soil_day10_CT_b | ecosystem: Environmental > Terrestrial > Soil > Wetlands | place: USA: Ohio...
TTCGCGGTCGTCGGAGTCTCCAGCATCCTCGCGGTATTCGCGCCGCTCGGTTGGCCGTTCGAGCTCTTCTCGCACTTCCGGCCGCAGTACGCGGCGGCGTCGCTGCTGATCGCGGTGCTGCTCGCCTGGCAGCGGCGTCCCGCCTACGCGGCCGCGGCGCTCGTCCTCGCCGGCTGGCACGGCATGCCTGTCGCCCAGCGGGCGCTCGCGGAGCCGCCGGTCGCCTGCAAGGGAACCGCCTTCACCGTGGTCACGGCCAACCTGCGCTACGTCAATGAGCGACCGGAGCCGTTCCTCGGCTGGCTCGATACCCAGGCGGCCGACGTCGTCGTTGTCCAGGAGGTCACGGACAGCTGGGCCCGGACGCTCGCGCTCCTGCCGGAATATCCTCACCATTACGTGCTGCCCCGGCCCGATGCCTACGGCATCGGTGTTCTGAGCCGGTGGCCGCTGGAAGCGGTGGCCGCAGTGGACCTCGCCGACGACGGGCTGCCGTCGCTGTCCGGGGTCGTGCGGATTGACGGCCAGCCGGTCCGCTTCCTGGGCCTGCACACGCGGTGGCCGGTGCTGCCGTGGCTGGCCCGGTCGCGCGACGACGCGCTGCGGCGCGTTGCCGAGATTTCGCGCACCGAGGAACTGCCCATCGTGGTGCTGGGCGACCTGAATCTCTCTCCCGACGCGCCGGCGTTCGGACGCCTGCTCGGCGACTCGGGACTGCGCGACGTGATGCACGGCCCGGACTGGCGCCCCACCTGGCAGGCCAGCTTCTGGCCACTGGCCCTCCGGATCGACCACGTGCTCGTGAACGGCGATCTGTGCGTCGATCACGCCGAGGTCGGGGCGCCGATCGGCTCTGATCACCGGCCGGTGATTGCGCGACTGCAGCTGCGGCCAGGCGCGGTCGCGGCGGCGGCGTCGGCCCCGGACGGCCCGGGCACCTGACGGGCGGGGCCTACTCGGCCGGCAGCGTCTCGCCCGTCGGCGGCGGGAACTCGCGACAGCACTCGACGAGCCAGCCGCGGAAGCGCACCACCTTGGGCAGCGAGAAATGCTCGGGCGGTGCCACCAGATACCACGCCCCCTGCTGCTGCACGCTCGGCATCATCGGCCGGACCAGCCGGCCTGCCGCCAGGTCCGCTGCTACCAGCGACCAGCGCGCCAGCGCCACGCCCTTGCCCTGCTCGACGGCCGCGAGCGTGACCGAGGCGTCCTCGGGCTGAGGCAACGTGTCGGTTCGCGTGGTGTCGCCGCCCACGCGGCGCAGCCAGTGTGGCCACGGCTCGGCGCGGCTGTGCAGCAGCGGGTAGCGGGCGAAGTCCGCCAGGGTGTCGATCGGGCCGAGCCGGGCGAGCAGCGCCGGGCTGCAGACCGGAAACACCCACTCGTCCAGCAGGTGCTCGGCCTTCAGGCCCGGCCACTCACCCGATCCGTAGACGATGGCGGCGTGGAAATCGTCGCGGCTGAAGTCGAGCGTCGCCCGGGCCGGGCCGAAGCGCACCTCGATCTCCGGATGCCGGCGGTTGAACTCGCCGAGGCGAGGCAGCAGCCAGCGCTGCAGGAACTCGTTCGCGACGCTCAGGTTGAGCAGGCCACCGACACGCTCCCGACGGATGCGGTCCACGGCGCGTCGCAGTTCCTCGAGCCCGCGCCGCACGCCCGGCAGCAGCTCCGCGCCTTCCTGCGTGAGGGCGACCGCGCGGGTGTGGCGCCGGAACAGCGGCACGCCGATATCGGCCTCCAGCGACTTGATCTGCGCGCTCACGGCAGCCGTCGTCACGCCGAGTTCCCGCGCAGCCGCGGTGAAGCTCAGGTGGGTGGCGACGGCCTCGAACACGCGCAGCGCGTTCAGCGGCAGACGATCGGGGTCGGCGGTCATCGGTCGCCTCGACTTAACTTTCGATTGACAATACGCACTGCTGCGCCTGCATGCAAGGCAGCCCCCGACTGGCTATGGAGGGAATCTGAAAAAAGGGAGGGCCTCGGATATCCTGACCGCATGCCCACTCGCGCCCTGTTCCCCACCCTGGTGTACGAGGCCCGGCTGGCTCCCGCGGGCGAGCGCGAGCTCAACCGCCGCCTGCTGCACGAGTGCCTGCAGTACCGCGAGGACGACGCGGCCGGCCGCAAGTGGTCCGCCGCGCGCTACCCGGGCGGCTACACGTCCTACGGCTCGCTGAGTCGCATGCACACGCTCTCGCCGACCTTCGCGACGCTCGAGCGCAAGTTGCGCCGACACGTGCGCGCCTTCGCCCACACCCTCGAGTTCGACCTCGAGGGTCGCGACCTCGCGATGACGGATTGCTGGATCAACATCATGCCCCGGGGCGTGGTGCACAGCCTGCACCTGCATCCGCTGTCCACGATCAGCGGCACGTATTACGTCCGGACCCCGCGCGGGACGGCGGGCCTCAAGTTCGAGGACCCGCGCCTCGACCGCTACATGGCGGCCCCTCCGCGCCGGCCGGATTGCCGGGTCGAGCACCGGCCCTGGGTCACCGTGCCGGCTACCGCTGGCAAGGTCGTCCTGTTTGAGAGCTGGCTGCGCCACGAGGTGCCGCCGAATCCGGCCGCCGCCGAGAGGATCAGCATCAGCTTCAACTACCACTGGTGACGGGCGAGTCCGCGACCGTTCGCGGCGCGACCGGGCCCCCGACCGCGCCGCCGCTGCTGAAACTGCCCGGGAACCGCAACCGAACAATTGGACGTCCACGGAGACTTCCCATGCACTCCTTCCTCCGGGTCGGCACGGTCACCCTGATGCTCCTGCTCACCGCCTGCTCCTCCGCTCCCACGCTGCCGGTCGCCACGAAGGTCGATCTCGACCGCTTCATGGGCGACTGGTACGTGATCGCCAACATCCCGACCCGTATGGAAAAGGGCGCTCACAACGCGGTCGAGTCGTATCGGCTGGACACGGACGGCACGATCGCCACGACCTTCACGTTCCGCGAAGACGGCTTCGACGGGCCCGAGCGAGTCATGAAGCCGCGCGGCTTCGTGCGGGATCGCGAGTCGAACGCCGTCTGGGGCATGCAGTTCATTTGGCCGATCAAGGCCGAATACCTGATTGCCCACGTGGACCCCGACTACACCGAGACCATCATTGCCCGCAGTCGCCTCGACTACGTGTGGATCATGGCCCGGACGCCGCAGATCCCGGAGGCAGACTTCGAGCGCCTGAAGCGGCAGGTCGCCGATCTCGGCTACGATATGTCGAAGCTGCAGGTCGTGCCCCAGCGCTGGTGAGGAACCGGGCAGCCCCAGGGTGAGAGTGCTTCAACCAGGAGAATCCACATGTCCGTCGCCAAGATCACCGAAATCACCTCGACCTCGAAGACGAGCTTCGACGACGCCGTCCAGTCCGGCATCCGCCGCGCCAGCAAGACCATCCGCGGGATCAGCGGCGCCTGGGTCGCCGACCAGGAAGTCGTCGTCAAGGGTGGAAAGGTCGTCGAGTACAAGGTGCGTCTGAAGCTGACCTTCGTGCTCGACAAGGACGGAAAGTGAAGTTGCGCAGCCTGATCGTCCCCGCCGCTTTCCTGGCGCTGGCGACGGGCGTGTCGCTGGCGGCCGACCCGCCGCTGGCCCCCGTGTCGCAGGAAGCCCTGATCCAGCGCCTCGATGATGGCGCGAAGGCGCCGTACGTGCTCGACGTAAGGACGATCGACGAGTATGTCTCCGGGCACGTGCCGGGCGCGGTGAACATTCCCCACGACCAGCTCGCCTCGCGGCTCGCCGAAGTGCCGAAGGACCGGGACGTGGTGCTCTACTGCCGCTCGGGACGCCGCGCCGTGCTTGCGGCCGAGGTGCTGGCCGACAACGGCTACGCCCGCCTCGAGCACCTGCAGGGCGACATCACCGCGTGGGTGGACCAGGGCCGGCCGGTGGAGAAGCCGCGGGATGCCGCCGCGTGCACCAAGGCACTCGCGAGCGGCGCTGCCACGGCGGAGGCCTGCACGGCCAACTGACTCCGGTCAGCCCCCGAGCGCCCGGTCGAGATCGGCCACGAGGTCGTCCGGGTGCTCGAGTCCGACGGCGAGCCGCAGCAGGTTCGGCGGCGTCTGCGTGAGCGGCCCCTCCATCGAGGCGCGGTGCTCGATCAGGCTCTCGACCCCGCCCAGGCTGGTGGCGCGCGTGAAGAGCTGCACGCGTGCTGCAACCGCCAGGGCTTCCGCCGCGCCCCCCGGCACCTGCACCGACACCACGGCACCGAACCCATCCTGCATCTGCCGCGATGCGAGCCCGTGGCCCGGGTGGCTCGCGAGGCCCGGGTAGTGCACGCGCTCCACGCGAGGGTGCGTGGCGAGGAACCGTGCCACGGCCAGAGCACCGGCGGATTGGGCGCGCACCCGCAGCGGCAGGGTGGCGAGGCTGCGCAGCAGCAGCCAGCAGTCGAAGGGCGAGGGCACGCCGCCACCCACCCCCTGGAACTGGCGCAGGCGCGCGAGCACGGGTCCCGTTTCGCGGGCCACGACGATCCCGCCGAGCACGTCGCTGTGGCCGCCCAGGAACTTGGTCGTGCTGTGCATCACGACGTCGGCGCCGAGCGCGAGCGGCTGCTGCAGCACCGGGCTCGCGAAGGTGTTGTCGCAGCCGAGCAGGGCGCCCCGCGCGCGGGCGAGTACGGCGAGTGCCGCGAGGTCGCTGACTCGCAGCAGCGGGTTCGACGGCGTCTCCACCCACAGCAGCGCCGCGCCGGGCTCGAGCGCCCGCTCCACGGCTGCGAGGTCGGTCGTGTCCACGAATGCGACGCTCGTGCCCCAGCCGGGCAGGATCTCGCGCAACTGTCGCGCGGTGCCGTGGTAGCAGTCCGCAGAGCAGACGATACGGCCGCCGGCTGCCGCCAGCGAGAACACCGCGAGCGTGGCGGCCGCACCCGAGCCGTACGCGACGGCCTCGGCGCCGCCCTCGAGCGCGGCGACGGCCTGCTCGAGCGAAGCGCGGTTCGGGTTGCCGCTGCGGCCGTAGAAGAAGCCCTGCGGGTAGGCGCCGTCCGGGCCCCGCTCGAAGGTGGTCGAGAGGTGGATCGGCTCGCGGACCGCGCCGGTCGACGGATCGGGCCTGCGGCCCGCGTGGATGGCCAGCGTCTCGAGCTTCATCGCGGCGGCTCGTATTCCTGAAGTCCGACCACCAGCATCCCCGGGCCGCCGTGCGTGCCGAGCGCGCTGCCGAGCGGCAGCAGTCGCGCCGAGACCACGCTGTCGGTGGTGAGCTGCCCGAGCAGCCACTGGCCCGCGGCCTCGCAGTCCGCGTGGCCGACCAGCAGCCGGTACCTGCGGTCGCCGCGGATGCGGCGGCGCACGAAGCGCGCGAACTTCTCATCGAGTCGCGACCGGCCGAACAGCACGCTGCCGGCCGAGACCCGGCCCTTGCGGTCGTTGTGCAGGATCGGCATGAGCTGCAGGCGGTCCGCGAGGTCCTTGACCCAGCGCGGCACGCGCCCGCCGCGCACCGCGTACTCGAGCGAGCCCACGAGTCCCCAGGTCCAGGTCTTCGGCAGGATCGCGCGCGTGGCCTCGATCACCCGCTCGGCGTCGTAGCCCGCCTGTGCGCACTCCGCCGCGTACATCGCGACCAGCCCCTGCCCGAGCGAGGCATTCATGCTGTCGATGACGGTCACCTTGCCGTGCGTGCTGACTCGTCCGGCGGCGGTCTCGGCCGCCGCGCAGGTGCCGCTCGCATGGCGGGTGATGTGGATCGACACGACGGAGTCGAAGTGCGAGGCCAGGAACTCGAACTGCCGCCGGAAATCTCCGGGCGGAGGCTGCGATGTTTTCGGGTGGGCGGGATTGCTGCGGAGCTCGGCGAAGAATTCCTCCGGGGTGAGACTCACCTTGTCGAGGTAGCTGTGCTCGCCGAAATTCACCCGCAACGGCACGAGGTGGATGTCGAGGCGGTCGAGCTCGTCCTCGGGGATGTCGGCGGCCGAATCCGTGACGATCGCCACGCGGCGTCCGGCGACGTGCGCCGAGTGCTGCTGGCGCTGCATGTCGTCGGCCTTCTCGCCCGACACCGCGCCGAAGTGCGACGCCACGCGAAACACCTCGGCCGGGTCGTTGACGTGGATGTGCACGCGCGCCTTGCCCTGCCGGCCGGCGACCACGAGGCTGCCGCCGAGCGTTGAGAGCTGTTCGCGCAGGTGTCGCCGGTCCAGCTCCTCGCCCGTCACCACGCACTCCGTGCAGTAGCGGTAGGCGAGGTCCACTTCCTCCCCGGCCGTCGCCTCGGCGGCGTCCGCCGCGCTCAGGACCGGCACGACGACGGCGGGCTCGTCCTCGGTGCCGCTCGCGATGTACTCCGTCATGCCCGAGATCAGCTCGACGAAGCCCTGCGCGCCGGCGTCCACCACGTTCGCCTTGCGCAGCGCCTCGAGCTGGAAGGTCGTGCGCTCGAGCGATGCCTGCGCCGCCTGCACTCCGCGGCGCAGCAGGGCGGCGAAATCGCGCGCCCCCTCGCGCTGCACGGCGTGCAGCTCGCGGGCGAAGTCCGTGAGCACCGTCAGGATCGTGCCCTCGCGCGGCTCGCTCAGGCTCTCGCGTGCGTAGTCGGCGCCGCCGCGCACGCCGTCGGCGAAATCGCGCGTGCTGAGCCGCCCGAGGTGACCGAGCCGGTCGCACAGTCCGAGGAAGAACTGCGCGAGGATGGCGCCCGAATTGCCGCGCGCGCCGTCGAGCGCCGCGTCGGCGATGCGCGTGAGGGTCTTGCCGGCGTGGTCGTCGGGCGTGCGCTGCAGGCTGCCGAGGACCGCGTGCATGGTGAGCGCGAGGTTCGTGCCCGTGTCGCCGTCGGGCACCGGGAACACGTTGATCTTGTTCAGGTGCTCCTGCCTCGACAGCAGACGAGCGATGCCGGCCTTGAGGGCGCGGTTGAGGCGCAGGCCATCGAGGTTGTCGGCCGTGGTGACGACGGTGTTCAAGCGCCGCTCTCCCGGGTGTTCAGTCGCGCGGCAGCAGGAACCGGTTGCCGCCCGCGCTCATGATGACGCCGTCGGCCGTGATCTCCTCGACTGCCGCGCCTTCCCGCGTCGACTCGCCCTCGCGGTACTTGGCGCCGTTGATGAACACGAAGCGCTCCTGCGGGCGGTTCGAGTAGACGTGCAGCTCGAGCTTGAGCTCCGGCAGGCCGCTGCTGGCCGCGACGTCGTCGGCGGTGGGCATGTTGCGCGATGCCGCGCCGGCGGGCCGCGGTGGACCGGCCGCCGTCAGGGTGCCGGCATCGGGCAGCGACTCGTAGACGACCGTACCTCCCCGGCGCGGAGCGGCGACCACGGCGGGCGGGCCGGGCGGCGGGGCCGCGGCGCGGGCCGCTGCTTCGTACTCCATCCCCGGCGAATAGCCGGACACTTCCTCTTCGAGCGGATTGCGGGTGGCAGGCGCCACGGGCTCAGCCGGTCGCAGCATCGGCGGCGGCAATGCGGCGGGCGGCGGAGTCGCCGGCCGGGTCTGGGTTACCGCGGCCTGGGCATTCGTAGCCGGCGGTGGCGTCACCGGCGGAGCCTGCGTCACGACTCCGCCCGTGCCCACGGCCGCAGTGGCCTGGACCGTCGGCTCGGCGGGCGGTGCGTCGCCCGATCGCACGAGCAACAGCACGCCGATCGCGACCAGGTTCACGACCAGCAGAGCGAGCGCCGCCGTCGCCCAGGGGTTCGATCTCGGCTTCGGCGCGGCGACCGCGACCTCGACCAGGGCGGGCCCGGTCTGCCGCTGCCGCTCGTGCTCGGACTTGCGCAAGGCGTCGAGGATGAACGACATGCGCCTCAGCCTCCCGCGGCCTGCGGGACGATCGTGGGCGACCCCGTGGCGTTAAGCGTGGTGTCGAGCACGATCTGGGTCTGCACGCCGGCGACACCGTCCACGGCGAGTCGGTGCTGGCGCTGGAAGTCCTGCACCAGCCGCACCAGCTCGTCGTCGTACACGTCGCTGCCGGGCGTCGCTGTCGGCAGGCCCTGCGCGGCACGGACGCTCTCCCTGAGCCAGCGCACGTCCTCACCACGCATGCCGGGGCCGAGCGCCTTCACCACCGCGAGCGGCGGCCGCCACAGCAGCAGGAAATCGCCGAACCAGTAGCGCGACAACGCGGTGATGCCGACCTCGCGCGATTCGCCGCCGAGGTCGAGGATCGCGTGCTCGTCGGTGAGTCCGGTGAGCAGGACCTGGTGGGTGCGGCCCAGGTCGTCAGTCAGCGTGAGGACGGCCGGGCGGTTCAGCGTCCGCAGCTGAGCCCACGAGCCTTTCTGGAACAGGCACTCCAGGCCCTGCCGTGCGGCCTGGTCGCAGCCCCGTCCGCGCGCCGGTTCGTAGAGCGCACCCCAGAGCGCGAACAACTTCGCGAGCGCGGCCTCGGTCGTGGTGTCGTTGCCGTGCCTCACCAGCAGCTCGGCCAGCGGCAGCGGCGGCGTGGCCGCGAGCACCGGCTCCGGGGGCGCGGTCGCCGGCGTCTCGATCGAGGCAGCGACCGCGGCGGAAGCGGCCGGCGGCTGCTCGACCGCGCGCGGTGGCTCCGCGTCGGCGGTCGCGGCCGGACGCTGCGCGAGGTAGGTCCAAAGGCCGATCGCGACCAGCGCCAGCGCGGCCGCCACCGCGGCGGCGGTGGCCCACTTGAGCCAGGGAGCCGGGACCGGCCGGCCGTACACCTCGGAGGCCGCCTGGCGCACGAGCGCGCCGCCCACGCGGTGCTCCTCCTGCGTGAATGCGCCGAGCAGCGCGCGGTCGCAGATCACGTTGATCACGCGCGGGATGCCGCCGCTCAGCCGGTGGACTTCGCGCAGCGCCGAGGGCGTGAACACCTCGGCCGTGGCGCCGGCGATGCGCATGCGGTGCTTCACGTAGCCGGCACTCTCCTCCCGGGAGAGCGGGTTCAGGTGGTACCGGCCGGTGATGCGCTGGGCGAGCTGCCGCAGCTCGGGCTGGCCGAGCAGCTCGCGCAGCTCGGGCTGGCCGATCAGGATGATCTGCAGCAGCTTGGTCGTGGCGGTCTCGAGGTTGGTGAGCAGCCGCACCTGCTCGAGCGTCTGGGTACTGAGGTTCTGCGCCTCGTCCACGATCAGCACCACGCGCCGCCCGCTCGCGTGCGTGTCGAGCAGGTGGCGCCCGAGCAGGTCCATCAGCGTCTTGGTGCTGCCGCGGCCGGCCTCGGGCACCGGGATGTGCAGCTCCTCGCAGATGGTGAGAAGGAACTCGGCCGGCGTGACCCGCGGGTTGAGGATCAGCGCGACGTCGGCGTGGCCCGGCAGCTGCTCGAGCAGGCTGCGGATGACCGTGGTCTTGCCGGTGCCCACCTCGCCCGTGAGCTGGATGAATCCGCCCGCCTCGTTGATGCCGTAGAGCAGGTGCGCGAGCGCCTCCGCGTGCCGCTCGCTGAGGTACAGGTAGCGGGGGTCCGGCGTGATCGCGAACGGCTTTTCCTGGAGTCCGAAAAAGCTCGTGTACATGCGGGGTTAGGCCATTTTCCAGCGCGCGGTCGGTCGCCAATGATGCCTGCCGCTGCCCGGCATGGCTAGCCGAGGCGTCGCATCGCTGGTGAGTGTCGGTCAGACCGCTGCCGGCGACGCGTTTGCTCGCGCCAGGCGCACTCAGCCGTTGCTGTCGCGCGGCGGCGCCGCGGGCTGCTCGAGCGAGCTTGCGCGGGTGAGTGCCACCTTCCCGAAGCGCTCGCGGATGCGGTCCACCGCGGCATCGAGTTCGCGGTTCCTCGCGGTCTGCGGCGCCGTGAAGAGCTCGAGCTGCGTCGCGGGCGCGAGCTCGCTCACGCCTACGCCGAGCAGGCGCAGCGCCGACCGGGGCTGCGAGGCGAGCCAGGCGTCGAGCAGCGCCGTGGCGAGCGAGGTGATCACCCGCGTTTCCTGCGTGGGCGGCTCGAAGCGTCGCTGCCGCGTGTAGGTGGTGAAGTCGCCGCGGCGAATCTTCACGGTCACGCAGCCGGCTGACAGCTGGCGTGCCCGCAGCCGCGCGCAGGCCTTGTCGGCGAGCCGCACGATCTCGGCGCGCAGCCTCGCGTGGTCCGCGATGTCCGTGTCGAAGGTCTCCTCGGCGCTGATCTGCTTCTCGTCGCGGTCGGGCACGACCGGGCGGTCGTCGATGCCGGCGGCGCGCTGCTGCACGCGCTCGGTGTAGCGGCCGAAGATCGGCCGCAGCCGGGCGGGGCTCGCCTGGCGCAACTCGCCGAGGGTGCGGATGCCGAGCGCCTCGACCTTGGGCGCCGTCTTGGCTCCGAGGCCGAACAGCCTTCGGATCGGCATCGGGTCGAGTAGAGAGCGAACCTCGTCGGGCCGCACGATCACGAGGCCGTCGGGCTTGCCGAAGTCGGAGGCGATCTTCGCCACCAGCTTGTTCGGCGCCGCTCCGACCGACGCGGTGAGCTCCGTGCGCGCGCGGACGAGCCGCCTGATCTCGCGTGCGATGTGCTCGGCGTCGCCGAGCGCCCTCGTGCTCGCCGTGATGTCGAGGAAGGCCTCGTCGAGCGACAGGCCCTGCACCAGCGGCGTGAACTCGTGGAACACGGCGAAGATCTGCTCCGAGACGGCCGCGTAGTGGCCGATGCGCGGCGGCACGCAGATGGCGTCAGGGCAGCGGCGGAGCGCCTCACGCACGGGCATCGCCGAGTGCACCCCGAAGCGCCGCACCTCGTAGCTCGCCGCCGCGACGACGCCGCGTCCCCCGGTGCCGCCGACGATCACCGGCCGGCCGCGCAGCGAGGGGTCGTCGCGCTGCTCGACCGACGCGTAGAAGGCGTCCATGTCCACGTGCAGGATGGCGCGACCGTCCATGCGCCTAGGATACGTTCCGCCCCCACGTACGTCCCGGCATCCGGTCCCCGCCACGGCGCGAATCGGGCGATAATCCAAGACCGTCGCGCCGCGGCGCGCCATCTGCCAGAGGACCTCCCCGTGACCCACCACATCGAACTGCCTCCGCTGCCCTATGCCCAGGACGCGCTCGCGCCGGTCATCTCGGCCGAGACGCTGTCGTTCCACTACGGCAAGCACCACAAGGCCTACGTGGACAACCTCAACAAGCTGGTGGCGGGCACCGACCTGTCGGAGACGCCGCTCGAGACCCTGATCAAGGCCGTTGCCGGCAAGCCGGACAAGGCCGGCGTGTTCAACAACGCCGCGCAGATCTGGAACCACACCTTCTTCTGGAACAGCCTGAAGCCGGGCGGCGGCGGCGCGCCGACGGGTGCGGTCGCGAAGGGCATCGATGCCGCCTTCGGCAGCTTCGAGAACTTCAAGAAGGAATTCGCCAACGCCGCGATGACGCAGTTCGGCAGCGGCTGGGCCTGGCTTGTGGCGGACAAGGGCCAGCTCAAGCTGGTGAAGACCCCCAATGCCGAGACGCCGCTCACCACCGGGCAGACGGCGCTGCTCACTATCGACGTGTGGGAGCACGCCTACTACCTCGACTACCAGAACCGGCGCGCTGACTTCGTGGCGGCCGTGATCGACAAGCTGCTCAACTGGGAGTTCGCCAACTCGAACCTCGCGCGCGCAGGCTGAGGCCGGCGCGTCCGTTCAGATCGTGAGCGCCGTGTAGGCCAGCAGCCCGATGCCGGTGAACACGAGGCTGATGAGATACGCGAGGCCGAGCAGCGCGCCCTTCGGCAGCGTCTTCCACCAGCTCTGCTCGTAGACGCGGCGCATGGCCTTGAGCAGGTACCACGGCACGTAGAACACGAGCGCGGCGCCCAGGAACCCCTGGGCCGCCGTGACGGCGCCTGCTGCCGCGCCCGACAGCATCCCGGCGAGTCGGTCGAGCAGGATCACGACGATCCCGGCGAGGAAGAAGAACGCGTGGAAGTGCACCACGAACAACAGGTGCTCCACGTAGTAGCGTCCCGAGCGGACGTACAGCACGCCCATCACCGCCGCGATCAGCGGCAGGAAGATGAACATCATCTTCGGGACGTTCTCGAACAGCGCGCGACCGTAGCTCTGCTGGTCGGCGACGATCTTGCGGCAGGCCTCGCGCAGCCGCGCCTCGTAGCGCTCGAGCACCGGGCCCGCATCGACCTTGAGCGTGGCCTCGCCGCAGGGGTCGGCGAGGACTTTCGCCGTGGCCGCGCGTTCCGCAGGCGTGGCCTGCTCCATCGTCTTCTCGAGTTCCTTGCGCAGGGCCTCGCGCTCCGACTCCGGCAGGCGCCGGACGATCTGGTCGATCAGGCCCCGCTCGGAAGCGTCGAGCGCACGCGGCGCGCCGGCATCCGCGGCGCCTGTTGCCGCGGGCTTCGGCGCGTCTGCCGCCGCCGGTGACTTCGCGCCGCCGTCCCGCAGTTGGATGTTGGCGCCCTCCTCGTCGAGCTGCAGCGCGACGTCGCCGCCCGGGTCCGACATCGAGGCGAGCACGAAGAACACCAGGCTAAGTACCAGGTACATGCGGAAGGGCGGCGTGTAGCTCGCGCGTCGGCCGCGCAGGAACTCCTGGGTGAGCAGCCCCGGCCGGAAGGCGAGCGGCACGAGCGTCCGCCACACCCGCGAATCGGCATTGAACAGGTCGCCGATCACGTCGCGGACGAGCCCCCAGAGGGACAGCACGCGGACCTTCGCCGGCTGTCCGCAGTGCGAGCAGTGCTGGCCGGTGAGCACCTCGCCGCAGTTGAGGCAGTTCTCCGTGGAAATCGCGCCATGAACGAATTCCTCGCGGTGCGGCAGGACGCGCGACTCCTCCGTGGCGCGGTCGCCGAAGCGGCCGATGCCCTGGGCCCGCATGCGCGGCGCATGGAAGGCGAGGTAGTGGTCGAGCGCCGCACGGTCGCGCAGCCGGTACTGCACGATGCGGCGGATCCGACCGTCCGGCGGCGCGTCGGCGTCGAGGATCTCGGCCGAGCGAAACCCGTCGAACTGCAGCATGTCGGCGATGTGGTCGCGCAGCCATGTGTCGAACGGCGCCTCGATGGCCGCGTCGGCCTCCAGGTTCACCTCGTAGAGGAGGCTGCGGCTGTCGCTCTGCGGCTGCACGGCGCGAAGGGTAGCAAAAGCAGCGGGGCCGGGCGGCGCTCGTGCCGTCCGGCCCCGCGGTGTGTCGGCCCGGCCCGAGGGTCAGGCGATGTCGCGCCACCGTTCCGGGCGCGGTACGTCCTGCACGCCCGCCACCAGGTCCTCGGTGGCGAAGTCGTCCACGTTGATGATGTCCATCACCTTGCGGTCGTAATCGCGCAGCTGCTGCGCCTCGGCCGGGCTCAGCAGTCCGGCGGCCAGCGCCTGCTCGATCTGGCCGGGCAGGTCGAGCGCAGTGATGCGCCCGGTCTTCACGCCCTCGACCCGCAGCCGCTTCTCGAGCGGCTCGGCGCCGACCGACAGCACCAGCGCCTCCTGCAGCAGGCCGATCGGGTTGCCCGGCTCGACGGTCTTGTAGATGCCGTGCGACAGGCGCTCGCGCGTCTCCGACGGCACCATCAGCGGTTCGACGATCCTGCGGCCGAGCCGGTCGCTCGCCGCGAAGTAGGTGCGTCCGCGCGGGAAGATCACCAGGCGCATCAGGGCCGCCACCCCGCGGTTCGGGAAGTTGCGCAGGAAGCCGTGCAGCTGCTCCTGGGCCTCGTAGAGCAGCGTGCGGCAGCTCCACTCGACGAGCGGCAGGTCCGCCTCGGGGCGGCCCTGGTTCTCGTAGTGCTTGAGCACCATCGAGGCCATGTAGAGCGCGGAGAGCACGTCGCCGAGGCGTGCCGAGAGGTGCTCCTTCTGCTTCAGGTAGCCGCCGAGCGTGAGCATCGCCATGTCGGTGGCGAAGGCGAACGCCGCGCTGAACTTGTTGATGTGCTGGTAGTAGCGGCGCGTGACCCCGTCCGTCGGGGCGTCGGAGAAGCGCGCGAGGGTCGTGGCCATCACGAGCGAGCGCGCGGCGTTCGAGATCGTGTAGCCCATGTGGCCGAACAGCGCGGTGTCGAACTCGCGCAGGCTCTGCGCCTTGTCCTTGAGCTTCGCCGCGTTCATCTCCTTCAGCACGTACGGATGGCAGCGGATCGCACCCTGGCCCAGGATCATCAGGCTGCGCGTCAGGATGTTCGCGCCCTCGACGGTGATCGCAACCGGCACCACCTGGTAGCCGCGGCCGAGGTAGTTCTTCGGCCCCAGGCAGATGCCCTTGCCGCCCTGCACATCCATGGCGTCGTTCGCGACCTTCCGGCCGAGCTCGGTGCAGTGGTATTTCAGCATCGCCGCCGGCACCGATGGCTTCTCGCCGCCGTCGATCGCGCCGGCGGTGACCGAGCGCGCCGCGTCGATGATGTAGGTGGCGCCCGCCATCCGGGTGAGGGCGGCCTCGACGCCCTCGAAGCGGCCCACCGGCTGCGCGAACTGCTTGCGGATGCGCGCGTAGGCGGCCGAGGCGTAGATGCCGGCCTTGGCGCCGCCGCAGGCGTTCGACGGCAGCGAGATGCAGCGGCCCACGGAGAGTTGCTCGACCAGCATGCGCCAGCCCTGGCCCGCCATCCTCGGCCCGCCGATGATCGCGTCGAGCGGCACGAATACGTCCTTGCCCGACAGCGGCCCGTTCTGGAACGGCACGTTGAGCGGGAAATGGCGGCGGCCGATCGTGACGCCCGGCGTTCCGCGCGGGATGAGCGCGCAGGTGATGCCGTAGTCGGTCTTCTCGCCGCCGAGCAGCTTGTCCGGATCGTAGAGCTTGAAGGCGAGGCCGATCACGGTCGCAATCGGCGCGAGCGTGATGTAGCGCTTCTGGAAATTCAGGCGGATGCCGAGCACTTCGCGGCCCTCGTGCGTGCCGCGGCAAACCACGCCGGTGTCGGGGATCGAGGCCGCGTCGGAGCCGGCGCGCGGGCCGGTCAGCGCGAAGCAGGGCACGTCCTCGCCGCGGGCGAGCCGCGGCAGGTAGTGGTTCTTCTGCTCCTCGGTGCCGTAGTGCAGCAGCAGCTCGGCGGGACCGAGCGAGTTCGGCACCGCGACCGTCGACGAGCAGGTGGCGCTGCGGCTCGCGAGCTTCACGAGCACGCAGGAGTGGGCGTAGGCCGAGAATTCGAGGCCGCCGTACTTCTTAGGGATGATCATCGCGAAGAAGCCCTTCGCCTTGAGGTAGTCCCAGACCTGGGGCGGTAGGTCCGCGCGGCGGTGGGTGATGTCCCACTCGTCGAGCATCCGGCACAGCTCCTCGCAGGGGCCGTCGAGGAAGGCCTGCTCCTCGGGACTCAGCTGCGGCGCCTTCGCGCCGAGCAGCTTCGGCCAGTCGGGCTTGCCGGTGAACAGCTCGCCGTCCCACCACACGGTGCCGGCCTCGAGCGCCTCACGCTCGGTGTCCGACATGGCGGGCAGCATGCGCCGGTACACCATCAGGAAGGGCTTGGTGACCCAGCGCATGCGCAGCGTGCCCACGTTGAGCAGCGCCAGCGCGATGAAGGTCGTCCACAGGATGAACAGCCACGGCAGCGAGCCGTTGCCCATCAGGGTGTAGGCCAACAGTGCCACGCCCGCGGCGACCGTCGCCGTGCGCAGGGAGACACGGTGGTATGCCAGGTAAAGTGCGCCGCCGGCGACGAGCAGGAGCCACATCAGGAACGTCAGCACTGCCGCGATCTCCCGCAGTGAGGCGGGGCGGTAGGCCCCGGGTCAGGAGCGAATATGCCCTTGATTGCTGCGCTGCCGCAACAGCGGTTGCAATGAGGCAGCCCGGCTCTCCTCCGGTCAGGGCGACAGCAGCTGGCCAACGAAGCTGTCGATGGAGTCCTCAGATCGTCCGGGCAGCCCTGTCGAGTCGGCGTGCCGCGGTGACCGCGAGGCCAGGGACGCCGCTACAGCAGGTCCTTGACGCCGTCGCGCTCTTCGAGCAGTTCCTTGTGCGTCGCGTCCATCCGGGCGCGGCTGAACTCACTCACTGCGAGACCCTGCACGATCTGGTAGTCGCCGCCCTTGCACGTGACCGCGTAGCCGTAGATCACGCCGGCAGGGATGCCATAGCTGCCATCGGAGGGCACTCCCATGCTCACCCAGTCTCCCTCGGGCGTGCCGTGCACCCAGGTGTGGATGTGGTCGATTGCCGCCGAGGCGGCCGAGGCCGCCGACGAGGCGCCGCGCGCCTTGATGATGGCCGCGCCGCGCTGCTGCACCACGGGGATGAACTGTTCCTTGTACCAGGACTCGTCGACCAGCGAGAGCGCCGGCCGGCCGCTGACGGTGGCGTGGTGCAGGTCGGGATACTGCGTTGCGGAGTGGTTGCCCCAGATGATCACCTTGCGCAGTTCGGTGACGTGGGTGCCGGTCTTCTCCGCGAGCTGCGACAGCGCCCGGTTGTGGTCGAGCCGAACCATGGCGGTGAAGTTTCGCGCGTTCAAGCCCGGCGCGTTCTTCATCGCGATCAGGGAGTTGGTGTTGGCGGGATTGCCGACCACCAGCACGCGCACGTTGCGGTCCGCGACCGCGTCGAGCGCCTTGCCCTGCGCGGAGAAGATCTGCGCATTGGCGAGCAGCAGGTCCTTGCGCTCCATGCCGGGGCCGCGAGGCCGCGCGCCCACGAGCAGCGCGACGTGGCAGTCCTTGAACGCGACCTTGGCGTCGTCCGTCGCGACGATCCTGTTGAGCGTCGGGAACGCGCAGTCATTCAGCTCCATCACCACGCCCTGCAGGGCGCCCAACGCCGGCGTGATCTCGAGCAGGTGCAGGTTCACGGGCTGGTCGGGGCCGAGCATCTGGCCGGAGGCCACCCGGAAGGCGAGGGCGTAGCCGATCTGGCCCGCACCGCCGGTGATCGCGACGTTGACAGGGGTCTTCATGGAGTCTCTCCGCTGGGTTCTCAGGTGCCGCGACGAGCGGCAGAACCCGTCGTACGGGGCCGCCAGCCTGCGGGTTTGCAATGGTATCAGCCGGAACCCCGGCTCCCGCGTAGGGATCTCCCGATGCCCTCCGCCGCAGGAATGACAGATCGGGCTTGCTATCGTGCTGGTGTTGTAGTTAACTAAAACACTCAAGAAGTGGAGCATCGGCGCGTTGAAGCGCCCGGGGGTGGAAAGATGCGCACCAGTAGCAGGTTCCTCGCAGTTCTCCTGGCCGCGGCCGTCTGGATCTACGCCGGTTTGTCGGTTGCATCGAGGCCGGTGGCGCAACAGGCCATCACGCCATCGGTCCTCGATGTGGCCGCTTCCTGCGCCCGGGCCGTGATCGATTGAGCCCGTCGTGTGATCCGGGTGCTCTGCTACAGTAGTTCAGCACAGCACCAAGCCGTCGGGCCGAATGGACTCACACTGGAACGATAACCAGCCGATCTACCGCCAGCTCCGCGACAAGGTGGTGGCGATGATCCTCGAAGGCACGCTGGGTGACGGCGACGCACTGCCGTCCGTGCGCAACGTCGCGGCCGAGTTCTCGCTGAATCCCCTCACGGTCCTCAAGGGCTACCAGCAGCTGGTGGACGAGGGCCTCGTCGAGAAGCGCCGCGGCCGCGGCATGTTCGTCACCTCGGGTGCGTGCGCCCGGCTGCTCACCGACGAGCGCCAGCGCTTCCTCGAGCAGGAGTGGCCGCGCGTGACGGCGACCATCGAACGGCTGGGCCTCGACGCGGCGGACCTGCTGCAGAAGAAGGGCGCCTAGAGCCTCGGCCGGAGCTCAGGCCAGCGCCGCGTCCCGGGGCTCCGGTCCCACGGGCTCGATCTTCGGCGGAAGCAGCCGGTACATCACCGGCGTGACGATGCCGCCGAGCAGCGTCGAGGAAATGAGTCCGCCGATGATCACGATGGCAAGCGGCGAGTACAGGCCCGAGCCCTGCACCGCCAGCGGCAGCAGGCCGCCGATCGCGGTCGCGGACGTGAGCAGGATCGGCAGGATGCGGATCTCGCCCGCCCGCGCGATCGCCTCCTCGAGCGCCACCCCCTGCTCGCGCAGCTGGTTGCTGAAGTCCACCAGCAGGATCGAGTTCTTGATCTGGATGCCGATCAGCGCGACGAGCCCGATGGTCGCGGTGAAGGACAGCGTGTAGCCGGTAACGAGCAGCGCGATCAACCCGCCCGCGACGCCGAGCGGGATGACGCCCGCCACGATCGCCATGGAGCGGAAGCTGCCGAACTCGAGCACCAGCACCGCGAGGATGCCGAACACGGCGACCAGAACGGCCGTGCCGATGCCGCCGAAGCTCTCCTGTCGCGCTTCGATCTCACCGCCCGCGCGCAGGGCGTAGCCCGCCGGTAGCTCGAGATCCTCGAGCCGCTCGAACACGGCTTTCGTGACCTTTCCGGTGTTGTAGCCCGACTCGGGATAGGCCGTGATCAGCACCTCGCGCTCGCGGTCGTGCCGGCGAATGAGGCTCGCGGCGGCCGAGAACTCGGGCGAAGCGAGCTGTCGCAGCGGCACGGGCCGGCCGGAGGCCGAGCTCACCTCGATGCGCTCGAGCATCTCGAGGGTCGGACGATCCTGCATCGGCAGCCGCAGCGTGATCTCGAACTCGTCGCCGTCGGGCTCGCGGAACTTCCCGGCGCTCAAGCCCGCCACCGCGGCGCGTACGGTGCGATCGACCTCAACCGGGGCGACGCCGAGCAGCGCGGCCTTCTGCGAGTCGATCCGCAGGTCGAGGTCGGTGCGCAGACGTCGCACCGCGTTGTCCACGTCCCGGGTGCCCGGGGTCGCCTCGATCAGGTCCTCGGCCTGCGCCGCGAGCGTGCGCAGCCGCTCGAGGTCCGGACCCGAGATCGCCACCTCGATCGGTGCGTTGATCGGCGGGCCGTTCTGGTACGACTCGAGGAGGATGCGTGCGCCCGGGTATTCCGCGAACGCCGCTCGCAGTTCCTCATACAGGCGCGGGCTGCGCTGCGGGTGATAGCCGTGCAGCTCGGCGAACACCTCCGCCACGTTGGCGCTCGTCTCCTCCGGGAAGATGTTGTAGTAGACGCGCGGGTTGCCGCGCCCGAGGTTCGCGAACCAGTGCTTGACCTCGTCTCGCCGCGCGAGTTCGTCCTCGACGAAGCGCAGGGCGCGATCGGTGTCCGCGAGGCTCGCGCCGTCGGGCGTCTCGATCGTGATACGGAACTGCGGGATGTCGGCCGATGGGAACAGGCTGAACCCGATGAGCGGCACGAGCGCCAGTGACGCGAGAACGAACGCAGTCGCCGCGACCATGGTCGCCCGCGGCCGCGCCAGCGCGCGGTGCAGGGCCGGCACGTAGTAGCGGCGGATGGCCCCCGTGAGCGCCTTGAGCGCCCGTCCGCCCTCACCCGTCTCGCCCTCGGCCTTGAGCACGCGGCTCGCGAGGAACGGGATCACCGTGTAGGCGACGAGCAGCGAAGCGAGCACTGTGAAAAGGACGGCCGCGGGCAGCGATCGGATGAAGATGCCGGCGCCCTCCGGCAGGAACAGCAGCGGCAGGAACGCGAACAGCAGCGTCACCGTGCACCCGAGCACCGCGAGCGCGATCTGGTCGGTGGCCGCGATGGCCGCCTCGACCCGCGAGTAGCCGGCGCGCAGGTAGCGCGCGATGTTCTCCACGACAACGATCGAGTCGTCCACCAGCAGGCCGAGCGCGAGCACGAAACCCGCGATCGACAGCTGGTTGAGCGAGAAGCCGGCGAAGTAGAGCATCGACAGCCCGATCGCCAGCGAGAGCGGGATCGAGATCATCACCACCATCGATGCCCGCAGCCCGAGCGGAAGCAGCGTGAGCAGCACCAGCCCGATCGCGATCGCGAAGTCGAATCCGAGGCGGCCGAGTCGCTTCTTGACGTTGCGGGTCTGGTCGAAGCCGCGCTCGAGCCGGACGGTCTCCGGCAGCGTCGCCTCGAAGCGATCGAGCCGCTCCTGGATGCCGTTGCGCACCGCGAACACGTCGACGCGGTCCTTGGCATTCGCTGTCACGAACACGGCGCGCTCGCCCTTGAATCGCCCGGTGTAGCGCTCCTCGGCGTCACCCCACGCGACCTCGGCCACGTCGCGCAGCTTCACGATCCGCCCGTCGCGGCTCGCCACCACGGTCTCGGCGATTTCCTCCAGCGTGTCGTAGCTGCCGGAGGTGCGAAGGTTGTACTTGCGCAGGCCCACGTCGACCGCGCCGCCGGGGATCGAGGCGTTCTCGCCGCGGATCGCGCGCTCCACCTGGCCCAGCGTGACGCCGGCACGGCCCATGCGTTCGAGGTCCACGGCGATGCGCACCTCGGGCTCGGGAAAGGCCCAGATCTCGCTGCGGCGCACGCCGGGCACGGTTTCGATCGAGTCGCGCAGGTCCTCGGCGAGCTCCTTGAGCTCGCGGTATTCCGCCTCCTCGCTCACGAGCGCGATCTGCGCAATGTTGACGAGGCCTGAGCCCGCCTTGCGCACCTCGAGCGAGGCCAGGTCGGCGGGCAGCTGGCTGCGGATGCGGTTGACCTCGCGGACCACCTCGTCGTACTTGTCGTCCGGGTCGGTGTGCCACTGGAACTCGATCTGCACCACACCCACGCCGTCCATCGAGCGGCTGTCGATGCGCTTGATGTCGTCGAGCTCGTTGACCGCATCCTCGATCGGGTCAACGACCAGCCGTTCGATGTCCCTGGGATCGGCGCCCGGATACACGGCGACCACCGTGGGTACCGGAGCGCGAAACTCGGGATCCTCCGAGCGCGGGATGTTGAGCAGCGAGTTCACGCCCACCGCGATCAGCAGGCCGAACAGCACCAGCGTGAACTGCCAGCGCTCGACGCTGAATTTCCAGATTCGCAAGTGCCTGGCCTCAGTCGGTGTCGGACACGACGCGCACCGGCCGCCCGTCGGTGAGCCAGGCCGCGCCGTCGGTCACGACCTGTTCGCCGGGCACGAGTCCCGCGATCACCACCACGCGCTCGCCTGCGATCTGACCGACGGTGACCGTGCGGCGGCGTGCCACGCCGGCGGAGCTGTCGAGCACGTAGACGATCGCCGCCGGGCCGTCGGCCTCGACGAGTGCCGTGACCGGCACGACGGTCTGCGCCTCGTCGCCCTGCTCACCGCGGATCGCGAGTTGCACCTTGGCGACGAGCCCGCGCGCGAACCGGGCGCCTTCCGGGGCAACCTCGATCTCGACCTCGAACGTGCCGGTGTACGGATCCGCGCTCGAGCCGATGCGGGTGACCCGCCCGGCGAAGCTGCGCCCCGGGAACGCGTCGAAGCTGACGGTGGCCGTGTCGCCCAGGTTCACCCGCACGGCGTCGCGGTCGGCGAGCGCGATACGCACCACCCAGCCCTCGCCGGTCGCCCCGAGCACCAGCACCGGCTGGCCGCCCTGCACAAGCTCGCTGGCCTTCGCGAGTCGCTGCAGCACCACGCCGTCGGCGGGCGCGACGATGCTCGCAAAGCGCGCGTTGAACCGAGCGGTCTCGAGCGTCGAGCGCGCGACGTTGTAGGCTGTGGTCAGGTCCTCGACCTGCTCCTGGGTCGCCACCTCGTCGAGGCGCAGCTGACGCGCGCGCTCGAGATCGCGACGGCTCTTCTCGGCCGCTTCGGCGGCCTGGGCGACGGCTGCGTCCACCTCCGCACGCTTCAGCACGGCGAGCAGCTGTCCGGCCGTCACTCGATCGCCCACGTCCACCGCGACGCGCTCGACCACGCCGCCTGTCTTGAAGGACAGCCGCAGCTCGTCCCGCGGCCCGAGGATGCCGACCGCGCGAACGCCGCCGCTGACGATCGCACTCTCCGCGGGCGCGACACGCACCGGCGCCGACGCCGTGGGCGCCGTGGCCTGCGGGGAGGGGTTGTCGCCGCAGGCGGCGAGCAGCGCGACCGCCGCGATCATCGTTCCGGCCAGCGTGCGCCTCATCGGATCAGCTCCTTCTGCGTCGCGCGCGGGTCGCCCACGGCGAACTCGAGTTCGGCGATGCGCGCGAGGAACTCGGCGCGAACGCGGTTGAGGTTGAGCCGGGCGTCGGTCATGGCCCGCCGGGCATCGATGAACTCCGCCTGGTTGATCTGGCCGAGGTCGCGCTTGCGGCTCGCGATGCGCAGCGCGCCGTCGGCGGCCTCGGCGCGCTTGAGCGCGGTGTCGAGCGAGGCACCTGCGACCTCGAGCTGCTCGACCGCCTCCTGCACCTCGAGGCGCACGCGCTGCGCGGCGAGGTCGCGCGTGGCGCGCATCTGGTCGGTGAAGGCGCGCGCCTCCATCAGGGCCGCGCGGTCCGCGCCGCCGCGGAACAGGTTCCAGCGCAGGATCACGGAGGCGAGGGCGTAGCGCTCGTCCTCGCTGAAGCCGTAGTCGTCGCCCTGGATGCCGGTCTCGGCCCCAAGCACCACGCGGGGGCGGAACGCGGCGCGGGCGAGGTCCTGGCGTGCCTCGCCGCCGGCGATGGCGGCGTCGAGACCCTTGAGCTCCGACCGGCGGCCGGTCGCGACCTGCTGCAGCGCCGCCGGGTCCAGCGACCCCCCGGCGAGGCGTCGGATGAGTCGCTCGCGAAAGCGCTCGACCGTGGGCGCGTCGATCTCGGCACGCGGCAGTGGTGTCGCGAGCGGGACGTTGCGCAGCAGGTTCACGTAGCCCTGCGCGATGCGTACGCGACTCGCGGCGGAGATGCGCTGCTGCTCGACCTCGAGCAGGTCGGCCTCGGCGCGCAGCACGAGGTCGCGGGTGATCTTGCCGTTGCGATAAAGGCTCTCGTTCGCCGCGAGGTTGGCCTGCGCCAGCTCGAGCGTCGCCTCCAGCACCAGCACCGCCTGCTGGGTGGCCAGCCACAGGTAGTACGCCTGGTGAGTGTCGCGCACGACCCTCGCCCGCAGCGCGGCGAGGTTGGCGGTGGCGCGATCGACCTCGGCGCGGCTGGCCGCGACCGCCGGCCCGAGGCGCGGCTCGTAGATCGGTTGCTCCACAACGACCTTCGTCTCCTGCTCGTTGCCGCGCAGGAAGGTGACGCTCTGGTTCTCGATCCGCGGAAAGCGCGGCGGCTGGCCGGAGGCGACCAGCAGTTCGTCGAGAGTGGCGTAGACCGGGTTCAGCAGGTCGCCGACCGGGAACTCGATGGTGCGGCCGCCGTCGGCGACGCTGTAGCGAGCCGCGATGTCGATCGCGGGCAGGTAGCGGGCGCGCGCCTGGTCGAGGCCCGCCAGGCGCTGGCGGATCTCCGCCTCGCCTGCGCGCAACTCGAGGTTGGCGGCGAGCGCGTCGTCGAGAATCTGCCGCAGGCCGTCCTCGACCGTCGCCGTCATGACCGAGGGTGCGAGGCCGACCGCGGTCGCGTCCTTCCGCGCGAACGGCGCGTTCGGCGCCTGGTCCGCCGGCAGCGCCGGGGCGCAGGCGAGCAGCAGGACCGCCAGCAGTCGCCGGCGGCGTAGTGGCAGCCAGTGCGATCGATCGGCGGAATGCGCTTGCCAGTCCACGGATCGCGGGCCCTTCACCGCTGCAGCGAGCGCAGCGCCAGGGCGAAGGCGTGGTCGACGAAGCTCTGCACGGCGACGCCCTCGTGCTCCATCTGGCCCGCCTTGGACGCGGCGATCTGGATGACCCCGAACGAGAAAGCCCACAGCGTCAGGGCCGTCACGTAGGGATCGCCGATGTCCGCCCGGATCGAACCATCCGCGACCCCGCGGTTCAGCGACTCGACCATCACCTCGTGGACGCGGTGACCCGCGCACATGCAGGCCGCCTCATTCGGCGGCACGTCCCGCTCGGCGCTGGCGTGCGCCTGGAAGCGCGCGCAGGCGTCGAAGTAGTGGGGCGTTTCCCGTTCGAAGGCGAGGTAGGCGCGCCCAATGGCCGCGACCTCCGCCAGGCCGCTCCCCTGGTCGGCTCGGGCGGCCTCGAACTGGCGGCACAGCGCGTCCAGCGACCGCTCGACCAGCGCGAAGTGAAGATCCGCCTTGTCCTTGAAGTAAACGTAGACCAGCGCGCGGCTGAGCCGTGCCCGTCGAGCGACCTGGTCCATCGTGACGGCGTCCCAGCCCACCTCCGAATACAGGGCCTCGGCGGCGTCCACGATTTCACCCCGGCGGCGGTCGCGCTCTTCCTGCCGGCGCTCGGTGATATACGACATGCTGGCATTCTGGATCGGATTCTGACGTAGTGTCAATCACTGAATGACTGTCAATTAAATGTATGAGCGTCAATGTCCGGTCTCGATTCGGCGGATCGCCGTCGCTGAGGCCCGCCGTCCGGATCGCCCGATTCCTTGGCCCGGGAGCGAGGCTGCGTACACAATGTTCTGCAACCCCGACCCTCGCTGGTTCAGAGGAGCATTTCATGCACAGCACCCGCAACGACCTCTCCGCCAAGGCCCGCGCCAAGGTGACGACCCTGCTCAACGCGCGCCTCGCGGACGCGATCGACCTGTGCATGCAGTCGAAGCAGGCGCATTGGAACGTCAAGGGACCACAGTTCATTGCCCTGCATGAGCTGTTCGACCAGCTTGCCGGCGAAATCGGTGCGCACGTGGACGAGATGGCGGAGCGGATCACCGCCCTCGGCGGAATCGCCGAGGGGACGCTGCAGGCCGTGGCGGGACGCAGCAAGCTCGACGCCTATCCGCTCGAGATCGCCGAGGGACGCGCGCACCTCGACGCGCTCTCGGCGGCCTACGCCCGCTTTGCCAAGGCGGTGCGCAAGGCGATCGACGACGCAGACAAGGCGGGCGACGCGGACACCAGCGATCTCTTCACCGGCATCTCCCGCAGCGCCGACAAGGGGCTGTGGCTGCTGGAGGCGCACCTCCAGGCGGATCGCTGAGCCGAGCGGCCGACCTCAGCGCAGTTCGGCACCCGCCAGGACCGCCGCTGCGGCTCGGCGGGCCTTGTCGCGCGCCTGATCGACGTCCGTGCCGAGCGCCAGCGTGACTCCCATGCGGCGACGGCCGCTCACCTCGGGCTTGCCGAACAGCCGCAGCTGGGTGTCCGGTTCCGCGAGCGCCTGCTCGACGCCATGGAAGCGCACGTCGGCCGACCGGCCTTCGAGCAGCACGGCGCACGACGCAGCGGCCCCGAGCGCGCGGATCGCCGGCACCGGCAGGCCCAGGATCGCCCGCGCGTGCAGCGCGAACTCCGAGAGATCCTGGGAAATCAGCGTCACGAGCCCGGTGTCGTGGGGACGAGGCGAGACCTCGCTGAACCACACCTCGTCCCCGCGAACGAACAGCTCGACGCCGAACAGCCCGGCGCCGCCAAGCTCGTCGGTAACCGCGCGCGCGATGCGCTCGGCCTCGGCGAGCGCCGCCGGACTCATGGGCTGCGGTTGCCACGACTCACGGTAGTCGCCGTCCACCTGCAGGTGGCCGATCGGCGCGCAGAAGCTCGTGCCGCCGGCGTGCCGCACGGTAAGCAGCGTGATCTCGTAGTCGAAGCGGACGAACCCCTCGACGATCACCCGGCCGGCGCCGGCCCGCCCGCCGGCCTGCGCATACTCCCAGGCGGGATCCACGTCGTCCGGCCCGCGCAGCACGCTCTGGCCCTTGCCGGACGAGCTCATGACCGGCTTCACCACGCAGGGCAGGCCGATGGCTGCGACGGCCGAGCGGTACTCCTCGGCGGTGTCGGCGAAGCGGTAGGACGAGGTCGCAAGACCGAGCTGCTCGGCGGCGAGCCGGCGGATGCCTTCGCGGTCCATGGTCAGGCGCGCCGCCCGGGCGGTCGGGATCACGCGGAAGCCCTCCGCCTCGAGCTCGAGCAGTGCCGGCGTCGCGATCGCCTCGATCTCCGGCACGATCAGCGCCGGACGCTCCTGCAGCACCAGTGCGCGCAGCGCGGCCGCATCGAGCATGTCGAGCACGTTCGAGCGGTGCGCCACCTGCATCGCCGGGGCGTTCGGGTAGCGGTCGGCAGCGATCGTCTCCACGCCGAGTCGCTGCAGCTCGATCACGACCTCCTTGCCGAGTTCGCCGGCGCCGAGCATCAGCACGCGCGTGCCGGACGTCGTAAGGGGTGTGCCCAGGGTCGTCATGGGGTCGGGTTCACGATGCTTGGCCTCGCCGCTCAGCCCATCAGGAGCCGGCTCTCGCCGCGCTCGAGGTCCGCAGGGCTGCCCCACAGCACGAGCACGTCGCCCTCGCGAAGCCGCGTGCCGGAGTCGGGCTCGCGGCCGACGATACCTTCGCGGCGCAGCGCCGTCACCACGACGCCGCCGCGGTCGAGGCCGACCTCGCCGAGGGTCCGACCGACCGCCACCGCGCCCGGCGGCAGAACCACGGTGCGCAGCTGCTGGCGCAGCGCCTGGCCGCCGTCGTTCGCCTCGCCGCCCTGGCGCCCCTTGAACACGCTGCGCAGGATGGCGTAGCGGTCGTGGCGGATGTCCTCGGTGGTCTCGAGGACTTCGCGCGGCGGCACGTTAAGGAAGAGCAGCACGTGCGAGACGAGCGCGAGGCTGGTCTCGAAGATCTCGGGTACCACTTCGGTGGCGCCGGCGGCCTGCAGCGCCTCGAGCCGCGAGTCGTCCTCTGTGCGCACCAGCACCGGCACGTCGCCGCGCAGCTGGCGAACGGCGCGCACGATCCGGAGCGCGGTCGCGGGCCCGTCGAAGGAGATCACGACCACGCTCGCCTGCTCGAGGCCGAGCGCGCGCAGCACCTCGGGCTCCGAGGCGTCCCCGTACACCACGGGGTCGCCGGCCTGGCGCGCGTCGCGCACCCGCAGCGTGTCGAGGTCGAGCGCGATGTACTCGAGGCCGCGCTTCTCAAGCACGCGGGCGAGGTTCTGGCCGACCCGGCCGAAGCCGCAGATGATCACGTGCTCGCGCTGAGCCAGCTCGCGCGTGGCCGCCGTCTCGAGTACGAGCCCGGAGGGCTGCACGGTCGAGCGCCGCAGGATGAAATCGGCGATGCGGCCGTTGTAGCGCACCAGCAGCGGCCCGAGCAGCATGCTGAGCGCGACCGTGGTGAGCAGCGCCTGCACGATGGCCGGATCCACCATGCGGCCCTTGAGCAGCAGCGTCAGCAGCGCGAAGCCGAACTCGCCGCCCATGCACAGCACGATGCCCGTGCGCAGCGCCTTGCGGCTGTTCGGCACGAAGCGGCGGACGATGAGGTGGATGAGGATCGCCTTGCCCACCAGCAGCGCCGCGAGCAGCACCAGCACCAGCGGCAGCTGCGCGAGCAGCAGCCTCAAGTCGAGCAGCATGCCGACGGACACGAAGAACAGGCCCAGCAGGATGTCCTGGAACGGCTTGATCACCGCCTCGGTCTGGTGCCGGAACTCCGTTTCCGCCAGCAGCATGCCGGCGAGGAAGCCGCCGAGGGCCATTGACAGCCCGAGGGCGTGGGTCGCCCAGGCCGCGCCGAGCGCCACGAACAGCACCGTGAGCGTGAAAGTCTCCGAGCTGCGGTGACGCGCGATCTCGCGGAACAGCGGCCGCAGCAGCCAGCGGCCGACGAGCAGCACGAGCACCAGGGCCAGCACGGCGCGCCCGACCATCCCGAGCAGCCACGCGGGACTCAGCACGTCTGCCGATGCGCCGAGCGCAGTGGCGAGCGCGAGCAGCGGTGCGAAGGCGAGGTCCTGGAACAGCAGCACGCCCACGGCGAGCCGCGAGTGCGTCCGGTTGATCTCGAGCTGCTCGCCGAGCTGGCGGATAACGATGGCGGTGGAGGACATGGCGAGCGCTCCGCCCAGCACGATGGCGATCGCCGGACCCACCCCGAAGGCCCAGGCCGTCCCGCCGATCGCGGCCGTCGTGAGCAGCATCTGCAGTCCGCCGACGCCCAGCACCTCGGACTTCATGGCGATCATCCGGGCGAGCGAGAACTCGAGCCCGAGCGTGAAGACCAGGAACACGACGCCGATCTCGGCGAGCACGTGCACCGCGCTGGTGTCGGAAACGAGCCCCAGGGCGTGGGGCCCCATCGTCATACCGACCACGAGGTAGCCGAGGACGGGCGGCAGTTCGAAACGGCGCACCAGGCTCAGCACGACGACGCAGCCTGCGAGCAGGATCAGGATCTGTGAAAGGATGTTGCCGCCCATCGGCCCTCACGAAGCGATTGACCCGATGCTAGCATTCCGGCCGGCAACGCTGACCCGCGAGGAAACCGAGAGATGGCCGGATCCGTGAGCGCCGCGTAGCTTCATGCAGTTCACGGCGCAATTCGACCGGGTCGCCGGGCGGCTCGAGCTCGCGGGCGAGGCGCGCATGGAGGATGCGCCCGCGCTGGCGCGCGTTCTCGGGGAGCTGCGAGGGGCGCCGCCGGCCGAACTTCAGGTCGACCTCGCGCGCGTCGAGCTGCGCGACATCGGCCCGGCCTGGTTGCTGCACGACGCGATCGCGGACCTGCGCACCGCGGGGGTGCGCGTCGGGCTGGACGGCGCCGTGCCGGAACACTTCGCCTACTTCGACGCTCTGCGCGCCCGGGAGGCGGGATCGTGGGCCCGAGCCGCCGCACCGTCCGTGGTGGAGCGCCTGGCGGACTTCGGCCGGGGCCTGGAGGCACGCGGCCGCAGCTGGTACGAGGCACTCGTCTACGGCGGCCGCCTGATCGCGAGTGCTTCGATCGCTTGGCACAGCGTCAAGCGGCTGCGCCTGCCCTCGGTGGTGCGTCACATGCACGAGACCGGCGTGCAGGCGATCCCGATCGTCGCGGTGATCGCGCTGCTGATCAGCGTCATCTCCGCCTACATCGGCGCGCAGCAGCTGCGCCCGTTCGGCGCCGAGATCTTCACCGTGGACCTCGTCGCCATCGGCGTGCTGCGCGAGCTCGGCGTGCTGCTCACGGCCATCATGGTCGCCGGCCGCACCGGCAGCGCCTACGCCGCCGAGCTCGGCGTCATGAAGCTCAACGACGAGGTGGATGCGCTCGAGTCCATGGGCATGGATCCCTACGAGGTGCTGGTCCTGCCCCGCGTCTTGGCGCTGGTGCTGGTGATGCCCCTGCTCACCGTCGTCGCCGATGCGATGGGTCTCGCCGGCGGCGCGCTGCTCACGAGCTACCTGCTCGACCTGCCGTGGTCGCAGTTCGTGATGCGACTCGACGCGGCCATCGCCCCCACCACGTTCTGGGCCGGCCTCGTCAAGGCGCCCGTGTTCGGCCTGCTGATCGCGCTCACCGGCACGCTGCGCGGGCTGCAGGTGCGCGAGTCCTCGCGCGAGCTCGGCCGGCTCACCACGGTCGCGGTCGTGCAGTCGATCTTCCTCGTGATCTTCGCCGACGCCCTGTTCGCCATCTTCTTCCTCGAGATCGACTTCTGATGGCGGCCCCCGTCATCGTCGTCCGCGAGGTCGTCAACCGCTTCGGCACCCAGGTGGTGCACGACGGCGTGAGCTTCGAGGCCCGGCCCGGCGAGATCTTCGGCATCGTCGGCGGCTCCGGCAGCGGCAAGAGCGTGCTGTTGAAGACCCTGCTCGGGCTGCGCCGGCCGGACGCAGGAGCGGTCGAGCTCGAGGGCCGCGACATCACCGCGATGGACGACCGCGAGCTGCGGGCGATAAAGCGCCGCTACGGCGTGACGTTCCAGCACGGCGCGCTCTTCACCTCGCTCACGGTGGCGGAGAACGTCACGCTGCCGGTGACGGAGGCGATGGACCTCGACGAGCGCACGCTCGAGCGCCTCGTCGAGCTCAGGCTGCGCATGGTCGGGCTGCCGCTCGAGGCGGCGGCGAAGTATCCGGCCCAGCTCTCGGGGGGCATGGTCAAGCGCGCCGCACTGGCGCGTGCGCTCGCGCTCGACCCGGCGATCCTGTTCCTCGACGAGCCCACCGCCGGGCTCGATCCCATCGCGGCCACCGCGTTCGACGAGCTCGTGCTGTACTTGCGCGACACCCTGCACCTCACGATCGTCATGGTGACCCACGATCTGGACACCCTCATGAGGACATGCGACCGTGTCGCGGTGCTGGTGGATGGCAAGGTGATCGTCGATACGCTGGAGGGGATCGTCGCGAACGATCATCCGTGGATCCGCCATTATTTCCATGGCGCCCGGGCCCGCTCGATGGCCGCCGGCCGGGAGGACTCGGGTGGAGCGTGACGCGCGCTACGCCGCGGTCGCCGTGTTCGCGCTGGCCGCGATCGTGGCGGCGTTCGCCTTCGTGTGGTGGTACTCGGGCCGGACCGACCGGCGCGTGTACGAGAACTACGAGATCTACTTCGAGGGCTCGGTGAGCGGGCTCGCGCAGGGTAGCCCGGTGCGCTACCTCGGCGTGGACGTCGGGCGCGTGCGGCGGCTGTCGGTCGCCCGCGACGATCCGGGCCGCGTGAAGGTGGTGGCCGAGGTGGACTCCGCCGCCCCGCTGTCCGGGGCGACACGCGCCCGGCTCGGGCTGCTGGGACTCACCGGGCTGCTCTACATCGACCTGCAGCTCGACCCCGAGGGGGACCCGGACGCGGCGCTGCCGCAGGGCGACAACCATCCCGTGATTCCGGCCCGCAAGGGCGGCATCGAGGCGTTCATCGAGCGCTTGCCTGGCCTCGTCACGCACGTGAGTGAGGTCATGACGCGCATCGAGAAGCTGATCGACGACAGGAACCTGCAGGCGGTCGGGGATTCGCTGGGCGACATCCGGGCGGCTACCGCGGAGTTGCCTGCGCTGGCGCGGGATGCCGCGGCCCTGACGGCCGAGTTGCGCGAGGCCGCGTCGGAGACGACCGCCCTGGCGCGGCAACTGAACGTCATTGCTGCGAACTCGCAGCCCGACACGGAGGCGGCGCTTGCGAGCGGGCGTGTCGCTGCCGAAAAGCTCGCGACCGCAGCCGCGAGCCTCGAACGGATCATGACCGTCAACGAGGCGGCGCTCACCCGAGCGGCCGGGCAGGGTACGGCCGAACTGCAGCAGCTGATGATCGACCTGCGGGATGCCAGCGCCGAGGTGCGCGCGCTCGCCCAGTCGCTTCGGGAGCGGCCGTCGAGCCTGCTGCGCGATGCGCCAGAGCGCGGCGTGGAGATCGCACCATGAGGATTGCGCTGGTCCTGTCCCTGGCCCTGGCCTCGGCCGGATGCGCGGGTACGCTGCTCGGACCTTCCGCCGAGGCGCCGGAGGTCTACCGCCTCGAGATCGCCGACGCCGCGAAGGGCGCCGAGCGCCTGCCGCTCGCGCTCGGCGTCGCGCGCCCGCGGGCCGCGCCCTCGCTCGATACCGAGCGCATCGCGGTGGTCCAGCCCGACAGCCGCTTCGACTATTTCGCCGGCATACGCTGGTCCGAGCCGGCGCCGCAGATGCTGCAGGCACTGATCGTCCGCGTGCTTCAGTCGAGTAGCCGATTCGAGGTGGCGGTCGCGGCGCCGAGCCGCGTCCCGACGGACCTGCTGCTCGACGTGGAGCTGCGTCGCTTCGAGGCGGTATACGCACCTGGCGCTGACGCGCCCACGGTGCGGGTGGAATTCCAGGCCACGCTGGTCGACCAGAAGCGAGCGCGGCGGGTGTCGAGCATCGTGGCCTCGGCGGAGGCGGTCGCCGGGTCGAACCAGCGAGGGGCGATGCTCGAGGCGTTCGAGCGCGCGACGGACGAGTCGGTGCAGGCGCTGGCCGCCTGGCTCAGGGACACGCAGCCGACCGCAGGCGACTGACCCGCGGACGCAGGCTCCAGTCGCGGTCCCGGCGACTTCAGTGGGGGCGCATCTCCAGCCGCTGCTCGAACTCGGTCCCATCGCGCAGCAGCACGCAGTTCGCGGGCAGCGGTTCGTGGGCCAGCAGCGGGGTCGCGGAGCCGCCGATCCAGATCGCCGTGCCCGACGGCAGGGCGGCCGCGAGCTCGGCAAGTTGCGCCGGCAGGTCGCTGAGCCGCTCCTGGAGCACCACGCTCAGCGCCACCACGGAGGCGCCCAACTCGCGGCTGAAACGTGCGATCTCGACCGGGGGCAGGTCGGCGCCAAGGTAGTGGACCTTGAAGCCGCGGCTGGCGCAGATCATCGCCGACATCAGCAGGCCCAGCTCGTGCCGCTCGCCGGGCAGCGTCGCGAACACGACTGGTTCGCGGCGCGCGGCGCGGTCGTAGGCGTCGAGCATCAGCCCGACATGGCGCGCGACGATTTTGGAGACCAGGCGTTCGTGTGCGATCGACAGTTCGCCGCGATGCCAGCGATCCCCGATCTCGCGAAGCAGCGGCTGCAGCACCTCGGTGACCAGGCGCGGCGGCGGCAGCATGGCTACAGCGAGCGTGATCGCCTGCTCGCAGTCGGCCGCACGGAACTCCTGCGCGGCTTCGAGGATGCGTTCGACGAGGGCGTGGGCCGTTCCCTGCGTGCGCTGGTCCGGCGGCGCATCGAGCAGGGCCGCGAGGCGCTCGTCGCTCAGCGGTGCGAGCCGGCTGATGGGGTGGCCGCGCTCGGTTGCCTCGCGCAAGCGTCGCAGACGCAGCACGTCCTCGGGCCGGTAGACACGCCGGCCGGACGCATCGCGCACTGGAGTGACGACCGAATAGCGCCGTTCCCAGGCACGCAGGGTCTCGACGGTCAGGCCGGTGGCCTGAGCGACGGCCTTGATTGAGTACATGGCGAAATTATACACAGACTGAACACATGGCCTCAATATTGTCCAGTTAATGTATATGCAAAAGCTTGACATAGCAGGTACGGGAGGATATCGTCTCCACCGTCATAGATGACCCCCGTTTGGGCGGGAGCAATCCCGCCCTATTTTTTCCGGTACAGCGCCCGATTCCGGGGAAGACGGCCCGGATCCTGACGAAGCAGCAGGCGCCTTCCCAAGGCCGTGAGTCGCGCGACCGGTCTGGAATTCCACTCACTTGTCATTCGCCTATTCCGACTGTCCCAACGGCCGGACGGGCCTATTGTCAGGCTATGGCGGGCCGACGACGTGCCACCCACGGCATGCCCAGCCCACCGACCGAGGAGGTCAATCATGACAAGGACGTACCTCATCGCCGCCGCCTTGCTGGCGGTGGCAGCGGCTGGGTCCGCATCGGCCCAGGCCATCAAGTTCACTGTGGACTGCTCGAAGGGCCAGACCATTGGGGCTGCATTGCAGCGGGGCGACGCGCGCAAGCCGCTGGACGTGCTCGTCCGCGGCACCTGCAACGAGTACGTGATGATCGCCCGCGACGACGTGACGCTGCACGGCGAGGGCGCCGAGTTCAGCGTCGTCAACGGGCCAGGTTCGGCCGCGCCCGCGATCATGATCCAGGGCCAGCGGACTTTTCTCGACGGACTCACCGTCACCGGTGGCGCGGGCGGCGTGATCGTCTCGGGACCGTTCGTGGCCAGCCTGAGCAACCTCGTGGTGCGCAATCCGGCGACGGGCAACGCCGTCGTGGTGCGGGGCGGAGGCGACGCGAGCATCACCAGCTGCACGATGATGAAGGCCGTCAACGGATTGGGGGTCGCCCGCGGCGGCTCGGCGAGGGTGCTGGGCAACTCCGAGATGCGCGAGAACTCGGCTTCCGGGATCCGCGCCGACCTCAACTCGGCCGTCAATGTCGGAGGAAGCACGAAGATCCTCGACAATGGCGCCCACGGGATCCAGCTCGAGACCGGCTCGACAGCCATCGTCAGCAACAGCGAGATCGCCAGGAACGCCAACGGCGTCGCCGTTACGGCGTCCCGCGCCAGCATCGGCGCCGGCAACCAGATTCACGACAACCGCGAGCACGGCGTGCTGGCCCAGGTCGATGCGACGGTCACCGTGACCGACAACACGATCGTGAACAACAACTACAACGGCGTTTTCGGTTACTCCGGGTCGACGCTGGAGTTGCGTGGCAACGAGATCGCTTTCAACGGGCAGAGCGGTGTGTACTGCCGAGCCTTCTGCAAGATGCAGATCGCCGGGGCCAGCATCCACGACAACGCGCACCACGCGGTACTGGTGATGTTCGGCTCGCGGTCCATTTTCCAGCCCCCGATGACCACCACGGGCGGCAACGGCTGGGAGGACCTCTGGTGCGGAGACTCCGAGACCAGCGTGGACGGCGTGGACGGCCTGAGTTGGGACGGCGCTGACTTCTTCGACGGCAGCGTGAGCCCGCTCTGCACGGGCTTCAACGACTGACGCCCCGGCGTGGCGCCGGCGGAGGTCCGGCGCCACGCACACAACGCGCAACGCCGGCCGCGGATTCAGGCGGGGAGCCGCAGGACCGGGTATCGGCCCGTCTCCTGCCGGAGCACCAGGTCGAGGAACGCGTCTGCGGACACCGGCTCGCCGAACAGGCGGCCCTGGCCGTACTGGCATCCGCTCTCGATGAGGAAGCGCCGCTGCTCCTCCGTCTCGATGCCCTCGGCGAGCACGTCGAGCCTGAGCGAGCGTCCCATGTCGATGATCGAGCGCACGATCGTGGCGTCGTCCGGGTCGCCCGCCGCGTTGCGCACGAAGGACTTGTCGATCTTCAGCGTGCCGATCGGGAACTGCTGCAGGGCGCTCAGGCTCGAGTAGCCGGTGCCGAAGTCGTCGATCGAAAGGTGTACGCCCATGGCCTTGAGCTCGTCGAGAAGCGGCAGGGTGTGCTCGGCGTCCATCATCAACGTGGTCTCGGTGATCTCGAGCTCGACACACCTGGGCGAGACGCCGTGTTTCTCGAAAACGGAGCGACACCGCGGGATGAAACTCGCCTGGCTGAGTTCCTTGAGCGAGAGATTGATCGCGACGCGACCCGGGTCGTTCACCTGTCGGCGCCACTCGGCATAGTCGCCGCAGACGTGATCGAGTACCCAGGCACCGATGTCGAGGATCAGGCGGGATTCCTCCGCGAGCGGGATGAACTGCGCCGGCGCGATCTCGCCGTGGCCGGGCAGCCGCCAGCGCAGCAGCGCCTCCGCGCCCACGACCTTGTCCGTGAACAGGTCAACCTTCGGCTGGTAGCGCAGCACGAACTCGTCGCGTTCCAGCGCCCGGCGCAGCTTGCTCTTGAGCAGCAGCCGTTCCACCGCCGCCGCGTTCATCTCCGGCGAGTAGAAGACGTGGCAGTTCCTTCCGGCGCGCTTCGCGTGGTACATCGCCGCGTCGGCGCAGCGGATGAGGTCGATGACGTTGTCGGCATCCTCCGGGCAGGCGGCGATGCCGATGCTCGCCGTCACGTCGATCTCATGCTCGCCGACGTGCAGCGGTCGCGACACTTCCTTGAGCAGGAGCCCGGCGATCGTCTCCGCCTGCTCGTGCCGGGCGGTCGGGCCGTCCGGCGTCTCCAGGAACGCGGCGAACTCGTCGCCGGCCAGCCGACCCACCACTGACTCCTTGGGCAGCGCCCGGATCAGCCGCTCGCTCAGCGTCTCGAGCACGCGGTCGCCTGCGGCGTGCCCGAAGGTGTCGTTGATCTCCTTGAAGTGATCCACGTCCAAATACAGCAGCGCGAGCCCGCCCGACCTGCGCCGGCCGCGCGCGATCGCCTGCTGCAGCAGGTGCTGGAACTGCATGCGATTCGGCATCTTGGTCAGCATGTCGAACCGGGCGAGGTAGCGGATGCGCCGCTCGGCCCGCTTGCGCTCGGTGATGTCGCGCAGCACGTAGATGGTGCCCTGGAAAGCCGGGTCGGCGCTCGAGACCGCGGAGGCGCGCACCGAGACCGGGATGGTCTGCCCCGTTCCCGTGCGCACCACGGTTTCGCCGGGTGCGGCGACTGCCTTCGCCGCCACGAAAGCGTCACGGTGGGGCTCGGCGACCAGCGACTCGAATTCCACGCCGGCCAGTGATTCGCGCTCGGCCCCGAGCATTTCCGCGGCGGCCGAGTTGACCGTGCGCACCCGGCCGTCCGGCGCCACCACCAGCACTGCGTCGCTCATGCTGTTGAGCAGCGTGTTCAGGTAGTCGCGAGAGATGGTGGTGCCCGCGAGCGCCTCGCGCATCCGCTCCAGCGCCCGCTCGAGATCCGCGATCTCCGGCACGCCGCTGCTCGGCACGGGCTCCGAGGTGAGTCCGCGGCCGATGCGCTCCGCACTCGCCGCGAGGCCGCTCATCGCCCGGTCGATGCGTGCGATCAGCAGGGCCGTGATCCACGCCGCCAGCAGCGACAGCCCGATGCCGATGCCGAGGATCAGCGGCATGCGGGAGGCGTAGAAGTGGGGCACCAGGGCCAGGACTTCCTGCCGCACGCTGGCGAGCGCATCGGCAGGGTTCGCCGTCGACTGGCGCGAGGCCTGCTCGAGCACGGCCTCGAGGTGCTGCCGGGCATGATCCCCGCCGGTCACGTTCACGAGGGCGAGCGCCGCAGTCAACAGCAGCCCCACGGCCAGCACCGTGAGCACGTATCTCGTCCTGAGGCGAATGCTGCGCATGTCGCGCCCACCTGCCGTCGCAGCCCCCCGCGGAGCACTTTTCGTTATAAGGCGTACCGACCTGCCGGCCATCATAGTCGCCGAACGCGCCGCGTACGAGTTCCGGCTTCCGTCTCGCTCTCGGCTATGCTTGCTCCGGAGGCAGACAGCGCATGAACGAACTCGAGCTCACCGGTCGAGCCCGTACCCATATCGTCGCACTCGAGCAGCCGCGCTGCGCGATGCACTACGGTGCGGTCACCTCGTTTCTTGCGATGCGGGATGGCGCGGCCACCGCCGGCATCGACCTCGTCGCCGCCTCGGGCTTCCGCGATTTCGAACGCCAGCTTGCGATCTGGAACGGCAAGTGGCTCGGCGAGCGGCCACTGCTCGACCGCGCGGGCTGCCCGGTGGAGGCGGCCACCCTCGACGAGGCGGAGCGCATCGATGCGATCCTGTGCTGGTCGGCGCTGCCGGGCGGCAGCCGTCACCACTGGGGCACCGACGTCGATCTCATCGACGCCGCCGCACTGCCGCCGGACTACCGCGTGCAACTGGTCCCGGAGGAATACGCGCCGGGCGGCGTGTTCGAGCGGCTCTCGTGGTGGCTCGGCGCAAACATGGCGCGCTTCGGCTTCTACCGGCCCTACGCCACAGGCCAGGGCGGGGCCGGTGCCGAGCCGTGGCACCTCAGTTACTGGCCGGTCGCCGCCGAGGCGCTCGAGGCGCTGACGCTGCCGGTGCTGCGACGCGCCGTCGCCGGCAGCGAGATCCTCGGACGCGAGAGCGTGCTCGAGCGCCTGCCGGAGATCTACACCCGCTTCATCCTGGGCGTGGATTTCCCGGGCCGTCTCGAGGGTCCCGGCGTTCACCGCCCAATCCTCGCCGCGGTCCGCTGACCATGCGCAGGGTCCACACGGCCGAATCCATCGTCGAGATCGCGCACCTGCGCAACCTGCTCGAATCCGAGGGGATCGCCTGCTTAGTGCGCAACGAGCGGCTCGCCGGCGCCCTGGGCGAGATTCCCTTTGTCGAGTGCTGGCCGGAGCTGTGGGTGCGCCAGCCGGGCGAGGCCCTGCGCGCACGCGGCCTGATCGACGCGGCCCTGCAGCCCGCCGAGGCGGCGGAGCCCTGGCTGTGCCCGGGTTGCGGCGAACGCATCGAGCCGCAGTTCTCGCAGTGCTGGCACTGTGCGGGCGTGCCGGTCGCGACCGGGAATTCGCCGTGACCACGTTGACCGTCGCGAGCCGCTTCAAGGGGCCACCGGAGTCCGGCAACGGCGGCTACGTGTGCGGCCTGCTGGCTGCAACGCTGCAGGCCGACGTGCGCGTGCGCCTGGTCGCGCCGCCGCCGCTCGAGACGCCGCTCGAGCTCGAGCCCGCCGGCGAGGGCGAATGGCTGCTCAGCGGACCCGCGGGACCGGTCGCGCGCGGGAGCGCCGCGAAGCTCGATCTCGAGGTACCCGCGCCGCCCGGCTACGTCCAGGCGGTGTGGGCCTCGCAACACTACTCGGGCTTCCGCGAGCACGCCTTCCCGGAGTGCTTCGTCTGCGGACCGCTGCGCCGGCGCGGTGACGGGCTCAGGATCTTCCCCGGCATGCTCGACAGCGGCATCGTCGCGGCGCCGTGGCTGCCCGCGGATTCGCTCGATGCCGGTGACGGCAAGGTGGCCGCGCAGTTCCACTGGGCGGCGCTCGACTGCCCGGGTTATTTCGCCGTCTCGGGCGGCCGCCGCACGATGCTGCTCGGGGAGATGCAGGCGCATCTCGACCGGCGGGTGCACGTGGGTGAGTCCTGCATCGTCATTGGCTGGCGCATCGGCACGGAGGGCCGCAAGCACCAGGCCGGCACGGCGATCTTCGACGGCGACGGCGAGCTCTGCGCCCGGGCCCGGGCGACGTGGATCGAGGTGAAGTGAGGCGCACGCCGCCGCTCAGCGACGTGCGAGCAGGACGGTGAGGAGACCCGCGGCGCAGAGCACCACGCCCGGCCACGGGCTGATGTTGACCGCCAGCCAGACGAGGCCGCCGAGCAGCGTAACGGCGCCCACGATCGTCGCGTCCCGCCGACGGGCGCCGGCACGGATCTCGGCCCGCAGCGCGTCCATGCCGCCCTGCTCCACGCGAATGCGGAAGTTGCCCTCGGAGGCCTGCTGCACGACCTGCTGCAGCACCTGCGGCAGGATGCGCAGCGACTCGCTCAGGTCCGGGAGCTGCCGTCGCAGCTGCTCGGCGAGGTTGCGACCGCTGAGCCGGTCCGCCGCCCAGTCCTTGAGCACCGGCTGCGCGGTCTTCCACAGGTCGAGCTCGGGGTAGAGCTGGCGGCCGAGCCCCTCGATCTGCAGTAGCGTCTTCTGCAGCAGGATGAGCTGCGGCTGCACCTTCATCTGGAAGCGCCGCGCCGTCTCGAACAGCCGCAGCAGCACCTGCCCGAAGGAAATCTCCGACAGCGGCTTGTTGAAGATCGGCTCGCAGACCGTGCGCACCGCCGCCTCGAGCTCGTCCACGCGCGTGTCGGCGGGCACCCAGCCCGAGTCCACGTGCAGCCTCGCGATGCGGTTGTAATCGCGGTCGAAGAAGGCGAGGAAATTCTCGGCCAGGTAGTGCTGGTCGCGCGCGTCGAGCGTGCCCACGATGCCGAAGTCGACGGCGCAGTACTTCGGGTGATCCGGGTCCCCCAGCAGCACGAAGATGTTCCCCGGGTGCATGTCGGCGTGGAAGAAGTTGTGCCTGAGCATCTGGGTGAAGAAGATCGTGACGCCGTTCTCCGCGAGCCGCTGGATGTTGGTGCCGCGGCGGCGCAGCTCGTCCATGTCGCTGATCATGACGCCCCGGATGCGTTCCATGACCATCGCCTCGGGGCGGCAGTAGTCCCAGTACACGGCGGGCACGTGCAGCAGCTCCGAGCCCGCGAAATTGCGGCCGAGCTGCGCGGCGTTCGCCGCCTCGCGCATCAGGTCGAGCTCGTCGAGGATCGTCTTCTCGTACTCCTTGACGACCTCGGTCGGGCGCAGGCGATGGCCCTCGCGGGCGTAGTCCAGCACCAGCTGCGCGAGCTGGTGCATGACCTCGAGGTCGCGCTCGATCAGCGCGCGCACGCCGGGGCGGATGACCTTGACCACGACCTCCTCGCCGCTGCGCAACCGGGCCGTGTGCACCTGCGCGATCGAGGCGGCGGCGAGCGGGTTCTCGTCGAACTGCTCGAACACCTCGGTCACCGGCCGGCCGTAGGCGCGCTCGACGATGGCGCGGGCCTCGGCGCCCGGGAACGGCGGCACGCGATCCTGCAGTTTCTCGAGCTCGTCGGCGATGTCGGCGGGCAGCAGGTCGCGTCGCGTCGAGAGCGCCTGCCCGAACTTCACGAAAATGGGTCCGAGCTCCTCGAGCGCGAGTCGGATCCGCTCGCCGCGAGAACCGCCCTTGCGGCGCTCGAACCAGGTGGCCGGGGAGAGGTAGAACGCGTAGCGCAGGGGGCGGAACAGGTGCGCCGCGAGGATCATTTCGTCGAGCCCGTGCCGCACGAGCACGCGCTGGATCTGCAGGAGGCGGCCGATGACGCGCAGGCGCATTGGAGGGGCGGACCGGGGCTCAGCCGCGCGCGGCCGGCGCTTGCGACGCGGCAGTGCGCGCCTCGAGGCGGGTGAGTCGCGCCTCGAGGCGCTCGGCGTCGTCGCGCAGCCGGTCCACGTCGGCGAGAAACTCGTCCACCTCCGTGCGGGTCGGCAGGTCGCGGCCTTCTTCCTGCAGGTACTCGACCACGCTGCCCGTGAACGAGCCCGAGGCCTTGCGGCCCCAGTCGATCAGACCACGGGCGAGGTTCGCGAACCGCCGCGCCGCGACGTCGCCGAACACGCGCGCGAGCTCTTCCTCGAACTCCGGCTGCGCCTCGGAGAGCAGATCGCGGAACCGCTGCGCCACCTCGGCGTCGCCCTCGATGCGCACGCCTCCGCCGCGCAGCGCGCCCTCGGCGCGCGGACCGGCGAGCGCCAGCAGCGCGATCGGGGTGCCGGAGAGACTCGCATCCGCCGCGCCCTCGTGGCGCGAGGTGATGGCGAGCCGCCCGCCCTCGGCGCGGATGTAGAACGCGAGCGGCGTGCCCTCGACGGTGAGCGACATCACGCGCCCGTCGAGCTGGCGTGCGAGCGCCTGCGCGCGGCGCGACTCGGCGACGTTGCGGTTCAGGATGGCCTCGAGGCGCTCGAGCAGCATGTCAGTACCGGAAGCCCTTGTGCAGGGCGACGATGCCGCCGCTCAGGTTGTGGTAGCGGCAGTCCTCGAGGCCGGCGTCCTGCATCAGGCCCTTGAGCGTTTCCTGGTCGGGGAACTTGCGAATCGACTCGGCCAGGTACTGATAGCTGTCGGAGTCGCCCGCCACGCGCTTGCCCAGCCACGGCAGCACGCTGAACGAGTACACGTCGTAGATGGGCTTGAGCCCCGGCACCACGGGCTTCGAGAACTCGAGCACCAGCAGTCGCCCGCCCGGGCGCAGCACGCGGCGCATGGAGGCGAGCGCGGCTGGCTTGTCGGTGACGTTGCGCAGGCCGAAGGCGATCGTGACGCAGTCGAAGCTCTCGTCGGCGAACGGCAGGCACTCCGCGTTGGCGATCGCGAAGCGCACGTTGCGCATGAGCCCTCGGTCGAGCAGGCGGTCACGGCCGACCTCGAGCATCGCCTCGTTGATGTCGGAGAGCACCACGAGGCCGCGCTCGCCGACCTGCCGCGCCATGCCGGCCGCTATGTCGCCGGTGCCGCCGGCGACGTCGAGCGCCGCCTGGCCGGGGCGCAGCCCGGTCTGGCCGAGCAGGTAGCGCTTCCAGAGCCGGTGGACGCCTGCCGACATGAGGTCGTTCATCAGGTCGTACTTGTCGGCGACGGAGTCGAACACGGCCCGCACGCGCCGGGCCTTCTCGGCCGCCGGCACTTCCTGGTAGCCGAAGTCCACGGTGCCCGCGCCGGAGTCGCGCGGGGTCTTGGGGGCGTTCTCGCTCATGAGGGCCGGCATTCTACGCGGTCGGGGAGCGGGCCGCCCCGGCCCTCAGCGGGCCGCGCGGGAGCTCTCCGTCACCCAGTGGGCGAGGTCTTCCTCGGAGAGTTCGCCGGCGGCGAGGCTCAGGAACGTGGCAACGCAGGCGGCATCGCTGGCAGCCAACTCGATGCCGTTCAGCTCGAGGAACAATTCGGCCACGACCAGGCTCGTTCGCTTGTTGCCGTCCAAGAACGGGTGGTTGCCCGAGATGCCGAAGGCGTAGGCGGCGGCGAGGCGGGCGAGGGATGACTCACCGTACTCGAACTGGTTGCGTGGCCGCGCCAGCGCGGATTCCAGCAGGCCTCGATCGCGCACGCGGGCCTGCCCGCCGTGCTCGGCGAGCTGCTCGTCATGAATGGCGAGCACGACCTCGAGGTCGATCCAGATCGGCTCGGACACGGGCCCCTACTTGGCGAGTTCGCGCAGCGCGGCGCGACGCTTCTTCATGACCTTTCGGGCAGCGTCCATCTGCGCCTCAAACTCCGGGTTGTAGGGCGTCAGCCGGTAGCCGTCCGGAGTCTCGGTGATGTAGAGCGCGTCGCCCTTCGCAAGCTTCATCCGGGCCAGCGCCTCCTTCGGAAGCACGACGCCCAGGGAGTTGCCGACCGCGGTTACCTTCAGTTCGATCATGTGCGAATGTTATTACGATCGTAATAACGTCGCAACGTGCCTGCCAGCAGCCGCAGGTGTCGGCTACGCCGGCCGCCTCGATGGCACCACCGTCGGATAGGTCAGGCCGAGCTTCGTGATCCGGTCGAGGTACTGCTGCCACTTGTCGGCTCGCGTGGTGCCGAGCTCGTGCAGGTAGTCCCAGCTGTAGAGGCCCGTGTCGTGGCCGTCGTCGAACACCAGCTTCACGGCGTAGTTGCCCACTGGCTCCACGGCGCGGATGCCGATCTCGTGCTTGCCGAGCTGCAGCGTCTCCTGGCCGGGCCCGTGGCCGCGCACCTCGGCCGAGGGCGAGTACACGCGCAGGTACTCGAACGGCAGCTCGAAACGCGAGCCGTCGTCGAAGGCCACCTCGAGCACGCGCGACTTCGTGCGGAGCTTGATCTCGGTCGGGTTCACGGGCGTCTCCGTCGAAGTGCGTGCCGGCGAGGAGTCAAAGGATGTAGCGGGCGAGGTCCTGGTCGCGCGCGAGCTCGCCCACGTGCCGGTCCACGTAAGGCCCGTCCACCCGGAGCGACGACCCGCCGCGGTCGGAGGCCTCGAACGAGATCGCCTCGAGCAGCCGCTCCATCACCGTGTGCAGTCGGCGTGCGCCGATGTTCTCGGTGCGCGAGTTCACGTCGAAGGCCACCTCGGCGATGCGCCGCACGCCCGAGGAATCGAATTCGAGCCGCACGCCCTCGGTCGCGAGCAACGCCGCGTACTGCGTGCAGAGCGAGGCGTCGGGCTCGGTGAGGATGCGCACGAAGTCCTCGACCCCGAGCGCCTCGAGCTCGACGCGGATCGGCAGCCGGCCCTGCAGCTCGGGGATGAGATCCGAGGGCTTCGACATGTGGAAGGCGCCCGAGGCGATGAACAGCACGTGGTCGGTCTTCACCATGCCGTACTTGGTGTTGACCGTGCAGCCCTCCACGAGCGGCAGCAGGTCGCGCTGCACGCCCTCGCGCGAGACATCCGCACCCGAGGTCTCCTGGCGGCGCGCGATCTTGTCGATCTCGTCGAGGAACACGATGCCGTTCTGCTCGGCGTTCCTGAGCGCCTGCGTCTTGAGCTCGTCCTCGTTGACGAGCTTGGCGGCTTCCTCCTCGGTGAGCAGCTTGAAGGCCTCGCGGACCGGCAGGCGGCGCGGCTTCGAGCGCTGCCCGCCGAGGCTCTGGAACATGCCCTGCAGCTGCTGGGAGAGTTCCTCCATGCCGGGCGGCGCCATGATCTCGACGCCCGCCGGCATGGCGCGCACCTCGACCTCGATCTCGCGCTCGTCGAGATCGCCCTCGCGCAGCATCTTGCGGAAGCGCTGCCGCGTGTCGCCGTCGCGCGGCGGCTCGGGCTCGGCGCTGAAGCCCACGGGGCGCGGCCGCGGCAGCAATGCGTCGAGGATGCGCTCCTCGGCGGCGTCCATGGCGCGGTGGCGCACCTTGTCGGTCTCCGCTTCCCGGGTGAGCTTCATCGACACGTCCACGAGGTCCTTGATGATCGAGTCCACCTCGCGGCCCACGTAGCCCACCTCGGTGAACTTGGTCGCCTCGACCTTGATGAAGGGCGCGCCGGCGAGCCGCGCCAGGCGCCGCGCGATCTCGGTCTTGCCGACGCCGGTCGGGCCGATCATCAGGATGTTCTTCGGCGTGATCTCGGCGCGCAGCCCCTCGTCCACCTGCATGCGCCGCCAGCGGTTGCGCAGCGCGATGGCGACGGCGCGCTTGGCCGCGCCCTGGCCGACGATGTGCTTGTCGAGCTCCTGGACGATCTCGCGGGGAGTCATGGCGGACATCAGCCGAGCACCTCGATGGTGAGGTTGCGATTGGTGTAGATGCAGATGTCGGCCGCGATGCCGAGCGAGGTCTCGACGATGCTGCGGGCGTCGAGCGCGGTGTTCGCGAGCAGCGCCTGGGCCGCGGCTTGCGCGAAGCCGCCGCCCGAGCCCACCGCCATCAGGTCGTTCTCGGGCTCGATCACGTCGCCGTTGCCGGAGATCACGAGCGAGTGGGTCGCGTCAGCCACGCAGAGCAGCGCCTCGAGCCGGCGCAGGCTGCGGTCGGTGCGCCAGTCCTTGGCGAGCTCGATCGCCGCGCGCATCAGGTTGCCGTACTGCTGGAGCTTCGCCTCGAAGCGCTCGAACAGCGTGAAGGCGTCCGCGGTGCCGCCCGCGAAGCCCGCGAGCACGCGGCCCTCGTGCAGGCGCCGCACCTTGCGGGCGTTGCCCTTCATGACGGTGTTGCCGAGCGTGACCTGGCCGTCGCCGCCCATGGCCACCTGCCCGTCGCGGCGCACGCAGAGAATGGTGGTTCCGTGGGGATCAAAGGTCGCCATCCGGGGGTCTCCTGCGGCGCGCCCGGGGATGGGCTGCGTCGTATGTCTTGGCGAGATGCTGGAAATCAAGATGCGTGTAGATCTGCGTCGTGCCGATGTTGACGTGACCGAGCAGTTCCTGCACCGCCCGAAGGTCCCCCGAGGACTCGAGCAGGTGCGAGGCGAAGGAGTGGCGGAACAGATGCGGGTGCACGTGCTCGGGCAGCCCCTGCAGGCGAGCCCAGCGGGCGATGCGCCGCTGCACGATGCGGGGGCCGAGGCGGCGCCCGTTGACGCCGACGAACACCGCCGTTTCCTCGATCGACGCGAGCGCCGCACGCTCGCGCATCCAGCGCTCAAGCGCCTCGATCGCGTGCCGGCCGACCGGCACGATGCGCGTCTTGCGGCCCTTGCCCAGCACGCGCACGGTGCGGTCGCGCAGGTCGAGGTCGGCGAGATCGAGGCCGAGCAGCTCGGAGAGGCGCAGGCCGGACGAGTAGAAGAGCTCCATGATCGCCTTGTCGCGCACGCCGAGGCGGTCGTCGCTGCGGAAGGCGAGCAGCCGCGCCATGGCGTCGGCGTCGAGCGTCGTCGGCAGGCGCTTGCCAACCTTCGGCGCCTGCACGCCCGCGGCGGGGTCGTGGCGCAGCTCGCCCTCGCGGATCAGGTAACGGCACAGGCTGCGCACTGCCGAGAGGCGACGCTGGATGCTGCGCGGCGCGAGGCCGCGGCGGTGGCACTGCGCGGCGAAGCTGCGCACGTGCTGCGTGTCGAGCGCATTCCAGGTCTCGACGCCCTGCGCCTCGCAGTAGTCGAGCAGCGCCGCGAGGTCGCGGCCGTAGCTGCTCGAGGTGTGCGGCGAGAGCCGGCGCTCGTTGCGCAGGTTGGCGAGGAAGCGGTCCACGCCGTCTGCGAGCCCCTCGCTCATGCGCCGCGGGCGGTGAGGGCCTCGGTGACGAGTTCGCCGATGCGGACCAGGAAGTCCGTGCTCATGGTGGGCACGAAGCGCTCGGTGTCGTGGCTCGCGATCGCGACCAGCCCGAGCGATGCCCGCTCGCCGAGCGGGACGAGGGCCGCGGAGCCGAGCTGCCGGCCTTCGGCCCCGAACAGAAATTCGCGCTGCGCCTCGCGGATCTGGCCGCTGCGCGGCCGCGCCGACTCGAAAAACGTCTCGAACACCTTGAGGTCGGTGCTGCCACGCGGGACGTAGCGCACGTGCGTGCCCGGCTGGCCGGCGAGCGCGGCATAGGCCGGGTCGGTGAGCAGCATCACCCAGCGCGAGGCGCCGAAGTCCTCGCGTAGCGAGATTTCGAGCGCTGCGATCACCGCCGAGGCGTCGCCCGCCCGGAGCAGGCGGCGGGTGAGCCGGTGCATGCGCTCGGCGATGGTGTCGTTTGCCCGGCCGTTCTCGATCAGCTCGTGCAGCTTCTGCTCGAGCGTGGCGTGCCGCTCGCGCAGTACCAGCATCTGTCGCTCGACCAGGGAAATCGCCGCACTGCCGCGCTGGTGCGGCAGGTTGAGCCGCGCGAGCACGGCCGGGTGGCGTTCGAAGAACTCCGGGTGAGCCATGAGGTGCTCGACGACCCGCTCCTCCGCGAGGCGGGCCGGCTCGACGTCGCGCATCGGCTGCTTGCTCATGCTGCTCTCCCGGGAGCGTCAGGAATGTCCACGAGGCCCTCGAAGGCCGTTTCCGCCGGGCCGGTGAGCCAGATCTGCTCGCCGGGTCCTGGCCACTGCACGATGAGCCGACCGCCGGGCAGGTCCACCCGGACTTCCTCGGCGAGCGGTCCGTGACGGCGGCCGACCGAGACCGCGGCGCAGGCGCCAGTGCCGCAGGCCTGCGTCTCGCCCGCGCCGCGCTCGAACACGCGCAGGCGCACGTGATCGGGCGACACGATTTCCAGGAATCCCACGTTGACCCGACGTGGAAAACGCGCGTGATTCTCCATGGCGGGTCCGGCCGTGTCCACCGGCGCCTCGTTCACCGAGCGCACGCGGATGACGGCATGCGGATTGCCGATGGAGACCGCGCCGAACTCGACCGGTCCCGAGGGCAGCTCGATGCGGTAGCTCGGTGCTTCGGCGTCCACCTCGAAGGGCAGCGAGCGCGGGTCGAAGTCGGGCACGCCCATCGCGACGGAGACGAGTCCGTCGGCGCGCAGGCGCGCGTCCACGAGTCCGCCGGGGCTGTCGAGCACCAGCGTGCGGCCGCGGGCCCCGCTGCGGCTCGCCACGAGGCGCGCGATGCAGCGCGCGCCGTTGCCGCATTGCTCCACCTCCGAGCCGTCGGCGTTGAAGATCCGGTAGAAGACGTCCGTGCCTTCGCGCCGCGGCGGCGCGAGCACCAGTGCCTGGTCGAAGCCGATGCCGGTGCGCCGGTCGGCGAGGCGGCGCAGCGCGGCGGGCGAGGGCAACTGGGCGGGCTCGGCGGCGTCGAAGACGATGAAGTCGTTGCCGAGTCCATGCATCTTCGTGAAGGCGAGCCGCATGACGGAAGCATAGCCCAATCCGCGGCTCAGCCCGGGTGGGCGCGCATCTCGGCGAGGCTCGCGGCGAGGCCGTCGTCGAGATCGGCGTAGCGCGGCTCGACGCCGAGTTCCTCGCGCATGCGCCAGTTGTCCACGCAGCGCGACTCGACCAGGAACGCGAGCATGCCCGGGCTGATTCGCCCGGATGCCTCCGCAAGCGCTACCAGCGGGGGCGGCGGCAGGCCCGCCAGCGCCGCCGCGCGCTGCAGGTACACCGTGGTGCTGACGGGATTGCCGTCGGTGACGTTGAACACGCCCT
>Ga0316613_10000304_pt1 | contig 46666 bp, 44 predicted proteins | sample OWC_soil_day10_C_2_FD_207647 | JGI IMG/M metagenome (GOLD analysis project Ga0316613, IMG submission 207647) | Wetland soil microbial communities from Old Woman Creek delta, Ohio, United States - OWC_soil_day10_CT_b | ecosystem: Environmental > Terrestrial > Soil > Wetlands | place: USA: Ohio...
GCGAGGGCGTCAACCGCCTCTATTCTCGCCGCGACCGCGCACGCCTCAAGCTGGTGCTGATGGGAAAGCGCGTTGGCTTTTCGCTGACCGAGATCAAGGGCATGCTTGACCTCTACGATCTGCGCGACGGTCAGGTGGCGCAGCTCAAGGTGGCGCTCGACCGCTTCAGCGACCGCATCGCCATCCTGGAGAAGCAGAAAAAAGAGATCGAACAGGCGTTGATGGAATTGCGCCGCACCACCGCGGTGGTGAGCGGTCTCCTGAAAGAGAAGGAAGAGAAAGAGGGCGCGCGCCGGAGCTAACCGGCTTGGCGACGCGTGAGGCAAAATAAACAAAAGCCGAAGGCGGCGTGTTGGGGTATTCTCTGGCGGAGAGACCAACCGGGAGATCCACGATGCGCGCGATCCTGGCAACCCTTTTTGCGTCCGGCACGCTTCTCTCCGCCTTTGCCGCCTCGGCCGAGAATCTGCCCGCCGATGATGGCTACAGCCTGCAGCCGGCCGTGGGCGACTATCTCAAAATCGATCGCCGCACCGGTGACGTCTCGCTGTGCGCGACGCGCGGTGGCGCATGGTCCTGCGAACTGATCGCCGACGACCGCAAGGCCTACGAGGAGCGCATCGACGAGTTGGAAGCCGAGAACGATCGGCTCAGCAAGCGGATCGCTGCCCTTGAGGCGCCGGCCGGCGACTCAAGGGTGCCGCTTCTCGACGAGGATGACGAGCGGCGCCTTCATGAGTTTTTCGATCTCAGCGACAGGATGTTCCGCCATTTCTTCGATCTCGTTGAGCAACTGCGCGGCCGTGAGGGCGGGCCGATCTAGAGCCCGCCGCGCCGGATCGCCGAGAATCCACAGCTTTATCGGAAGAATGGCGGGCGGCGGCAGTTCGGGCATGGCGGCCTGGCCAGGGCTGCGGCATGATCGCGTTTACCTTAAGCACTCACGGGGAGATTGGGACATGCTCAAGGAATTCAAGGAATTCGCGCTGCGCGGCAACATGGTCGACCTTGCCATCGGTGTGATCATCGGCGGCGCCTTCGGCGGCCTCGTCAATTCGATCGTTGCCGACCTGTTGATGCCGATCATCGGCCTCATCACTGGCGGCATCGATTTCACCAATCTCTACGTCCAGCTTTCAGGCCCGCCGATGGCGGGCGACCTCGAGGCCGCCCGCAAGGCCGGCGCGACGCTCGCCTATGGCAACTTCGTGACGTTGACCATCAACTTCCTGATCATCGCTTTCGTGTTGTTCCTGGTGGTCAAGATGATGAACCGCATGAAGAAGCGCAGTGAGCCGGTCGTGGAGGCGCCGCCGGAAGTGCCGGCCGATGTCGCGCTGCTTGCCGAGATCCGCGACCTTCTCAAGAAGGGCTGACCGGGGCAGGCACCGCGGCCTTGCGCAAGATCGCGGCTGCTTTTTCATGTCTTGCCTTTTGATTCGTTTTTACGGGGCTGATATCTCCTTGGGGGAACGGCGAATCCCGCCGATCCCCTGGGGAAGTTTCGCCATGACATTCGATGCTGCCGCGCGTTTTCTCGACGACATCCGGCCCGCCGCCCGGAACGCGCCGCCGAGCGGCATCGTTGAGGTCCATCTCGAGGGATTGAAGCGGCCGGGGACGGCCAAGCTATGGGTTGGCGAGGGTAGTCTGCCAACGCCCGACACCATCCGTGACGCCGCCATTCGGTCGCTGATGGCCGGCGAGACCTTTTACACCCATCAGGCTGGCCTGCCGGAGTTGAGGGAGGCCCTCTGCCGGTATCACGATCGTCTCTACGGGCCGTTCGGCGGCAGGCCCGCCGACGTCAATCGCTTCATTGTCACGGCCTCGGGCATGCACGCCATCCAGATGGCGGCATCGCTGGTCGCCGGCTCCGGTGACGAGGTGATCGTGCCGACGCCCGCCTGGCCGAACGCGCCGGCCGCCGCTGGCCTCTGCGGCGCTACGGTGTGCGAGGTGCCGATGCGCTTCGGGCCCGCCGGCTGGGATCTCGATCCCGATGATCTCCAGGCGGCGATTACGCCGCGGACGCGGGCTGTTTTCATCAATTCACCCGGCAATCCTACCGGCTGGGTGGCGAGCCGCGACCGACTTGCCTCCATCCTTGATATCGCCCGTCGGCATGGCATCTGGATCGTCGCCGACGAGGTCTATGGCCGGTTCTGCTATCTGGACGGTCTGGCGGTGGCGCCCTCTTTCCATGAGGTGGCCGAGCCCGACGACCGACTGATCTTCGTCAACACCTTCTCCAAGAACTGGGCGATGACCGGCTGGCGCATTGGTTGGATCGAGGTGCCGGCCGCCCTCAACGCAACCGTCCAGAACCTCGTACAATATACGAGTTCGGGCACTGCCGTTTTCATGCAGCGCGCCGCCATCGAGGCACTGGACAATGGCGAGGACTTCCTGGCTTTCCAGATCGCTCGGGCGCGTGACAACCGGGCGGCCGTCGTCACCACGCTCGGTGCGGCAGGCGGCGTGACGCTGTCGCCGCCCGACGGCGCTTTCTACCTGTTCTTTTCCGTCGAGGGGGAGCCGGATACCCGCCGACTCTGCCTTGATATGGTGCGCGAGGCCGGCGTCGGAATCGCACCGGGCACGGCCTTCGGTCGAGGCGGCGAGCGTTTCATGCGCCTCTGCTTTGCCGGCGATCCCGATGAAATCACCACCGCGCTCGGTCGCCTTTCGACTTGGCTTGCCTCGCGGCGGCCCTCGCTCGGCGGCAACCGGTGAATTTATGCGGGCATTTGCGTTTGAATTTGATCTGAAACAGTTCCTTTTCCGTCGAAGTCGTGCATGTTACATCCGGACTTGCACTGAAGGGCTGTTCCTGATTTGACATGCCCGCGGATGAGGTTGTGAGCCCATCGGACAAGGGGAGAGCGAGGCGGAATATGGGAGAACTTGAGGACCGCAGGACCGCGGTTTCGGAAGCTCGTTTCGAGAGCCTTCTCGACACCGCCGCCGATGGCGTCATCGTCATCGACGAGACTGGTCGCATGCTGGTCTTCAACAAGATCTGCGAGCGCCTGTTCGGCTATTCCTCCGCGGAGGCAATTGGTCAGAACGTATCGCTGATCATGCCGCCGGAATTCTCAGTCTCCCACGACCGCTTCATGAACAACTACCATCGCACCGGCGAGAAGAGGATCATCGGCATCGGCCGCGAAGTCTCCGGTATGCACCGTGATGGCTCCGTCTTCCCGCTGGAGCTGTCGGTGGGCGAGGCGAAGACGGCCGATGGCCGGCAGTATATCGGCGTGCTGCGCGACCTGCGCTCCCGCCGCGCCGTCGAGCAGCGCGTATCACAGCTTCAGGCGCAGGTGGTGCACATGACCCGCCTCTCCGCCATGGACGAGATGGGCGCCGCCATGGCGCATGAACTCAATCAGCCGCTCACGGCGCTCCTGCTCTATCTCCAGGCGGTGGCGCGCCAGATCAAGACCTGCTTTGCCGACAACAAACCGCCGAGTGACAAGATGCTCGGCGTGCTCGACAAGGCGGTGCAGGAGGCCGAGCGGGCCAGCCATATCGTGCAACGCATGCGCCAGATGGTGGAGAAGCGCGATCCGGAGCGTGCCACCATTGACTTGCGCGAGGTGGTCAACGAAGCGCTCGACCTCAGCGAATTCGTGGCGCAGGGCGCCACGGTCACCATCCGTCGCGTGTTCGGCATGACGCCGATCCATGTCGATGCCGATGCGACTCAGATTCAGCAGATCATCCTCAATCTTTTGCGCAACGCCCTTGAGGTGGCGAAAGAGAGCGAGGAGCGCTGGGTGAAGGTATCGATCGGTGCCGACGATCGATCGGCGTTTGTGTCGGTGACCGATAGCGGCCCCGGTTTTTCCGAGGACGTCAGCAAGTCGCTGTTCAAGACATTCAGCACGACCAAGAAGTCCGGTATGGGGCTGGGGTTGGCGATTTCTCGGGCGATCGCCCAGAATCATGGCGGCGACCTGATGGCCGATCCCGGCGGCAACGGGCAGGGCGCGACGTTCACGCTGATGTTGCCGATGCACCATTTGGACGAGACAGAAGACGATACGTGGGGGTGAGGAAGCGGCGCGGCGAATGCCGTTTGGAAAGCGGAAGAATTCGGCATGGCGCCCGGCGGGCGTCGGCTGGCGCGGCGGGAGGTTTCGTCGTATAAATACGTATATTAACAACATCCGCCGCGTCCTTCGCGGAGGACCTGCCCCTTGGGGCGGAGCCGGGAAGGCGTGAAGCGGACGTGATCCATGGACTTGGCTAGCCGGGCGGGACCCTGGCGGTCTTCAGGGATCCTCAGATCGAGGAAGGGTGACATGGCTGAAACAGAAGGAAAAATCTTCGTTGTCGACGATGACGCTTCGGTGCGCGACGCGCTGTCGGTCATTTTCGAGATGGAAGGTTATGGCGTCAGGACGTTCGCCGATGGCGACCAGTTCCTGGCAGCAATCAAGACGGACAAGCCGGCCTGTGTGCTGCTCGATGTCCACATGCCCGGTAAGTCCGGCCTCGACATTCTTCGGTCGATTGACGTCGGTACCTTTCCCTCGCCGGTGTTCATCATCTCCGGCCAGGGTGATATTCCCATGGCTGTGAGTGCCATCAAGGCCGGAGCCACCGACTTCATCGAGAAGCCGTTCGACGCCGATACGGTGGTGACGCGCGTGCGCGAGGCGATTGCCTCTTACGGTCGCCATAACAACGGTGGCGCGCCCAGCCTGACGTTCCCCGGCGCTGAGCACTTGACACCGCGCGAGCGCGATGTGCTTCAGGAGATCACCGGCGGTGCCTCCAACAAGGAAGCCGGACGACGCCTTGGCATTTCCCCTCGGACCATTGAGGTGCACCGCGCACGCATCATGGAAAAGCTCGGCGCCCGCAATGCGGCCGATCTCGTCCGCATCGTGCTGACTGCGCATACGGGAGATCACGGATAAACATTGTCGGTTGATCGGGGCACACTACTTTTTCCTGCGACTGGTTTGCGTTTTGCAGATTTTTGGCGGATCAAGAGTGTTGCCGATGTACATAATTGTCGAAGACGATCCTTCGGTCGCCGACGCACTGGAATCCCTGCTCTCCGGAGCGGGATTGCCGGTGCGTGTCTTTGCCAGCGCCGAGGAGTTCATTCATTCCTCCTCCCTGACGTCCGAGGACACGATGATCGTTGACCTCGGCCTGCCAGGCATGAGCGGCGGCGAACTTGTCCGCCATCTTGAGAAGGCTGGGGCGACCCCCAAGGTCATCGCCATCTCCGGCAAGTCGTCGCGGACCATCGCCCGCGAGACCGAAGGCCTGTCCGACCTCAAGATTCTGCGCAAGCCGCCGGCTGCTGACTGGCTGGAGGCGATCACCGCCTGATCGAGCCTGCCCAGGTGGTTCGCAGGTCGCCCGGCTCGCCGGGTTTTTTCATCTCCTGGGCGTAAGGAGGCGGGGCGACGGTTGCCTGGATCGTCCATATGGGCGCTCGTTTTATCCTGGGATCAACTACCCCTGACTGCCAGGAAAGGTCGGCGGCAACGCAAAGTTTGCGGCCGGCCGGCGCTTGGCTGTTGGCGTTTGCGACCAAGTTCCCTCCGATGGTTAAGTATCCAAACGAATTACCGCAGGGCGCAATTGTCCATATTGTGCCAATATCGATAGTGGTGCGGCCGAAGCGGACGGGTTTCGGCCGAGCTGACGGAGAGTGGACGGCCATGGACGGATGGCCGGCTCGATCTTCCGGTGGCGTGTCGACCATGTGTATCGAGCGTGTGCCATCGAGGAGGGATCGATGTTCATTGAAAAAAAGACGTCATTCGACGACGGCTCTGGCTCCGGCGGCTTCGACAACGGACGCCATCGCAGCCGCTATGCCGGCACCAGGGTGCGCGCGCCGGTCGACGACAGCGCCTGGACGCGCTATCGAACCTCGCTGCGCGCTCGGCTGGATCGCCACGACGCCCATGCCGTGTTGTTCCGCGAGGACGACGCCGCGAACCACCTTTATGAGGTGGTCACCGGTCAGATCATGCTCTATCGCCTGCTCGGCGACGGCCGCCGCCAAGTCGTCGACATTCTTGGCGAAGGCGACCTCTGCGGCCATTCGCTGACCGGCCTTTACGACTGTACGGCCGAGGCTCTGACGCCGGCCGAGGTGCGAGTGCTCGATCGCCGCGACATCGACCAGTCGACCGACCTGCTCGCCCACGTCAATCGCTGCCTGCTGATGCGCATCGAGGCGCTGCACAGCCACGCCGTGCTGCTCGGCCGCAAGTCGGCCACCGAGCGGGTGGCGAGCTTTCTGATGCGCTTCGTGCCTGGTCGCGGCGTCGTCGGCTGTCCTGGCCCAGAACGACCGAGCGAGCGGCACAGCACCGACACCGAACTGGTGGTGCTGAAGATGACGCGGCAGGAGATCGCCGACTTCCTCGGCCTGACCATCGAGACGGTGAGCCGTGTGTTGTCCGACCTCAAGCGGCGCGGCATCATCGCCATCGAACGCAATGACCGCATTCGCCTTGTCGATGTCTGTCGCGTCTGCAAGATGACCGGTATTCACTGACGCCCTGAAGCGTGTCGCGATCTTTCAGATTCGCTCGGTCCGCTTCAGGTCTTTGTCCGTACGCATGTCGAGCAAGACCGCTGCACACTTCTGCTCGACATGCTTCGGCGCCGACTACACCGCTACCGAATGGCGCCCACCCGTGCCGAGATAGGCATCAAAGGCCGAGGCGACGAGGCGCGCCAACTCAGCGCCGTGGCGGGTGATGGCGATCCGTCCACCGTCCGCCGTCACCCATCCGGCGCGGACGAGCGGCGTCAGCTTGTCGAGATCGGCCGAAAAGACGGCCGGGTCGACGCCATGGCGCGCTGCGGTGGTCGCGAGATCAAATTCGAAAAAGCACAGGATCTGCTCGATCACGTCGGCCCTGAGCCGATCATCGGGCGTCAGAACCCGTCCTCGCTCCGTGGCGAAGTGACCGCCGCCAATGCGCTCGCGCCAGTTGCCGGTGTCGGTGACGTTTTGCGCATAGCCGGCGCGCGTGCGGCCGATCGACGAGGCGCCGAAGCCGATCAGCGTGTCGGCACGGTCGGTGGTGTAGCCCTGGAAGTTGCGTCGCAGCGTCCGCTTTGACAAAGCGTCGGCCATGGAGTCACCAGGCCGGGCGAAGTGGTCAATGCCGATCGGAACGTAGCCGGCCGCGGCAATGGCGCCGTGGGCAGTGCGTTCGAGATCGAGGCGCTGTTCGCTGCCCGGCAGCCTCGCGGCGTCGATGAGCTTCTGGTTGGCGCGGAACCAGGGGACGTGGGCGTAGCCGAACAGCGAGATGCGATCGGGCGCGAGTGCCATCGCCGTCTCGACCGTGCGGCGGATGGAGGAAACGCTCTGCTCCGGCAGGCCGTAGATCAGGTCGAAGCTCAGCGAGGCGATGCCGGCGTCCCTCAGCTGTTCAACGGCTGCCGCCACCGTCTCGGCGGGCTGGATCCGGCCGATTGCCGCTTGTACCGCCGGGTCGAAGTCCTGCACGCCGAGACTGGCGCGGTTGACGCCGATGCCGGCGAGGAAGCGCGCACGCCCGTCGCCGAGGTGGCGAGGATCGAGCTCAATGGCGTGCTCGGTGCTCGGACCGATGTCGAAGAAGCGGTGGAGGTCGCCGACGATCGCTTCGAAGGCGGCGGCAGACAGCAGGTTGGGTGTGCCGCCGCCCCAATGGATGTGCGACACCTCGCGGCGACCGATCCGTGCCGCCACCATGGCGATCTCCGACCGGAGGACCGCGACATAGGCCTCGATCGGCGCATAGCGCCGGCTCGCCTTGGTCGTGCAGCCGCAATAGTGGCAGATCGAATGGCAGAAGGGGATGTGGAGGTAGAGCGAGACTGGCCCGTCCTCGCCCGCCACCTGGTCGAGGAAGCCGCCATAGGCGTTCGCGCCGACATCAGCGGAAAAATGTGGCGCCGTCGGATAGGAAGTGTAGCGCGGTACGGTGGCGCGAATGAGGGTCTCGAGGGAAACGGCTTCGTCGTTTTGGGTCATGCGCAATCCTTGGCGCTGACGGCCGGTCGAAACATTGATCGGCGTCAAACACGGCGGCATCGGGCGAATCAGCCGGTGGTCGCCCGTCCGATGAGCCGGTATCTGCCTCCCGATCCGTCTCGCATGCAACGGTAACGAACGCACTCCAGTCGCACATTAAAATTAGTCCATTTTGATATAGGCAAAACGTCTAGAACTGCGGTAAACCCCCTATATTCCCGGACTGGCCTTGACCTTTGTCAAGGCTGGTAGGCGGAGGCCCCACTAGGTTGTTTCCCGTGCTCTGGACGCGACGGTCCGGAGCGGTGGGTCTCCGGGGTGTCGGCAAACGGGCGGGGCGAGGCGCCCGTCGGCGACGGCGGCGATCTCCGACAGACACGGGGCGACGAACATGACGGCGTTGAGGGCCAAACCTCTGATGTCGCTCGAGGAAACCGCGTATGCGGTCTTCCTGGGGCTGCTCTTTTTCTATTGCGTTCTGGCCGCCGGCAAGGCGGTAGATCCGGTCTTTGCCTTTCATGCCACGCTCGGCGCGATCGCGTCGGCGGCCGGCGTCTTCCTGATCGTCCGGTCGTTCATCGACCGCGATGGCCATGTCGAGCCCGACGAGATCAACGGCAAGCCGAACTACAACCTTGGCCCGATCAAGTTCGCTTCGATCGCCGCCATGTTCTGGGGGCTCGCCGGTTTCTCGGTGGGCATCTGGATCGCCCTCGAGCTGGCCTACCCAGCCCTTAACCTTGGTCTGCCCTGGACCACCTTCGGCCGTCTTCGGCCCCTGCACACCTCGGCGGTGATTTTCGCCTTCGGTGGCAACGTCCTGCTGGCGACGTCCTTCTATGTCGTGCAGCGTACCAGCCGGGCTCGCATGCCGGGTCTGGTCACGCCGTGGTTCGTCATCCTCGGCTACAACATGTTCATCGTCATCGCCGGCACCGGCTACGTGCTCGGCGTCGGGCAGAGCAAGGAATACGCCGAGCCCGAATGGTACGCCGACCTCTGGCTCACCATCGTCTGGGTGGCCTATCTTCTGGTCTTCCTGGCGACGCTATGGCGGCGCAAGGAGCCGCACATCTACGTGGCCAACTGGTTCTACCTGGCCTTCATCGTCACCATCGCCATGCTGCATATCGTCAACAATGCGGCGATACCTGTCAGCATCTTCGGCTCCAAGTCCTACATCGTCTGGGCGGGCGTGCAGGATGCCATGGTGCAGTGGTGGTACGGCCACAACGCGGTGGGCTTCTTCCTCACCGCCGGCTTCCTGGCCATCATGTACTACTTCGTGCCGAAGCGGGCCAACCGGCCGGTCTATTCCTATCGGCTGTCGATCATCCACTTCTGGGCGCTGATCTTCCTCTATATCTGGGCTGGTCCCCACCACCTCCACTACACCGCGCTGCCCGAATGGGCGTCGACGCTGGGCATGGTGTTCTCGGTGATGCTGTGGATGCCGTCCTGGGGCGGCATGATCAACGGCCTGATGACACTCAGCGGCGCCTGGGACAAGCTCCGCACCGACCCGGTGCTGCGCCTTCTCGTGGTGTCGGTCGCCTTCTACGGCATGTCGACCTTCGAAGGGCCGCTGATGTCGATCAAGGCGGTCAATTCACTCAGCCACTACACCGACTGGACCATCGGTCATGTGCATTCGGGCGCACTTGGCTGGGTGGGCTACGTCTCCTTTGGCGCGCTCTACTGCTTGGTTCCCTGGATCTACGGCAAGCGGGACGTCTACTCGCTGAAGCTGGTCGACTGGCACTTCTGGATCTCGACGCTCGGCATCGTGCTCTACATCACCTCGATGTGGGTATCGGGCATCATGCAGGGCCTGATGTGGCGCGCCTACACCGACCTCGGCTTCCTGCAGTACTCGTTCGTCGAGACGGTCGAGGCGATGCACCCCTACTACGCCATCCGTGCGTTGGGCGGCATTCTGTTCCTGACCGGCGCCGTGATCATGGCGGTCAACCTTTATCTCACCATCCGCCACGGCGAGGCTGAGAAGCCTGCTGCCGACGTGGCTCTGGCTCCGGCCGAGTAAGGAGACGACTGATGAGTCTCATGCAAAAGCATGCGGTATTCGAGCGGAACTCAATCGTCCTCCTGATCGGCATCCTGATCGTGGTCGCCATTGGCGGCCTGGTCGAGATCGTGCCGCTGTTCTACTTGAAGAGCACGATCGAGACGGTGACGGGGATGCGTCCCTACTCGCCGCTGGAGCTCGCCGGGCGCAACATCTTCATCCGCGAGGGCTGCTATCTCTGCCATAGCCAGATGATCCGGCCGATGCGCGACGAGATCGAGCGCTACGGCCACTTCTCGCTGGCGGCCGAGAGCCAGTACGACCATCCCTTCCAGTGGGGATCGAAGCGGACCGGGCCGGACCTCGCCCGTGTCGGCGGCAAGTATTCCGACGACTGGCACGTCGCTCATCTCGTCGATCCGCGATCGGTGGTGCCGGCCTCGGTTATGCCGGCCTATCCCTTCTTGAAAGAGACACCGCTCAAGGCCGAACGCATCGGCGAAGACATGAAGACGCTGCGGCTCGAAGGCGTGCCCTATTCCGACGAAGCCATCGCCAATGCCTTCGCCGATCTCAAGGCACAGGTGACGCCGGACGGCAGCGCCGACGGCGTGATCGCCCGCTATCCCAAGGCGGTGGTGCGTGACTTCGACGGCAATCCGAACAAGCTCAGCGAGATGGATGCGCTCATCGCCTATCTGCAGATGCTCGGCACGCTGGTCGATTTTTCGACCTACGACGACAAAGCCAACCTGCGTTGAGGTGCTGACATGGACTTCAGTTACGAACAGGTTGCCGCTTTTGCCCAACAGAGCGGGCTTCTGTACTTCTTCCTGATCTTCTCGGCCATTTGCGTCTATGCGCTCTGGCCGAAGAACAAGACGAAGTTTGATCACGCCGCGCAGATCCCGCTTGAGGAGGATTGAGCCATGGCTCACGAGGAAATCGACAAAGTCTCGGGCGTGGCGACCACCGGCCACGAGTGGGACGGGATCAAGGAGCTCAACAACCCTCTGCCGCGCTGGTGGCTGTGGGTGTTCTACGCCTGCATCCTCTTCGCGGTCGGCTATGTTTTCGTCTATCCCGCGGTGCCGCTCGCCTCGAGCTATACCAAGGGTCTGCTCGGTCACTCGCAACGCGCTTCGGCGCTCGCCGAGACAGCGGCTGGTCAGGCCGCGCGCGCCGAGGTCGGCAAGGGGCTCGCCAATGCCAGCCTCGACGACATCAAGACCGATCCGAAGATGCTGGAGTTTGCCATGGCCCAGGGCCGGGCGGCCTTTGGTGACAACTGCGCGCCTTGCCACGGCTCCGGCGCCACCGGTTCCAAGGGCTACCCCAACCTGCAGGACGACGATTGGCTGTGGGGTGGCACGCTGGCCGACATCGAGCACACCATCACCGTCGGTATTCGCTCGACCAGCGAGGACACGCGGATGAACGACATGCCGCGCTTCGGCGCTGACGGCTTGCTCGACGTCAAGCAGGTTCGCAATGTCGCCGGCTACGTGCTGTCGCTGTCGGGCGGCTCCGTCCAGGGCGCCGATGTCGAGGCGGGCAAGCAGATCTTCGCCGAGAACTGCACCAGCTGCCACGGTGAAGACGCCAAGGGCCTGCAGGAACTGGGTGCGCCCAACCTGACCGACAAGGTCTGGCTCTACGGCGGTGATGAGGCCTCGGTGATCAATACGGTCACCTATGCCCATCGCGGCGTCATGCCGACCTGGGGTGGCAGGCTCGATCCAGTGACCATCAAGTCGCTGGCGATCTACGTCCACGACCTCGGCGGCGGTACCTGACCCCTCCGCCTTTTGGCACGGCGGCGGAGTGCATTTCCGCCGCCGGTTGTCCGAAGGTCCCGGCTGGTGGATGGCGGCATCGCTCGATTCGCGGTTTGTTCTTCGGTCTTTTGATGCTAATGTGCTAATAATAGAGACGATTGCTTATATGGTCGGCCGCCCAGGCGGGGAAGGCGGTCCCCGGGAGACGAAGGCAACATGCGGGTCGACGAGAACGTCACGACCGGAGGCGATAGCTACTATGCCGCCGCCAAGAAGAATTACCCGGCGGCGGTCAGTGGTCGCCTCAGGACCATCAAGTGGTCCGTGCTGATCATCACGCTCGGCATTTACTATTTCCTGCCTTTCATCCGCTGGGATCGCGGCCCAGACGCTCCGGGCCAGGCCGTACTGATCGACATGGCCGGTCGCAAAGCCTATTTCTTCGGGGTCGAGATCTGGCCGCAGGAGGTCTACTATCTCACCGGCCTGCTGGTGCTCGCCTCTGTCGCTCTCTTCCTGATGAACGCCGTGGCCGGTCGTGTCTGGTGCGGCTATCTCTGCCCGCAGACGGTGTGGACCGACCTCTATTTCGCCGTCGAGCGCTGGATCGAGGGGGATCGTCGCGACCGCATCGTGCGGGATCGCGCGCCGATGAGCGTCGGCAAGTTCGTTCGCAAGGCGACAAAGCACCTCATCTGGCTGCTGATCGCCGTCGGCACGGGCGGCGCCTGGGTGCTGTATTTCGGTGACGCGCCAACCATCATCAAGGACGCGTTCACCGGCAACGCCGCACCGATCGTCTACATCTGGGTCGGTATCCTCACCTTTACCACCTATTCGCTGGCCGGCTTCATGCGCGAGCAGGTTTGCGTCTACATGTGCCCCTGGCCGCGGATTCAGGCGGCGCTCACCGACGAGTGGGCGCTCAACGTCACCTACCGCTTCGACCGTGGCGAGCCTCGCATGTCGGTAAGAACCGGCGCTCGGGCGAAGGAGGCGGGCGCGTCGGTCGGCGATTGCATCGACTGCAAGGCCTGTGTTCAGGTCTGCCCGACCGGTGTCGATATCCGTGAGGGCATGCAGCTCGGCTGCATCCAGTGCGGCCTGTGCATTGACGCTTGCGATACGGTGATGACGAAGGTCGGCCGCGAGCCGGGACTGATTGGTTACGACACCGATATGAACATCGCCCGCCGCCAGGAGGGCAAGCCGGCGATTTACCGTATTGTCCGGCCGCGCACCGTGCTTTACGCGGCGCTGATCGTCATCATCGGCGGTATCATGGCCTATACGCTCGCCAACCGTGCCTTCCAGGGCGTCAGCGTGTTGCACGACCGCAATCCGCTCTATGTCACCCTGTCCGATGGCGGCGCCCGCAACGGCTACACCGTGCGCCTGATCAATAAACGCCCTCACGAGCGGCACTTTGCACTGACCGTGTCCGGCCTGCCGGAAGGCTTTGCCGTGGAAGCGCAGGGCGTGGCTGCGGCCGGCGGCAAGCCGGTGGTCACGGTGCCGCCCGACACGACGCGCGAGGTGCGTGTGCTGGTCATGGTGCCGGGCAGCGTCGCGCTGCCGGCGTCGACACCGATCGATTTCTACATCGTCGACACCGAAAACGGCGAGAAGGCCTCAACGTCAGACTTCTTCAGGGCCAAGCCCCCAGGTTGAGTCGCCGGAGCTGCGTCCGACAGGTTGCGAATGGCTCGCGAAAAGCGGATGCTTGCATATGAACGAGATGGAGACCGACCGCATGACCGCCACCACCGAGGAAGCCGCGCCCGGCCGCCGCCTGACCGGGCGGGGTGTCCTTGTCTGGCTTTTCGCGTTCTTCGGCATCACCTTCGCGGTGAACGGCGTCTTCATCTATTTCGCCGTGTCGACCTTTCCGGGCGTCGAGGTGGCGTCGAGCTACAAGGCCGGCCAGCAATTCGAGGGCGAGGTGACGGCCGGCAAGGCGCAGGCTGAGCGCGCCTGGACGGTGGATGCCGCTGTCAGGCCGGCCGGCGACGACGCTTCCGTGGAAATCCACTTCCGCGACAAGGCGGGGGCCGACCTTCACGGCCTCGACGTGCGCGTCCGCCTGACCCACACCGTCGATCCCAACCACGATCACTCGGCCGTCCTGCCGGAGGTGGCCAGCGGCACCTATCGCGCCGTTCTTTCCAACGTGAAGGCCGGCATGTGGAATCTCACCATCGAGGCCTACAGGGGCGGTGAGCGACTGTTCATGAGCCGCAACCAGCTCCGTCTCGTCCGCTGACGAAGGGAGGCATCGTGAACATTGCGGTGAATGTCGGCCCTCTCGAGGGTAACCCCAGGGGGCAACCCGTCAGTCACGACTGGGACGCCTATACGGTGGCCGACCGGGACGGCGCCCGCCGCATGGAACTCGCGGTCGATGGCATTACCTGCGCCGCCTGCCTTACCGACATCGAGCGCGGCCTCCGTCGTCTGCCCGGCATCATAAGCGCGCGCGTCAACGTCGGCAGCCGCCGCACGTCGGTGGTCTTCTCGCCCGACAGTGTGACGCCCGAGGCCGTGCTGGAGCGCATGGTGGCGATCGGCTATCCGGCGCAGCCCTTTGATCCGGCGCTCCGGCGTGACAACCGCTCGGCGGAAGCGCGCGACCTCATGAAGTGCATGGGCGTCGCCGGCTTTGGCGCCATGAACGTCATGCTGATGTCGGTGTCGGTCTGGTCCGGCAATGTCACCGACATCACGCCTGAGACGCGCGATTTCTTCCATTTCATGAGCGCGCTTATTGCTATCCCGACGGTCGCCTACGCCGCCCGCCCGTTCTTTCGCAACGCGTTCGCCGCCATCCGCCGCCGCTCGCTGAACATGGATGTGCCCATTTCGATCGGCGTCTGTCTCGCCATGGGCCTGTCCATCTTCAACACGCTGACCCATGCTCTCGAAGCCTATTTTGACAGTGCGCTGATGCTGCTGTTCTTCCTGCTGCTCGGCCGCTTCCTCGACGAGAACATGCGTCGCCGCACGGCGGTTGAGGCCGAGACGCTGGCGACGCTGCGCGCCGATTCGGCGCTGAAGCGCGGTGAGGATGGCGATCTGGTCCGCGTGCCGCTCAGTGCCGTCCGTCCCGGCGATATTGTCGTGGTGCGTCCCGGCGAGCGGGTGCCGGTCGACGGCGAGGTGCTGTCCGGCCGGTCCGATGTCGACCGCAGTCTGGTCACTGGCGAGACGTTGCCGGTGTCGGTGGCGCCCGGCGACGTCATCCACGCCGGTACGCTGAACGGGGTCGGCCTGCTGACGGTGGTGGTTACCGCTGCGGTCGAGGGAACGCTGATGGCCGAGATCGAGCGGCTGATCGGTGAGGCGCAATCGGCCAAGTCCGGCGCGCTTCGCCTCGCCGACCGCGCTGCCCGCGCCTATGCGCCGGTTGTCCATTCCTCGGCGCTGCTCACCGCCACCGGCTGGCTGCTGGCCGGCGCCGGCTGGCACACGGCGCTGATCAACGCCATCGCCGTGCTGATCATCACCTGCCCCTGCGCGCTGGCGCTTGCCGTGCCGGCGGTGCAGGTGACGGCCGCCGGACGCTTCTTCCGCAACGGCATCCTGCTCAACGCGGGCGATGCCATCGAACGCTTCGCCCGCGTCGACACGGTCGTTTTCGACAAGACGGGAACGCTCACCAGCCCGGAACCGCTGCTGGCCAACCGCGCCGATCTACCCGATGATCTCATCGATCTCGCCGGGCGGCTTGCCCGATCGAGCCGCCACCCGCTGGCCGAGGCGCTGGCGCGCGCCTCTGGTGCCACCGGCCCGGTCGACGGGGCCCGCGAGATGACGGGTGAGGGCGTCATGGTCGAGGCAGCGGGGTGGATGCTGCGGCTTGGCTCGCTTTCCTTCTGCGGCGTCGCGGATGATATTGCCGATCCGGTGCGCGCCGCCCATCCCGATGCCTCGCTGATCGCTTTCTCCGACGGCGACCGGATGGCCGTTTTTGCTTTTGCGCAGCGGCTCAAGGCGGATGCCGCCGAGGTTGCCGCCGAACTCCGGGCGCGAGGCTGCCGCCTGATGATCCTGTCGGGCGATCGGCAGGCCGCCGTTGCCACGGTGGCGGAAAAGCTCGGCATCACCGACTGGCAGGGCGAGGTCGATCCGGCTGGCAAGATCGCCCGACTCGATGCGCTGAAGGCCGAGGGGCGGAGAGTGTTGATGGTCGGCGACGGCCTTAACGACGCGCCTTCGCTGGCAGCCGCCTACGTGTCGCTGTCCCCGGTTTCGGCCGCCCATCTTGCGCAGGCGGCGTCCGACGCCGTCTTTCTTGGCGAACGCCTGAAGCCGGTGGTGACCGCACTCGACGTGTCGCGCGCTGCCTACCGCCTGATGAAGGAAAACCTCTGGACAGCGGTGGTCTACAACCTGATCGCCGTCCCGATCGCTGTGCTGGGCTACGTCACGCCGCTGATCGCTGCGGCTGCCATGTCGGGCTCGTCGCTGATCGTGACACTGAACGCGCTACGTCTGCGCCGCGTGGCGGCACCACCGGCCGAACGGCCACCGGCGGCGGTCGCCGCCGCCCGCGAGGAGACGGCATGAGCGTTCTGGTCTTCCTTGTTCCGGCCGCCCTGCTGCTGGGTCTCCTCGGCCTTGCCGGCTTTATGTGGTCGCTGAAAACTGGCCAATACGAGGATCTCGAGGGCGCTGCCTGGCGCATCCTCGAGGATGACGATGTCGAAGATGTGCCCGGCGACGAGCCGGAAGGCGCGCGCGGCCGCGTCCCCGAGGGCGAGGAACGGCGCAGGGGCTGAGCGCCTCTACCCCGACGACGTCTGAAATCTGCCCCAAATGAAAACGGGACCGACGTCGCCGCCGGTCCCGCCTGTCGTTTGTCTCACGTCAAGGCGTCAGCCGCCGGCAGCGCTGAAGATCTGCTGGCGAACGTTCTTTTCCACCTCCGGCACGCTTGGCTCGGAGAAGGGCAGGCTGAGGGTCTGCCAGACGTCGACCAGCGCGTCGCGCAGGTGCTCGATCAGCACGTCGTTGTGGAAGGGCGTTGGGGTGATCCTGAGCCGCTCCGTGCCGCGTGGCACCGTCGGATAGTTGATCGGCTGGATATAGATGCCGTGCTTTTCCAGCAGGATGTCGGTTGCCTTCTTGCACAGGTCGGCATTGGCGACCAGCACCGGCACGATGTGCGTCACCGACGGCATCACCGGCAGGCCGGCAGCCCTCAGCACCGCCTTGGTGCGCGCGGCCTGCCGCTGATGCGCGTCGCGCTCGTCGCAGCTCTCCTTGAGATGGCGGATCGAGGCGGTGGCGGCGGCGCACAGGCCCGGCGGCAGCGCCGTCGTGAAGATGAACCCGGGCGCGTAGGAGCGAACGGCATCGACCAGCGATTTCTTGCCGGTGATGTAGCCGCCCATCACGCCGAACCCCTTGGCGAGTGTGCCCTCGATGACGTCGAGGCGGTCCATCACCCCGTCACGCTCGCAAATGCCGGCGCCACGGTTGCCATACATGCCGACGGCGTGCACTTCGTCGATGTAGGTGAAGGCGTTGTACTTGTCGGCGAGGTCGGCGATCTTCTCGATCGGCGCGATGTCACCGTCCATCGAATAGACGCTCTCGAAAACGATCAGCTTGGCGCGGTCGGGACCGGCGGCGATCAACAGTTCCTCGAGATGGCCGAGATCATTGTGCCGCCAGATCTGCTTGGCAACGCCGGACGAGCGCACACCGTGGATCATCGAGGCGTGATTGAGCGCGTCGGACAGAATCAGGCAGTTGGGTAGCAGCTTGGCGATGGTCGAGATTGCGGCTTCGTTCGAGACATAGCCGGAGGTGAAGACCAGCGCCGCTTCCTTGCCGTGCAGGTCGGCGAGCTCGCGCTCAAGCTGGACCAGCGGATGATTGGTGCCGGAAATGTTGCGTGTGCCACCGGCGCCGGCGCCCATCGCCTCGGCGGTGGCCGTCATGGCACCGATCACTTTCGGGTGCTGCCCCATGCCGAGATAGTCGTTGGAGCACCAGACGGTGATCTCACGTGTTCCGCCGCCCTGATGCCAGAGAGCGGTCGGGAACCGTCCGGCCATCCGTTCCATTTCGGCGAATACGCGATAGCGCTTCTCGTCCTGCAGGGCCTGGACGGCACTCTCGAACACGGCATCATAGTTCATGATCGACCCAATCCCTTCGACGCCCGGCGGGCCGCGCGTCTCACAGTGAACGGATCGCCTTGCTTCCGGCCGACGGTCCGTCGTCTTTTCACCTACGATAACCTACGCACTTCGCTGCGAGATGCCCTTGATCACGATCAAACCATGCGCAGTCTTGATCATGCTTTTGACGAAAAAACGAGGGCGTGCCGGAAGTCCGTGCGCGGTCAGGGCTTTTTGAACGGGTCCAAAAACCCGACGCATCTGTCTGAATTTAAAGCACGGCGTCGATGAAGTCTCAAGCAGTTTCCTTGGCCCCCGATCAGGAAAGGGCCGGCTGCTGCCCGGCCAGCCATCAGGCTCGGTCTTTGGTCGAAGCTCGAATCGGCAGTCGCCTAAGCGGCATCGCCTAACCGCTTTTTCACCTTTGCCTGCTAGGGAGGTAAGCGAAGGAGTATGCCGGTGCAGCTTGATCTGTCATCCCTGACCTTTCTGGTCGTGGAAGATAGCGCTTACATGCGCACGATCCTCAGAACGATGCTGCAAGGCTTCGGTGCGCGCCGCATCGTGGAAGCGGAAGATGGCGCGTCTGGCCTTGAGGCGATGGATCGCGCCAATCCGGATATTCTCATCCTCGATTGGGTGATGCCGATCCTTGATGGCGCCGACATGGTGCGGATGATTCGCGTGCCCTCCAACCCCTTCGCCTACATCCCGATCATCATGGTCACCGGCCATACCGAGCGCAGCCGGATCATCGAGGCGCGCCGGCTCGGCATTCACGAGTTGCTGTGCAAGCCGATCTCGGCCAAGTCGCTCTACCAGCGCATCCAGTCCGTGGTGCTGGCCCCGCGCGATTTCGTCAAGACGCCGACCTACTTCGGCCCGGCGCCGCGTGAGATCCGCAACCGTCAGAACATCTGGCAGGCCAAGCCGGGGGAGAAGGCGGCGTCCTGACGCGCTTTTTTGCTGGCAACCGTGCAACCCAGTGCCTGTCACCGCGTTGTTGAGAGCAACGACCGTCGATCTCCTCGGAGTCCTTGGCGGCCGGTTCGCCCTTGGAGAAATGACATGGCGCGCACCTTGAGCTTTGCGGCCTTCCTGACGGTTGCCGCCTCCGCCATGGTTGTCTCTGTCCTTGCCTCGACGGCTGCTGTCATCGAGCCTCCTTCGGTCGCCCGACAGGCCGTTCCCGTCTGCCTGGTCGGCCTTGGGGCCGGCGACGGGTCCCCACCGTGGTCACAGCTCGACGTAACGCCGAGCCGCAGCATCGATCTCGACCTTGCCGATGGCGCAGGGCTGACGGTCGCCTGTGGCACGGTTACCGCCCCAACATTTCGGCCGACCACCGGTGCTCCCGCAAGCGCTGCCGACCCTTCGGCCAAAGGCGACTTCGGCTGGCTCTGAAGAGCGGTCGAATGCCGTCACCCGGTCGGCAGCGGGAAGGCGGCGTCGAGCCGCTCGAAGCGAACGCCTCTGGCGACAAGCGCCCGGATTCCCGCGGCAACGCCGGCGCCCGCCGGCCGCTCGGGGTGGTTAATGTGGGCGATAATCACATCCCCCGGCCTTGCCGACACAATGCGCCTGGTCACCGCCGCCGTCGGCAGTGAGGCGCCGACATCGGCATTGAGCGAATAGCCGGCGATCCGAAAGCCGAGATCGCCGATCAGTTGCACGGCGTCACGGCTGTAGCGAGCCGACGCGTCGCGATACCAAAGGGGCGCGCGGCCGAAGGCGGCGGCCACGGCGGCCGCGCCGCCCGTCACTTCCTTTGACACCGCCGCCAGCGATCCGGCGGTTGGCAGTCCGAACACGCTCGGCTGGTCGGTGATGGCCGGCACGTGATTTTCGCCGTGGTTCTCGATTTCAAACAGGTCCGCATGCGCCAGGAGACGCTCAGTGGCGGCCGCGTTGCGTTTCAGCCAGCGGTGGGTGACGAATATCGTGGCGGGAACGCGGTCGGCGATCAGTTCGTCGAGGATGCGGTCGTCAACGGCGCCCGAACAGGCATCGAAGGTAAGGGCGACTGCCCAGTCGCCAGCCGGCAGCGTCAGGCGCGGCTCAACGTCGCTGGCTGCCGCCGAGGATGCCGCCAGGGCGAAAAGAGAGAAGACGAAAAGGGCGGGCCGCATCACTCGGTTCCTGACGATCGAAGCGGCGCGTCGATGCGCCGCCCGCATGTCGAAATCAAGGCTGCCGTCGTGGCGCCAAAATTATGAGGTCTCAGCAGGCGATTTCCCTCACAGGATCCCTACCATGTCCTTCATTCCACCGACGCTGCTCCCCGTCGTCTTCCTGGTCGCCTCCAATCTTTTCATGACCTTCGCCTGGTACGGGCACCTTAAGTACCCGAACAAGCCGCTTTGGATGGTGATCCTGATCTCCTGGTCGATCGCCTTGGTCGAGTACTGCCTGGCGGTGCCGGCCAACCGCTACGGCTTCCGCATCTACTCGGCAGCCGAACTCAAGACCATGCAGGAAGTGATCACGCTTGCCATCTTCATGGTCTTTTCGGCGCTCTATCTCAAGCAGCCGGTCACGCTCAACCACCTCGTCGGCTTCGCCTTCATCGCCCTCGGTGCCTTTTTCATCTTCAAGGGGCCGATCCGCGTTTGATCAGCTTTCTGTGGCGCCCCCGGCGGCGCTTTGGGATGACGCGTTCGCGGCGATCACCGGATTGCCGGGGGCAAGTGTCAGCGCCTCGGCGAACAGCAGCTTTGCTGCCTCGCGGTTGCCTCGGAGCCACTGCGACCAGCCCATGTTGTTGACCACCTCGCCGCGCCGACCGGCAATGGCGATCACCTGGGCGTAGGCCTTGTCAGCCGCCTCGAACCGGCCAAGCCGGTCGGAAGCGGCGGCGAAGCCAAGCCACGCCTCGGGGTCGAGCGGGTCTTTGGCGAGCGCCGCTCGGAAGGTGCGCTCGGCGCCGGCAAAGTCGTTCTGCCGGAACGTCGCCTTGGCGCGGTCGCGCAAGGTCGCCTGTTGGCTGGCGAACTGCGAATACTCCGGCCCGTCGTCAATCAACGCATCCTCGAAGGCCGTACTGCAGGCACCGAGTGGCACTGAGAGGAGAAGAACAAGGGCCGGCAGGAGAAAGCGAGGAACCATGATGCACACCTTGGTGGATCATCACATCGTAGACGGCACGGCATAAATCTGCGTCAAGAATTCCTGTTCAATTTTACGAAGACGGGTTCGCACAATAGTTGTAAAAACAACTGCTTGGCCCCGGATTTCATTAATGACCTATTCATAGGCTTGATCGATCATTGTTTCGGAGTGTTCTCTGGGGAAGGGCGCAAGAAAAATGATCAGGCTCAACAGCATTGCCGGACGATTCCACGCTCTCATCGTGCTGGCTGTCTTGGCGATTGCCGGCGTGTCCGGGCTGTCGACCTACGAGCTTACGGCGACCAATCGCACCCATCGTACCGAGACGTTGCGTTCGCTGACAGACACAGCGCTGTCGTCAGTCGGTCGCTTTGCGGAGTTGGCAAAGAGCGGCGCCCTCGACGAGGCCATGGCGAAGAAAGAGGCGCTCGCCACCCTGTCCGCCATGCGTTACGACGGCAACGAATACTTCTTCGTCATCGATTTCGACGCCCACATGGTCATGCATCCGATCAAGCCCGAGCTTGATGGCAAAGATCTATCCGCCTCCACCGATCCGGCCGGTGCGCCGCTATTCAAGGACATGGCGCAACTCGCCAGGAACGGCGGCGGCTACTACAGCTATTTGTGGCCACGCCCCGGCGCCGAGCAGCCGGTCGCGAAGACCAGTTATGTGCTGCCCTTCCCCGCCTGGGGCTGGGCGATCGGCACTGGTGTTTATGTCGATGATATCGCTACCGAAAATCGATCGTCGGTTATCTGGGCAGCTGTCTCCACGCTGGTGATCGCCGCGCTTCTGGTGCTCGTCGCCAGCTTGCTCACCCGTACCATCACCCACCCGATGCGGGCGTTGCGCGTCTCAATGGCCGATATCGCAGAGGGACGGCAGGCCGCTGTTGCAGGGATTGAACGCAGCGATGAAGTGGGAGAGATGGCGCGCGTCGTCGACGTCTTCCGACGCAACGCCGAGGAACGCGACGCCTTGCGTAACGAGCAGGAGCGGGCCGAGCACGACGTCCAGCGTCGCCGGGAAGCGGTGGAGAGGCTGATTGCCACCTTCGGCGGTGATGTCGGCCGGCAACTCGACGCAGTGATTTCCGAAATGAATGGTCTCGACCGACTGGCCGGTGATCTGTCCACCGCTGGCGAGGAGACCGAACGGCTGGCGGGCGCGGCGGCGCAGGGAGCGGACCAGTCGGCGACCAGCGCCTCGGCTGTCGCCTCGGCATCCGACGAATTGCGCGGTGCCATCTCTGAAATCTCGCAACAGATCGCCAAGACGTCGGAGGTGACCTCACGCGCCGCCGAGATGGTGGAGGGGGCGAACGGACGGGTCGGGGAGCTGGCCGAACTCGCTGTCGCCATCGGCGAAGTGGTGACGCTGATCGACAACATCGCCGCCCAGACCAACCTTCTGGCCCTCAACGCCACCATCGAGGCCGCCCGTGCCGGTGAGGCCGGCAGGGGCTTTGCCGTGGTGGCGAGCGAGGTGAAGTCGCTGGCCGCCCAGACCGCCACGGCGACCAGCACCATTTCCGAGAAGATCGAGAGCATCCAGTCGTCGACCGGCGACACCGTTGAGGCCATCCGCTCGATCGGCGTGGTGATGAACGAGGTGCGGTCCTATACCACCGCCATCTCGGCAGCCATCGAGGAACAGGGCGTCGTTACGGGCTCGATTGCCGCCAACATCGGCGCGGTATCGTCGGGCGCCGCCGATCTGACGCGCAGCGTCGGTGGCGTGACGGCAGCGGCCGGGAAGTCGCGCACCGCGGCCGGCTCGGTGTTCTCCACCTCGGCCGACGTGACGGCGAAGACCGCTGAACTACGCCGGCTGGTGCGATCCTTCCTCGACGACGTCGCTGCCGCCTGATCAGCTGTTGAACTTCACGACCACCGGCCAGATGGCGATAAACAGCACCACCGGCAGGATGCAGGCGGTGACGGGTACCGACAGTTTGGCCGGCAGCGCATAAGCCTTTTCTTCGGCGGCGGCGAGGCGCTGGTGGCGCATGTCTTCGGAAAACACGCGAAGTGCGTCAGAAAGGCTCGACCCGAGTTCGCGCGACTGTTGCAACAGAGTTGCGAAGGCGCGCACTTCCGGCACGCCGACGCGGTCGGCCAGCGTCTGCAGTGCAAGCTCCAGCGGTCGGCCTGCCCGGATCTCGAGGCAGAGTACCTGCAGGTTGACGCCGAGCGCTGGATACATCGGCGACAATTCCTGGGTCACCCGCTCGAGGCCAGCCTCCATCGACAGGCCGGCATTGGCGCAGATTCCCATCAGGTCCATGAAGTCGGGAAAGGCGATGCGGTTCTGGCGCAGCACGGCCTTGGCGCGTCGGTCGATGTAAAAACTCGGGCCGAGATAGCCGGCGATGGTGGCAACCAGCAGGATGAGAAGAAGGGTGGTCGTCTTGGGCTCGAAGCCGGTGACGACAATACCGAGCAGGACGGCGAGCGGCAACCCGACCGCACCGGCGATCCGGGCGAGGAAGAACAGCACGACGGCGTGCGGAGAGAACAGGCCGGCCCGGATCATCCGCTGGCGGGCCAGCTTCATCTTGCCGGCGTCGCCGCTCTTGAGGATGCCGTTCGCCTGCGCGACGAACCTTTCCAGCGCCGGCGGCAGGCGGTCGCCATCCGGCGTAAGGCCGAGGGTCGACAGCGGGTCGTCGGCTGGCTCCTCCCCTGCCGCCTCGTGTCGCGAAGCCGGCAGATCGACCCGGAGCCGTCGCCTCACGTGGCGGCGGCGTGCCACCGATCCGGCGACCGCCACAGCGATGGCCGCCAGCATGGCGATGAGGGCAGCCAGCGCCACGAGGTCGAGGCGGGCGGTGACGATGTCGAGGAGAAGGCGAGCAAAGTCGGGCATTGGTGCCTCAGAAGCGGAAGCTGATCATCTTCTTCATCATCAGGTTGCCGACGCCGAGCCAGGCGACGGCGCCGGCCAGCCCCCATGTGGTCATCGGTTTGTCCCAGATCGAGCCGTAATAGTCCGGCGACATCACGTTGAGGGCGCCGAACAGCAGCACTGGCATGGCGGTGAGGAAGATGGCGGAGATGCGCCCTTCGGCGGAGATCGAGCGGATCTTGCGCCGCATCTTGATGCGCTGGCGGATGACGTCGGTCAGGTTCTGCAGGATTTCGCGCAGATTGCCGCCGGTCGAGGACTGAATCGACACGGCGGTGACGAACAGCGGCAGATCCTCCTGGCCGACGCGCGCCTGCATGTTGACGAGCGCCGTGACGAGATCCGCGCCGTAGGTCACCTCGTCGGTCATCATGCCGAATTCGGTGCCGATCGGGTCGGGCATCTCGCGCGCCACCATGGACATGGCCACCGGCACCGGATGGCCGGCCTTCAGGCTGCGGACGATCAGCTCGATCGCCTCGGGAAACTGCAGGGCGAATTTCGCCTGCCGCCGGTTTCTCCGCATGCGGAGCGCCATCACCGGCAGCAGGAAGCCACCGACCGGCAGCGCCAGCGCGGTCTTGATGGGGTCGTGGTCACTGAAGTTGAAGACGAGGCCGGCGACGACAACGCCCGTGGCGGCAAACAGCAACATCAGCTTGGTGAGACCGATAGTGATGCCGCACTGGACGATCAGTTGCCCGAGCCAGGCGAGGTGGCGTGGCATGCCGCCCGAGGTGGAGAGGCCGCGTTCACGCCGGAGCAGCACCATCACCTCCTGCCGGTTGGCGTCGGGCGCCGTTACCCGGAGGCGGCGGTTGAGCTGGCGCTGGTCCGCACCACCACTCACCGTCAAGAGATACACCGCTTCGGCGAGGAAGGCGGCGGCAAAGCCGGCGAAGGCATAAAACACGTACATCTCGTTCATGTCGGCCTCACACGAGTGGCTTGGTGGGGTCGAAATAGGCGCTCGGCACGGAAATCCCCTTGGCCACGAGGTCTTCAAGGAAGCGCGGCCGGATGCCGGTGGCGCGGAATTCGCCGACCACCGTGCCGTCCGCCTCGGTGCGCAGACGGTTGAAGCGGAAGATCTCCTGCATCTGGATGATGTCGCCTTCCATGCCGGTGATCTCGGAAATGGACGTGACGCGGCGCTTGCCGTCGGACAGGCGGGTCAGCTGCACGATCAGTCGGATGGCCGAGGCGATCTGCGAGCGAATGGAGGCAACGGTCATCGGCATGCCGGTCATGCCCAGCATCTGCTCGAGACGGCCGATGGCGTCGCGCGGCGTGTTGGCGTGGATGGTGGCCATTGAGCCTTCATGGCCGGTGTTCATGGCCTGCAGCATGTCGAAGGCCTCTTCGCCGCGGCACTCGCCGAGGATGACGCGGTCGGGCCGCATGCGCAGCGCGTTCTTGACCAGGTCGCGCTGGCGGATTTCGCCGTGGCCTTCGGTATTGGCTGGCCGCGTCTCCATGCGGGCGACATGCGGCTGCTGCAGTTGCAGCTCGGCGGCGTCCTCGATGGTGATGAGGCGTTCGTCCGGCGCGATGAAGGCCGAGAAGGCGTTGAGCATGGTCGTCTTGCCGGTGCCGGTGCCGCCGGAGATCAGCGTGGTGACGCGGGCGTTGACGGCGGCGGCCATCAATTCGCCCATCGGCTTGGCCATCGCGCCGACGTCGATCAGCCGGTCGAGCGACAGCTTTTTCTTGGCGAACTTGCGGATGGAAACCAGTGGCCCGTCAACGGCAATCGGTCGAATCGCCGCGTTGAAGCGCGAGCCATCGAGCATGCGGGCGTCGCAGGTCGGGTGGCTTTCGTCGATGCGCCGGCCGACGGCCGCGACGATCTTGTTGATGATGCGGAGAAGATGCGCTTCGTCCTTGAAGGGAATGTTGATCGGCTCGAGCTTGCCGAAGCGCTCGACGAAGCAGTTCTGGTGGCCGTTGATCAGGACGTCGTTGATGGTGGGGTCGCGCATGATCGCCTCGAGCGGTCCGAGCCCCATCATCTCGTCATAGACGGCGGTGACGAATTCGCCGAACTCCAGCTCGTTGAGGGCGAGCCGCTCTTCGGTGGCAAAGGCGCTGACCTGTCCGTAAAGCTCGCGCATCACCGCGTCGGGCGACAGCTTTTCGAGCTGGGACAGGTTGAGGTCCTCGATCAAGCGCTTGTGCAGCTTGTCCTTGGCGGCAATCAGCTTCTCGTTGATCGGCTTGGGCAGCGGCAGCGGCTCCATCTCGCGCAGCGGCGCCACCTGGATCAGCGACATCGGTGGACGATCGACCGGTGGCGCAACCGCCACCTCGCCCGACTGCAAGCTCTGGAAGCGGCTACGCATGACGCTTGCCCTTGTTGACGGAGGGAGTGTCGGACCGCTTCAACCGGGCGAGCAGCGCCAGCAGCGGCGCCGTCCAGGAGGAAACGACGATATCGGCGGGATCGGCGATGATCGCCCTGAGGTCGGCAATCACCCGCGAGTTGGGCGCCATCTCGCCGAGCGGACGGCCCTGGTCGAGCGCTTCGCGCACCGCTTTGTAGTCGTTGGCAACCGACCCGGCGAAGTCGTCGCCGAACAGCTCCTTGACCTCGGCCAGCGACACGCTGGGACTGCCCTTGGCGTCGACGCGATTGATGATGACGCCGAAGCGGGCATCCTTGTGGACGCGTTCCTTGACGGCGTGGGCGAGCCGCTGCGCATGCCTTAGCGCCGGCACCGTCATCTCGGTGGTGAGGAAGACGTGGTCGGAGCCCTGCAACACCGAATCCGTCCAGGGAAACCAGGTCCGCGGCAGGTCGATCACCACGTTGTCGAAATGGCTGGCGACGAGATCGAGCAGCCGGGTCACGAGGTCGGGCCGGTAGCTGCGCATCTCCCACGGGCAGGGCGGTGCCGATACGATGGCAAGCCCGGATTTGTGCCGGCTCAGCATGACGTCCAGCAGCTTGCGGTCGAGCCGATCCGGCTGGTTCTCGATCTCGGCGATGTCGAAGTGCGGCTCGAGGTCGAAATATTCGGCACAGGAGCCGTGCTGGAGATTGAGGTCGACGACGCAGGTCGTCTGGTGGCGTCGCGCCGCTGTCTGATGCAGCAACACGGCGGCCTGCAGCGCCAGCGTCGTGTTGCCGACGCCGCCGGCCGCCGGCAGGAAGGTGTAGATCCGGGAATCCGGATAGGGGTCGGCGTCGCCGCGGCCGAGGCGGGCCAGCGTATGGGCGAGGTCGGACGGGACCACCGGCTTCACCAGGAAATCCTGCAATCGCAGCCGCAGGAAGCCGCGCGCCACCTCGGCATCGAACACGCCGGTCACGGCGAGGAAGCGCACCGACGGACCGGCTTGCCGGTAGAGTTCGGACAGGCCGGCCACCGGTCCGTCCGGGAAGCCGTCGAGGTCGGGAACGACGAGGCCGCAGGCCGGGTCGGCGAGTTCGCCATCAAGGTTGTCGGGTGCCCGCACCTTCAGGTCGCCGACGCTGACACCGGACTCCCGCAGGGCATCAGCCACCAGAACGGCAAAATCCTTGTCGGTGGTGACGACGACGACGGTCCCGAAGCTGATTGAGGGCTCTCCCATGGATCACCGTACCGGCAGGTCGAGGATATAGCCGCCGGTCGACGCCCCGTTGGCGGCCAGATAGGCGGCGGTATCAGGTGGCGTCTCGGCGTTGCCGCGCGCGAAGACGTCGAGGTCGCTGCCCGGCTGCGCCCGGTCGAAAGGCGTGGCGATGGTGCTGCCAGCGCCGAGCGGGTCAACGATGTGGGGGGTCACGATGATCACCAGGTCGGTTTCCGAGCGCTTGTAGGCCGTGGAGCGGAACAGGTTGCCGAGCACCGGCACCGATCCGAGCCAGGGCACGCGGTTGTTCGACACCGAGCGCGAATTGGTGAGCAAGCCAGCCATGACGAAGCTCTGGCCGTCGCGCAATTCCAGCGTCGAATCCGAGCGGCGGACCTTGAGGCCGGGAATGGTGATGCCGTTGATGGTGACGGCCGCCGAGTAGTCGATCTCGCTGACCTCAGGTTTGATATTGAGGTGGATGAGGCCGTTGGGTGCCACCGTCGGCGTGAAGTCGAGGCCGATGCCGTATTTCTTGAATTCGACGGAGATCGAGCTGTTGTCGCTGGCGACCGGCACAGGGAATTCGCCGCCGGCCAGAAAGCTCGACGTCTGGCCGGAGAGAGCCACCAGATTGGGCTGGGCCAGCGACCGGGCGAGACCGCGCGCCTCAAGCGCCTGCACCACCATGTCGACGGAAAGACCGCCGGACAGAACCTGGCTGACGATCTCGCCGAACGGCGTCGAACCCGAGGCAAGCGTCGACGAGCCGACGCCGATGGCAATGCCATCGCTCTGTACCGCCCAGCCTAGGCCGAGTTCGCGGTTGGCCGAGCGTGTCGCCTCGAGGAAGCGCACCTTGAGTTGCACCTGCCTGCCACCGCCGATGTCGACGGTGTTGACGACTTTTTCACCGCCAAATTCCTTGGCGATGGCACCGGCTTCATCGATGGTCTTCTGGTCGGCCGCCATGCCGGACAGCACGATCGAGCCGTTGGCCGAGGAGACGTCGACTTGCGCGTCGGGCAACTTCCGCTCGAGCGCCGACTGCAGCCGGTCGGTGTGCAGGGCAATCTCGAAATCGGCGGCGCCGACCACATTGCGCTCCTTGTCGAACAGCACGATGCCGGTAACGCCGCCCTTCGAGCCGAGCACCATGAACGACTTGTCAGTAAGCGGCCAGGCATCGGCCAGCGCCGGGTCACCGACCACGATTTCCGAGAAGGCGGCGGTTGTCTCGATCATCTGCGGTACGCCCTTGGCGATCGAGAATGACTGGCCGGAGGTCGCCGAGGTCATGCGGATCGGTCGGGCGGCGTCGGCCGGTAGGCTGGAGGCCAGCATGAGGACGAGGAGCGCCACGAGGCGGAGGGCCGCGCGCGTCGAGGGGATCATTGCGGTTCTCCGGCGGCGATCGAGGCGGAGGAAGGAGGGGGCGTCTCTGCGGGGGCGGCGGGTGTCGTCTCCGGTAGCGGCGTCACGCGGCGGCTCGGCCCGCCATCCCTCGCTGGGACGGAATACTGGGTGAGCTCGGTTGCCCGCCGCACCCATACCGTGGCGTCCGTGGCGGGTGGCGGGGTGGGGGTCACCTCGGCCTTGGCGTTTTCGGTCTTGCGGGCGGTGGTCAGGTCGGCGACGCCGATCGGCCGGAAGGCGGCGGCGCGCACTTCGCCGGCCCGCCGCAGTACCAGCGACAGGCCGCCGATATTCTGGGCCAGCACCAGCTTCTGCGCCGCTTCCGGCGAAGCTTCGACGGTAACGGTATGCGCTACGATTGCCTCTGTGCTCTTCTCGTCGGCCATCTGATCGATCGACAGGATCCGCACGTCCTGAAGGATCACCTCGGCAACCTCGGCGGTGGTCAGCACCACGTCGACCCGGTCGCCCGGTAGTACCAGACCGCCAACGCCCGCGACATCGTTGACGCGCAGCGTCACGGCGCGGTTGCCGTCGGAGATCAGGCGTGACAGGGCGGCCCGCTCGCCGGGGCCGGTCAGCTTGGAGGCGAACAGCGGCTCGCCCTGCTCCAGCGGATAGAGCACGGTGCGATCGCCGTCCTTGAACAGGTCGTCGGTGGTGGCAAAGGCGCCCGGCGGCAGTTCACCGTCCGGCCAGGGAATCTCCCGGACCGCCTTTGGGGAGAGCGGCGCGCCGAAGCGCAGCGCCTCGGCCGCCACCACCAGCGTTCCGAAGGTCACTGTCGTCCGCGTCGCCTCGATTTCCCTGAGCCGTGCTGCCGAGGTATTGTCAAGCCAGCGGCCCCCCGCCCAGACGGCACCGCCGCCGCAGACGATGGCAAGCACGATCATGACCTTGAAATTGGCGCGCATCGGATCACTTTCCCCGGATGCAGCCAAGCTAGCAGCTTTACGATAAGGGCCGGTTCAATCGGTTCGTGGCTTTTCCGCAATCATCTCAAGGTTCTGTTAACCACGTTGGTGCCGGTTCTTCGGAGGACCGGCTTGCGGCTCGGCGGAAGGCGGACTAAGCCGTTGAACCGGCGATCTACGGAGTTACGGAGGGAAGGGTGTCGGTTTCTCTGGACGTTTCGGGCGCGGCCGCCGCTGGTGGCATTCTGGCGATCGATGTTGGCGCTGTCGTCGCCAACTGGCAGAGCCTTGCCGCCCGCATCGCGCCGGCCCGCTCGGCCGCCGTGGTCAAGGCCGACGCCTACGGCCTTGGCGCCGCGCCGTTGGCGAGGCCGCTCTACGATGCCGGTTGCCGCGACTTTTTCGTGGTGGCGCTGTCGGAAGCCGAGGCGCTCCGGCCGCTGCTGCCGTCCGACGCGACGCTCTACGTGCTGAACGGGTTGCTGCCGGGGACCGTGGCGGCCTATGGTGATGGCGTCCTGCCGGTGCTGAACTCGCTTGCCCAGTGCCGGACCTGGGCCGGGGCCAAGCGCGGCCAGCCGTCAGTGATTCAGGTCGACACGGGCATGTCGCGCCTCGGCCTCGATGCTGCCGAGCAGCAGGCGCTCGCCAGTGATCCCGGCCTTTTCGCCGCCACCGGCGCGCGTCTGATCATGAGCCATCTCGCCTGCGCCGACGAGCCGGTGAAGCCGGCGAGCGGCGAGCAACTCGCCGCCTTCCATGCTGCCCGCGCCCGACTGCCCGGTCTTGCCGGCTCGCTGGCCGCCTCGAGTGGCATCTTTCTTGGGCCGGACTATCACTTCGATCTCTGCCGGCCCGGCGCCTCGCTTTACGGGATCGAGACCAGCCCGCTCGCCGAGGGCATCCGGCCAGTGGTCGATCTCAGGGTCCGCGTCCTCCAGCTCCGAGAGATCGAGGCGAGCACCTCGGTCGGCTACGGCTACAGCTTCCGGGCCAGCCGGACGACCCGCCTCGCCACGCTTGCGGCGGGATATGCCGATGGCTGGTGGCGACGCTTTTCCGGTGGTGCCGGTGCCGCCTACTTCGGCGACACGCGCCTGCCGTCGGTCGGCCGTGTCTCCATGGACAGCTTCTCGGTGGACGTGAGCGCGCTGCCGGCCGGCACGCTCGCCGAGGGCGATCTCCTCGAGCTGATCGGGCCGCACCAGAGTGCTGACGAGGTGGCGCGCGCCGCCGGCACTATCGGCTACGAGGTGCTGACCTCGCTCGGCCGCCGCTACTATCGCGTCTATCGGTGACGCCTCGGAGTCCGACTCGGTGGAGTTCTGGCCCGGCTATCAGGGGCGAGCGATGACCGCGAAGGCGGTCGCGCCGCCTGCCCATGACCCGCCGGTCCTGAAGTCGGCAATCTCCACGGCAGAATAGCCGGCGGCCAGCACTTCCTTGGTGACGGTGGCCGGCGTGTAGTACTGCATCCAGTTGTAGACCTGGAAGGTACGGTCGGGCGTGGCGATAAGATAGCGATCGAGGCCGATCGCCTCGTCCGGATAGAGCTGCGTCGTCTTGAAGCCGACATAGTCGCCAGCTGCCCAGAAGCCGTTCATAAGGCGCGATTCGAAGGTCGTGGCCTCGCGCAGCTCCATGAACATGCCCGTCGAGAAGGCGTCGAACACGAAGACACCATTCGGCTTCAGCGCGGCCTTGACCTTGTCGAGGATCAGACGGCGTCTGTCCGGCGCCAGGGCGCAGAAGTCGCCGTAGATCATGGTGACGAGGTCCTGGCCACTGGCAAGGGTATCCCGGAGGTAGTCGGCTTGCCGGTAGTCGATGGAAAGGCCGGCCGCCTCTGCCGCCTTGCGCGCATGAGCCAGAGAATTGGCAGAGAAATCGAGGCCCGTGACCTGCGCGCCGCGTTTGGCGTAGCGGCTGGTGTACAGGCCCGGCCCGCAGCCGAGATCGGTCACGGCCGCGCCGGCAACGGGAAAGCGTCGGTCCAGCCAACCGACGAAGGCGTCGATGGCGCTTGTCCGCCGCGAGGCGAAATCATTTTCTCCATCAAGGTGGAAGCGCAGCATCTCGCCTGCGATATGCGGATCGGTCCACAGCGTTTCTGTGGTCGAAACGGCGAATGGAAGAGGGCGAGCGAGGAAGTCGGCGAGAATATCGTACATGATCGTGCCAGGATAGGCGCTGCGCGCGCCCGGCGAAAGAGAGCCGTTATCCTGACCGCCAACGGCAACGGCCGCATCCCCTGGGGGACGCGGCCGCCGTGTTTCGACATGTTCTGAGCGTCAGGGCTGCTTGCCGATGTAGGCGAGGATGCCGCCGTCGACGTAGAGGATGTGGCCGTTGACGAAATCCGATGCCGACGAGGCGAGAAACACCGCCGGTCCCTTGAGGTCGTCGGTGGTGGCCCAGCGGCCGGCCGGCGTCTTCGCGCGGATGAAGGCGTCGAACGGGTGGCCGGGCGCCCGCAGCGGCGCGGTCTGCGGCGTTTCGACATAGCCAGGACCGATGCCGTTGCACTGGATGTTGAAGGCGCCGTATTCGGAGGCGATGTTGCGGGTCAGCATCTTGAGGCCGCCCTTGGCCGCCGCGTAGGCCGACACCGTTTCGCGGCCGAGTTCTGACATCATCGAGCAGATGTTGATGATCTTGCCGCTGCCCTTCTTCATCATGGCGGGAATGACCGCCTTGGCGACGATGAACGGCGCCGTCAGGTCGATGTCGATCACCTGACGGAAGTCCTTGACGTCCATCTCGTGCATGGGGATGCGCTTGATGATGCCGGCGTTGTTGACCAGGATGTCGACGGAGCCGAGATCCGTCTCGATGTCAGCCACCAGCTTCTGAACGGCCGGCTCGTCGGTGACGTCGGCGATATAGCCCCGGGCATCGATGCCGGCCGCCTTGTAGGCGGCAAGGCCCTTCGCCAGGAACTCCTCGTTGATGTCGTTGAAGGCGATGGTGGCGCCGGCCTCGGCCAATGCGCTGGCCAGCGCGAAGCCGATGCCATAGGAGGCGCCGGTGACCAGCGCCACCTTGCCTTCGAGCGAGAATGCGTTCGGATGGGTCATTGCAGTCTGTCCTTGCGGGCGAAAAGAGCGATCAGCGCAGGTCGCTGATGGCGATGTGGTCCATGTCGTCGAAGGTCTGGTTCTCGCCGCCCATCGCCCAGATGAACGTGTAGGCGGCGGTGCCGCAGCCGGCATGGATCGACCAGGACGGCGAGATCACCGCCTGCTCGTTCTGCACCAGGACGTGGCGGGTCTCATTGCCCTCGCCCATCATGTGGAAGACCGCCTGTCCCTCGGGGATATTGAAGTAGGTGTAGATCTCCATGCGCCGCTCGTGGGTGTGCGCCGGCATGGTGTTCCAGACGCTGCCCGGCGCGAGCTGGGTGAGGCCCATGGAGAGCTGGCAGGTCTCCAGGACGTCCGGGTGGATGAACTGGTTGATGACGCGCTTGTTGGAGGTGGCCTCGTCACCGACCGGCTTCTTCTTGGCGTCGCCGAGCGACAGGAAGGTGGTCTTGCAGGCCTTATGGGCCGGGGCGGAAACCATGTAGAACTTGGCCGGCACCTTGGCATCGTCGCTCTTGAAGACGACCGACTTCGTTCCCTTGGTGACGTAGAGGCAGTCCTGGAAACCGAGGCGGAAGGTCTCGCCATCCGCCTCGATCGAGCCGGGGCCACCGATGTTGAAGATGCCGATCTCGCGGCGCTCCAAAATGTAGGTGGTGCCGAAGTTCTTCATGCAATCGATGCCCTTGTCGAGCGGCACCGCCTCATTCACCGGCTTGCAGCCGAGCGTCACCATGCGGTCGACATGGGAATAGACGGCAACCACCGTGTCATCGATGTAGAGGTTCTCGATCAGGAACTCCGCGCGCATTTCCCCGGTGGTATAGCGCTTGAAGTCTTTTTGGTTGGCCGAATAGCGAATGTCCATTGTTGTCTCCGATGGTGACGGCGGAAGGTCAGGCCAGGATCTTGACCACGACCTTCCGCACCTTGCCTGGTGTGCCGGCGGCACAGCCGGGCCGGTGGATGTCTGTGGGATGGAAAACGGCATAGGCGCCGGTGCCGAGCACGAGGTCGGTCTCGTCGGCTACCGCGGCGAAGAACTGCACGTCGCGGCTCTCGAAGAAGGTCTCGGCCACCGGATTGTCGCCGGCAAGCGGCGCGTAGCCGATCACCTCGCGGCCGCTCGCCACATACTGGATGTCAATGTAGCGGGCATGCGATTCCGGACGCTTGTCGGCCTTCGGCGCCGTCTCGTAGTCCTGGATCAGCGCGAACATGCGGTCGCCGTCGATGTCGACGCGCCCGGCCGGCAGGGCGGCGATGTCGGTTCCGGCAAGGAACCTGAGACCGCGCCGGATGTCCTCGGGCAGGTTGGCGGCGTCGCGGTCGAGCGTGGCGATATGGCTGAGATACATCGTGCTTTCTCCTGGAGATGCGGTCGGGGCCGGCGTGCCGGCCCCGCCGCGATTACTCCGCCACTTGCAGCGTTTCGGCCGGGGCGGCGGGGGTGGCGCCCTTGATACGCCTGGCCCACATGCCGGTCAAAATCGGTACCAGGATCGCCGTGGTGAGGCAGGCGGCCGCGACCAGCGAGGTGGCGGTGGCGGCGGCCGGCTTGAAGGCAGGCACCATCTCCGCGATGATCATCGGGTTGGCGACGGCGGCGCCGGCGGTCGAGGAGGCCGCGAGGCCGGCGGTGCCATTGCCGCCGCCGATCAGCTTGTCGGCCAGCATCAGCGGAATGCCGGTGATGATGATGACGATGACGCCGAGCAGCAGGCCGCCGAGGCCGGTCTGGGCGATGACGTGCAGATCAATGCCGTTGCCAAGGGCGAAGCCGAAGAACGGGATCAGCGTGTGCACGCACTTGCCGAAGAATTCCTTCAGGTCCTTGTCGAGGTTGCCGAGCAGGAAGCCGATCAGGAAGGGCAGCACTGCGCCGACGAACAGGTGCGGTTCGAAGGTGGCGACGCCAGCGGCGCCGAGGATGAACATCGACACCAGCGGACCGGACTCGATGGACATCAGCACGAAGGCGCCAGCCTCTTCCTTGCTGCCGTACTGCTGCATCACCGCCGCGTAGAGGCCGCCGTTGGTCATGTCCATGGCCGCGCAGATGGCCAGCGCCGAGAAGCCGGCGAACAGGCCTGCCTGCACGCCCTCAAGCGGCAGGAACTGGGCGGCAGCGTAGGTAGCGGCCCAGGCGATCAGCGTCTTGACGACGACGAGGTTGCCCGACTTGCGCAGCACCGTGCCGGTGGCCCGGAGGTCGATGGTGGCGCCCATGCAGAAGAACCAGACGGCGAGGATCGGCACGGTGCCGGAGATCAGGCCTTTGGTGAAGGAACCGAAATACTCGCCGGCTCCCGGGTAGAAGGTCTTGCACAGCGCGCCGAGGATCAGCGGCACCAGCATCAGGCCCCCTGGAATTCTGTCGATCGTCTTCTTGATGTTCATGGAACCAGTCCTCTCCAGCTAAAAGATATAGGGGTTGCGCGGGCGGCGGCCGATCATTGGCGCCGGGCGATCTCGGAGGCGAAGACGTCGGGGGTGGCGTCTTTGGGAATGATGGCGCCGCGGTGCTGCACGACAGCGCCAGCGACGACGTGGGCGCGGCAGGCAGCTTCGGCCGGCACGAGGCCGAGGTTGCGGCCAAGGAGGTAGGCGGCCGAGAAGCTGTCGCCGGCGGCGGTGGTGTCCACCACCGTGTGGACCGTGGTGGCGGCGACGGTCTCGACCACGCCGCCGTGGATCAGCGTGCACGGCTTGGCGCCATCCTTGATCACCGTTTCAAGGCGCGGCATCGCCGCAAAATGGGCGGCGCCGGCTTCCGGCGTCGGCAGGACGCCGAGGACCTCGAGTTCCTCGACCGTCACCATGACGCGGCTGGCCAGGGCGATGACCTGTTCGTAGACGGCGCGCGTTGTCTCGACGTTCTCCCACAGTAGTGGCCGGTAGTTGCAGTCGAAGTCGATGGCAACGCCGTCGCGGGAGAGTTCGGCGAGGCGGGCGATCAGCCGGGTGCGGCTTTGCGGCTTCAGCACCGCGAGGCTGATGCCCGAGAGGTAGATGCTGCTGTAACCGGCGAGCGCGGCAAGGATGTCCTCGGAGCCGGCGGTCTCAAAGGCCTCGCGAACGGCGGCTTCGCCGCGCCAATAGAAAAAGCGACGCTCGCCGGCTGCGTCGGTCTTGATGAAATAGAGACCGGGGCGACGTCCCGGACGGCGCAGCACCAGGCGATCGCCGACGCCCTGGGCGCGCCAGAAGGCGGCCATGGCGTCGCTGAACGGATCGTCGCCGATGGCGCTGACATAATCAACGAAGGCACCAAGACCTTCGCCGAGCCGCGCCATGTAGGCCGCCGTATTGAACGTGTCGCCGCCAAAGGACTGGGTGATGCCACCGTCGGGCCGCTCTTGCAGCTCGACCATGCACTCACCGATGGCTGCCACGCGGATATCCTTGGTCACGTCATCCTCCGCTCCTGCCGGTCCGTCGTCTGGCTGGGGCTTTTTCCCGGCGCGTCGGCCGCATCTCGTTGGCCGAAACATCTAAGTCTTGGATCTACAAGTCAATACGCATTATTCCACGTTTAAATGATGAGATTTACACGTATACGAAAGTTTATTATCAAGAAATACTGGGAATTAATTTGAGATTATAACACGATAAAGAGAGACTAAATCGCGATATGCGACGGGTTGTCACAATATATACGTTCTTGTATATAAGATATATAAGGTATATGATGGCGAATATATATGGACGCATGGCGAAGTCACATTTTGGACAAATTGGAAAAACTGCGTCACACTAGCTGCGCTGTCGCCTGCTCGTCACGTTGCACTTTCCGGCCGCAGACTTTTGCTGGGCCTGCCCGTTGGCACCGCATTCGGGGGGCATACGTATCGGTCCCGATCATGCCCGCTCGCACCAGCTCGGTACTAACCCGCTCTGATCATTTTTCATATATCTGATATACAGAACTCGAGTCGCTGCTGGCGATCTCGGTGCAAACGACGCGGCAGGATAAGCCATGCTTCCATCGGGTCGTTACCTGCAGTCGATGAGCGCATCATCCCGAAAAGCGGCCCATGGAGCAGACCCGATGACGGCGTGGACGATGAGCGATGCCGGGCGGGCCCCCACCAGCAGCCAGCTGGCAGGCGAGACGGCCGCCCAACTGCTCCATCGGCGCCTGCGCGACGACATCGTTTCCATGCGCCGCCGGCCGGGCGACGTCATCTTTGAGAAGGAAATCGCCCTCGAGGCCCGCGTCAGCCGTACCCCCGTCCGCGAGGCGCTGCTCCGGCTTGCCGACGAGAAGCTGATCGAGATCGTGCCGAAGTCCGGCACCATGGTGTCGCGCATTCCGGCCGAGATCCTGCCGGAAATCATCGTTGCCCGCGCCGCCCTTGAGGCGGTCACCGTGCGGGCTGCCGCCGAGGGCGCCAGAGGGTCGGACGTTGCCGGCCTCCGGGCGATCATCGAGCGTCAGCGCGAGGCGCTGGCCACCGGCGATATCGACGGTTTCCACGCCGCCGACGAATTGATGCACCGGGCGATCGCCGAGGCCGGCAGGTTACCGGGGCTTTGGGCGATGGTCGTGCAGATCAAGGTTCAGCTCGACCGCTACCGCCGCCTCACCCTGCCGCAGCCGCATCGCATGGAGCGGGCGCTCGCCGAGCACGAGGCGATCGTCGATGCCATCGCCGGCCACAACACGACCGTGGCGGTGGCGTCCATGAATCGTCACCTCGACGGTCTCAGGGTCAGCCTGGCGCCGATCCGCGACCTCAACCCCGACTATTTCTCCGGCGACGTCGGCGCGGTGTATGAACGCTGGGCGGGCGAGACGGTCTAACGGTTGGCTTTTCAACGGGCGACGCTGACCACCCGCCTTCCGTCGATGTCGATAACGTCGCCTTCGACCCGGAACACCTCCGACAGCAGCCGCCGGTTGATGACGTTGGCCGGTGGGCCGTCGCCGACCATCCGGCCGTCCTGCATGACGATGATCCGGTCGGCATAGGCGGCGGCGACGTTGAGGTCGTGCAATACGATCACCACCGTCTTGCCCGGCTGGTCGCCCATGCGGCGGAACAACCGCATCATCGATACCGCGTGGTGGATGTCGAGGTTGTTGAGCGGCTCATCAAACAGCGCGTAATCGGCATCCTGGGCCAGTGTCATGGCAACGAACGCCCGCTGTCGCTGGCCACCGGACAACTGGTCGAGAAACCGATCGGCCATCGCCTCCAGGCCGACGAAGGAAATCGCCGTCGCCACCTGCTCCGTGTCCTCGCGTGTCGGGCGGCCACGGTTATGCGGGAAGCGACCGAAGGCGACGAGATCTTGCACCGTCAGGCGGGCGGCGACGTGGTTCTCCTGCCGCATGACCGACAAGCGGCGGGCCAGCTCGCGACCCGGCGCCTTGGTCACATCGAGCCCGTCGATGCTCACACGGCCGGCGTCGGTTTTAGTAAGTCGGCTCATGATCGATAGCAGCGTTGACTTGCCGGCGCCGTTGGGGCCGACGATGCCCACCACGCCGCCGCGCGGAATGGCAAGGCTGACTGCGTCGATGACGGTCGTTTGGCCGTAGCGCTTGCTGATCTTGTCGATTTCGATCATCGCCGACCGGTCCTGAACAGGATGAAGAGGAACACGACGCCGCCGACGAAGTCGATGACGATGGATAGCGCCGTGCCGAAGCCGAGCACACGTTCGAGCAGCATCTGACCGCCGACCAGCGTGACGACGGCGAGGCCGATGGCAACGGGCAGAACGTCGGCGTGCCGGGCCGATGGCACCATGAGATAGGCAAGGTTGGCGACCAGCAGGCCGAAGAAGGTGGTCGGTCCGACCAGCGTCGTCGACGCCGACACCAGCACGGCGACCAGCGCAAAGATGGTCGCCGACAGCTGTGTCGTGTCGATACCGAGACCGGTCGCCCTGTCGCGGCCGAGCACCAGCACGTCGAGGGCCGACAGGCGCGGCAGAACGATTGCCGTCGCCGCCAGTGCCAGCAGGGCGGCGACGCCGATCAGCGTCGGATCGACGACATTGAAGGAGGCAAAGGCGCGGCCCTGCAATACCAGGAAGTCGTTGGGGTCCATGATGCGCTGCAGGAAGCTGGAAAGACTGCGAAACAGGGCGCCGAACAACAGGCCTGACAGCACGACCAGCGGCAGGTTGCCACCCTCGCCGCGAAACAGCAGGCGGAACAACAGGCCGGAAAGGCCGACCATGACGAGGCATTCCGCCGCAAACAGCAGCCGGGGGTCGAGCGCGCCGGTGGCGGTGGCGCCGAGCGTCGTCACCAGCGCGGTCTGCAGCAGAATGAACAAGGCATCGAAGCCCATCACCGCCGGTGTCAGGATGCGATTGCCGGTCAGCGTCTGGAACAGCACCGTCGACAGCGCGATGGCATAGGCGACGGTGACAAGGGCGGCGAGACGGATGCCGCGATGGGCGAGTACGAAGCCCCAGGAACCGCGTACGCCGACCGTCATGAAGGCGAGCGCCGACAGCACGGCGAGGAGGGTGACGATCATCGTCACGCGGCGGATGGCGCGGGCGCGATCAGGTGGCATGGCCGCGTCGCCCGAAGATGAGCACCAGGAAGCCCAGGCTGCCGATGACGCCCATGATGGTACCGACCGGAATTTCGTAAGGGGCGATGATCAGCCGTCCGCCGACATCCGAGCCGAGCACCAGCAGCGCCCCGCCGGTCGCCACAATGGGCAGGCTGCGTCTGAGGTCGTCGCCGAGGATCAGGCTGACGACGTTGGGCACGATCAGGCCGACAAAGGGAACGGCGCCCACCGTGACCACCACCACGGCGGTCACCACCGAGACGATGATCAGGCCGAAGGCGACGAGGCGGCGATAATTGAGGCCGACGCCGATCGCCACGGCCTCGCCCATGCCGAGAATGGTGAACCGGGCAGCGGTGGCATAGGCAGCGGCCACCAGGGCGGCGATGATCCAGAGAAACTCGTAGCGGCCGCGCAGCACGATGGAGAAATCACCACTGCCGAAGGCGCCGATCGACTGCAGGAGATCGAAGCGATAGGCCAGGAAGCTGGTGACGGCGTCGAAGATGCCGCCGAGCATGATGCCGACCAGCGGCACCATCAGCGCCGAGCCGAGCGGCAGCCGGCTGAGCAACATCAGGAACAGTGCCGAGCCGGCCAGCGCGACCATGGCCGCTATCAGCATGCGCACCACCACCGGCGCACCGGGCATCAGAAGCAGCGTCAGCAGAATGCCGAGGCCGGCCGATTCCACCGTCCCGGCCGTTGACGGCTCGACGAAGCGGTTGCGGGCGATCATCTGCATCAGGATGCCGGAGACGGCGAGGCCGGCACCGGAAAGCAGGAGAGCGAGGGTACGCGGCACCCGGCTCGCCGCCAGCACGAGCGCGCCATCCCCCTCCATCGCCAGAACATCCGACCAGGCGTAGCCGCCGCCGGTGACGAGGCTCGCCGCGATCAGGACGGCGGTTGCGACGAAAATGGCGCACACCAGAAGCGGACGGGGTGACGCGTTCACTCGGCCGCCTCGCGGAATGGCACCGCCTGCCGCCGCCTCAGCTTCGGCGGCACGCCATAGGCCTTCTTGAAGGCGGTGGCAAAGCTCGATGGCGCCGAGTAGCCGGCCATGAAGGCGGCGCAGGCGATGCTGACCCCACGGTTGTCGAGGGCATCGCGGGCGGCGTCGAGTCGGCGCCGACGCACGAAGTCGAACACCGTCATGCCGTAGAGCTCCTTGAAGCAGCGCTGTACGACGCTGACCGACGCTCCCACCGCCTGGGCGACCGCATCAATGGTCAGCGGTTCGTTGAGGTGGTCGAGCAGGAAGATGCGGATGCGCTCGCCGAGCAGAGACTGGGCCGGCCGGGGTAGGGCATTCTCTTCGCGCCGGAGCGCCAGCGTGCTGAGCATCAGGCAGATCAGGTCGAAGGCACGGGCCCGACGATAGAGCGACAGCGCCTCGCGTGGCACCCAGGCCGGCGGCTCCGCCGCGAGATGGGCGAGACGGATGCTCTCTTCGTCGAGACGCCAAAGATGGTTGTTGCCATGACCGGCCAGGAAGGTCGCCAGCGCGTCACCGTGGCCGGCTCCCTTGAGGTCGAGCGCCGAAGCCCAGTCGCTCGGCGCGGTGATCATCAGCTTGCCCATCCGGTCTTCCGACCAGGCGACCTGAGTCAGGCGCGCCGGGCGGGTGAGCGCCAGCGCCAGCGCCACCGGGCCGCTGTCGGCGGAAACGTCAAACCGCTGGCCGTCGATGTCGAAGCGCTGCCAGCCGCGCAGATAGACGAATAGCCGGAAGCCCGGACGAATCTCCCGCACCGGACGCTGACCGGCGACCACCGGCGTCAGCCGGCAGGCAAGCGAGATGCCGTCATGTTCCGATACCGCCGTGGACAGTTCCATGAACGCACCCAATGCCACTCGCAACGCCGGCCGACAACACGCCTGACGACCCTGGCTGTTTACGAAAAAGAAACCGCCGTTTGCGCTGAAGCCCTGACCGTCGACAGCTTTCAGTCCCCCTGTTTATATACATGACAAAGTTAGTCAAGTTTAAGTGAAATCCCTTATGCGATTGGCTCGCAATCGCAAATTGGGAATTGGGGCAGGGGTAAATGACTGAGAAAGTGGAGTTTTCCGCCGAGGGCCATCCGCGTCGAGTCCGGTATCGGTGCGGTAGCTTGTTGCGCGCTACGTTGATGGCGACGGTCTGTCTGGCTGGTGCCGACGGCGCACAGGCACAGTCGGCGGACGGCGCCGCGACGCTCGAGCCAATCGTTGTCGAAGGACGCGGCGCGGCGGGTGATGGTCCGGTGAAGGGCTATATCGCCAAGCGGTCGAAGACAGCCACCAAGACAGATGTGCCGCTCGAGAAGACGCCGCAATCGGTGTCCGTCGTCACCGCTGACCAGATGGCCGATCAAGGCGTCAAGTCGGTGGCCGAGGCGCTGCGTTACACGCCGGGCGTGTTTGCCGAATACCGCGGCGCCTCCAATCTCCAGGACGAGACCTTCCTGCGTGGCTATTATTACGCGCCGCGGTTTCTCGATGGCCTGCTGTTCGGGTCCAACTCGTTCGGCCAGATCGATCCTTATCTTCTCGAGCGCGTCGAGGTGCTGAAAGGCCCCTCATCGGTGCTCTATGGCGAGGCCCGGCCCGGCGGCCTCATCAATCTCGTCAGCAAGCGTCCGACCGGCGAGACGGCGCGCGAGGTGCAGGCGACGGTCGGTACCGATGGTCGCGTCGAGGCGGCCTTCGACCTGATGGACAAGCTGCCGGGCAGCGATACCGTCTCCTACCGCGTCGTCGGCAAGGCGGCGCGCGCTGATACCATGGAGGATGGCCTCGACACCAAGCGTCTCGCCGTGGCGCCGTCGATCATGTGGCAGCCGGACGACCAGACCAAGGTCACCCTCCACGCCGTCTACCAGAACGAGCCGGAAGCCGGATTCAGAAACTTCCGCGAGGCCAAGGGGTCTCTCACCCCGACCGCCTACGGCTACGTGCCCCGCGACTTCCTGATCTCCGATCCCAATGTGCAGAAATCGGAACGCCAGCAGGCTTCGATCGGCTATCAGGCCGAACACCGCTTCGACAACGGCGTCACGTTGCGCCAGAACGCCCGCCTCACCGACATCGACACTGCCTATCAGACCCTGACCTGGGGCGCCCTGCAGGCCGACGGCAAGACCATCACCCGCACCGGCTCCGGCGGCACCGAGGACATGCTGCAGTTCGTCGTCGACAACAGCGCCGAAGCCAAAATTTCCACTGGCCCGCTCGAGCACACGCTGATCGGTGGTGTCGACTACCGCTATTCGGTCGTCGACTACGCCTGGGGTTACGACTACACGGTGCCGTCGATCGACTGGACCAATCCCGTCTACAACGTCACCAGCCTCAACCTCTCCTCAGGTCGCAGCGACACGAAGACCAAGGCGTCGCAGGTGGGCGTCTATCTGCAGGACCAGATCGAGGTCGGCCGGCTGAACCTGTTGTTTGGCGGCCGGCATGATTGGGCAACCACCGACATCGACAACAACCTCACCGGTGCGACGACCAGCCTGGATGCGTCGGCCACCACCGGTCGCGCCGGCGCCGTCTACGATCTCGGCTGGGGCCTTTCGCCCTACGTCAGTGTTGCCACGTCCTTCGAGCCGGTGCTGACGGCGGCGCCGTCCGGCTCCGATCCTTTCGATCCGTCGACGGCCATCCAATACGAGGCCGGCCTGCGTTTTTCGCCGGAGGGCTACGGTTTCAACCTCAGCGCCGCCGTCTACGAGCTCACCCAGCAGAACGTCCTCTATCGCGAGACGAGCGCCAGCCCCTGGCAGCAGACCGGCGAGATCCGCACCCGCGGTTTCGAGCTGGAGGGCCGGGCGGAGATCACCGATAACCTCAGTCTGCTCGCCGCCTACAGCTACACCGACCAGGAGGTGACGGAATCGGCGCAGGCCAACATCCTCGGCAAGACGCCGGCCCGCATTCCGATCAATCAGGCATCGATCTGGGGCAAGTACGAGTTCGATGACGGCCCGTTCGCTGGTCTCGGCCTCGGCCTGGGCCTGCGCTACGTCGGCGAGAGCTGGGGCGATGCCACCAACACCTTCAAGGTGCCGGACACGCTGCTGCTCGACGCCTCGCTGTCCTACGATTTCGGTGCGCTCGACAAGGACTTCGAGAACGTATCGCTGCAGGTGAATGCCACCAACCTCACCGATGAGTTCTACACGGCGTCCTGCGCCAGCGCCTATGCCTGCTTCGTCGGTGCCGGTCGCACCGTTACCGCCACGCTGAAGTACAAGTGGTAAGGCGGATGCGGAAGGCTTTGACCGCGTTGCACACGCTGGCTTTCGTTCTCCTCTCCGGCGGCGCGTCCGCCGGAGAGGATGTTCTTGTGCCCGACCGGCCAGCCGTCATCGAAGCGGCGGTGGGAGAAACCGTCACACTGCCGTTCGAGGCGGCGCCGGGCGACTATTTGCGCGGCCGGCTCGAGGTCACGGCCGGCAGCCTCGATCTCGAGATCGTCGATCATAACGGCGTTTCCTGGCGCCGCCTGCTCGATGATATCAGCCTGTCCGGCGAGTTCCAGTTCGTCGCCGGCAACACGCCGTCGGCGTTGCGCCTGGTTGCCGGGCCGTCAGGCGGCACCGGCCGCCTGACGCTCACGGCGCGTCTTTCACTCGCCGACCAGAAGCCGCCGACCGCTGGCTACGACAGCCCGGCCATCGCTGCCATCGCCGCGAGGCTCGCGGGCGGTGGTATGACCGACGCCTTCTGGCGCCAGGCCGCTGAGACCGGCACGCCGCTCATCGAGCGGACGGAGGACGGTGAGACGCTGCTCACCTTCCTCTATCGCGGTGCCAGGCGGAACGTCCGCCTCGTCGGCGCGCCGTCCGGCGATCATGAGTGGCTCGACCGGCTCGGCACTTCCGATATCTGGTTCAAGAGCTTTCGCGTCCCGTCGGAGACACGCTTTTCCTACCAGTTCGCCCCCGACATCCCGGAGTTGCCGGGAACGGCGCGCGAGCGGCGCGTGGCGTTGCTGGCCACCGCCGCGGCCGATCCACTCAACAAGAGCCCATGGCCGCCCCAAGCGCCAGACCGTTTCAACACCAAGTCGACGGTGACGCTGACGGCCGCGCCGATCCAGCCCGGTATGGACAACGCGGCCGCCCCCACCGGAGAGTTCACTCGCTTCCGCCTCGCCTCGGACCAGCTTGGCAACGCGCGTGATATCGTCCTCTACCAGCCCAAGGGCTTCGATCCAGTCGACCCAGCCGCCGTATTGCTCGTCATCTTCGACGGGCGCAATTATCAGCGCGAAGTGCCGACACCAGCGATCCTCGACGCGCTCACCGCCGACGGCCGCCTGCCGCCGACGCTGGCTGTCTTCGTCGACAATCCCGATCAGGCGGCGCGGTCACGCGAGTTGCCCGACAACGCCGACTTTGCCGATTTCCTGGCCGATGACCTGATGCCGGAGGTGCGCGGGCGAACTGGTTTTTCCCCGCCGCCATCCCGCACGGGACTTGCGGGATCGTCCTACGGTGGCCTCGCGTCGCTGACGGTGGCGCTTCGACGGCCTGATGTCTTCGGCAATGCGCTGTCGCTGTCCGGCTCCTATTGGTGGAGCCCGCCCGGCACGCCGGCTGCCACCACAAACTATGTCGCCCATCGCGTCGCCACCACGGAACGGCGACCGGTCCGCGTGTTCCTGTCGGCCGGCCTGTTCGAGGGGGATCACGGCGGCGCCGATGGCATCCTTGAGACCAACCGGCATCTGCGTGACGTGCTGACGGCGCGCGGCTACGACGTCACCGCCCGCGAATATGCCGGCGGCCACGATTACTTCGTCTGGCGGGGTGCCCTCGCCGATGGCCTTCTCGCGCTGTTCGGGCGCGACCCAACCTCAACTTCAAGGGAAAAGCCATGACCGGATTTCGCCGCTTCGGCGCCTTGCTGGCACCCGCCCTCCTGCTTGCCGGCCTCGGCTCTTCCGGCGCTGCCACCATTACCGACGCCCAAGGCACACGCGACCTTCCCGACCGGCCCAAGACCGTCGTCGTCTTCGATCTTGCCGCCCTCGATACGCTCGATACGCTTGGCGTCGAGGTGAAGGGCGTGCCGGACTGGCCGATGAGTGGCGACCTCGAGAAATATGGCGGCGACGCCTACGCCAAGGTCGGCTCGCTGTTCGAGCCGGATTTCGAGGCGGTGGCGGCGCTGGAACCAGACCTCATCGTCGTCGGTGGCCGCAGTCAGAAGCACCTCGCGGCGCTGTCCGAGATCGCGCCGGTTCTCGACCTGACGCCCGACAACACCAGCTTCCGGGGCTCGGTGAAGCGCAACGCCGAGGCGATCGGCAAACTGTTCGGCAAGCAAGCCGAAGTGGCCGACCGACTCCAGAAGCTCGACGCCACGACGACCCGCCTCCGCGAGATGACGGCCGACAGGGGCAGGGGCCTCGTGGTTCTGACCACCGGCGGCAAGATCAGCGCCTACGGCCCCGGCTCGCGCTTCTCGGAGATCCACGACCTTTATGGCCTCGCCGCCGCCGACCCGACCATCGAGGCCACCACCCACGGCCAGGTCATCTCCTGGGAATACATTCTCAAGGTCAACCCGGACTGGCTGATCGTCATTGACCGCGATGCCGCCATCGGCAAGGCCGAGACGCCGGCCCGCGCCCTGCTCGACAACGAGCTGGTAAACCGCACCCGCGCCGCCACAGCCGGCCACATCGTCTACCTCGATCCGGTTGCCATGTATCTGACCAGCTCCGGCCTGCGTGCCGAGCAGGCGATTGCCGATAGCGTCGTCGCCGCTTTTGAACGGCCGTGACCTCGTTTCCTCTTTCCTCATTCGGACCGCCGCTCATGATCCCGCGACTCCAGCTCCTCCGTCTTGTCCCGGCCGCTCTTTGGCTCGTGGCCTCTCCGTGTGTTGCCCAGTCATCTCCGTCCCCCTCTGCTGCTGGCGTCTTGTCGCTCGAGTTGAACCGTCTGGACGGTGTTGGCGACGATTGCCGGGTGACGCTGGTCGAGAAGAACGGTACCGGGTTGGCCTTTGCGGCGCTGAAGCTCGATCTGGTGGTGTTCGACGGCGAGGGCCTCGTCGTGAAGCGCGTGGGGGTGGACGCCGGTCCGCTGAAGGCCGGGCGCACGGTGGTCAGGACCTTCGACCTGAAGGGTCTGGCCTGTCCGTCGGTCGGCCGACTGCTGATCAACGACGTGCTGGCCTGCGAGG
>Ga0316613_10000305_pt1 | contig 46642 bp, 38 predicted proteins | sample OWC_soil_day10_C_2_FD_207647 | JGI IMG/M metagenome (GOLD analysis project Ga0316613, IMG submission 207647) | Wetland soil microbial communities from Old Woman Creek delta, Ohio, United States - OWC_soil_day10_CT_b | ecosystem: Environmental > Terrestrial > Soil > Wetlands | place: USA: Ohio...
ATTTACAATTGGGGCGAGTTCTTGTGCATGTTTGGTGACGGAACTCAGCCGCTTCATGAGGCTGAGCATCATAACCCGGTTTGGGTTGAAAATGAAATTGAGCCGGTCAAGGGTAGTAAATTCACTACTCCTGGTCAGCAGCAGCCAGGCTAAGATAACTGGCGTTAAAACTACCGTATATAACTAACCAGCGAGATTGTTTCGTGATTCTTGTAGTGACGAGGGCTTACAGCCCCTGGTCACTACGAGCGTAGCGTCGCAATCTCGCTTTTGCTTTTTGGCTGCGTATTTAACTTTTCCAAGCAATCCAGTTTTTGACTTTGCACGAGCTTTCTGTTAAAATCATATATTAGGCACATACTAACCCCATGACTGCGGAGAAAGGCCTATCTATGCGATGTTGCGCATTTCTAAACGGTCTAAGTTACTTGTGCAATACATTTGTTTTTTTGCTGGGGAGTTGATAATTTGTTTAAATTTTTGAAGAACATATTTGGTGATGATAACGAAAAAGAAATTAAACGCATGTTCCAGTTGGTGGAAAAAATTAATGCGTTTGAGCCCGAACTGCAGAATATGAGTGATACTACGTTAACTGCCAAAACGGCTGAATTTAGGCGCCGGCTTGATAAGGGTCAGACGATTGATGACCTTTTGCCGGAGGCATTTGCTGTGGTGCGGGAAGCCTCGCGCCGGGTTTTGGCTATGCGTCACTTTGATGTACAGATGTTGGGTGGTATCACCTTACATGAAGGAAAAATTGCGGAGATGCGGACTGGCGAAGGTAAAACGCTGGTAGCTACTTTGCCGGTATATCTCAATGCCTTGACAGGCAAGGGTGTTCATGTTGTTACCGTTAATGACTACTTGGCAAGCCGCGATAGTGAGTGGATGGGGAAACTCTACCGCTACCTTGGTTTGTCTGTCGGTCTCATTGTTCATGGTCTGGACTTTGATGAACGCAAAATGGCCTATAGCGCTGATGTTACCTATGGTACTAACAATGAATTTGGCTTTGACTATCTGCGGGATAACATGGTTATTTATGCAGAACAAATGGTACAGCGGCCACTACATTACTCGATTGTCGATGAAGTTGACAGTATTTTGGTCGATGAGGCGCGGACACCGCTCATTATATCTGGCCCTGGAGAAAAGTCTACTGATATGTACTTTGTTTTGGCTAAGGTTGTGCCAAAATTAACAGCAGGCGATGACTATACCATTGATGAAAAAGCCAATACGGTAGCACCGACCGAGGCTGGCGTGGCTAAAGCTGAAAAGCTGCTTAATGTTAAAAATCTCTATGATAGTGAAAACATTGAGATGTCGCACCATTTTAATCAGGCACTGCGGGCGCATGCGTTGATGAAGCGGGATAAGGACTATGTGGTTAAAGAGGGCGAGGTTGTCATTGTTGACGAGTTTACCGGACGGTTAATGTTTGGCCGCCGCTACTCGGAAGGTCTGCATCAGGCCATTGAGGCCAAGGAAGGCGTTAAAGTGGAACGGGAAAGCCAAACGCTGGCTACTATTACGTTCCAGAATTATTTCCGGATGTATAAGAAGCTTGCTGGCATGACCGGTACGGCTAAAACTGAGGAATCTGAATTCCGTAAAATCTATAATCTTGATGTTATTGTCATTCCGCCCAATCGTCCGATGCAGCGGCAGGATTTACCTGATGTCATTTATAAAACCAAACGCGCCAAATACAGGGCGGTTGTTAATGAGATTGCTGAACTCCATAGCAAGGGTCAGCCCCTGCTTGTGGGTACAACCTCGATTGTTCAGTCAGAAGAATTGTCGGCTATGCTCAAGAAAAAAGGTGTGCCGCACAATGTACTTAATGCTAAGTTTCATGAAATGGAAGCTCAGATTGTGGCGCAAGCCGGTCAGGCTGGGGCGGTAACCATTGCTACTAATATGGCTGGCCGTGGTACTGATATTGTGCTGGGTGAGGGTGTTAGCGACTTGGGTGGCCTCCGTATTATTGGCACCGAGCGCCATGAAAGTCGCCGGATTGACAATCAGCTGCGCGGCCGGGCCGGGCGTCAAGGCGATCCGGGGTCCACGCGGTTTTACCTATCGCTGGAAGATGATCTGATGCGTCTGTTTGGCTCAGATAATATTGCCAGCATCATGGATAAACTGGGTATGGAAGAAGACGAGCCGATTGAGCATTCGCTGATTACCCGTTCGATTGAACAGGCACAGAAAAAGGTGGAAGCGCGTAACTTCGATATCCGCAAATATGTTCTTGAATATGATGATGTCATGAATCAACAGCGTGAGGTTATTTACAGCCAGCGTAAGAAAATCCTGACCGGGGATAACCTCAAAGAGAATATCGATATGATGATTGAAAAAGTCATTGATTATGGTATGGATGGATATGCTGATGAAAAGATATATCCTGAAGAATGGGATTATGCCGGCCTGATTGAATACTGTGAAGGTTTTTTTGCGCCTGTTGGTGGGCTTAAGCAGGAGGAACTTGAGAAGCTAAGCCGTTTCGAGCTTAGGGAGGAACTTGTGCGTGTAGCCCAGGCTGCCTATAGTGGACGGGAAGATTTATTCGGCTCTGACAATATGCGTGAGCTTGAAAAAGTTGTTATGCTCAAAACGCTTGACGCTAAATGGATGGAGCATCTTGATGCTATGGATATGCTGCGTCAGGGTATTGGCCTTAGAGCATATGGCCAAAAAAATCCATTGATTGAATACAAAATTGAAGGCTATGATATGTTCCAGCAAATGATGGAAAATATCCAGGAAGATATTGTCCGGTATATTTTCAGGGTCAATATTGTATCTCAGGCCCAACCGGAAGATCATTTGCGCGGAGCCCATGCCACTCGTGGCGGCGAAGAAGGCGAAGAACAGTCCCAGCCGCTAGAACCCATTGTTAATACAGATACAACAGGCCGCAATGAATTATGTCCTTGCGGCAGTGGTAAAAAATACAAACGCTGTTGTGGTGCTAAATAGTAGTAATAGGGAGTTGAGAAAGTGCTTTTGGAAGAGTTACGCGGGTCAATTGAGACCCTGGCCAAACGGATTGACGAGATGAGGGCTTCTCTTTGACGTTGCCAGTAAAAAGGAACGTATTGAAGAACTAGAAGATAGAATGAGTGATCCCACCTTCTGGGATGATCCTGCTGTGGCACAAAAAATTGCCCAAGAGGTCACCCACATGAAGGACAGTATTAGTCAGTATCGTGATTTGCTTAGTCGCCACAGTGATATGGCTACCTTGTGGCAACTGGGGATGGAAGAGCAGGATGAGAGTGTCTATTCTGAGGTAACTGCCAGCCTTACCAGCATGGAGCAAGAGTTGGATCATCTTGAACTGACTCAGATGTTATCTGGTGAGTATGACCAAAATAATGCTATATTGACTCTGCACGCCGGGGCTGGCGGCACCGAGGCCCAGGATTGGGCGCAAATGCTGCTTAGAATGTATGTGCGCTGGGCCGAAAAAAATAATTACAAGGTTGAAACCATGGATTTTCTGGCAGGTGATGAGGCTGGCGTTAAAAGTGTGACACTGATGATTAGTGGCACCAACGTTTATGGCTATTTGAAAGCCGAAAAAGGGGTACATCGCCTTGTGCGTATTTCACCCTTTGATGCCAGTGGCCGTCGCCACACATCATTTGCAGCTGTCGACGTTATGCCCGAGATTGATGATTCGGTAGATATTGATATTAATCCGGTCGACTTGCGGGTAGATACCTATCGGGCCAGCGGCGCCGGTGGTCAGCATATTAATAAAACCGATTCAGCTGTCCGTATGACTCATCTGCCGACAGGTGTTGTTGTGCAATGCCAGAATGAACGTTCCCAGATTCAGAATCGGGAGCAGTGCATGCGCATGTTGCGGTCCAAGTTATTTGAATTGGAACGGCAAAAGCAGGCAGAGAAGAAGGCCGAGCTTGGTGGCGAATACCAAGCCATTGAATGGGGCAGTCAGATCAGATCCTATGTTTTCCATCCCTATAATATGGTGAAGGACCATCGGACTGCTGCCGAAACAGGTAATGTCCAGGCGGTAATGGATGGAGAAATTGAATTGTTTATCGAAGCCTACTTAAAAAGTGAGGCTAATGGTAAGGAGTGAACTCGTTTCAGCAGAGCTGAAACATCAGGGGTTCAGGTGGAGAGTCTACTCCACCTGAACTGACGCCGCCTGTAGCGGCGGAAGTCTTGACTTAGTGATTAAGATGAAAAGTGAGAGAAAGTTTTTCTAAGGGGGGGTTAACCCTATGAAGCGCTTTACAACCATTGTTCTGTTTCTGGTTATGGTTATAGCGGCCATAGAAGTCGCACTACCTAAGGTGGTGTCAGATGCTGTGGCCCATGGGATCAGCGAGCTGACAGGCAGTAAGCAAGTGACCGCTAGGGTGGATAAAATCCCGGCCGTGTTTATGCTTGATGGTAATTTTGACCGTGTGACGGCAGATGTTAGCGAGGCTAAGACTGAGAAAATAACCTTTCGCAATATGCATGTTAGTTTAAGTGATGTAAAGGTGGATATTCAGTCACTATTGAAGAGCAGAAAACTGGTACTTGAACAAGTAAAAGATATTGAGCTTACAGCGACCATCGGGCAAGAGGAATTGGCTGCTTTTCTCAATAGCTCAGTCAAAGGGGTAAAAAATTCAGTTGTAACGATAACTCCGGGGAAAATCCAGGTGAGCAGCGCATTAACCGTGGGTGGTCTTGCCCGAGTTGATGTCAAGATGGAAGGCCGGATTGCAAGTGATCGTGAGAATCGACGAATTATGTTTGTTACTGACCGGTTTTGGCTGAACAATACCCCTGTTGGCAATATCGGCGGCTCGCTGCTGACAGAACTGCCATTAGTGGATCTGAAAAAATTGCCATTTAATGTGAATGTGCGGGATGTTGTTATGGAACAGGGCCAGGTTATTATTTATACCGATAACCGGAATTAGTATTGGTGCAAGCTTGTGCTGGATTTTGGGAATAGTACATATACCATATAATTATCGAAACTGCCTCGATATTGGCGGTTTCAAAAAGGGTGGAGAAATTTTGTCAACCTTTACATATAACAAATGGCTAATTGGCGTAGTCATTGTTGGCCTATTGGCGTCCCTTACTATCGATTGGCAGCGTCACACGGTTGAACAGGCCAATTCCACGGTTGAAGTGGTTATGGAATATGAAGATGTTGTGGAATTAGCGCAAATTGAGGGTGTCCGGCCAATTGACATGTTTAAGCAATTTAAAGAGGCTGGCATTACTAGCTTGGCCGTGTATGAAGCTACTCTGGAAAAACTCAATAAAAGCGGCAAAATAACGGCATTGCCTGGTGCAGATATTCTTCACCAGAAAAATACCGGCACGCTAGCCGATCCCTTTTGGCGCAATTTAATTGCCGAAGGTAAGATCCAGGCTGAGGATGTATATGTCGTTGGGCAAGATCAACAAGTATTCCAGGAAGTGATGGCTGACTTAAGCCGCCGTTTGGGACCTGACAGGGTAACGTTGCTGGCAGATGGTGAGCGTCCGGTGTTGGAAGCCAAAGCCAATTTTGAAAAAGTTGTGAAGTGGAATTTGGGGCTATCTTCAGCAGAACTTGCTGTAGTTGACAAGCTGGGCTTTAACGTAATTGCCCGTCCAACAAACTATACTAAGGTAACTCCTGCAGATATCGATTCAGTGTTTCAGCGCTTGGCAACGGTTAATAACCTGAGTGCGATCATGTTTTCTGGTGAGGAGGTCTTAGGTTATCCAGATCTATTGCCACTTACGGCCAGCCAGTTTCGCGAACGACAGCTGACCTTAGCCATGATTGAGCATCCGTTGCAACTGCAGTTTCTTAAACAGGAAGGGCTTACTCAACTGGCAACTGCCAATAACTATCAGTCTGCCCGGGTTTATGTTATTCCCAAAGATGAGCAGGTTAAATTAAAATCAGCTGAAGCTATTCAACGTTGGGCGCTGGCTGATCAGGAACGGAATATCCGGATCAATCTCCTGCGCCGGTATGATAAGCCAGAGCCAGGCAAAACTCTGACTGAAACTAATCTGGATTATGTGTCAGGTGTTAAACGAGCTTTAGTGGCTGAGGGCTTCAGTCTTGGTCGGGCGGGTACCTATAACCCGTATTTTCCTGCACCATGGCTCTTGGCTTTTGTTGCGCTTGGAGCAACGGCGGCTGGGGTACTGTTTTTGTCTTTAGTCTATCCCTTTGGTGCCCGCTGGCAGTATGCGCTTACCGCTATAGTGGCAGTGCTGCTGATCTTCCCGATTATTAAGGGCGGCGGTACGCTTAGCCGTCAGATGGTTGCGCTGGCCAGTGCCAGTGTTTTTCCGGCTTTGGCTATGACTTGGCAGCTGGATCATTGGCGGCAGCTGGAGGCGACTGGTCTGTTTGAACGTCCGGCTTCTCTGGGTAAAATTATTACCGCTGGTTTGGGCGCTGTTGTAATTACTACGTTTGTTTCTCTGGCAGGTGGTCTCTATTTAGGCGCTGTGCTTAGCGATGTGCGCTTTTTTCTTGAAATGGAAATATTCCGGGGAGTAAAGCTCACGTTTGTCGCCCCAATGCTATTAGTTACTATGGTGTACTTAACTCGCTATAATTTGTTTGACAATGTTCAATTGAAAGATGCTAGAGGCTTGTGGCGTCAGGTAACTACTATCTTGAATTATCCGGTAACTATGAAAACCTTGCTATTGGTTGGCATGGCTGCATTTGCGGCTTGGGTGTATATTGGCCGTTCAGGACATACGGCCGGTGTACCGATACTGGGGATTGAACTTAAACTCAGGGCACTATTAGAGCAGCTTCTGTACGCTCGGCCAAGGGGAAAAGAGTTCTTAATCGGACATCCGGCCTTTTTGTTGGCAGTCATGGCTGTCTATCGCCAATGGCCGCGCCTGGTGCAATACTTGCTGATCGTAGTAGCGACTATTGCTCAGGGTTCACTTGTGGAGACTTTTGCGCATTTGCGGACCCCGGTACTAATGTCCACCGTTCGGGGCTTAGACGGCATGGTTTTAGGTGCAATCATTGGCATAGTAGCGGTTGTTGGCGTGTATCTGGTTCAAGCCGTAATCACTCGCTTGGGAAGGAGTACGGTTGCCCATGAGTGATATTGTTGTTTCAGGCTATTATGGTTTTGCCAATGCGGGCGACGAGGCGATGTTGGCGGCGATGATTGAGGCTTTAACCGATATTGAACCTAATATTAAAATTACGGTCATTTCCGGTAATCCGGAAGATACGAGAAGGCGGCACGGCGTAGCTGCTGTCTATCGTTTGAATTACCCGGAGATTGCCAAGGTGCTAGCCAAAAGCCAGCTCTTAATCAGCGGCGGCGGCAGCTTGCTGCAGGATGTGACCAGTGACCGCAGTCTTTACTATTATCTGAGTATTATGATGCTGGCCAAAAAGCTGGGTAAGCCGGTTATGCTGTACGCGCAAGGAATTGGTCCGGTACGAGGAACCTTGGCCCAGGGGGCCATGCGCTATATTGGCAATATGGTCGATTTGATTACTGTTCGTGATGATGGTTCTTATGAGGAACTAAAGCGGTTAAAGGTAACTGCGCCGCCTGTTCATATAACGGCTGATCCAGTTTTGGCCATGCATCCAGTGGATAAACTCATTGGCCGCAGCATTCTAAAAAAACATGGACAAGAAGGCGTGGCGCCATTAATTGGTATCTCTGTGCGGGAATGGAAAGACTGGGGCCATTTCAAACAGGTGATGGGCCATGCGGCTGACCTGATGATTGAGGAACTGGGGGCCAAGGTTGTATTTATTCCTATGCAGTGGCCTGATGACCTGGGGGTTTCTGAAAAGATTGCCAGGCGCATGAATAATAAAGCGAGTGTGCTGCCAGGTGAATATACTACAAGTGAGTTACTTTCACTTGTTGGTAATTTGGATTTATTAATTGGTATTAGACTGCATGCACTTATTTTTGCTGCCGTTATGCATGTACCAATGGCTGGTATATCCTATGATCCCAAAATTGACCGTTTTTTGGAGACGATTGGCGAACGACATGTCGGGACCTTAAAATCGGTAACGGCCGATAACCTGATGACCAGGATACGCGCGATGTGGGATGAACGTAAACAGCCGAACCGGGAGCGGGAGGATCGTATTAACATTTTGCGTAACAAAGCTTTTTTAAATGCCGAACTCGCGCTCAGCCTGGTGAAAAAGTAAGGAGGGGTGGCGATGGTAAAGCGGCAGTGGCTGCGTGACTATTTGGGAATTGTGCTGGGGACAGTGATTACGGCATTGGCTCTTAATATGTTTTTAATCCCTAATAAGGTTGCGGCAGGCGGCATTAGCGGCCTAGCCACAGTGCTCCACCATACGTTTGGGTTGCCAGTCGGCATGACTATGCTGGCCTTTGATATTCCCATGTTTTTTCTTAGTGTTAAAATCTTGGGAACTCGCTTTGGATTTAATACGCTGCTAGGTGCCGGCATCTTAGCGGCCAGCATTGATTTAACCGCACCATTTGTACCTGTTCTCACCCATGATCTACTGCTTAACTCCTTATATGGCGGTGTGCTTGCCGGTGTTGGTATGGGCATTGTATTTAAATTTAAGGGAACAACAGCTGGTACTGATTTGGCAGCAGCCATTATTCATAAATTAACGAAGATCAGTATTGGTCAGGCACTGCTGAGTGTTGACTGTTTCGTCATTGTTACAGCCGGTATTGTGTTTGGCAGTGCTGAATTATCATTATATGGACTTATATCTTTATTTGTTACCACCCAAATCATTGATTTGGTGCAGGAAGGTTCAAGTAATGCCAAAGCTTTTTTCATTATGTCACAATCGCCAGCGAAGGTGTCTGAGGCCATTATGACTGAGCTCGGGCGGGGCGTGACCTTTTTGGCAGGCCGCGGCGCTTATACGCATGCCGACCGTGAGGTTGTTTTTTGCGTAGTCAGTACCAGCGAGGTTTCTGCTGTCAAAGATTTGGTGTACCGTATTGACAGCCAAGCTTTTGTTATTGTTACTGATGCACATGAGGTGCTGGGTGAGGGTTTCACCACCCATCGCTGAAACAGGCTATAAACGCCCATCTGCTTCGTTACTCCTGTGGGCGTTCCCTCCGACGTACTTCCCAGTACGACTACGGGTACGTCCTCGTCGCGCCTCGCAGCTGGACATTTCTAGCCAGTTTCAGGCCTTGGCATGTTAATATTGCTTAGTGCAAACCTAGTAGTAGTGGACTCGTTTCAGCTAGCTGAAACATTGTAGGGTTAACCTTAAAGGACTATAGGAGGTTGAAAGAATGACACAAAAACTAACGCAGCAGCAGCTTACTGAGCTTGCCGGGCATGCAAAATCCATTCGGGGCAATATTATACGTATGGTTACTGAAGCAAAATCAGGTCATCCAGGTGGTTCCTTATCAGCGGCCGATATTTTAACGGTGCTCTATTTTGCCGAAATGAAGGTAGACCCGGCTAAGCCTAAGGATGCTGACCGCGATCGGTTTGTGCTCTCCAAAGGCCATGCGGCACCAGTGCTTTATGCCACACTGGCAGAGAAAGGGTATTTGCCCAAGGAAGAGTTATTGACGTTACGCAAGATTAACAGCCGCTTGCAAGGGCATCCTGAGATGAAAAATGTTCCTGGTGTAGATATGTCCACTGGCTCGTTGGGACAAGGTTTGAGCGCTGCCAATGGTATGGCCCTGGCTGGTAAACTGGATGCCCGGGATTACCGGGTATATGCCTTGTTAGGTGACGGGGAACTGGAAGAGGGTCAGGTATGGGAAGCTGCTATGTTTGCCCCGCATTATAAGCTGGACAACCTTACGGCTTTTGTTGACTTTAACGGTTTGCAGATTGACGGCCCGATTAGCGAAGTCATGTCACCGCTGCCGATCCCTGAAAAATGGCAAGCTTTCGGCTGGAATGTAATTGTTATTGACGGTCATGACTATAATGCCATCTATGATGCCATTCAAACAGCCAAGACAGTAAAAGACAAACCGACCATGATTGTGGCTAAAACCATCAAAGGCAAAGGCGTTTGCCAAATGGAAAACCGCGCCGAGTGGCACGGCAAAGCCCCTTCACGCGAAGAGTGCGCGACATTCTTAGCCGCATTAGAGGCTATGGACGATTAATAGGTTTAAAAGAAATCATGAATATATACGATGCTGGTTATGAATGCCCAGATGCTAGGCGCACCGAGAACCGTAGCGGAGACGTACTCGCGGTACGTTGAGCAACGGATCGCAGGAGCAACAACGCAGATGGGCGTTCAGAACCAGCATCCATTGAAAGAGGTGCAAAAATAAAAATGGGTAATCTCGCAACTCGCGAAGCCTACGGTTTAGCATTAAAGGATCTGGGCGATCGCAATAAAAATGTTGTGGTACTGGACGCTGACCTGTCTAAGTCCACCAAAACCAATGTATTTGCCAAAGCGCATCCTGACCGTTTTTTCAATGTCGGCATTGCCGAGCAGAATCTGATGGGGGTTGCCGCCGGTCTAGCCGCTGCTGGCAAAATTCCCTTTGCTTCAACCTTCGCCATGTTTGCTACCGGCCGCGCATTTGAACAAGTGCGTAATTCTATCTGTTATCCGCAGCTCAATGTTAAAATAGCTGCAACTCATGCCGGTTTGACTGTCGGCGAAGACGGCGCATCTCATCAGTCTATTGAGGATATTGCTATCATGCGAGTATTGCCGAATATGACGGTTATTGTACCTGCTGATGCCACTGAGACTAAGCAAGCCATTGATTTTGCTGCTGAGTATCATGGTCCAGTATATATTCGACTGGGACGGGCAGCAGTACCTGATATTTTTGGTGAAGCTTATGAATTCCGTATTGGTAAAGCCGCGTTGTTAACAGAGGGCACAGATGTAACGATTATCGCCTGTGGGGTCATGGTGGCTCCGGCACGGCATGCAGCTGAGCAGCTTATTTCCCAGGGAATAAGCGCACGGGTACTAGATATGGCCTCTATTAAACCGATTGATAAAGAGGCTATTATTGCCGCCGCCCATGATACAGGTGCCATTGTGACCTGTGAAGAACACAGCATTATCGGTGGCCTTGGCAGCGCTGTTGCCGAAGTACTTGTTGAAAATGCACCTGTTCCGTTAGAACGACTAGGTGTCATGGATACGTTTGGCGAGTCAGGGACACCAGGTGATTTGCTGAAAAAATATAATTTGACAGAAGAAGCAATTGTTGCTGCAGTTAAAAAGGTAGTTAGCCGCAAAAACGCGTAATATAATAAAAAATCCCGCACATGCATATCTATGATGTATGTGCGGGATTTTTCTGTCCTGAAAGAAAGTATAACTTTCTTAACTTCGTAACCCTTTGCGCTCGTTGTATCCTTTTGTGGTTCCACAAACCTAACCCTATAGCCCAAAACCAAGCCTATTTTAAGGATTGTTACTGCAAAGTACGCAAAGGTTTAAAGGTATCGTGGACTATAGCATTACTATTTTTTTGAGGGTACTCAACTGATCACCGGGAGGAGGGATGCTGTGAGTTGCTGGAAGGTCATCAATCTGGGGCGGCGAGTATTGCGCCGAGCCGGGATCGGGATAGTAGGGTTGCTGGCGCTATTCCAGGTGGACGGTGCTCTTTCTATGGCTGTATCCATGTTGGTATCGCTGGCTTTTTATGCGCTCGCCTTTGGTGTTAAGTTTGGTATTGGCTTTATTATGTTGTTATTGGTTCATGAATTAGGTCATATTGCAGCCTCGCGCATTGTTGGGCTCAGAGCCAACGGTCCCACCTTTATTCCCTTTATTGGTGCTGTTATTAGCTTAAACCGTCCACCCATCAATGCTAAAATGACAGCTAATATTGCCATTGGCGGTCCCGCAACCGGGACGTTGAGTGCATTAGTATGTTTGGCTTTTTACCTGTGGAGCAATAGCACGCTAATGCTGGTACTTTCGTATACCGCCTGCCTGTTAAATATTTTTAATCTTATTCCCTGCGCTCCACTGGACGGAGAACGCATTGCAGCTGCCATCTCGCCACGGCTTTGGTGGATTGGCAGTTTTGTTATTGGTGTTGTGTTCTTGTATACCTATAACATCTTAGTTTTGATTATTTTTTTGTTTTCACTGTTTGAATTGTGGCGGGGCGAAGAACCACTGGATCACAGCTACTATCAATTGACAGCGATGCAGCGGTTGCAGGTGGCATGGTGGTATTTTGGTTTATTAAGTGTGTTAGGATTGACGACTTTGTATACGATGGAGTTGCTGAAGTGAAGTGAACTCGTTTCAGCAAAGCTGAAACATCGGGGGTTCAGTTGGAGAGTCTACTCCACCTGAACTGATGCCGCCTGTAGAGGCGGGAAATAATACGGCGAAAAAGGAGGGTTTTGTCTATCGGCGTCGAATATTCTATATGTTTTGGTCTTTGAATTTAGTTTGGAGGTATTCTACGATTGATTTACATGAATGAAGTGTCGAAGGTATACAGCAACGGCTCAGTTGCGTTGGCCGAGGTTACGGTAGATATCCACAAGGGTGAGTTTGTTTTTGTCGTGGGTACGAGCGGCGCTGGGAAATCGACATTCATTAAGTTGCTTTTGCGTGAAGAACTGCCCACAAGAGGTCGGCTTGTTGTTAACGGACGGAATGTCATAGAGATGCTGCCCAAGGACGTGCCTTATTTACGACGGAGCTTGGGCGTAGTATTTCAGGATTATCGCTTGTTGCCCAATAAAACGGTATATGATAATGTGGCTTTTGCTATGCAGGTGGTTGAAGCGCCGCGCCGGGAGATGCAAAAACGGGTGCATAATGTACTCGATTTAGTGGGGCTCAGGCACAAGGTGCGTACCTACCCGTCAGAACTGTCAGGCGGTGAGCAGCAGCGGGTAGCTATTGCCCGGGCCATTGTCAATAATCCGGTTATCGTCATTGCTGACGAACCTACAGGCAATCTGGACCCTGATACCTCGTGGGAAATCATGAAGGTATTTGATACCATTAACAAGGCTGGGACGACCATTATTATGGCTACTCACGATAAAACTGTTGTTGATGCGATGCGCAAACGGGTTATTGCTATTGAAAAAGGCCGTATTGTCCGTGATCAGGTAAAAGGAGTATACGGCTATGAAGATTAGAACTTTTGAATATTTTGTGCGCGAGGCAGTGTCTTCCCTACGACGTAACAGCCTTATGGGGATTGCTTCTGTAAGCACGGTGGCAGTGTCACTATTGATTTTGGGAATGTTTTTGGTGATGGTGCTTAACCTTAATCATATTGCCTCTACGCTAGAAACCCAGGTACAGATTACCGTATATATGGAAGATGGGTTATCTGATCGGGACATGCGGGAAATCGGCACCAGAATAACTAAGCTGCCTGGTGTGACTGAGGTAATGTTTATTGATAAGGACGAGGCTATGGTTAAGTTCAAAGACCGTTTAGGCGAGCAGCAAGGCCTGCTTACGGCACTAGGGGATACCAATCCGTTGCCTAATTCCTTTGAAGTAAAAGTAGACAAGCCGGAGTATGTGAAGCCAGCGTCCCAGGCGATTGGACAGCTTAAAGGGGTAGAAAATGCCAAATATGGACAGGAAGTCATTGAAAAATTGTTTGCTCTGACAAAAATGATTCGGATTTTTGGGCTTATCCTGATTGTTTTTCTGGCTCTGGCGGCTTTGTTCATTATTTCAAATACCATTCGGATTACCGTTTTTGCCCGCCGGAGAGAGATTGGCATTATGAAATATGTGGGGGCTACCGACTGGTTTATCCGGTTACCTTTCATGATTGAAGGCATGATATTGGGCTTTAGTGGAGCTCTCTGTGCTGTGCTCATTTTGAGCCAGACCTATAGCACCCTTACCGAAAAGGTCTACGAATCCCTGGCATTTTTGCCTTTAATCCCCAAGAGCCCATTCTTGACTCATATTAGTATTGTGTTATTGGTTGTGGGCACAGCCATCGGCGCTTTAGGCAGTTCTATTTCGCTTAAGCGTTTTATGAAGGTGTAACAGGGGGGGAGAACTTTGGATAGTAAACGAATTTTATCAGTAGTTTTAGTCATTTTACTGGTTACAAGTGTGATAGCTACGGCGCTCGCAGATGAGATTGATCAAAAACAGCGTGAACTTGAGAATGTTCAGCAGCAGATAGAGACGCAGCAAAATAAAGCGGCTCAGGCACAACAACAGGTAGATAGTGTCTCTGAACAGCTCCGGTCGATTCAGAGCAATCTTGATACAGCTACCAGTGAATATAACAGTATTTTATCTAAGCTGGCTGCCACTGAGCAGCAGATAACGGTGAATACGGCGCTGCTAGAAAAAGTAGAAAAAAATCTGGCTGCGCGTAGCCAGATTTTGAATAAGCGAATGCGCGATATCTATAAAAACGGTCAGGTAAATTACTTGGATGTTCTATTTGGGGCTACCGACTTTGCTGATTTTACGACAAGGGCCGAGTTGTTAAAACGGGTTGTTAATCTGGACATCAATCTTGTTGCTCAGGTAAAAGCTGAACGCGAGCTTGTAGTTCAGAAACGGGCTGAGCTTGAACGGGACAAGGAAGTTATTAGTGAGCTTAAGGCGCAAGCTGCTACGAAAAAGGCGCTTATTGTGACCAGTAAAAATGAGCGGGAAAAAGTATTGGATTCAGCTGTAACTGAACGTGATACGGCTGAGCAGGCCTATAGGGAACTCATGGAAACCTCTAGTCAGATTGAGCAAATGATTAGACGAATTCAGTCTTCTAGTAGTAATGCGGCTGGCCCGGCAGGCGGCAGTGGTGCGATGATGTGGCCGGCCTCAGGCCCAATTACATCGCCCTTCGGTTGGCGGACACATCCGATTTTTGGCACCGAACGCTACCATAGCGGTATTGATATTGGCGCTGATTATGGTGATGCGGTTGCAGCAGCTGATAGTGGCGTAGTGGTGTCCAGTGGCTGGATGGGTGGCTATGGTAATGCCATTATTATTGATCATGGCGGCGGTATATCGACATTGTATGCACATAATTCAGAGTTACTAGTGGAAGAGGGAGCTCGGGTGAGGAAAGGGCAGACAATTTCCCGCGTTGGCTCGACAGGATATTCGACTGGTCCGCATTTACATTTTGAAGTGCGGGAAAATGGTACACCAGTTAGCCCTATGAGTTATTTGCCTTAACGAACGAAAATGAATGGCAAGAATATTTATAAGCAGTTTAACATATAGTTAAAAGGATAAGAAGAAAAAGGGATAAGTCCGGTAGCAAAACCGCGACTTTTGCGAGGTGTATTGATTGAGCCGCCGTAAAATACTTTTTGGCGCAGTAGTAGTGGTGTTAGTGACTTTTTTGGCGACATCGGCCGGATTTTTATATCTGATGAATGCCTGGTCGTCTGATGTTGTCAGCACATTGAAGGTGCTGAGAGCGCTTCAGGTTGTCAAGTCCCGTTATGTAGAAGAAGTACCGGTAGAAACACTGATGGCCGGATCTATTAAAGGGATGGTAAAGTCCCTTAATGATCCGCATTCCATCTATATGGACGCCAAAATGTTCAAAGAATTTATGATTGAGACCGAAGGCTCCTTTGGCGGGGTGGGTATTGTTATTGGTACTAAGGATAAACTGCTTACCGTGATTGCTCCGATTGAGGGTACGCCTGGTGAAAAAGCCGGAATTAAAAGCGGTGACCAGATTATTAAGATTGACGGTCAGGATACTAAAGAAATGGTGCTAGATGAAGCGGTCAACAAGATTCGGGGTACAGAAGGCAGTCAGATTGTATTAACCATTATGCGCGGGCAGGAGGTACAAGATTATACCCTGACCCGCTCTAACATTCAGATTAAAACTGTGGCTGGCAAGATGCTCGATAATAATATTGGTTATATTCGGATATCCATGTTTAATGAGAATACGGGCAATGATTTTGCTCGTAAACTACAGGAACTGGAAAAAGAAGGAATGAAAGCCATGATTCTTGACATGCGGGATAATCCTGGCGGACTTTTGGATGAGAGTGTCAAGGTGGCCAGCCAGTTTGTTCCTAAGGGTCCGGTGGTTTCGGTAGTTACCCGCGATGGTCGACGCGAAACTCATTCTTCTAATTTGGAGGCTACGAAATATCCGATCGCTATCTTGGTTAATGGCGGTAGTGCCAGCGCCTCAGAGATTGTAGCCGGGGCGGCCCAGGATACGGGGGTAGGTACGCTGATTGGTACCAAGACCTATGGTAAGGGGTCTGTTCAGACCATTATTCGCTTAGATGAAGGTTCGGCCATTAAGCTGACCATTGCCAAGTACCTGACGCCGAAAGACCGGTCCATTAATGGTGTGGGGATTGAACCAGATATTGTAGTTGAATTGCCGGAAAGCAGAGATAAGGATGTACAGCTGGATAAAGCCCTTGAGGTTTTGAAAGGCAAAATGTAGGATTGTACAAAAGCTGAGGGTTGGTTTATAATTTTATAAACCAACCCTTGTTTGCATACATATAGAATACATTGAGGTGAGACAAGTTGTTTCCCTGGGCTGATTTAAGTTTACTCATTATTCGTGGTGTTTGGGATGTAGTCATGGACGCTAACTTTTGGCTAATTTTGGCATTAGTGGGCTATCAGTATCGGCAGATGCAAAAAAGTCAGCGGCGAATGTTCGGGGTTTACAACTACAGCTTGCCGCAGCAAATCTTGCTGGCCGGGGTATATGGGCTTATCGGCGGCAGTATTGGCAGCTTTTTGCTGACACTTGTTGGTGTTACGTTGAATCAGCTTGCTTTCAATTATATTTGGCCGGTAGCGTTGGTGCTGATGTTGATCAATATGCGGTTTTTGTGTTTTGCTTATGCTGGCGGTCTGGTGGCTTTGGCTAATATTATTTTTGGCTGGCCGGAGGTTAATGTACCTCAATTGCTGGCCCTAGTAGCTGTATTGCATATTACCGAGAGTCTGTTAATAGCCATTAGTGGTGGCTACAGTGCAATGCCAATGATTGTAAAAAAACAAGATGGCCGGTTGGTGGGCGGCTTTAGTTTGCAGAATTTCTGGCCATTGCCGTTGGTTATTCTGGCAGCGGTTACCGTACCATCAGGCACTGCGCCTGGTGACAGCATGCCGCAGTGGTGGCCGCTACTTGCCATGTCGCAGGAGCCGCCAATTGGTTCGAGCTGGATCTATGTATTGGCGCCGGTGGTAGCTGCCCTGGGGTATACTGACATGGCAATAGCCAGTCTGCCGCAGCAGCGTCGGTGGAATTCCGCACTACATCTGGCTGGTTACAGCATTCTCCTGCTAGTACTGGCGCTTTTATCAGCAAAATACACCTGGCTGCAAGTTGTCGCCGCGGTTTTGTCGCCGCTTGGTCATGAATTGCTTATTCAAATGGATAATCGTCGTGAGCTGGCGGCACCGCCCCGCTTTGTACCGCCGCCCTATGGGCTTATGGTGCTTGACACAGTGGGTGACTCACCGGCGGCTAATGTGCTTAAACCAGGTGATATTATTACTAACGTGGCTGGCTTGCCGATAAATAGCCGGTATGATTTGGCAGTGGCGATTAGTCAAGCTCCGACTGAGTTCAGTATGGCTTTCGAGCGAGCTGGCAAGGATTTCTATAAGAATAGTAAGTTTAAACAGGGTGAACGCCGTTTAGGTGTAATTTTAGTTCCCGATGGGGACGAGCCATTTTATGTTGAAATGGTTACTGATAGGTATGGGCTAATTGATTGGCTTAAAGATAAGTTTCGAAAGCGTTAAAAACAGAGTGAGTGAAATCGTTTCAGCAAAGCTGAAACATCGGGGGTTCAGGTGGAGAGTCTACTCCACCTGAACTGACGCCGCCTGTAGAGGCGGGAGTCTTGACTCAGCGATTAAGATAAATCAGATAGGTGATAATTATGGCAACTGTACCAAAACTCAATACGGTTCATCATGAAGGTAGTATTCCCTTTAAAGTAGAAGCCCCGTTTGTGCCAACTGGTGATCAGCCGACAGCTATTGTGCAGTTGACTGAAGGTATTGACCGCGGCGATATAGCGCAAGTACTGCTGGGAGCTACTGGTACCGGCAAGACTTTTACTATAGCCAAAGTCATTGAAGCTGTGCAAAAACCAACATTAGTGATTGCGCATAATAAAACGCTTGCTGCTCAATTGGCCAGTGAATTTAAAGAGTTTTTCCCGAATAATGCGGTGGAGTATTTTGTGAGCTACTATGATTACTATCAGCCAGAAGCCTATATTGCGCAAACTGATACGTATATCGAAAAAGATGCTTCGATTAATGATGAAATCGACAAGCTGCGTCACTCAGCAACCAGTTCACTGTTTGAGCGGCGAGATGTTATTATTGTGGCCAGTGTGTCGTGTATTTATGGTTTAGGTTCACCTGATGAATATCGGGGATTAGTGCTGTCGTTGCGGCAGGGTCAAACCAAAGACCGGGATGACATTTTGCGTAAGCTTGTGGAAATTCAGTATGAACGCAACGATTATAACTTTACCCGCGGTACTTTCCGGGTGCGGGGCGATATTGTTGAAATTTTTCCGGCAGCCTATGGCGAGAAGGCTGTACGGGTGGAATTATTTGGCGATGAAATCGAGCGGATTTTGGAGATTGATACCCTGACAGGTGAAATTATCACTGAACGCAAACATATTGCGATTTATCCGGCCTCCCACTATGTTACTTCGCGGGAAAACATGTTGCGTGCGGTACAGGATATTGAAGTTGAACTGGATGAAAGGTTGGCTTATCTCAAGGCAAATAACAAGCTATTAGAAGCCCAGCGTCTGGATCAGCGCACCCGCTATGACTTGGAAATGATGTTGGAAATGGGTTATTGCTCAGGAATTGAAAATTATTCACGGCATCTTACCCAGCGCCAGCCGGGCGAGTCGCCGTATACGTTGATAGATTATTTTCCGGAAGACTTCCTTATTGTAGTTGACGAGTCCCATGTTACGTTGCCGCAGGTCCGGGCTATGTATGCAGGTGATCGTTCACGTAAGGAAGCACTTGTGGGGAATGGCTTTCGTTTGCCCTCCGCATTTGATAACAGGCCGTTAACTTTTGACGAGTTTGGCGAGCGAATTAATCAAATTGTCTATGTTTCAGCAACCCCGGCCGCGTATGAACTGAAAGAAGCCAGTCAGGTAGCTCAGCAGGTTATTCGTCCGACTGGTCTTATCGATCCTGAAATTGAGGTTCGCCCCATTAAAGGGCAAATGGACGATTTGCTGGATCAAATCAAATTGCGCACAGCAGTCAATGAACGGGTGCTTGTGACCACGCTGACCAAGAAAATGGCAGAAAACTTGACCGAGTATTTAAAAGGTATGGGGATTAAGGTGAATTATCTCCACTCAGATATTGCAACAATTGAGCGGGTAGAGATTATTAGGGATTTACGGGCCGGGGTGCATGATGTGCTTGTGGGCATAAATCTGCTGCGGGAAGGACTGGATATGCCGGAAGTGTCACTTGTGACTATTCTCGATGCGGATAAAGAGGGTTTCCTGCGTTCGGAGACTTCGCTGGTTCAGACCATTGGTCGTGCCGCCCGGAATGCCCATGGCAAGGTTATCATGTATGCTGATAAAATTACTGACTCCATGCGCCGGGCTATGAGCGAGACTGAGCGCCGCCGGGAAATTCAGCTGGCTTATAACACAGAGCACGGCATAACCCCAAAAACCATTGAAAAACGGGTGAAGGAACTTATCGAAACCACTAAGGTGGCGGAAACTCCGGCAAACTACAAAGTCGATCGCATTGGTAACATGAAGAAGGACGATATGCTGGAACTGGCTGCTAATCTGGAGAAAGAAATGCGTCAGGCCTCTAAGTTATTGGAGTTTGAACGGGCGGCTGAGCTTAGAGATATGATTGTCGAACTGCGGCAAAAGGCCGGGGCGGGATTGGTAAAAGCGAAATCTGCTGGTAAAACTGCTAAACGGCAGAAAAAGTAAGAAGGTAAGTTGATATTTCCGACATTGTTAAAGCCTGCAGGCACGTGGTATATTGATAACGCTCTACCACTGGCGTTTACGTTGAGTCAACGGAATACAAGGCGAGGGGGTTTACTTTTGGCATTGCCCCAAAAGTAACAAAAGGTCTAGGCCCAAAGCCTCCAAAAGCTGAAAAGCCAGGCGATATTCCTAAAATCCGTAAACTCGCTACGCTCAAACAGTACGGATTTATTAACGGAATACCGCCTGGCTTTTCTCCTGCGGAACGCTTTTTCCGGCAAAGGTCGGGGGGGACGGGGGTTACGAGGGAGGCCGGGGTACCACCTTATGACGGTTGCCTGTGCCGGGGAATTTTACAATCATTGCTTTAGCGTGCTTTCTTGAGCATGCGAATATCAGCTGCTTGATTCAAAATGTAATCATTAAGTATTTCAAGCTTGGTTTCAAGACGAGGAATAGTATCTACTTTTTCTCCAAGGAGATTAACCATAGCGGTAAGTCCGGCAAAACCAGTTTGTATTTGTGTTTCCATACAGTCAACTTTAGTTTCTAGATTATCAAACTTGGTCTCTAGTTTGTCCATGCGATCGCTAAGCTCTTCAGTAACAGCATTATTATGGCCAACCATTTTAATTAGCTGTTCTGTCAGGTTTTGCATTTGACTCATTTGGTTTTGGGTTTGTTCCAGCATTTTTTCAAGCCGATCAAAACGTTCTTCGCTCATACAAGCCTCCTTCTATCAGTTTATCGAATTCTATATTATCATTCTACCTGCTACGACTTGGAAGGACAAGTACTATTTTTACGGTCGCAGACCGCTACCATTATACTAAGAATACTGGTATAATATAAGGATCAAATAATTAATATCAATTAATATATAGTAGTCTAAAAGGGGAACCGAAAATGCCAGACAGTATTATTGTTAAGGGTGCCAGACAGCACAATTTAAAAAACATTGACATAACCATTCCACGTGATCAACTTGTGGTTATTACCGGCCTGAGTGGTTCAGGCAAGTCCTCATTGGCTTTTGATACCATTTATGCAGAAGGTCAACGCCGCTATGTGGAGTCGCTATCGTCTTATGCCCGTCAGTTTTTGGGACAGATGGACAAACCAGATGTTGACTATATTGAAGGTTTATCGCCAGCTATATCGATTGACCAAAAGACCACCAGCCGCAATCCGCGGTCTACAGTGGGGACAGTGACTGAGATTTATGATTACCTGCGTTTGTTGTTTGCCCGGGCGGGGCGGCCGTATTGCCCGAAATGCGGCAAACCAATCAGTCAGCAGACCGTAGAGCAGATGGTTGATCAACTCATGGCCTTAGGCGAGGGCTCCAGGCTGAGTATACTGGCACCGGTGGTGCGCGGTAAAAAAGGCGAGCACCAGAAGGTACTGGAAGACATCCGTAAGAATGGTTATGTCCGGGTACGGGTGGATGGTGAAATCCATGATATTACAGATGAAATTAAGCTTGAGAAAAATAAGAAGCATACTATTGAAGTAGTTGTTGACCGCATCGTTGTGCGCGACGGGGTCGGCAGTCGTTTAGCCGATTCGCTGGAGACTTCACTCAAGTTAAGCGGCGGTATTGTGGCTGTAGATGTCGGCGGCGCTAAGGAACTCATGTTCAGCCAAAATTTTGCTTGTGTTGACTGTGGCATTAGTCTGCCGGAGATTGCACCCCGGATGTTTTCCTTTAACAGTCCTTTTGGTGCCTGCCCGGATTGTACGGGTCTAGGTAACAATCTGGAGATTGATCCAGCGCTGGTTATTCCTGATGCCAGCAAGGCCTTTATTGATGGGGTCATAGCTCCGCTTAGCAAGAGTGCTAATTCTTATTTTATGTGTCAGTTAGAGGCCGTTTTGGCACAATATGGGCATACGTTGTATGATACCTGGGAAAAGATGCCTGACACTATCAAGGAGATTATTCTCAAGGGAGCAGGCGAGGATAAATTTACCTTCCACTACGAAAATATGTATGGCGAGACTAAGACCTATCACGCTAACTTTGAAGGTGTGCTGCCGCTGCTGGCTCGCAGGCACCGTGAATCCACGTCAGACTGGTCACGGGAGGAAATCGAGGAATACATGAGCTCCAAGCCTTGTCCGGCATGTAAGGGAGCCAGGCTTAAACCAGAGGCGCTGGCTGTCAAGATCGACGGTAAGAATATCAATGAAGTCACTAGGATGACAGTGGCTGAGTCCCAGGCATTCTTTAGCAGCCTTACGCTTAGCGAGCGCGAGATGACTATTGCCAGGCAAATATTAAAAGAAATCAATGCTCGCCTAGGGTTTTTACTCAATGTCGGTCTTGATTACCTGACGCTTGACCGGGCGGCTGGTACTCTTTCCGGTGGTGAAGCCCAGCGTATCCGCCTAGCTACCCAGATTGGTTCCGGGCTGGTAGGGGTGCTCTATATTTTGGATGAACCCAGCATTGGTCTCCACCAGCGTGATAATAACAGGCTGTTGGACACCTTAAAGCATATGAGGGATCTGGGCAATACGCTCTTAGTAGTTGAGCATGACGAAGATACCATGTATGCAGCTGACCACATTATTGATGTGGGACCATTGGCTGGGGCTGGCGGCGGGACTATTGTGGCTCAAGGCAGTGTAGAAGAAATTAAGGCTTGTGAGGCTTCAATTACCGGACAATATCTAAGTGGTCGTCAAGCCATTCCGGTGCCTGCTGAACGGCGGCAGCCTAATGGTAAATGGTTGGAGGTTATTGGTGCTAAGGAAAACAATCTGAAGAAGCTCAATGCCCGTTTTCCGCTGGGGGTATTTACGGCTGTTACCGGCGTGTCCGGTTCAGGCAAAAGTACCTTAGTTAACGAAATCTTGTATAAAGGTCTGGCCAGCCAGCTGTATCGCGGCAGCCGTACCCGGCCAGGTGTCCATGATGGGATTCGAGGCCTGGAATACATTGATAAAATTATTGATATTGACCAATCCCCCATCGGCCGTACACCGCGCTCTAATCCGGCTACGTATACCAGCCTGTTTGACAACATTCGCGAGGTTTATAGCCAAACGCCGGAAGCCAAGATGCGCGGCTATAAACCCGGACGGTTCAGCTTTAACGTAAAAGGCGGTCGTTGTGAGGCGTGCAAAGGCGATGGAATTATCAAGATTGAAATGCACTTTTTACCTGATGTCTATGTGCCTTGTGAGGTGTGCAAAGGTGCCAGGTATAACCGTGAGACATTGGAGGTGCGCTATAAAGGCAAAAGCATTGCCGACGTGCTTAATATGGTAGTGGATGAAGCGGTGGAGTTTTTCCAAAATATCCCGAAGATTCATCGCAAGCTGCAGGTCCTGCAGGATGTCGGCTTAGGCTATATTAAGCTGGGGCAGCCAGCTACCCAGCTATCAGGCGGTGAAGCCCAGCGAATAAAGCTAGCCACTGAATTGGCTCGTCGCAGTACTGGTAAAACGTTGTATATTCTGGATGAACCGACTACTGGGCTGCATACGGCTGACATTCACCGGCTGCTGGAGGTTCTACAGCGGTTGGTTGACGGCGGGGATACGGTTGTGGTGATTGAACACAACCTGGATGTTATTAAGACCGCTGACTACATTATTGACTTGGGACCAGAGGGTGGGAATAAAGGCGGGACCATTGTGGCCCAAGGAACGCCAGAACAGGTGGTTACTGTGTCCCAGTCTTATACGGGTCAGTATTTAGCTCCTATTCTTGCCCGTGGCCCGCGGCAGTAAAGGAGGTGTACGGCTATTTCTGTAATATCTCCCCTAGTAGAAGAAAAGTTGGCGCTTTTACCGGATAAGCCTGGTGTCTACCTGATGAAGGACGATAAAGGCCGGATTATTTATGTCGGAAAAGCTATTAATTTAAAAAACCGGGTGCGTTCCTATTTTCAGTCCAGTCGCAACCATTCAGGCAAGGTATTGGCACTGGTGGCGCGCATTATCGATTTGGAATATATTATTACCGCCTCAGAAATTGAGGCATTAATCCTCGAGTGCAACCTGATAAAAAAACATCGTCCCAAGTACAATATTAGTCTGCGGGATGACAAGACGTATCCATATATCAAATTGACCTATGAGGATTATCCCCGGGTGTATGCTACTCGTAAGGTACTAAAGGATGGAGCCCGCTATTTCGGGCCATATACTAGCGCCGGGGCTGTACATGAAACATTACGGCTGTTAAAGACGTTGTTTCCGCTGCGCTCTTGCCGCAAGCTTGTGGCCAAGCGACCTTGTTTGGAGCATCACATCAAACGTTGTTTGGCGCCTTGTGCCAACAAAGTGGATCAGGAGACGTATGGTGAAATGATAAAAGCTGTGGCTCTGTTTCTTGAGGGCCGCAGTGATGTTGTTGCCAAAAATCTCAAACGGCTCATGGCAGCGGCCGCCGAAGAATTGGAGTTTGAGCAGGCCGCCAGACTGCGTGATCAGCTTGCTGCGGTTGAGAAGATTATGGAAAAGCAAAATATCGTGACAGGCAGTGGTGATCAGGATGCTATCGGTCTAGCCCGTTCGGCCGTCGGTATTTGTGCACAGGTATTCTTTATTCGCAGCGGCAAGATGGTGGGGCGTGATCACTTTATGTTGTCAGGTGGCGAGGATGAAGCCGATGAAAATATTCTGGAAGCTTTTATTAAACAATACTATAGCCAAGCGGGGTTTATTCCCAGGGAAATCTTGCTGCCTCTGGAGCTAGAAGAGCAGCAGTTGTTAGCTGACTGGCTGAGCAGTAGTAAGGGCAGTCGGGTGCAGGTGGAAACGCCCAAACGCGGTACGAAGAAGGATTTAGTCAATATGGCGGCAGGCAATGCCGCTATTGTACTAAAAGAACAGGCAGTCCGTCTGGAAACGGATGTTGCCAAAACTACCGGGGCAGCAGCTGAACTAGGGCAGTATTTGGGTCTGCCTAATGCACCAGAACGTATTGAATGTTTTGACATCTCGCACATTCAGGGCTCGGAGACGGTGGCATCCATGGTGGTGTTTGAAGGTGGTCAAGCTAATAAAAATGAGTATCGTCGCTATAAGCTCAACACCGTAGAAGGCAAACCTGATGATTTTAAGTCCATGCAGGAGGTAGTAGGGCGGCGTTACCGTGACGCATTGGAGAAGGGGCCTATTCCTGATTTAATCATTATTGATGGCGGTAAAGGCCAACTTAATGCCGCGCTTACGCTGATTCGCGCTGCTGGCCTTACAGAAGTTCCGGTTGTTGGTCTGGCTAAGGAGTTTGAGCATATTTTTCGGGAGGGGATTAGTGAACCGCTGATTTTGCCGCGGCACTCCCAGTCCCTTTATCTGGTGCAACGCATTCGTGACGAGGCTCATCGGTTTGCCATCACCTATCATCGTAAATTACGCTCGAAGCGTAATCTGGTTTCGGTGCTTGACCATATCCCCGGTATTGGCGCCAAACGTCGTAAAGCGCTCTGGGATCATTTTGGCAGCTTAGCTAAAATCAAGACAGCCGAGGTGGAAGTACTTGCCAAGGTTGAGGGTATGACATTATCTGCAGCGGAGGCTGTATATAATTTTTTTCGTAATAAAAATTTGTAAGGTCTTGTAAAAATAAGGACAAATTGATTTGCATTATCATTCCTAAAATAGTAAAATCAGGGTAAGTATTTTGATTATTAAAAAGGAGTGATTTTTGTTGGGAAAATACAAGTGCATGGTGTGTGGTTATGAGTATGATCCGAGCCAAGGTGATTTGGATCATGGAGTTCAGCCGGGAACAGCCTTTGAAGATGTATCTGAAGACTGGCAATGTCCAGTCTGTGGTGTAGGCAAGGATCAGTTCGAAAAGATCTAAAGTGGAATTTAAAAAGTCGCGCATGGGCGCGACTTTTTTTAATGAGAAATCTTATTGAGATGTGGCAACCAGCCGCGATCAAGCATGAGTTGCAGCAGACGGTAATCAAAATCCAGCCCATGGTCCAGGGCCTTTCGATACATAAGGGCAACGTCCAATTGGTAAGAACCGTGAAGACCGGTCAGCAGTGCCGTCTGAGCAGCTTTGGCCATTGTACCAACAGCAATGGCTATTTCTTGATCAGACATCCGGGCATCATCAGGGATGTTAACAGGTGAGTCATGCAGGTTGCGTTTGACAAACTGGAAGGCTGGTGTATGGCCGTCGCTTTCAAAGAGCTTATCTTCTGCTTCTTCCATGGTCATTTCTGTGTGGTGGTTAATGGCTTCTTTTATGAGAACTTTGAGTTCAGGATCATGGGCGTGATTGTACATGACTTGCAGGAGCGCGACATTGAAACGCCCTTGGGCAACAATACCATATAATCCGGCCGCTTCAATGTAATTTAACGGTTCTTTATCCAAGATTGCATTCATGATGGTACGAGTTTGGGAGTTTATTTTGTCCATTACCGTCATAGTGTAACCTCCTAAATGTAACTGTTTTTTTATATGAAATTCAATATATCTCTAATTTAATCAATATGATGAATTTTATACTTGTTAGTAGCTAAGCAGCAGGAATTTGCCGGATAAAAAAGAATTTCAACAAAGTATGAACATCTAATTCCAGGAGGATCTTATATATGGATATAAATAGTATTAAAAAGGCAGCCAAAGAAAGGTTTGCCGGTGTTTGCCGGGTTTGCCCGGTTTGTAACGGTATTGCTTGTGCGGGCGAGGTGCCAGGCATGGGGGGGTTAGGGACAGGAGCTGCTTTTCGTCATAATGTGCAAGCCTTGGCGGAATGCCGGTTGAATTTGCGAACCATTCATGATGTAAAAAAAACCGATTTGTCCTACAGGATATTCGGTGTAGATTTGGCAATGCCGGTTATTGGCGCCGCCATTGGCGGGATTGTTCTTAATATGAATGGTGCTATGACAGAAGAAGAATATACGCAGGCCGTTGTTGGCGGTTGTCGTCAGGCTGGCAGCATTGCTATGACTGGTGATGGTCCTAATCCGCTAGTGTTTGACTCTGGTATGGCTGCTATTGCTAAACAAGCAGGCTGGGGTATACCTATAATGAAACCGAGAGAAACTGAAAAGGTAGTGGAATTGGCCAAACAAGCGGCTGCTGCAGGCTGCCCGGCGTTTGGGATGGATATTGATGCGGCGGCCCTTATCAATATGACCAATGCAGGACAGCCGGTAGGCCCTAAAACTATCCAGGAACTTGAGTATATCAAAAATCATACAACCATTCCCTTTATTGTCAAAGGTATTATGACTCCTGATGAGGCGGAGTCTTGCTGGCAGGCTGGGGTAGACGCCATTGTTGTTTCTAATCATGGCGGGCGGGCACTTGACCATACTCCTGGTACAGCAGAGGTATTGCCCTATATTGCGGAGGCAGTAAAAGGTAAAATGACAGTATTGGTGGATGGCGGCATTCGTAGTGGGGCTGATGTTCTTAAGATGCTGGCACTAGGAGCTGATGCCGTGCTGCTTGGTCGGCCACTGGCCATTGCTGCTGTAGGCGGCAGCAATGAAGGAGTAGAATTTGTTTTAAATAAATACAAAGCAGAGCTGAGCGCCGCGATGACACTGACTGGTACCGCTCAGGTAAGCGACGTACCGGTAGAGATTTTATGGTAGAACCGTCAGCGCTGTATTACAATGTAATTATGACTAGCTGGGGTCAGGTGGCAGCCGTATGGTCTGATATGGGGTTGTGGGAACTTGGTTTTCCGCGACCGGAAGAGAACGCGGCTTTTGCCGATATTCATGCTAAAAAGATTAGTGTTTTGACAGCAGATCAAGAGGCTTGTCTGTGGTCTGAACAGCTTGCTGAGGAATTACGCTTATATTTCCAGGGATTCCCTGTTGCTTTTGGCGTGCCTGTTGATTGGCGGTTTTACAGCTTATTTCAGAAAGCTGTGCTTACTTACACAGCTGCTATTCCCTACGGGGCCACTGTCAGCTACCAGACAGTGGCCCAGGCAGTTGGCAGCCCTAAGGCTGCCAGGGCTGTTGGCGGGGCTATGCATAGCAATCGCACACCGCTGGTTGTGCCTTGTCACCGGGTTATAGGGGCGAGCGGCAGCCTGACTGGTTTTGGTGGTGGGCTGGATATGAAGAAGGCGCTGCTGCTTTTAGAGACGCAGCAACAATAGATTGCCGGAATTTTGTTTGTTGGATATAATATAGAGGATTCGATGTTCAGCTCGGCGAGTTCACTAGCGGCAGGAGGGATATAAGCAGTGACAGGTTTTTTATTGCGGATTATTATAAATGCGGTGATTCTAATTATGCTGGTGGTTGAATTGCCAGGAGTATTTGTCGACACCTTGGGCGGGACACTGCTCGGTGGGGTGATTGTCGGGTTGGCAAATGCCACCATTAGACCGCTATTGATGCTAGCTGCTTTGCCATTCAATTTCTTGACTTTGGGCAGCATTACCTTCATGGCCAATATTTTTACACCGTTGATGGTTGTTAAAGCGCTACCCGGGTTTCAAATTTCCAGCGTGATGGCATCGTTCACCGGTATATTGCTGATGACGCTATGTAGCTTTACTTTGTCCAAAATAATACAGGATCGATAAATTGCAGGATATTACCAAAGAGGAGATACTATGACAATAAAACTTATTGCAATAGATTTAGATGATACTTTATTAGATAGCAAATTAGCTGTTTCGCCAAGGGCTTGCGAGGCCATCCGGCAGGCTGTAGCGAGGGGCGTAACTGTGACAATTGCCACAGGGCGGATGTATTGTTCAGCTTTGGTATATGCTAAGCAGCTTAAACTTGACGTACCGCTTATTACCTATAACGGGGCTTTAATCAAGTCTTGCTTGTCAGGAGAAACATTGCTGCACCAGCCTGTTGAAAGAGAGCTTGCGCTGGAAGTGCTGGAATTATGCCGGGAACGGGATTGGTACATTCAGACCTATATGAACGATAAATTGTATGTAAAAGAACTGGATGAACACGCGTTATACTATGAGCGCTTTTCAGGAGCACCAGCCAATGCTATTGGTGACAGACTATATGCCGCAGAGCAACTACCGACCAAAATGTTGGCCATGTCGACCGCAGAAAATATTAAAGAAGCCTATAACATCATGAAAACACGGTTTGACAATAAGCTGACAGTATCAATATCCAAACCGACCTTTCTGGAAATCACCCATCCGCTGGCTAATAAGGGGCGTGCTTTGGCTTATTTAGCAGATAAGCTGCATATTAAACAGGAAGAGGTTATGGCGCTTGGCGATAGTGGCAATGATTTGGATATGATTACATATGCTGGCTGGGGGGTTGCTATGGGTAATGCTAGTGACGCTGTTAAGGCGGCTGCCTGTGCGGAAACTCTGGCTAATGATGCTGATGGAGTGGCAGAAGCCATCGAGAAATATGTATTGAGTTAAGGCGATCAAAATAGAGGTGTACAGGATGATAGATGACTTTCGATTGGTGATTATTACCGGTATGTCCGGGGCTGGTAAATCTCAGGTGGTACGCGCTATGGAAGACCTGGGTTATTTTTGTGTAGATAATCTACCGCCTATGCTAATTCCTAAATTTGCTGAACTATGTGCGCAGTCTGGGGGCAAGGTTACCAAAATTGCGCTGGTAGTAGATATTCGCGGTGGTGATTTTTTCGACACACTGGTGCAGGTGCTGGAGGGGATGGAGAAGCAAGGTTTACTTTATGAGATATTATTCCTGGAAGCTTCGGATGCAACGATCATCCGCCGCTATAAGGAAACTCGCCGCCGTCATCCCATGGCCCCCCATGGACGGATCAGTGAAGGTATCAACCGAGAGCGGGACCGTCTGGAGCAAATCAGGGGACGGGCTACACATATTATTGACACCTCAGGGCTCTCTACCGCTGAGCTTCGCGGCAAGATTACGGCACTGTTTGCCAAGGAGCACGAGCATGAGCGTATGACAGTTACGGTTGTGTCTTTTGGTTTTAAGCATGGTATGCCGCTAGATGCCGATATGGTAATGGACGTGCGGTTTTTACCCAATCCCTTTTATGTCGAGTCTTTGCGGCGCAAAAGCGGACGTGAGGCCTTGGTGGGTGACTATATCTGGAAATGGCCTGTTACTCAACAGTTTATGGAAAAAATGTCAGGTATGGTTGATTTTCTTGTTCCACACTATATCAAAGAAGGAAAAAGCCAGCTGATTATTGCCATTGGCTGTACAGGCGGTTTGCATCGCTCGGTGTTTATTGCTGAGAAGCTGTTCGAATATCTCAAAGGCAAGGGGTTTAAGGTCAATGTTGAGCATCGGGATATTAAACACAATGTCATTGAATAAGCGAGGGCGGCAGGTTCTAAATGCCCATCTGAATAACGGAAATACTACAAGTTCAGAGCAGGGTAGAAATGTCCAACTGCGAGGCGCGATGAGGACGAGACCGCAGTCGTACTGGGAAGTACGTCGGAGGGAGCGCCCGCAAGAGCAACGAAGCAGATGGGCGTTTATCACCTGCTCGGGGGTGGAAGCATGCATTTTTTAAAATGGCTATATCCGGGCATGAAGTTTAAACGCTGGCTGCTGTTGTTTTCCGCAGGGGTTATTTGTGCCAGTTTAGGCTTGGCGATTGTGTTTAATTATAAATATATTGGGGTAGTGGAAGAAGCTATCTTCCGGTTGTTTTATCTGACGACAGGTAAATATTATTATGCTGTGACTACTATTGCCGGCACTGCCATTATTGTACTTGGTCTTAGTATTATGATGGCAGCAACGCGGCAGATTATAAGGTCTGTTATTAGTGTCCTGGTGCCTGAGGGCTCAGATAAGCTTGTGGAGATTATTTTTGAAAAACGTAAGCTCAACCGCGGTCCGGCTATTACTGTTATTGGCGGAGGTACCGGCTTGTCGGTCTTGTTACGAGGAATAAAAAGCATTAGCAGTAATCTTACGGCAGTGGTTACAGTAGCCGATGATGGCGGGTCATCCGGGCGATTACGCGAGGATCTGGGGATTATTCCGCCAGGTGATTTGCGCAACTGTCTGGTGGCACTTGCTGATACCGAGCCACTCATGGAAAAGCTGTTTCAACACCGGTTTGGTGGCACCGGGGAGTTAGCTGGTCATAACTTTGGTAATCTGTTTATTGCAGCTATGACAGAAATTGTTGGTGATGTTGAGCAAGCACTTAAAGAGTCGAGTAAAGTATTGGCTGTACGGGGGAAGGTGCTGCCTTCTTCGACTGAACGAGTATTACTGGTAGCTGAAATGACTGATGGTACCATTGTTGAGGGAGAATCCAAGATTCCACTGTCAGGCAAAACGATTAAACAGGTATATATTGAGCCAAAAGATGTTATGCCGCTAAAAGGCGCGGTAGAGGCCATCCGTGATGCCGATGCCTGTATCCTGGGACCAGGCAGTCTCTACACCAGTGTTATCCCTAATTTATTGGTTAAGGGTATTGCTGAGGTTGTAAGAGATAGTGATGCCGTTAAAATATATATTTGTAATGTTATGACTCAGCCTGGTGAAACCGATGGGTATAGCGCGTATGACCACATAAAAGCTATTATTGACCATGCCGGTCCGGACATAATTGATATTGCGGTTGTTAATGTGCAGGAGGTAGCGCCCGAATTACGGGAAGTCTATGCTGAACAGGGGGCCTACCCGGTAATGCCGGACATCGCGGCCATTGAGGCATTGGGAATTAAAGTAGTTAGAGCTAACCTTATTAGCGAAACAAATTTGGTGCGTCATGATCCGGCGAAGCTGTCGCGCACCCTTATGTCTGTGGTGTATGATTTGAAGCTTAACTCTGACCGGATGCGCTTGTTAGACTATTATATTATGGCGGAAAGTATCAAAAAACTAAAAGATTAACCGAAGGACTGAGGCCCTTGTCATTTTCAACTGAAGTAAAAAATGAGCTGGCTCGCGTAATCGGCGAGCGCAGCTGTTGTGATGCTGCCGAACTGGCAGCGCTCATCCGGATGGGGGGCGCGATGTCTATTGGGGGCAATGCCAATCTGGGGATCAATTTTAGCAGCGAGAATGCTGCCGTTACCCGGAAGGCACTTGGTTTAATCAAAGGATACGCGAATATTAAAACCGAAGTGGTTGTAACCAGAGGGCGGCGGCTTAAAAAAAATAATACCTATCATGTACGGGTAATACCGTCACCGGGGGTTAATGAACTCCTGGCGGCCTTAGGCATTATGCGGGATGGTAGTCTTAATGTCCACTCAGATCGAGCGATTCTTCGCAAAGTCTGCTGTCGTCGGGCCTATCTCAGAGGGGCGTTTTTGGGTGCTGGCTCAGTCAACCGCCCTGAGGGCTCCTATCATTTGGAATTGGTCACAGGTAATGTTGAATTGGCAAAATCGCTGGTGCGAGTCATGAAAACCCTTGACTTGCCAGGGCGCATGACTGACCGTAAAGATGATTATATTGTTTATTTGAAGGACGGTAATGCCATTACTGCTTTTCTCCAAATTATTGGCGCCCATAGTGCTTTGTTGACTTTTGAGAATGTACGAGTTGTTAAAGATATGCGCAATCAGGTTAACCGACTGGTTAACTGTGAGACGGCGAATCTGCAAAAAACCGTAAACGCTGCTGTACGGCAGGCTGAGAGTATTCGGGTCATTGCCGAGGCAGTGGGGCTTGATAAGCTGACGCCGCCGCTGCGGGAGGTGGCCGAGGCGCGATTGGCCTACCCAGAGGCCACTTTGTCTGAATTGGTAGAGGTCTTGGAAGGACGGATCGGCAAGTCCGGCATCAATCACCGGTTGCGTAAGCTGGGAGAAATAGCCCAGTCAGTAGGTTTTCACCAAACAGAAATTGAGATGAGTAGAAAATGATACGAGGTTTACAAGTTATTGGTGTTCTTATGTTGATCGTTACTCTCTGGCTACTGGCTCCTGGCAGTGGTGTGCCCATTCTGGCCTACCATCAAGTGGGCAGTTTGCCTGAGATATATAGCGTTGATGCTGATGAATTTGACCAGCAAATGCAATATTTAGCAGAGCATGACTATACAGCCATTTCCTTAGGCGAATTATTTGCAACCAAACAGAGTGGTGGCAAGCTGCCATCCCGGCCAGTCATTATTACCTTTGATGATGGTTATGAGGATAATTATTTGACCGCTGTGCCTATTATGGAAAAGTACGGCATGAAAGGCACTATATTTGTTATTGCTGGACAAGTGGGTCAACCCGAATATATGACATGGGAACAACTGCAGGTGTTGCAGCAGAAGGGTACGGAAATAGGTTCTCACACGTATAGCCATGTGGCATTAAACGAAATCAGCCCACCTGAGCAATTGGCTGAGCTTGGGCGCTCTAAGCAGGTGCTTGAGACTAATCTCGGGCAGCCGGTTGCGTTTCTAGCCTACCCGTATGGTCAATATGATAGTGCGACCCTTGCTGGGGTGCAGCAAGCCGGTTATACTGGGGCTTGCACTGGCCGGCCTGGTTTAGGCACGACAAGCGGAGATGTCTATCAGCTCAACCGTGTCAATATCCCTCGTCCCAAATATGGTTTGTGGGAATTTCGCCTGCGGCTGTTTAGGGCACAAGTCTATGGAAAGTTAACGTCCTTGCGGTAAACTCTGCCAAAGGTTGATGGACAGGCACTAGTCTGCTATAATACCGGTAGGTGCTCAACCAATGCTAGGAGGTATATTTTTGTTGAATTTTTTTAAAAAAATGAGTGTGGCCGTAGCTGTTACACTTGTAGTTGGTTTTGGTTCTACACCCCAGCTTGCGCTGGCCAAGGCTGGTTTTCCGGCAAATACTGATATGCGGAACCTGACAGAAATGCCTGTTACAATGACTGAACAAGAGGGTAAGTTGCTGCTATCAGACAGTCCGGAGATGGTGGAAGCTGATGGTATTATGTATCAGGATACCGTAAACGGTGACACCCGGTTATTTTTTCATCATGTTAATGCTACCAAGGAGTTAAAAAAGATTGTCGTTCTCTTGGTCAACGACTCAGACACCGCCACAGATGTTGTGGTACATCAGCATGGACTAGGTGGTCCGGGGCTTGATTATATGGCGGTAGGCAAAGCCGCTCAAATGAATTATCTAAAACAAGAGGAAATCGAGCTTATTGAGGTACCTGCCAAAGGTGCAGCATTATTAGAACCAATCCTCAATAAAACGGTTGTTGCGGCAGATGAACTGGTTAATGGCATCTATGATTTCCAGAGCAAAAGGCCGATTAAAGTTGTTATTATGATGTTGCCTGTCGATGCCGACCCAGCTTCATTTGCTGCGAAGGCCAGTGTATTGCCAAACACCAATCACGCGCTTAGGGGAACCTTCGCTGGCCGAGACCGCTTACTTGTTCCTAGTCAGGTCTATAACTCAGCCACAGATGGCGTAATGGCTATTACCCTGGCTGATAACAAGATTGATACCTATGTTAGCGGTATTGATGCCACTGACGGTTCTAAGACGCTTAACTTTGGCAACTATGGTGTTATGTACAAGTTGTTTTTACCTACGGCGTTTGCACAAAACTATGCTGTTTACTTAAATCCCCGGGGCGGGCAATATGCTGGTGGGATGAAGGTAAAATACCGCCACCAGGAAGGAAATACGACCGGGACCCCGGCCGATAAACTGTTTTTTGGCAACCAGACAAACAAGGATGTTGCATATCTTGGCGACTTTGTGGGTGGGCAATCACTGTGGCTGACATTTTCACCACCAGGCGCATCTAATTTGCCTGTTAAGCTCATTCTGGCCCCTGTCGCTAAAAATTAGTGAAGTGAATTATGGTAAGGGGACGTCCTGCTGGCAGGAGATCTCCTTTTCCTATTGATTACTGCTGGTAAAAGGGCTAAAATAGTAAAGTAAGAAGTAATTACATATTTGCATAGGCAAGGAGGGAATTAACTATGAAAAAGCATGTTGTAACTATCAATAAAGCATCGCTCACTCAAACTGTACAAACTGGCGGTTGTGGGGAATGCCAGGCTTCCTGCCAGTCGGCCTGCAAGACTTCCTGCACTGTTGGCAATCAGGTTTGTCAGCAACAGGCGTAGTGCACTAGCCCCTTGCCCGGTCAAGGGGCTTACTTTTTTGGAGGCGGCTTATAAATGCCCGTCTGCTTTGTTGCTCCTCAAAACGTTTGCTTGCGTACGCAGTCATGTACGCGGCGCTGCACGTTTTTCCGGTGCGCCTCGCATATGAACATTTCTAAGCCGCCTCAATCCAAGGAGAAAGGAATTAAAATGCAAGTTCATAAATTTAAAATAAACGATCTATTCATTGTTCTTGATATTAACAGCGGTGCCGTGCATGTTGTTGACAGTTTGGTGTATGAAATATTGGATATTTTTAACGGCGACAACGAGGCGGAAGTTATGGCCGCTTTTAGTGATAAATATGAAATAGCAGCACTTACTGAAGCAGTAACAGAGCTAAAGGAACTGATGGGTGCCGGACAATTGTTTGCGCCTGAATTAACAGTGCCGTTAACTTTTCGCGATAAGCCGTTGGTGAAATCGCTATGCTTGCATGTGGCTCATGATTGCAACCTGCGCTGTGGATACTGTTTTGCCGGGACAGGTGATTTTGGTCATAGTCGTGGCCTAATGTCCCGAGAGGTTGGTGAACGGGCTGTTGATTACATTATTGAAAATAGTGGACAACGCCGTCATTGCGAATTGGACTTTTTTGGTGGGGAACCGCTTTTAAATATGAAGACTGTCCGCCATGTTGTCAGTTATGTGAGAAAGCGCGAGCTTGAGACTGGTAAGGTATTTAAGCTGACACTGACTACTAATGCGTTATTGCTGACAGATGATACCATTCAATACCTCAATGATAACAATATTAGTTTAGTTCTTAGTCTGGACGGTCGCCCAGAAGTTCATGACCGCATGCGCCCACGGGTGGATGGCAGCGGCAGTTATGATAAGGTTATCAAGCGCTGTAAACAGGTAGCTACTTCGCGTGGGGATCAAAACTATTATCTGCGTGGTACCTATACGGCCTATAATCTTGATTTTGCCGCCGATGTATTGTCCATGGCTGATCAGGGATTTGGTCAGCTGTCGGTTGAACCTGTTGTGGCCAAAGACGTTGAGTATGCTTTGACAGAAGAGCACTTGCCTGAGTTATTTCGCCAATACGAACTATTGGCCGAGGAGTATTTGAAGCGCAAGCTGGCAGGCAATGGCTTTGATTTTTTTCATTTTAATCTGGACCTCGGCAACGGTCCCTGTATTGCCAAACGCCTGAGTGGCTGCGGCGCAGGGCATGAGTATTTTGCGGTCACGCCTGAGGGAGATTTATATCCTTGTCACCAATTTGTCGGGCGGGATGAATATAAACTAGGTACGATCTATGAGGGTGTTAAGAACACCGAAATACCAGTGAAATTCCGTCAGGCGCATGTGCTGAACAAGCCAATCTGCCGCGAGTGCTGGGCCAGATTTTATTGTAGTGGTGGCTGTCATGCTAATGCCGATTTGTTCCACCACGATTTGCATCAACCTTACGAAATAGGCTGTGAGCTGCAGAAAAAACGCCTGGAATGTGCTATCATGATTCAGGCCAAGCTGGAAATAGCCAGTCAGAGCTAGTATTTTTAGGAGTACTTTATGATGGATACGGCAGTTCATATTCAGATAACTGGTATCGTCCAAGGGGTGGGGTTCCGCCCCTTTGTTTATAACCTGGCCGGACGATATGGACTAAAGGGATGGGTATCAAATAATGCCAGTGGTGTAGATATTGCGGTTGAGGGCAGTCAAACGGCTATTACTGACTTTTTAGCTGCCCTTCGCCGCCAACCGCCGCCACTAGCTGTTATTGACACTATCCTAGTCACTTACTGTCAGCTGTACGGCTATCCTGGTTTTCATATTAAGGAGAGTGTGGCTGGCAAGGCTAAAACTGCGCTGATTTCACCTGATGTGGCTACTTGTTCGCGCTGCCAGGAGGAGCTCTTAAACCCGGCTGACCGTCGTTACCGCTATCCGTTCATCAATTGCACCGATTGTGGTCCGCGGTTTACTATTATTAAGGATATTCCGTATGATCGGCCAGCAACTACCATGCGTAATTTTACTATGTGTCCGGATTGCCAGGCCGAATATGATAATCCTGCCAACCGTCGGTTTCACGCTCAGCCCAATGCCTGTCCGGTGTGTGGTCCGGCGTACCAGTTGCTGGACAAAGAAGGTCAGATGGTCGACAGTCAGGAACAGGATGTTTTTGTTTTGGCGAGACAACAGATAGCCGCTGGCCGGATACTGGCTATCAAAGGTATTGGCGGTTATCATCTGGTTGTTAATGCCTTTGATCAATCTGCCGTTGCGCGGCTTAGAGCGCGGAAAGTGCGTGAAGATAAGCCGTTTGCCGTGATGGCCGGCAGTCTGGCTGCAGGCAAGAGCCAGTGCCTGGTGTCAGCAGCGGAAGAACAATTGCTGACAAGTGCAGCCAGGCCGATTGTGCTGCTGAACAAGGGCACAAGCTACAGTCTGGCAAAAAGTATTGCTCCAGGCAATCCCTGTGTTGGCCTGATGCTGCCTTATACGCCGGCACATAGTTTGCTTTTGTCACCAACTGATATCTGGGTTATGACTAGTGGGAATCTTAGTGATGAGCCGATTGCCTACCAGGATAACGATGCCATCAGCCGCCTTACTACGATTGCTGACTATTTTTTGGTCCATAACCGGGATATATATTGCCGGGCCGATGATTCGGTGGTCAGGGTAGTGGCTAATAAGCCCTATTTTCTCCGTCGCAGCCGCGGCTATGTTCCTGCACCTATCAATCTGGCGCGTGAGCTGCTGCCCGTATTGGCTGTGGGCGGCGAGCTAAAGAATACTTTTTGCCTGACTAGGGGCAAGCAAGCCTTTTTAAGTGCTCATGTCGGCGATTTGGAGAATATGCCGACATATCAATCCTATGTTGAAGCCATAGACCATATGCAAAAACTGCTGGCGGTTAAGCCGGTGGTGGTAGCTTGCGATCTGCATCCTGAGTATCTGTCAACTAAGTATGCAAGAACATTAGGCTTACCATCGGTTGCTGTCCAGCACCATCATGCCCATATTGCCGCTGTTATGGCTGAACACCATATAACCCGACCTGTTATCGGCCTTGCCTTTGATGGAACAGGCTATGGGCCAGATGGTACTCTGTGGGGCGGCGAATTTTTAGTGGCTGATCTCAGGGAATATCAGCGAATCGGACATTTGTCCTATCTGCCGCTGCCCGGCGGGGCGCAAGCCGTTCGCCAGCCGTGGCGAATAGCCATCTGCTTGCTTAAAGAGTTATATGGCAAGGAGTTTATTAATCAGGCAATACCCTTGGTGCAAGAGCTGCCTGTAGGCTGGGAGTTAGTGGTAGCGGCTGCTGAAAAGAAGATTAACACGCCATTGTCGTCAGGGGCTGGTCGGTTATTTGACGCTGCTGCTGCCTTGCTAGGTATCCGCCAGAGTATCAATTATGAGGGGCAGGCAGCAATTGAACTCGAATTGGCAGCGCAGGGAGCTGTTGGCAGGGTACTGCCCTATGAGATAAAAGAAGTAGACGGCAAATGGGAGCTTGATTTTAAACCCGTATTTGCTGCCTTATGCCAAGTACTGCAACAAGGCGGAGTAGTGGGGCAACTAGCTGCTGATTTTCATACTACATTGGCTGCGGCTACCTGCGATATGACACTGAAAATTAGTAAAGCCACCGGTATTCGGGATATTGCCCTGAGCGGTGGAGTTTTTCAAAATATTACCCTGCTATCACAAGTTATCAGAATGCTCGCGCAACAAAATTTTTCGCTATATCTTCACCACCAGACACCACCCAATGATGGTGGTTTGGCTTTAGGTCAGGCGGTAATTGCTGGGGAAAGGAGTCGATAGATATGTGTTTGGCTGTTCCTGCCAAAATAATTAAACGCAGTGAATTTTTGGGTACGGTTGACATCAGTGGCGTAACCCGTGAGGTTAGCTTGATGTTGTTACCTGATGCTGTGGTGGGTGACTATGTGCTCGTTCACGCCGGTTTTGCCATTCAGGCTATTGATGAAGAAGAGGCGTTACGCACGCTGGAACTGTTTAAGGAGCTGGAACAATATGAAATTGACAGCTGAGGAAACAGCTCGTGCTGCTGACTTTTTCACACAGGCCATTGCTAAGCTGGTAAAACATCCGGTACGGCTTATGGAGGTGTGTGGCACCCATACGGTGTCCATCTTCCGCAGTGGTATCAGGCAGCTGTTGCCTGATACTGTTGAGCTGGTCAGCGGCCCTGGTTGCCCAGTATGCGTAACACCGAATGAATATCTGGATACGGCTATTGCTTATAGTGGCCGGAAAAATACTATTTTGACTACCTTTGGCGATATGCTCAAAGTGCCAGGCTCTCAGTCAACACTTATGGCTGAGAAAACACAAGGGGCGGATATTCGGATTGTCTACTCACCATTAGACAGCCTGGCAGTGGCCAGGGAGAACCCCGAGAAAGTCGTGATTTTTCTGGCGGTTGGATTTGAGACTACAGCACCTACGGCAGCAGCTACTATACTACAAGCTGAGCAACAGGGATTAGACAACTTTTTTGTTTTATCTGCACACAAGTTGGTGCCGCCAGCGCTGCGGACCATCTTGTCCGCGCCAGATATTAGAGTAGATGGTTTTTTGCTGCCAGGGCATACGGCGGCCATCAGTGGACTTGCGCCCTACCAGTTTGTTGCCAGCGAGTATCAGGTACCGGCGGTTGTTACCGGCTTTGAGGCGCTGGATATTTTGCAAGGCATATACATGTTGCTGGCACAGATAGCTAATAACAAAGCTGAAGTAGCTAATCAGTACCGACGGGTGGTCAAACCGGCAGGCAATGAGGCGGCCTGCCGTATTCTCCAACAAGTGTACCAACCTGCACCCGCCATTTGGCGGGGGTTCGGCGAGATTGCGGACTCAGGGCTAGTACTAAAACCGCAGTACAGCGGTTTTGATGCCAAAGCGAGATTGCCGCTGGCGGCAGTGGTAACCAGGGAACCGTCTGGCTGTCGCTGTGGTGAGGTACTCTGTGGTCGGATTCGTCCAGAAGATTGTCCACATTTCGGATTAAGCTGTACACCAGAGCATCCGGTAGGGGCCTGCATGGTGTCGGTGGAAGGGGCTTGTGCTGCTTGGTATAAATACGGCCAAGGACGGTGGAATTATGCATAACCAGGAAGAACTAATCTTGCTAGGTCATGGCAGTGGTGGTCGTTTAAGTCATGACTTAATAAAAAATATTATGGTGTCAGCTTTTGCCAATCCGTTACTGGCTGAGTTGCATGATGGCGCGCGCTTCAGTATAGGTGGTACCAAGCTGGCCTTTACTACCGACAGCTATGTTGTCAAACCACGATTTTTTCCTGGCGGCGATATCGGTAAACTGGCCGTTTGCGGCACTGTGAATGATTTGGCCATGTGTGGTGCTAAGCCACTCTATTTGAGTGCCGGCTTTATTTTGGAAGAGGGCTTACCTGTTGTTGAACTTAAACAAATTGTAGAATCAATGCGGGCTACGGCTAAGGTTGCTGGTATCGATATTGTTACCGGTGATACCAAAGTGGTCGAAAGAGGGGCAGTTGACGGTATCTACATCAATACGGCCGGGATTGGCGCTGTACTGCCGCAGGCTGATATTACCGCCAGGCGCGTCAAGCCAGGTCAGGTAGTCATTGTCAGCGGTTATCTTGGCGATCATGCTATAGCTGTCCTGAGTGAGCGGCACGGCTTAACACTGCCAGCACAAATTATCAGTGACTGTGCGCCCTTAAACGGACTTATCCAGGAGCTATTAACTGAGGTGCCTGCTATTAGTATGTTGCGCGATCCTACTCGGGGGGGACTCGCTACAACCCTGAATGAAATTGCTGCTGATGCCGGGGTAGGTATTATTCTAGAGGAAAGTACCCTGCCAGTGAGGCCAGAGGTACAGGCTGTTTGTGAATTACTGGGATTTGAACCGTTGTACCTTGCCAATGAAGGAAAAGTAGTTACTTTCGTCGAAAAGGAAGATAGTGAAAAAGTTCTGAAAATTATGCGCCAACATCCTGTGAGTGCAGCTGCCTGCATTATTGGCACTGTGACTGACAAAACGGCTGGACAGGTAGCTCTCAGAACAATGGTAGGTGGTTTACGCCTACTAGATATGTTATCAGGCGAACAGCTACCGCGAATTTGCTGACTTTTTTTGGATTCATATATCATAAAATTATTATCATGGGACAGACATAGTTCTGGCTCGGGGGAGGTTATCTCTGTGCAATTGGATTATGGGCTCAAATTGGAAACAACCCAAAAGTTAATAATGACTCCCCAACTCCGTCAGGCAATCGCCATTCTCCAACTTCCGGCTACCGAGTTGGCCGAATTGGTGGAAAAAGAATTACTGGAAAATCCGGTGCTTGAGGCTGATGCCCCTGAAAGTAATGATGAATCTGAGGGCGAGGTTGAACCGCTCAGCAATGAGCAAACGGATAACCAGCATGAAGAAGATGGTTGGGTTGAGTATTTGCTAAGTGGTACGCAGAGCACAACAGGTGGTCAGTCCGGAAGTACTGAAATGGCAAAGCAGCGGGAGATAGCGGATGCGGAAATGGTATCACTGCAAAACTATCTGGAAATGCAGCTGCATTTTGCTGTACTGGATGCCGGTTACTTGAATATCGGCAAATATCTTATCGGCTGCATTGATGACAATGGCTATTTGTGCGGGACAACAGCAGAAGCGGCTGCCCGACTGGGAACAACAGAGACCATAGTAATTAATGTGCTGGAAATTATACAAACCTTTGATCCTATTGGCGTAGGCGCGCGCTCTTTGCAAGAATGCCTGCTCTTGCAATTAGAACAAAAAGTGGAAGAATACAGCAAGGAATTCGCGTTAGTGGCTGCCGTTATTAAGGACCATCTTGATCAAGTGGCTTTAGGCCGGTATAAACAAATTGCTGACAAACAGCACTGTTCAATCCACGAAGTCCAACAGGCTGTGGATGTTATCCGGACACTTGATCCCAAGCCGGGCTGTGCTTTTGGTGGCGGGCAGGCAGGCTATATTGTACCTGATATTATTATTGAGCGCATAAATAGCGAGTATGTCATTCTCATTAATGATAATCATGTGCCGCAATTATCCATCAATTCATATTACCGGCAGATTGTCCGGGAAGAGCACAGTGACGCCCGCAAATACGTAGAAGGTCGGATTAATGCAGCAGTCTGGCTAATAAAAAGCATTGAACAGCGCCGGCGCACCTTATATAATGTGGCGGAGGCCATTATTGATTTGCAACAAGGTTTTTTTGATCATGGTCCCAAATTTTTGCGGCCGCTCACTATGAAGAAGGTGGCCGATCAGATTGGTGTTCACGAATCTACCGTGAGCCGGGCAACAGCCAATAAATATATGGCTACACCCCACGGAGTTTTTGGTATAAATACGTTTTTTACTGCTGGCATTCAGAGCGCCGTCGGCGAGAATATTTCGGCCAGCCGGGTAAAACAAGAGATACGAGAAATGATTGCTGGCGAAAATCAAATGCAGCCGTTAAGTGATCAGGCTTTAGGCGACATTTTGAATGGCAAAGGCATTATGGTTTCACGGCGAACGGTTGCTAAATATCGGGAAGAAATGAATATTCCCGCCTCAAGTAGACGAAGAAGGCATTAATATAGAGGATATGAGACTTCCTTAGCTAGTGGATAAGGAAGTCTTATATCTTTACATTAAATGGCAAAAATTCACCAAAAGATGGAAGGGGAAATTGGAATATATAGCGAATAAGTAATAAGAAATTATTACAGAGGCGGTGAATGTCGATTGGCACCCTACAATATCTTTAAATTGTTATGTGACGGCCATGTTATACCGGCGCCTCGCAATTACGAGGATTTTAAATATGCGCTGGAATATTCTGCAAGTCCGAGTATCATTTTGTTATTTGGCGATATCAATATTTTACCAGAGCTTCTAACTCAAGCCCGTGAACACAAAAAACGTATTCTGGTACACTTAGATTTGATAAGCGGTATAGGTAAAGATAAAGCTGGCATTATCTTTTTGGCGCGAATGGGGATTGCAGCTGTTATTACCACCAAAACGCAGCTGGGAAAACTTGCACGTGAATCCGGAATGCTGGTGATTCATCGCTTGTTTTTGATGGATTCGGAAGCCATTAAGACCGGGGTCAATTTACTTAAAGGGTATAAACCAGATGCGTTGGAGTTATTACCGGCATCGGTTCCTGCAACTGTTGTAGCTGAACTTGCCCGCATGACCGGACTTCCTGTTCTGGGCGGTGGCCTGATGCATACCAAAGAAGACATTGAACAGGCTATCAACAATGGCTTGAGTGCCGTAAGTGCCAGTAAACGTGAACTCTGGTAAATGCTAAAGTAACTTTAAAAATGAGTGAAAATAATAACTTTTCACATTATTTAAAATTTAGCAGGAATTATAAAAAGCGGCGAGAATATAGTTACAACAGAAGAATAAAGGGACAGAGATAAAGTAAGTCCGAAGTTTTCGCCTTTGTAGAAATTGCAGCTCTATAGGCGTTACTTTGGGCTTTGTTTTATGTCTGGACAGGGAGGGCGATGTTAGAGCAGTGGTAGTAAGAAGTCGAAAAAATTATTTACTTGTTATGTTTAATCTGGAGTTTGGTTAATATAGAATGCTTGCCCAAAAATGCGTTAAAGCAGTCTCAAAAATAATATAAATAAAAGGGAGTTGCTGTTATGTCCAAAAAGTATGTACTTGCGCTTGATCAGGGAACTACCAGTTCGCGGGCCATTGTGTTTGATTCAGAGTCCAACATTGTGGCTGTAGCTCAAAAAGAGTTCACCCAGATATTCCCCAAACCAGGCTGGGTAGAGCACAATGCCGATGAAATCTGGAGTTCACAGATTGGGGTTGTTGCTGAGGCTATTGCTAAGGCTGGTATCAGTGCAACAGATATAGCTGGCATTGGTATCACTAATCAGCGCGAAACTACCGTAGTGTGGGATAAAACCACAGGTAAGCCGGTGTATAATGCGATTGTCTGGCAATCCCGCCAAACTATGGATATTTGCAACGAGCTTAAAGCTAAAGGACTGGAAGATACCTTCCGCCAAAAAACTGGTTTGGTAGTAGATGCATACTTTTCGGGCACTAAGGTAAAATGGATTCTAGATAATGTCGAGGGTGCTCGTGCCAAAGCGGAAAAAGGCGACCTCCTGTTTGGAACCATTGACACTTGGCTTATCTGGAAACTGTCAGGCGGCAAGGTCCATGTAACAGACTACTCGAATGCATCCCGGACATTAATGTATAACATTCGTGAACTCAAATGGGATGAAGAACTGCTGGCAGCTTTGACTGTTCCTGCCTGCATGTTGCCAAAGGTTCGCCCCTCCAGTGAGGTGTACGGCAACACTGAGCCTAGTGTATTTTTAGGCGCAGCTGTACCTATTGCCGGCGCAGCTGGCGATCAGCAATCAGCATTGTTTGGGCAAACCTGTTTTAAACCTGGTATGGCGAAAAATACGTATGGTACTGGTTGCTTCATGCTAATGAATACCGGTGACAAAGTATATGAGTCTAAGAATGGCCTGTTGACTACTATTGCCTGGGGGATTGACGGCAAAGTCGAGTACGCACTGGAAGGCAGCATCTTTGTAGCCGGCTCTGCAGTTCAATGGTTGCGCGATGGTCTTAAACTGATTGATGCGGCTCCTGATTCAGAATATATTGCGAAAAAAGTCAATGATTCTGAGGGTGTATATGTAGTTCCAGCTTTCGTTGGTTTGGGTGCTCCCTATTGGAATATGACGGCTCGCGGCGCTATCCTTGGTTTAACCCGTGGTACGACTAAGGCTCATGTGGTTCGTGCTACGCTTGACTCCATGGCTTATCAGACTAAAGATGTACTGAGCGCTATGGAAGCCGATTCTGCAATTAAACTACAGGCGCTTAAGGTTGACGGTGGCGCTGTAGCCAATAATATCCTGATGCAGTTTCAGGCCGATATCCTGGGTGTGCCGGTTGACCGTCCTCAGGTTACTGAGACCACCGCATTAGGCGCAGCGTATCTTGCCGGTTTAGCGGTTGGTGTATGGAACAACAAAGAAGAACTTATTAAAAATTGGAAGTTAGATACCCGTTTTGAGCCCAAAATGGCAGCTGAGCAGAGCAGCAAATATTATAAAGGCTGGCAAAAGGCGGTTAAGCGCTCGATGGATTGGGAAGACTAAGCACCAATAGATAAAATTCAGAAAAAGTAATATCGGACTTAGAGATGAAGAGAAGTCCTTCTTGTGCCAGTTATCGGCCCAGGGGGGCTTCTCTATCCTTTTTTAGCGGGGGTTAAATAAGTATGCAAGCTACCGTAGTTGTCATTGGTGGCGGGGCAACAGGAGTTGGGATTCTCCGAGATTTGTCTATGCGCGGCATCAAGACTGTTTTAGTTGAACAAAAAGATTTAGCTTATGGTACCAGCTCGCGTTTTCATGGATTATTGCATAGCGGTGGTCGGTATGCCGTAAAAGATGCCGAATCAGCCCAAGAATGTATTGAAGAAAATACTATCCTGCGCAAGGTAGCCCGCTATGCTGTGGAAGAGACCGAGGGTTTGTTTGTCAGACTACCGGAAGATGGTGAGCAATTTGAGTCTTCTTGGGTAACGGCTTGTGCCAAGGTTGGGATTCCAGCCATTCCCATTACACCAGCAGAAGCAAACAGGCTGGAACCGCAACTTACTAGACGCATACGTTCGGCTTATCGCGTGCCCGATTCAGCCATTGATGGCTTCCGCCTGGTATGGCAAAATGTTATGTCAGCACGGCAATATGGCGGTGAAGTCCTGACCTATACTGAAGTAACCGCTATTGAACACGTAAACAATCAGGTAGCAGGTGTTAAGGTCAGAAATACGATAACAGGAAAGACCGACTCAATTGCCTGTGATTATATTGTGAATGCCGCAGGCTCCTGGGTGGGTCATGTGGCCCACTTAGCAGGAGTGGATGTTCATGTTAAGCCAGACAGAGGTGTATTAGTTGCTTTTAATCATCGTTTCACTAGTCGGATCGTTAACCGGTTGCGGCCAGCTTCTGATGGCGATATCTTTGTACCTCATGGTTCCATTACGATTTTAGGTACAACGTCTTCACCGGCTGAGCGGCCTGATGATACTATCCCGCGTACGGCCGAGGTGGCGGCCTTGCTCAAAATCGGCCAACCGTTATTTGAAAACATTTATAATTACCGGATTCTCCGGGCTTTTGCCGGAACGCGCCCGCTCTATAGTGCTGATCCCAATGCCGCTGGTAGGTCGGCTTCTCGTAATTTTACGATTATTGACCATGAAAAAGACGGACTAACAGGTATGGCTACTATCGTCGGCGGCAAATTGACAACATACCGGCTGATGGCTGAAAAGATGGCTGACAGAGTTTGTGGCAAGCTTGGTGTCGATGCTGCATGCCGGACGGCGGTTGAACCCATGATTGCTGATGCGTCGGCCGCCGATATGGCAGCAGCCAAACGGTTTTTTCCTGCGTATAGTGTTAACAGTGCGGTATCACGGTTAGGAGCGAAATTGAATGAAATTGTTAAAGTTATGGAGGATAATCCAGCTAAACGACAATTGTTATGTGAGTGTGAAATGGTTACACTGGCTGAGGTTGAAGCTATGGCAGCTGATCCTACCAGTTACACCCTTGAAGATGTAAGGCGTAAAAC
>Ga0316613_10000306_pt1 | contig 46569 bp, 38 predicted proteins | sample OWC_soil_day10_C_2_FD_207647 | JGI IMG/M metagenome (GOLD analysis project Ga0316613, IMG submission 207647) | Wetland soil microbial communities from Old Woman Creek delta, Ohio, United States - OWC_soil_day10_CT_b | ecosystem: Environmental > Terrestrial > Soil > Wetlands | place: USA: Ohio...
CGAGCGAGCCAAGGCAGATGGCAGGAGGACGGCGCACAGGAACCGGAATGTACATTGTAAGTACATGAGGATTCCGAGCACCGCCCGACTGTCAGATGCGAAGGCGCAGCCGCCTAATGAGATAGGCTCTTACAGCACCACCGGCCGGCCGAATCCAAGTTTTGTCTTCAGGTGGGTAATGTCGTTGAACAACCGGATGCAGGGCACGCCATTGTAAAAGTCCACCACGGTGATCGAGGCGTTGTCCGAGCGGAACGGGAAGCGGTTTTCCAGCGAGCCGCCGGCCCACAGCGTCAGCATCGCGCGGATGATGCCGGCGTGGGCCACGGCCGCCACCACGTTGCCTTGATGCCGGGCCACGACTTTCTCGCCAAAACGCAATGCGCGCGCGGCCAGTTGCGCCATGCTTTCCGCATCCTGCAATACCGGCCGGGTCATGGTGGGCGTCGGGCCCATCGTGATCCAGGCGTTGATTTCGTCGAACAGCGCGGGTTTCTGTTCCTTGAGCGCCTGGATCGTGAAATCGGAGAGTTCGCCGAAATCGTATTCGATCAGGTCCGGGTCGATCTGCACCGCGACGCCGACCCGCTCACCGATCGCCGCAGCGGTCTGCCGGGCGCGGGATAGTGGACTGGCATAGAGCGTATCCACGCCGTATTCGGTCATCCGCTCTGCCAGCGCCTGGGCTTGTTGCAGACCGTGCGCATCGAGCGGATCGTCGGTCGTGCCCAGGATACGGCCTTCCTGATTGGAAACGGTTCTGCCATGACGGATCAGGATCAGCCGGGCGACTTCGTCCTGCGATGCTTCGAAAAAACCTTTCATTTTTTTAGCTCCTCCCGCATGGCATCGATGATGGCAGCGTAATCGGGTTGGCCGAAAATGGCCGAGCCGGCGACGAACGTATCCACGCCGGCGGCGGCAATGGCCCGGATATTATCGACTTTCACCCCGCCATCGATCTCCAGCCAGATTTCCCGTCCGGTGCGCGCCGTGTATTCGTCGATACGGGCACGGGCGGCGCGGGCTTTTTCCAGTGTAGCGGGAATGAACGACTGGCCGCCGAATCCCGGATTGACCGACATCAGCAGGATCACATCGATCTTGTCCATCACGTAATTGAGATGATGCAGCGGTGTAGCCGGATTGAACACCAGCCCGGCCTTGCAGCCGCTATCCCTGATCAGTCCCAGGCTGCGATCCACATGGTCGGCGGCTTCCGGATGGAAGGTGATGATATCGGCGCCAGCCCGGACGAAATCGGGAATGATGCGATCGACCGGCGTCACCATCAGGTGCACGTCGATGGGAACGCGGGTATGCGGGCGGATCGCTTCGCACACCAGCGGGCCGAAGCTGATGTTCGGCACGTAGTGGTTATCCATGACATCGAAATGGATCAGGTCAGCGCCGGCGGCGATCACGCTTTGCATTTCCTCGCCCAGGCGGGAAAAGTCGGCGGAAAGCAGGCTGGGCGCGATGCGAAAATTCGGCATGCTATTTTCCTGGTCAGACTGTGACGGGCGACGAAAACGCCTGCGCCAGCGCGGCAAACGAGACATCCGCCGGCAATTGCTCGCAGACGGCCAGCGCATCGGCGTACGCATCATTGGGAAAGAAGTGGCTGCGGGTGATCAGGCAGGCCAGCCCCGCACCGCGCGCCGCAGCGAAACCGTTGGGAGAGTCCTCGATCGCGAGGCAGGCGCTGGCCGGCAGGTCGAGTTCCCGCAAGGCCTTGAGATAGGCTTGCGGGTGCGGTTTTTTTTCGGTCACGTCTTCACCGCATACCACCGAGGCAAATCCATCGCGCCAGTGCGGACCGATATGGTATGACAGCAACGCCGCGACATTGGCCGTGGCCGTGGTGGTGACAATCGCCTGCTTGCAGCCGGCCTGGTGCGCCTGGCGTATCAGGCTCAACACACCGGGGCGCAGCGTGATGGCGCCCATGGCGACAGTGTCGGCGTAACAGCACGTTTTCAACTGATACAACTCTTCCAGTTGCTGCGGCCAGTCCGGCTGCGCGATCCTTGCCGGATCGTTTTCCCGGGCATAGAGCTGGATGCGCTCCTTGCCGCCGGTGATATCCAGCAACTGTGCGTATTCCTGTTCGCTCCAGCGCCAGGGCAGACCCAGTTCGCGGAAGGCACGGTTGAACGCGGGCAAGTGCCCGTGCAGTTCGGTTTCGGCAATCGTGCCGTCCACATCCCAGAGCAGTGCGCTTGGCATGGTCAATTTCTCCGTATCTCCCAACTCGATCGTCATGGTTGACGCTTGGCCCGGTGCATCAGCTGCATGATCATCGGGGTGAAGATCAGCTGCATGGCCAGTTCCATCTTGCCGCCGGGCACGACGATGGTATTGGGCCGGCTCATCCACGAGTCATGCAGCATCGACAGCAGGTAAGGAAAATCGATGCCCTTGGAATTGGCAAAGCGAATGACCACCATGCTTTCGTCCGGCGTCGGAATCGATTTGGCAATGAACGGATTTGAGGTATCCACGGTCGGCACGCGCTGGAAGTTCACGTGCGTGCGCGAAAACTGCGGGCAGATGTGGTCCACGTAATCGGGCATGCGGCGCAGGATCGTGTCGGTGACGGCCTCCTGCGAATAACCGCGCATTTTCTGGTCACGGTGCAGCTTCTGGATCCACTCCAGGTTGATGATCGGCACCACGCCCACCAAGAGATCGACATGGCGGGCGACATCGACCGTGTTGTCCACGTAGCCGCCGTGCAGGCCTTCATACAGCATCAGGTCGGTATCGGCTGCGATATCGACCCAGGGCGTGAAGGTGCCCGGCTTCTGGCCGTAGGGTTCGGCCTCGACCTCGTCGTGCAGGTAGTAGCGGACCTTGCCCTGCGCGGATTCACCGTACAGGACAAACAGCTCTTCCAGCTTGTCGAGCAGATTTGTTTCCGGGCCGAACAGGCTCAGGTGGCGGTTGCCGGCGGCTTCGGCTTCCTTCATCGCGGCGCGCAGCGCCAGCCGGTCATAGCGATGGAAGGCATCGCCCTGCACCAGCTGCGACTTGAAACCTTCGCGCCGGAAAATATGGGAAAAACTGTTCAGAACAGAGGTCGTCCCGGCGCCGGACGAGCCGGTGACCGCAACGACGGGATGTTTCGCGGACATGCAATTTCTCTCAAATAAAAAGTGTCTCAGCAATCCTGGGTAAACAGGCTTCGTTCCTGGAACAGGGGCGAAACGAAGGGACGGTCGATCCCGGTATCGTGTTCGGTGTGGTAACGGATCACGCGCTTGACTTCGTCGCGCGAGCCAAGGATGACCGGGACGCGCTGATGCAGTTGCTCCGGCGGGATATCGAGGATGCGCTGGCGCCCGGTCGTCGCCATGCCGCCTGCCTGCTCGATCAGCATCGCCATCGGGTTGGCCTCGTACAGCAGGCGCAGGCGATCGGGCTGGGCGGCATCCTTGCCACCGCGCGGGTACATGAAAATGCCGCCGCGCATCAGGATGCGGTGCACTTCGGCCACCATCGAGGCGATCCAGCGCATGTTGAAATCACGCCCGAGCGGGCCGCTCGCACCTTCCTTGCACTCTTTCACGTAACGGGCTACCGGGGGTTCCCAGAAGCGCGCATTGGAGGTGTTGATGGCGAATTCGCTGGTCTGGGCCGGAATCTTCAGGTTGCGATGGGTCAGCACGAAATTGCCCGAATCCCGGTCCAGCGTGAAGCAGTGCGTGCCCTGGCCCAGGGTCAGCACCAGCATGGTGGCGGGGCCGTACAGCGCATAGCCGGCGGCGAGCTGTTGCGTGCCGGCTTGCAGGAAATTGCTTTCCGCCGGGGTTTCGTTCGAGCCGTTGTGCAGGATCGAGAAAATGGTGCCCACCGACATGTTGATATCGATATTGGACGAGCCATCGAGCGGATCGAAGACCAGCAGGTATTCCCCTTTCGGATACTGTTGCGGAATGGCGTAGGGGCTGACCATTTCCTCGGAGGCCATGCCGCAGAGCTGGCCGCTCCACTCGCAATTGGACACCATCACCTCATTGCTCACCACATCCAGTTTTTTCTGGATTTCACCCAGCGCGTTTTCCGTGCCCAATGACCCCAGATTGCCATCGAGTGCGCCCTTGGAAACCATGGCGGCAATCGTTTTGATGGCGGAGGCCACCTTGCTCAACAGGGTGACCAGGTCATGCTGGCCGGGATGCCCCCGCAATTGCTCTACCGCGAATTTTGTCAACGTCGTGCGTCCGGACAACATGCTCTTCTCCTAGTCGAATGCCCCGGAGGGCGGATGCCGCACCGGGGGAAATCTTGCTTTTATGGGGGGATAGCCGGAATCAGACCGTGCCCAGCTGTTCGCGCCAGCCCGGGTAGAACTTATCGGCGTCGGCCTGGAACGAGAGGAACGCGCCGCGCAGTTCGGCATGCGATTGCGCGTACTCGACCAGGTTGATTCCCTGCTGCCAGGCGTCCTGCGCCTGGCGCAGCGATTTCGCCCCGGCGGTGCCGCCGTCGCGGTGACCGAACGCGCCGCCGCCGGAGGTCTGGATCACGTTGGAGTGGCCGAGGTTGTCGAAGAAGGCCGGCAGGCGCAGCGCGTTCATGCCGCCGGAAATGATCGGCGTGGTCGCCTTCATCGCCAGCCATTCCTGGTGGTAGTACGGGCCTTGCGCCGAATCCTGCTCCAGCATGTAGGCGATTTCCTTGTCGCGGCCTTCGCCTTCCATCTTGCCGAAACCCATGGTGCCGGTATGGATGCCCGATGCGCCGAGCAGGCGGCTCATCTTGCTCAGCACGAACGCGGTATAGCCGCGCTTGCTTTGCGAACTGGTCACCGCGCCATGGCCGGCGCGGTGGTAATGCAGGAACTGGCTCGGGAACTGGCGGCGGCAGGTGGTGACGGCGGTCGGGCCGGCCACGTAGCCATCGACCAGGAACGCGACGTGGTTGGCGTTCTCGCCGAAGATGTCGAGGATCGCTTCGCCGCGCGCAATCATTTCGAAGGGATCATCGGCGGTGATATTGGCCGAGAAGAGTTTCACTTCGCCGGTGGCATCCTGTGCACGGCGCATGGCATCGGCCACGCGGCGCATGGTGTCTTTCAGTGGGGAGAAAACCTGGTTGCCCTGCGGTTCGTCGTTCTTGATGAAATCGCCGCCGAGCCAGAATTCATGGCAGGCATCGGCAAACGGCTGCGGGCGCAGGCCGAGCTTGGGCTTGATGATGGTGCCGACGATCATGCCGCCGTTGACCACCGGGCGACCGAGCACGCGCCACAGGTCGACGATATTCATGGCCGGGCCGTCGAACAGTTGCAGGTAGACGGGGGGCACGTAGAAATCGTACATCTTGGCGCATTCCACATCGCCCATGCCCTGATTGTTGCCGATGGTCAGTGTCAGGAACGACGCCATCATGGCGCGGCCGTCGATGATGTTGCGGTCGAACAGCTCGACCGGATAGGCAATCTTCATCAGCTCCTGCGCCGGATCGATCTCGTACACCAGCGCGTCCACGCCCTTGGTGAAATCGTCGGTGGTGCAGACTTCCACATTGGTGCCGGTCGAGGATTCGGCGGCGAAGTGCGCGGCGGTTTCCAGGTAGCCGTAGCCTTGCTTGGGCTTCATGCTGTAGGCGCACAAGACATGGCGGCCGCCGGCGATCAGGTCGGCTTCGTTCAGATCAAGACGGGCATAACGGTTGGATTGGTCCACGGCGTTTCCTTGGCTGCGTTTTCGAATAGACAGCGCCAGATTACGCGGCAATAAACCAAAGAAAAATTAAATAGTTTTTACTTTGGCATAAGTAAATGCTTATGATTGTGGCGCTATCTTTCCACCCACTTCTGATTGAGATGAGCCCATGTCCCTGGTTCGCCGCCTGACCCTGCGCCAGCTGGAAGTCTTTTGCGAAGCCGCGCGGCTGCTTAATTTCGCACGCGTGGCCGAACATCTGCACCTGACGCAGCCCGCTGTTTCGATGCTGATTCGCCAGATCGAGGCGAGTCTCGACCTGGCCCTGTTCGAGCGCTCGGGCAAGAAAATGCGCCTGACCGAGGCCGGCGAAACGCTGAAGCACCATGCCCTGCGCATCTTGGGCGAGCTGCGCGACGCCGATCAGGCGCTCAATGCCTACAAGGGGCTCGAAGGCGGATCGATCACGGTGGGGCTGGTCAGCACCGCGCAGTATTTCGCTCCCAAACTGCTGGCGCAATTCGCCCGCCAGTATCCCGGCATCGACGTGCAATTCCAGGTGGGCAACCGCGAAACCCTGATCCGGCTGCTGCGCGACAACCAAACCGATCTGGTGATCATGGGCCGGGCACCGGCCATTCTGGAAACGGTCTCGGAACCGCTGGCCGAGAACCCGCATGTGTTGGTCGCGCATCCCGACCATCCGGCCTTGGGCCGAACCGGGTTGACGCTGCGCGATCTGCAGCAGGAAACTTTCCTGTTGCGCGAAGCCGGATCGGGCAGCCGCAGCGTGATGGAGGAGTTTTTTGAAGCGCATGACTTCACCCCGGCGCGCACCAGCACGATGGGCAGCAATGAAACCATCAAGCAGGCGGTGATGGCGGGGCTGGGAATCAGCCTGCTCTCGCTGCACACGCTGGCACTGGAGCTGCGCGGACACGATCTGGCGCTGCTGGAAATCGACGGCACCCCGCTGCGCCGCACCTGGCATATCGTGCACATGCGCGCCAAGCAGCTCTCCCCGGCCGGGCAACAGTTCCGGCGCTTCCTGATCGAACAAACCGAGGGTTTCCTGCGCAACCACCTGGTTCTCAACGAAGATGATTGACCATATTCCTTTGGGCAGGAACACTTTGCCTTGCCGGGCCAACGCAGGTTAAAATTTGATCGAATTGCATTTTATTCGATCAAATAGTTCATTCCACCGGGCAATTGACTGTGCGCAAAGCCCATCCGCCGCAAGAGAGGGAATCATGGCATATCGCTTGATCGCACTGGATCTGGATGGCACCTTGCTGGACAGCCATGCGCAGATTCGCCCGGAAACCATCCGGGCCCTGCAGCAGGCACGCCAGCAGGGAATCGAGATCATCGTGGTGACCGGGCGCCACCATATCGCTGCCTATCCCTACCACCACCAGCTGCAACTGAGCACCCCGGCGATCTGCTGCAACGGCACCTATGCCTATGATTATCATGCCCGCAGCGCGGTGGCTGCCAATCCGCTGAGCAAGACCCAGATGCTGCGCATCCTGGAAAAAATCCGCGCGCACCATATCCAGGGGCTGGTCTACGTCGACGACGCGATGTGCTACGAAGTGGCCGACGCGAATATCGCGCGCATGCGCGCCTGGGCCGATTCGCTGCCCGCTCATGTGCGGCCCACGATCAAACAGGTAGCCAGCTTCGAGCAACTGGCTGGCGAAGCCAAGTCGATCTGGAAGTTCCTCGCGATCAAGCAGGATGAAACGGCGTCGCTCGATGCGTTCCTGGCGGAAATCGAGGCCGAACCGGATCTCTCCTACGAGTGGTCCGGCGCTACCCGCATCGATATCACCCAGAGCGAGAACAGCAAGGGTGCGCGTCTGGCAGAATGGATCGCCACGCGCGGCATCGATCCTTCGGAGGTCATTGCCTTTGGCGATCACCGCAACGATATGAGCATGCTGCGAATGGCCGGCCTGGGCGTGGCGATGGGCAACAGCGACGAGGTGGTGCAATCCTGCGCGCAGTGGGTGGCCGGCACGCACGATACCGATGCCATTGCCGAGACGCTGAGGCGCTTTGTTCTTTCGCAGTAGGAGCCTAGGCTCTAAACGGGTAGCAGCAACTGTCTGAAATCACACGATAACCACGGAGCGCAGCATGAGCAATCAAACCAGCCGACTGAAAGCGATCAGCACCTACGGACAACAAGTCTGGCTTGATAATCTTTCCCGCCACCTGATCGAAAGTGGCCGTCTGGCGCGCCTGATCGAAGAGGACGGCGTGGCCGGGGTGACATCCAACCCGGCGATTTTCCAGCAGGCCTTCGCCAAGGACCCGGCCTATCTCGCCGCCAAGGCCGCCCTGCCGGCAGACATGACCGATCCGGAAGCGCGCTTCGAAGCACTGGCACTGTCGGACATCCAGGCCAGCTGCGATATCCTGCGCCCGGTTTACGAGCGCAGCGGCGGCGAACAAGGCTATGTGAGCTTCGAAGTCTCGCCGCGCCTCTCGCACGATGCCGCCGGCACGCTGGCTGCCGCCCGGCGCTTGTGGACCAAGATCGACCGCCCGAATGTCATGATCAAGATCCCCGCCACACCGGCCGGGCTCGTCGCCATCCGCGAGGCCACGGCCTGCGGGATCAATGTGAATGTCACGCTGGTGTTTTCCCCGCAGCAGGTCGAGGCCGTGGCGCAAGCCTATATCGCCGGCCTGCATGATCGCCAGGCGACCGGCTTGCCGGTTGCCGGCATCCGTTCGGTTTCCAGCGTATTCATCTCGCGCGTCGATGCCAAGCTCGATCCGCAACTGCCCGAACACTTGCGCGGCAAGGTATCCGTCGCCTCCGCCAAGGCCGCCTATGCCGCCTGGCAGCGGCGCTGGGGGCCTCAAGGCAGCGAATTTGCCGCGCTGGCCGCTGCCGGCGCGCTGCCGCAAATCCTGCTGTGGGCCAGCACCGGGGTCAAGAACCCGGCGTATTCCGACGTGCTGTATATCGAAAGCCTGATCGGCCCGGACACGGTCAACACCATCCCGGAAGCGCCGCTGGAAGCCTTCCGCGATCACGGCAACGCCGCCGCCACGCTGGCGCACGATGTCGCGGCCGCGCAGGCGGTGCTCGATGCGCTGCCCGAGCTGGATATCGATTTGAACCAGGCCGGAGAAGTCTTGCAGCAGGAAGGGCTGGCGCAATTCGAACAGGCGTTTGAAACCTTGTTGGAATCGGCCAGGTAAACCCGCCGGGCCAGACTGCTTGAACAAGGGGGCGTGCTGCAATGGCACGCCCCCTTGTTTTTCCGCCGCTTGCAAGCGACAGGATTGCCGCTGCTGACGCCCCCTTCCGCATAACGCGAAGCTTCCCAAAAAGTTTTTGATCCGGCACGGCGTTACGGCCCGCTGATTCCACCGATAATGGCGACTCTCCGTAGCCACCCCGATCGCTGGATAGCTGATGCACCAAACAGCCCTATCGAATGAAAGCGATGAAAGCACCTTCATGAACCTGTTCAATAAATTCAAAACTCTGAACATCAAGATGCGGATCGCCATCTCGGTCTTGCTGCTCCTGCTGGCCAGTATCTGGGGATTGGTCTACGCCGTATCGGTGCAACTGGAAAAAGACCTTACCCGCCTCCTGTTCACCCAGCAATTTTCCGTTGCGTCTTACATCGCCAACGAAATCGATGAGAACATCAAACAACGCACCAATACCCTAACCGGGCATGCGGCGACCATTACCCCGCAATTGCTGGCCGACCCGGCAAAAGCGCGCGGCTTCCTTCAGGAGCGCATTGCCCTGAACAGCATGTTCAAGCTGGGCCTGGTGCTGATCTCAAAGGAGGGTCAAGGGCTCGCCGACTACCCGCATATCCCGGAGCGGCAAGCCTCGCGCTTTGACGGGATGGAATACTTTCAGGAGGTCATGGCAACCGGAAAACCGGCCATTGGCAAGGCGCGCATCGGCCGGTTCACCAAGCAGCCCGGCATCGCCATGGCAGTGCCGGTCCGAAATAAAACGGGCGATATCATCGCCGTATTTGCCGGTTTTGCGCCGCTGTCCGACTCCACCCTCTTCGGCCAGGTCGAGAAGCTCACACTCGGCCACTCCGGCTACGTGGTCATCGATGACCCCAAGAATCGGCTGATCGTCTCGTCCAGCGATCCGCAACGCATTCTCGGCGAGATGGCCAAGCCGGGTGCCAACGCCATGCTCGACCGCTTCGTGGCCGGAGTTGAAGGATCGGGCGTGACGGTCAACTCCAAAGGGATCGAGGTACTGACTTCCGGCAAACGCATTCCGACGACGGGCTGGATCACGCAGGTGATTCTGCCGACGGCAGAGGCTTTCGCGCCGATCCGCGCCATGACCAGCGCGGCCCATAAAATCGCTGTCGGTTTGTCGGTGCTGATCGCCCTGCTGATCTGGATCATCATCCGGCAAGCCTTTCGCCCGCTCGATGCGGCGACAAAGGCCATCCACGACATGGTCGAACACCAAACGAACATGGTGCCGCTTCCAGTATCGGGCAGTGACGAGCTTGGCAAGCTGCTGACAAGCTTCAACTTGCTGGCCGATCAACGCCGGCAGGTGGAAGAGGCATTGCGCAGCAGCAAGGAAATCTTCCAGACGATCCAGCACTCCATCACAGAAAGCATTTTCCTGCTGAGCCCCAGTGGCCGGGTCCTGTCTGTCAATCCCACCGCCGTGCAACGGCTGGGCAAGACGAAGCAGGAAGTGATCGGTATCGATGTATTCAGCCTGTTTACGCCCGAGGTAGCCCGCCTGCGACGCGCCATGTTTGATGAAGTTTTCCGCACCGAACAACCCAAGACCGTCGAGGATTCACGGGACGGCCGTTTTTATTCGCTGACGTTTTTCCCGGTAATGGACACGAACGAAAAGTGCGAGGCGATTGTCGTGGTGGCCACGGATATCACCGAGCGCAAACAGCTTGAGCAAAAAACCAAGTATTTCGAAGCCATCGTCCTATCGTCCGAAGACGCCATCGTCAGCCAATCGCTGCTAGGCATGGTCACCAGCTGGAATGCCGGCGCAGAGACCATCTTTGGCTACAGCACCGAAGAAATGCTCGGTCAGCCGATTAACACGCTATTTCCGGACGACCGCAAGGACGAAGGGAAACAGATGATTGAACGAATCCGGGCCAGTGAAAAAGCAGAACATTTCGAAACGGTCCGGCGACGCAAGGATGGCGTGCTGATCACGATTGCCGCAACCTATTCGCCCATCCATGACAGCAGCGGAGCCACTGTCGGCATATCAACCATCGCACGCGACATTACCTTGCGCAAACAGGAAGAAGACGAATTGCGCCGCAGCAAGGAAGCCATCGAACGGCTGTCGAGCAGGAACGCGCTGCTGCTCAATTCTGCCGGGGAAGGGATCTTCGGCGTCAACATGGCCGGACAGTGCACGTTCATCAACCCCGCAGCGCTTACCATGCTGGACTATCACGAGAGCGAGATGCTGGGGCAGGACCTGCCAGCGCTGGTTCATTACCAGCATCTCGATGGTACGCCGTGTCCGACTTCGGACTGCCCCATCCTGCAGACCCTTCGCGATGGAATTGCCCGACGCGTCGAAGACAGTTTCTTCCGCAAGAACGGTGAGCGCTTTCCGGTGCAGTTGTCGGTGACCCCCATGATCGAAGCCGGCCGCCATCTCGGTGCCGAAGTCGTTTTCCAGGACATCAGCCAACGCAAACAGATGGAAGCCGAGCTGCAGCGCCTGGCCACCACGGATTGGCTCACGGGACTCGCAAACCGGCGCCATTTCGTTCGCGCCGTCGAGATGGAGCTGGCACGGATCAAACGCTTTGCCGGAACGCAAGCCGCCTTGCTGATGCTCGATCTCGATCACTTCAAGCAGGTCAACGATACCTACGGTCATGCCGCCGGCGATGTCGTCCTGCAAGCGTTTGCCGACTGCCTAGGCGAACCCCTGCGCAAGACCGATTTTGCAGGCCGGCTGGGCGGCGAGGAGTTTGCCTTGTTGCTGCCGGGCACCTCTCTGGAGCATGCCCTGATCCTCGCCGAACGCGTGCGGCAACGGGTGTGCGACAGGGAGATCATCCTCGACGAGCGCAGCCTGCATGCCACGGTCAGCATCGGGGTCTCCACGCTTTGTGCTACGGATGCCAGCCCGGACGATGTTCTCGCCCGGGCCGATGCCGCCCTTTACGCGGCCAAGAACGCAGGCCGCAACCGGGTTGAAGCCATTGCACCGCCGCATGAAACTGCCAATAACCCTTGATTCCGGATACAGGCCGTCAAAACTTTATGAATGAATCCGCCTCCCCCATAACCCGCCACGCCGCCGAAGTTCACCCCGTCGACCTCGATCATGTCCCCGACATCAGGCTGATCGCCTGCGACATGGATGGCACGCTTCTGGATGACGACAACGCGATCCATGCCGATTTCTGGCCGCTGATCCATCAGTTGCATGAGCGCGGGATCATTTTCTGCCCGGCCAGCGGCCGGCAGTACCACAGCCTGTTTGAGCATTTCACGCCGATTGCCGACGAGTTGATCTTCATTGCGGAAAACGGCACCTATGTGATGCATAAAGGGATCGAGCTCAGTTCCGACTGCCTGAGCCCAGACGCTGCGCGGGAGCTGGTTCAGGTTTTCCGGGCGCTCAAGCAAAGGGAAGCCGATGTGGGCGCCGTCCTCTGCGGCAAACGCTCCGCGTATATCGAAGGCAATGACACGGAATTTCTGGCCGAAGTTGGCAAGTATTATCGGCGACTGGAAATGGTCGATGATCTGCTAGCCGTGCAGGACGACATTCTCAAGGTTGCCATCTTCAACCCCAGATCGTCCGAGCGGGTGAGCTACCCGGCGTTTGAGCGCTTTCGGGATACCCATCAGGTCGTTATTTCCGGCGAGCACTGGCTCGACGTCATGGTCCCGCTGGCAAACAAGGGATCAGGCCTGCGCCATATCCAACAGATGCTGCACATCACGCGGGACCAGACCATGGTATTCGGCGACTTTCTCAATGACCTGGAGATGATGGACGAGGCGACCTATTCCTTCGCGATGGCCAATGCCCATCCGCGCCTGAAGGAGCGCGCCAACTTCGTTTCGCCCGGGAATACCGACAATGGCGTGGTGCGCACGATCAAATCGGTTCTCGGGATCGACTAGAGAAGCAGTGGTCACTGCCGGGAAGTCGACCCCAATCCCTGCTATTTGAACAGGTCGTCGAGCGGATTGGGTTTCTTTGCTGAGGACCCGGCAGCCCTGCGGCCGGAGAATTCTTCTTCAATCTTGTCGCGGTAATAACTCCACGCCGCAGCCGAATTCGACAACTTGCGCCAGACTTCATCGCCGACACCGGCATAATCAATCACGCTGCCATCGTCGAGTTCGACGCGCAGGGTACGCTGCCGAGGTTCGTACCCGATCGCACGCAGTCGCCCGGAATTGATGCGTTTCATCTCCATCGCCGCCTCCTGTTTTTACCTATTGTACGAACACTTTTGGCTCAAGCACAAAACTCCGCTAGCTCATGAGTTGGTGCTGGATGAGATAAATTCCCGCACCGGCGAAATACCCGACCAGGGCAAGCCCGCTGATTTTCCGGACGTACCAGAAGAAGTGGATTTTCTCGAGCCCCATCGCAGCCACGCCGGCCGCCGAACCAATGATCAGGATGGAACCGCCGGTCCCGGCACAGTAAGCCAGAAATTCCCACAGGAAATGGTCAGTCGGGAAATCGGTCAGGCTGTACATGCCCATGGACGCCGCCACCAGCGGCACGTTGTCCACGATCGCGCTGGCGATGCCGATGATCAGCACAATGATGTCCTGCCTGCCAACGGTTTGATCCAGCCACTGCGCGAGTGATGTCAGGATATGCGTATGTTCCAGCGTGGCGACCGAAAGCAGAATGCCGACAAAAAACACGAGCGAGCTCATATCGATTTTGCTCAAGGCATGAACCAGCGTGAAATGCTGCTTGAATTCATCCTCCTTGCGGCGATGAATCAGATCACCCACCAGCCAGAGAATACCCAAGCCGAACAGGATGCCCATGAAAGGCGGCAGATGTGTCACCGTCTTGAAGGCCGGCACGGCCACCAGTATCCCAAGTCCGAGGAAGAAAATCAGATTCCGTTCAAATTCCGTACTGCGCAATCCGTGGTTGCTATCCACCCGCTCCGGGCTGACCACGTCGCGCCCGCGCAAGGTATAGGCGGTAATGGCCAAGGGCACGATCATGCTCACCAGCGACGGCAAGAGAACCGCCTTGATAATCGCCAGCGAGGTGATCTGGCCGCCAATCCACAGCATGGTCGTGGTCACGTCACCGATCGGCGACCATGCGCCGCCCGAGTTGGCCGCAATCACGATAATCCCGGCAAAGAAAAGGCGATCCTCCTGCTTTGCCAAGAGCTTGCGCATGAGGGAAATCATCACGATCGTGGTGGTCAGGTTATCGAGAATGGCACTGAGGAAAAAGGTGACGAATCCCACCAACCACATCAGCGAAGACAATTTTGATGTACGGATGCGTTGGGTGATGACCTCGAATCCGTTGTGCGCATCGACGACCTCAACAATGGTCATGGCCCCCATCAGGAAGAATACGATCTGGGCGGTGCCCATCAGGGATTCGCCAAGCTGTTCGCTAACCGTATGTGGATCGCCAAGTGACAGCGCGTAGATGGTCCACAAAAGACCCGCGCCCATCAGGGCCGATGCCGACTTGTTGACCTTGAGCGGGTGTTCCAGCGCAATGGCGGCATATGCGACAACAAAAATAACAACCAGTGCAGCGAGCATTTCAACCACCTTCTGTTGATTGGAGCCGGGTAAAACTGCCTTGGCCGTGAAACCTGGATATGCGATGACGCAACGCCACGACCCTTACAAACCGGCGTACACAGTAGCGCAACCAACAGGTAAAATAAATTCGATTTATTTCACGTAATAATTCGTATTTTTCGATGTATTGGATTCAGCTTTGAACCACAAGCACCTTTTTTATTTCTGGAAAGTGGCAAAGATTGGCAGCGTTGCCCGTGCTGCAAAATCCATCAATGTCACCCCGCAGACCTTGAGCGGCCAGATTGGACTGCTGGAAGAAAACCTGGGAACGGAACTGTTTTCCCGGCAAGGGCGCTCTATCGTTCTGACCGAGGCGGGCAAACTGGCGCTGGAATATGCCGATGAGCTTTTCGCCCTGAGCGCGGAACTCGAAGTGATGATCAAGCATCATCCCAAAGGGCGACCTGCGGAATTCCGGGTGGGGGTTTCGGATGCCGTGCCGAAGGCACTGGCTTACCAGTTGCTTCAACCGGCCATCCAGGGCGCGCATCCGACACGCATCGTCTGCCGGGAGTGGCAATTGGACCGCTTGCTGGGGCAGCTGGCGGTTCACCAGCTCGACTTGGTGATCTCGGACGCGCCGATTCCGCCATCGTTCAGCGTACGCGCCTACAACCACCGCTTGCTGGAATCAGGATTGTCTTTCCTGGCGACGCAGGATCTGGTGGCCGGTCTTGCGGCGCCATTTCCTACCTGTTTGAATACCCTCCCCCTGCTGCTGCCCGGTGAAGATTCTGCCATCCGGACCGGCCTTCAGCCGTGGCTGGAGAGGAATAGAATCCGTGCCCGGATCGTGGGCGAATTCGATGACATGGCCTTGATGGCCGCATTCGGCCAGGCGGGCATCGGTGTTTTTCCCGTTCCCACCATCGTCGAGGAGGAATTCATCGCCTCCGGGAGGCTGGCAATCGTTGGCCGCACCACCGAGGTCAAGGCCAACTATTTCGCCATTTCAGTGGAACGGCGGCTTACCCATCCCTGTGTGTTGGCCATTACCCAGTCAGCCCACCGTATGGCCTCGGGCATTGATTAGGCGTGTGGCGCCACCCGGGACACGCCCTCGCCCTTCGCGTAGTCCGGGCGGGCAAGCGGGCAGGCAAGCCTGCCCGGATTGAAGGGCTGCCTAGCTGACGAAATACAGCGCCGCCTCGGCTTTTTCCCGGTTGGCGGAAACAATGATGTCTCGGCCTTCTTCGTGCACGACGTAGACATTGCTCGGGCCAACGCCTTCCTCGATCACTGCCATCTTGAGTTCCAGCGGCTTGGTGTTGCTGGCGCGCACGTAGAAAAGCTGCTGCTTGCCGCGGCGGCAGCCGCCGATGAACACCGGCACGCCGGCCAGGGTCGAGCCGACCACCACGTGGTAGAACTCGCTGATTTCCGGATGTTCGTACACCCGCTTGTAGGCGCCGTCGATCTTCTTGTAGACGCGAAAGTATTCGCCGTGGAACGGTTCTATCGTGGCGAATTCCAGCTCGCCGTCGCCGTCGATATCGATGGCCGAGATGTCGCTGATCGGCCAGTCCATGAACTGCTCGACCTTCCACTCGCCGTCCGGCGTTTGCGGCGGAGTCACTTCAAACGCGCCCTCTTCGCACGTGACCAGGCTGCACATCGCCTCACCGCGGGTCAGGCGGCTGTAGCCGTGGTTCTTGGTCAGCCCGTCCTTGAGCACGCGCACTTGCAGCGGGCCGGTGCCGGTAAATTCGCCGACCCAGATCTTGCCCGGATTGGACCAGTCTTCCTTCGAATCCTTGGTCGTGGCCAGCGTGCAGCCGATGAAGTAGTGCCGGCCGTTGACGGTCAGGAGATCGAAGCGGTGGATGTACGGCATGTGCAGGATGTCGGTGATTTCATAACCGCCATCGCTCAGCGGGCGCACATGCACGACCTTCGCTTCTTCCCACTGGAACATCTTGAAGAATTTCTGCGTGGCCAGGAATTCGCCATTGGTGCCGGGAATGGGAACGATGGACATGGTGCCGCCCGGCATTTCCCACACCGGATGGGATTGGGTGTAGTCCGGGCCACTCCAGGCCAGACAAGGCCCTTCTCCTTCGGTGGCCAGCATGATCCGGGTTTCGCCGTCCACCACGATGCTGTTGGTGGAATAGCAACGGTTCATTTCAGTCAAAAAATGCTTCTCGATCTTCATGGGTTTATCCTCGAACACCAAAATTGCTGCCGAATTGACAGTTTTGCGTGATATTAAATCACCCAACAAAAAAATAAAACACTAAACGATCGATATGATCGGTTAATTTCCGCTCGTTATGTGCGTATTGGGTTGGGTGGCAAGGGGGCAAAAAAGCAGGCATTGAGGAGCGGAAATCAGCATGCACACGCGCTCGGCCATAGGAAACCGACGTTCAAAGGAAGAAGCGCCGCGCTGCAAGCCAGTAAAACAGACGATGAACGGCGTGGCCAGGCAGGAAATAAAGGGGCCGTACCATCCGGCACTTGGCACCGGCATGAAAGACTGCGCAAGCCCGTCCGGCCCGTCTCCACGAGAGGCTACGCACAAAACGATCATTTTTCCCTAGAAGTGATTGATTGCCCAAACACTTGAAAAAACAAGGGACAATCCGGAGAAAATGCACGAGCAACAACTACATGTATTTGATTTATATACATTTTAAATAGAAAAGAACCATCCAGCCCATATTGACGGCCTAGGAAAACCTGCGATCAGGCGCAACCGGTCATATTGTTGATCGCGGTCAATTGATCAAAACGCTCAATCGCAATACAATCCATTCGAACACTCGATAGAGCGGTTTTCGAACATACCTACTGGAGGAATCATGGAACTCACCAAACAACTCCTTGCGATGGACGCCATCCAGCTCCAGGCAGAAGCTGCCGACTGGAAAGAAGCAGTCCGTATCGGCGTGGATTTGCTGGTCAAGGCCGATGCCGTTGAGCCGCGCTATTACGATGCGATCGTCAACATGACCACCGAGCTGGGTCCGTGGTACATCCTCGCCCCCGGCATGGCCATGCCGCACGGCCGCCCGGAAGAAGGCGTCAAGAAAAACAGCTTCGCACTGGTGACCCTGAAGACCCCGGTCAATTTTGGCGATCCGGACAACGATCCGGTTGATATCCTGGTCACCTTGGCCGCCACCGATGCCAAGACCATGAATGAATCGTCCATCGTCGAAGTGGTCACGCTGCTGGGCGACGACGACACGGTGGCGCGTATCCGCGCGGCCCAAACCCGCGCCGAGCTCGAAGCCATTTTTGCCACTATCGAATAAGCGGGGCAACGATGACTGTCCGTCCTCGCCCCATGCTGGGCATTTACGAAAAGGCGCTGCCGCCTGGCCTTAACTGGCCAAGCCTGCTCGACGCTGCCAAACGCGCCGGTTACGACTATGTCGAAATGTCGGTCGACGAATCCGATGCGCGACTGGCGCGCCTGGAATGGACCGCGCAGCAACGGGCGGCTTTCCGTAACGCGGTGACCGAATCGGGCATACCGGTGCGTTCGATGTGCCTTTCCGCCCACCGGCGTTTTCCGTTCGGCAGCGCCGACCCCGCGATCCGCGAACGCGCCCAGACCATCATGCGCCAGGCCATCGATCTGGCCGCCGACACCAGCATCCGCACCATCCAGCTCGCTGGCTACGACGTATATTACGAGCCGTCCACTCCCGAAAGCCTGGCGCGTTTCGAGGAAGGCCTAGCCTGGGCCACCGGCCTCGCCGCCGAGGCGCAAGTCACGCTGGCCATGGAAATCATGGACACGCCGCTGATGGGGTCGATCAGCAAATGGCTGGCCTACGCCGAGAAGATTCGCAGCCCCTGGTTCCAGGTCTACCCGGATCTGGGCAATCTCACCGCCTGGGGCAACCATGTGCCGGTCGAACTGGCCATGGGCGTGGGGCGCATCGCCGCCGTGCATATCAAGGATACGCTGGCGGTCACGCCGGATTTCCCCGGCCAGTTCCGCGATGTACCGTTTGGCAGCGGCTGTGTCGATTTTCCCGCTGCATTCCGCGCGCTCAAGGCGATGAACTACCGCGGCTGTTTCCTGGTTGAAATGTGGACCGATAAGGCGCCGGACCCGGTCGGCGAATGCGCCAAGGCGCGCGAATGGGTTCTGGCCCGCATGGCTGAAGGAGGCCTGGCATGAATTTGAAGGAACTGAAAGAGCACGTGCTGGTGGCAAACCTGGATCTGCCCAAATACGGACTGGCCTTGTTCACCTGGGGCAATGCTTCCGGCATCGACCGCGAACGGGGGCTGGTGGTGATCAAGCCGTCCGGCGTGGAATACGATGGCATGAAGGCGGACGACATGGTCGTGGTCGATCTGGATGGCAAGGTGATCGAAGGGCGTTACAAGCCCTCCTCCGATCTGGAGACCCACCTGGCCATCTACCGCGCATTCTCTTCTGTAGGCGGCGTGGTGCATACCCATTCGCCGTATGCGACCGCCTGGGCGCAGGCCGGGATGGATGTGCCGGCCGAAGGCACGACGCATGCCGACCATTTCCGCGGTGCGGTACCCTGCACCCGGCCGTTGACTTCCGCGGAAATCGCGGGTGCCTACGAGGCGGAAACCGGCAACGTGATCGTTGAAACCTTCCAGAAGCGCAATATCAACCCCGCCGAACTGGGCGCCGTGCTGGTACACGGCCATGGCCCGTTCACCTGGGGCAAGAATGCCGTGGATGCAGCCCACAATGGCGTGGTTCTGGAAGAAGTCGCGCGCATCGGTATCCTGTCACGCACCGCCGGCTCGCCAACCCCGATTACCCAGCAATTGCTCGACAAGCATTTCCTGCGCAAACATGGCGCGGGCGCCTATTACGGGCAAGCCGGACACTGACACAAAAAACACAAGTCATTAAGTCATTGATCTCAGGAGAAGAGTCATGCAAATCCGTGAAGTTGAAATCGTGAATCCGACCGGGCTGCACACCCGCCCGGGCAACATGTTTGTCAAGAAAGCCAAGGAATACGCAGCCACCGTCACCATCATCAAGGGCGACAAGCGCGTCAATGCCAAGAGTCTGCTCACGCTGATGAAAGCCGGCATCTCGCTGGGCGATCGCATCATCATCGAGGCCGATGGCGCCGACGAAGCCGAAGCCGTTGCGGGACTCTCCGAACTCATTGCGTCCTTCACGGAGTAATGCCATGCAAACGCTCAAGGGAATTGCCGCATCGCCCGGCGTGGTGATCGGCCCGGCATTTGTCTATACCCAGCCGAAACTGGATATTCCGGAAGGCACGATCACGGCTGATCGCCTGGATGCCGAAGTGGCCGCCTTTCAGGCCGGACGCCTTCGCGCCGAAGCCGGCCTGCAGGCACTGGTCGAGCGCGTGCGAGCCGAAAAAGGGGACGATCTGGCCGGGGTGTTCGAGGGCCATCTCGAAATCCTGATGGACGAGGAATTCGAAGCCCAGATCCTGGCGCAGATCCGCGAAAACCACCTGTGCGCACTGGCGGCCGTTCGTGCCGGCGTCGAGGCGCAGCGCCAGGAGTTTCTGGCGCTGGATGATGAATACCTGCGCGAACGCGCCGACGATCTGGCCGATATCGGCCGTCGCCTGCTCTACGCCACTGCCGGCGTCGAGTTTGCCAGCCTCGATGATCATCCCGATCACGCCATCATCATTGCCCGCGATCTGACTCCCTCTGACACCGCCCAGCTCGACCCTGCCCGCGTGGCCGGTTTTGCAGTGGAAACCGGCGGGCGGACCAGCCATACCGCCATCATGGCGCGCACGCTGGAACTGCCAGCCGTGGTGGGCTGCGTCGGCATCCTCGATGCCGTGACCATGGGCGATCTGATCGCCATCGACGGGCGCAGCGGTGACGTGGTGATTGCGCCCGACGCCTCCACCGAAGCGGCATACCGCACCCGCCGCGCCGCGTTCCTCGCGGACCGGGAAGTGATGCTGGCCCTGGCCGCCTTGCCGGCGACGACCACTGACGGTGAAACCACCATGCTCGGCGTCAATATCGGCACGCCTGCCGATGCCGAAGCCTCGCTGCCGTGGAATCCGGATGGCGTGGGCCTGTATCGCAGCGAATTCCTATTCATGGATCGCCCCGGCCTGCCGAGCGAGGACGAGCAATTCAAGGCCTACGCTTCCGTGGTCAAGGCCATGAAGGGCAAGCCGGTGGTACTGCGCACGCTCGATGTCGGCGGGGACAAGCCGGTGGCCGCCGTGCCCTTCCCGCACGAGGACAATCCGTTCCTCGGCTGGCGCGGCGTGCGCATGTGCCTGTACAAGGAAGAAGGCAACCAGGACATCCTGCGCACCCAGTTGCGCGCCGCACTGCGCGCCGCTGCCGATGGCGAAATGTGGATCATGTATCCGATGATCTCCAGCTACGAGGAGGTGGTCGCGGTCAAGGAACTGCTGGCGCAAACACAGCAGGAATTGAAGGCGGCCGGCAAGCGTTACGGCGAGGTCAAGACCGGCATCATGATCGAAACGCCGGGCGCGGCGATGATTGCCGACAAGCTGGCCGAAATCGTGGACTTCTTCAGCATCGGCTCCAACGATCTGACACAGTACACACTGGCAGCCGACCGGGGCAACGAGCGGGTCTCGCGCTGCTACCAGACTTTCCACCCGGCAGTATGGCACCTGGTTTCGGCAGTGATCCATGCCGGCAGGACGCACAAGATCCCGGTGGGCATGTGCGGCGAGCTGGCGGGCATTGAAGAAGCGGCACTTCCGCTGCTGGGGCTGGGGCTGGATGAGTTCAGCATGAGTGCGCAATCGCTGCCGCGCATCAAGCGCATCATCCGCGCCGCCAGCATGGAAGAAGCCAAGGCCTGCGCACGGGCGGTTCTTGACGCGCGTACCGCAGAAGAAGCCTTTGCTGCCGCATCTTCCGCCATGAAAGCGGTTTTGAGCCGCACCTGATTGATGTAATAGTTATATGCAGCCACAGAACGCGGGCGTGAAAACGCCCGCGTTTTTCATCTGCGTTACTTTTTCATACACATGATCATTATTTTGATTTTATTGATTGTTTAATTTACCATCACATTCAATTAATTCACTTCAAACAATCATGAACAATCCTGCCAGCCTGGGAAGAATCACCTCGCAACGCCGCCAACGTATCCTCAGCAAACTGGAGGAACTGGGCGCGGTGCGCGTGACCGATCTTGCCGAAACCTTCGGCATTTCCGAGATCACCATCCGCCGCGATCTGGATGAGCTCGCCAAGCTGGGATTGCTGGAGCGCTTTCATGGCGGCGCGCGCCAAGCCACCACGGCCGGCCAGGAAACCCTGTTCAAGGACAAGCCGCGCCTGCATGCCGAAGAAAAAGACATCATCGGCGCCGTGGCCGCCAGCTTTGTGAAGAATGAAGACACGGTGCTGCTCAATGGCGGCACCACGACGCTGGCCATCCTGCGCCACCTGCGGCAGCGCAACGTGCGCATCATCACCAACAATGCGGCCGCGCCGGACGAGATCGGTGATTCCGGCGCTGAACTCATCTTGCTGGGTGGTCAATACCGCAACAAGTCCCGCTCGCTGTATGGCGGGCTCGCCGTGCTGACGCTGGGGCAGATCCATGCCTCGATCTGCATCTTGGGCAGCAACGGCGTCAGCGCGCGTACCGGGCTGACGACCTCGGTTTATGCCGAAACCGCCATCAACCTGCTGATGGTCGAGCGCTGCAAGGGCGAAGTGATCGTCGTGGTGGATGGCTCGAAGATCGGGGTCACCTCCAATTTCTCCGGCGTTCCGCTCAGCCAGATCAGCACCCTGATCACGGATAGCTCGGCCAATCGCGAAGAATTGCAGGCGATCAAGGCGGTTGGCGTCAGGGTTGTGGTCTGCGACCTTGAGCGCCCTGGCGAATTTGCCGATCTTTGATTCCTGGCGGTTGCTCCGCCCTGAACATGTTCGAAGTCGTCACCCCGGCGAAGGCACCCAGCGAGAATGCAGCGCCCGCGGCCAGATTCCGGTCTTGCCCTAAGCTGGATACGCCGGAGTGACGGAAACATCGAACTTCGCCAAGCAGTAACCTGTTTCTCGCACAATTCCCTTCCCTGACAACACGCCTGTCCGACCGTACCGCTGCACGTGCTTTTTTGCACGGGGACAACACCTGATTTCGATCACGCCCCCCCGCTCCCCGCAGTCCGTTTTCTGTCCGGATTTCATTATCTTGATCAATCGCAAGTCTGGCATTTTCGCAAAATGATCGTTTTACCCAATCCCACACACTAAAATTGGCGAATTGTTTTTGAAAAAACTCCACTTATTCAGCCACATACGCACCACAAATCCGATAAGCGGCGGACACGCCCCAACATTAGCCCTGAGTATTTCGATCGTTTCGATCATTAAACGATCAAATAACATGAACAATTTGTTTGTGTTCGATCGATACAGGGGGTAATCTAGCCTTGAATCTCGCAGTATTAAATCAAAGCGTGCATTTCGATCAATGATTCTGGCTTCGATCGGTTTGATTTTGATTTAAGGCATGGCGGTGATTTTGTGATAACAAATCAACTCAGCGTCAAGGAGGAGGTAAAAGTGAACTCATCAGCTTTTGATATGGTTCTGGTCATATGGAAGGGCTTGTTCGCCAATATTATGGCCGAACCCGCCATCTTTATCGGCCTGATTGTCCTGATCGGCTACGCGCTGCTGCGTAAACCGTGGTACGACTGTTTCAGCGGCTTCATCAAGGCTACGGTCGGTTTCTTCATCATGCAGGCCGGTGCAGGTGGCCTCGTCAACAGCTTCCGTCCGATCATGGTCGGCCTGAAAGATCGCTTTGAGCTGCAAGCCGCGGTGATTGACCCGTATTTTGGTTTTAATGCAGTCAACGCTGCTTTCGCCCAAATGGGGTGGACCACCTCCTTGATCATGGTGGCGCTGCTGGTGGCCTTTGTCTGGAACATTATCCTGGTGGCATTGCACCGGATTACCAAGATCCGGACCTTGTTCATCACCGGCCATATCATGGTGCAACAGGCCACAACCGGTCTGTGGCTGATCTTCATTGGTGTTCCGTTCATGCAGAACAACATCTATGGGGTGGTCGCCTGTGGCCTGCTGGTGGGTACTTACTGGGCGGTGTTCTCCAACCTCACCGTGGAATCCACGCAGGAACTGACCGGCAACGCCGGCTTTGCCGTGGGTCACCAGCAAATGCTGGGTGTTTGGATTACCGACAAGGTTGCCGGCAAGATCGGCAACAAGGAAAAGTCGGTCGAACACCTCGAACTGCCGGGCTTTCTGCAGATCTTCAACGACAACGTCGTGGCAACCAGTACCCTGATGCTGTTCTTCTTCGGCGCGATCCTGGTCGTGCTCGGACCGGAATATCTCGCCAAGAACAAGTTCTTCAATCCGGCTTCGGGCGAGTTGTTCATCAAGTACATCTTCAAGACCACGATCCAGTTCGCCGTTTACCTTTACATCCTGTCGGCCGGGGTACGCATGTTCGTGGCTGAAATGACCGAATCGTTCAAGGGCATTTCCGACAAGATCCTCAAGGGCTCGTTGCCGGCTATCGATTGCGCTGCGGTGTATGGCTTCGATGCTGCCGGTGGCAACTCGATCCTGTTCGGCTTCCTGTTCGGCGCCATCGGTCAGTTCGTCGCCGTGATCGCGCTGATTGCCTTCCACTCGCCGGTCCTGATTATCCCGGGCTTTGTGCCGGTGTTCTTCGATAACGCGACACTGGGTGTATTCGCCAACAAGAAGGGCGGCTTCCGCGGCTTGGCAATCATCTGCTTCTGCTCCGGTCTGATCCAGGTATTCGGTGGCGCGTTTGCTGCCGGCGCCTTCGGTCTGGCGGCCTACGGCGGATGGCACGGCAACTTCGACTGGGATACCTTGTGGCCCGGCATCGGTTGGCTGATCCAGAACTTCGGTTCGCTGGCCATCGCCCTTGCCATTATCGTGATGCTGATCATCCCGCAGCTGCAATACCGTCGGAACAAGAAAGGTTACTTTGCAGCAGCCAATCCGGACATGGAACCCGAATTGTCCACAAACCCGGCTTAAGGAGAATTGAAAATGTTGAAAGTCGTCGCAGCATGCGGTAACGGGATGGGTACTTCGCAGATCATCAAGATGAAGATATCGAACGTATTCAAGCGCCTCAGTGTCCAGGCGGATGTGCATCACATGTCCGTGGGCGAAGCCAAGAGCCAGGCATCCAATTTCGATGTGGTGTTCTGCTCCGAATCGCTGATGAGCCAGTTCAAGGGCGGCGCCCGCACCAAGATCATCGGCCTCAAGAACCTGCTCTCCGAGCAGGAAATCGAGGACAAGATCAAGGCGGCAGGCATCGTCTGACCCACGCAGGACGGGCGTGCAGCGGTTTCTTCCTCCGGTTGAAACCGCTGTATTCCCGGACTTCCTGCCCTGGTCCGATCAACCCCTGATTTAGCAATACCAGCCAGCGCCCAGGCTCCTTTTTGAAGGATTCTTCGGCGCAAGGCCCCCGGCTTGCCTGCATTCGTGTTTTTTCCCGTGCGGCATGCCTGTAACCCAATCAAAACGAGGTAAGCAAGATGGCAAAAATAGACGAAATCACCAAGGAATCCTGGGTACTGAGCACCTTCCCGCAATGGGGCACCTGGCTCAACGAAGAAATCGAACGCGAAGTGGTCAAGCCCGGTACCTTCGCCATGTGGTGGCTGGCCTGTACCGGCATCTGGGTGAAGACCGAAGGCAATACCAACATCTGTATCGACCTGTGGTGCGGCACCGGCAAGCGCTCGATGAAAAATCCGTTGATGGATCCGCATCACCAGATGGCCCGCATGAGCGGTTGCGTGGCACTGCAACCGAACCTGCGCGTATCGCCTTTCGTGATCGATCCGTTCGCGATCAAACAGATCGATGCCGTGATCTCCACCCACACCCACAACGACCACATCGACGTGAACGTGGCCGCTGCCGTACTGAAGAACTGCGATGCCAAGGTTCCGTTCATTGGCCCGAAATCCTGCGCCGACATGTGGAAGAAATGGGGCGTTCCGGCCGAGCGCATCATCCAGGTCAAGCCGGGCGACGTGGTCAAGGTCGGCGACATCGAATTGGTAGTGCTCGAATCGTTCGACCGCACCATGGCCATCACCCTGCCCAAGGAAGAAATCGCCAAGGACAAGATGCCGGCCGACATGGACGACGTGGCCGTGAACTACCTCGTCAAGACCCCGGGCGGCAACCTGTATCACAGCGGCGATTCGCACTTCTCCAACGGCTACGCCAAGCACGGCAACGACCATGTGGTCGACGTGGCACTGGGTTCCTACGGCGAAAACCCGCGCGGTATCACCGACAAGATGACTTCGTCGGACATCCTGCGCATGGCCGAAGCGCTGAACACCAAGGTGATGATCCCGTTCCACCACGACATCTGGTCCAACTTCATGGCCGATCCGATGGAAATCACCACGCTGTGGAACATGAAGAAAGACCGCCTGAAGTACAAGTTCAAGCCGTACATCTGGCAAGTCGGCGGCAAATTCGTTTATCCGGACAACAAGGACGACATGGAATTCCACTTCTACCGTGGTTTCGATGATGTCTTCACCAAGGAAACCGACCTGCCGTTCCCGTCGTTCCTGTAATTCTGTAAATCTTCGCGGCTGCTGTGCTTGCGGCAGCCAAAGAGTCCGGTTGCCTCTCCCCCTTGTGGCAACCGGGTGCGCTCGAAAGGGCAGGTCTTGCCATCTTCCTCCCTAGCACAGGCCTGCCCGTTTCGACCCGCTTCGCTCCCTTGATTACCTGTCAGTTGCTAGAGGACGCTCATGAGTACCCCGCTCAATACCGATCAACTCACCAAGATGCACGCCTACTGGCGCGCAGCGAACTACCTGTCCGTCGGGCAGATCTACCTGCTCAATAACCCGCTGTTGAAAGAACCGCTCAAGCGCGAGCACGTCAAGCCGCGCCTGTTGGGCCACTGGGGCACCACGCCGGGCCTGAACTTCATCTACGTGCACCTGAACCGCGTGATCAAGGAACGCCAGCAGCCGATGATCTACATCACCGGCCCCGGCCATGGCGGACCGGGTCTGGTGGCCAATACCTGGCTCGAAGGTTCCTACTCTGAAATCTACCCGGACATCGACAACAGCGCCGAAGGGGTGCAGAAGCTGTTCAAGCAGTTCTCCTTCCCCGGCGGCATCCCCTCGCATGTGGCGCCGGAAACGCCGGGCTCGATGCACGAGGGCGGTGAACTCGGTTATGCGCTGTCGCACGCGTTTGGCGCCGCGTTCGACAACCCGGACCAGATCGTCGTTTCGGTCGTCGGCGACGGCGAAGCCGAAACCGGCCCACTCGCCACCAGCTGGCACTCGAACAAGTTCATCCACCCGGCCAACGACGGCCGTGTGCTGCCGATCCTGCATCTGAACGGCTACAAGATCAACAACCCGACCGTGCTGGCGCGCCTGTCGCACGACGAACTGACCAAGCTGTTCGAAGGTTACGGCTACAAGCCGCATTACGTCGAAGTCAGCGCCAATGTCGACGACTACGCCGACATGCACCAGAAGATGGCCGCCGCGCTCGATACCGTGCTCGACGAATTCAACGCCATCCGCGCCGCCGCCCAGGCTGAAATGGCCGCCGGCAAGCCGGTCACGCGCCCGCGCTGGCCGATGATCATCCTGCGCAGCCCCAAGGGCTGGACCGGCCCGAAAAACATCGACGGCAAGAAGGTCGAAGACTACTGGCGCAGCCACCAGGTGCCGTTCTCCGACATGACGCCGGAACACGTGGCCGAACTGGAAAAGTGGCTGAAGAGCTACGGGCCAGAAGAGTTGTTCACGAGTGAAGGCGCGTTCAAGCCGGAACTGGCTGAACTCGCGCCGACTGGCCTGTTGCGCATGGGCTCCAACCCGCACGTGCACGGCCAGATCACCCGCGACCTGAAGATGCCGGATTTCCGCGATTACGCCCTGACGGTCGAGCAGCCCGGCGTCAAGAGCGCCGAGATGACCCGGGTCATGGGCAAGTTCCTGCGCGACGTGATGAAAGCCAACCACGAAGCCAAGAACTTCCGCGTGTTCGGTCCGGACGAGAACACCTCCAATCGCCTGAGTGACATCTACGCCGAATCGGGCAAGACCTGGCTCGCCGACTACAAGGACGAGGACGCCAGCAACGACACCCTGGCGCAGGACGGCCGCGTGATGGAAATCCTGTCCGAGCACACCTGCCAGGGCTGGCTCGAAGGCTACCTCTTGACCGGGCGCCACGGCTTCTTCAGCTGCTACGAAGCCTTCATCCACGTGGTCGACTCGATGTTCAACCAGCATGCCAAGTGGCTGAAGACCACGCGTGACATCCACTGGCGCAAGCCGCTGCCGTCGTTGAACTACCTGCTGACCAGCCATGTCTGGCGTCAGGATCACAACGGCTTCAGTCACCAGGACCCGGGCTTCATCGACCATGTGGTCAACAAGAAGGCCGAGGTGATCCGCGTCTACCTGCCGGCCGACGCCAACATGCTGCTTTCGATCACCGACCACGTGCTCCGGAGCCGTCACTACGTCAACGTCGTCATCGCCGGCAAACAGCCTGCATTGCAGTACCTGACCATGGACCAGGCGATCAAGCACTGCACCAAGGGCCTGGGCATCTGGGACTGGGCCTCGAACGACCAGGGCGGCGAACCGGACGTGGTCATGGCCTGTGCCGGTGAAGTGCCGACCATGGAAGCGCTGGCCGCGACCGACCTGTTGCGCCAGGAGTTCCCGGAACTGAAGATCCGCTTCGTCAACGTGGTCGACCTGATGACGCTGCAGCCGCAGAAGGAACACCCGCACGGCCTAAGTGATGCGGAGTTCGACTCGATCTTCACCACCGACAAACCGATCATCTTCGCCTTCCACGGCTACCCGTGGCTGATCCACCGCCTGACCTACCGCCGCAACGGCCACGACAACCTGCACGCGCGTGGCTATATCGAGGAAGGCAGCACCTCGACGCCGTTCGACATGGTGGTGATGAACAAGGCCGACCGCTTCAGCCTGGCGATCGACGTGATCGACCGCCTGCCGCAACTGAAGGGCCGCAGTGCCTACGCACGGCAGAAGTTCGAGGACAAGCTGATTGAGCACAAGCACTATATCAACGAGGTCGGCGACGACATGCCCGAGGTGAAGGATTGGGTGTGGCCGTATCAGAAGTAATTGATTGGCAAGAACGGAAAATGCCCGCAGTGGGAGCTGCGGGCATTTTTTTGTCACAATCGGGTGCGATGAGGTAAGGGGATCTATATACAGATTGCGGATGTCGTTACCGGCAAACCCCGGCCTCTGCCGATGCGTGGCAAACATAGACCGTGACGGCGAAGCCGCTGGCTGCGGCGTAACGCGTTTCGATCGCTTTGCACAGGGTTGTGCGAAATCGTGCAGCAGCGCGACGATGCCGTCGCCGGTCATGCGCACGCCGCCTTCCTTACCGACTACGTCGCTGACGACTTCCACCAGTAAATCCACCCGCAGCACGGTTATTTCAAAATCGTCGCTTTCCAGTGCTGCAGCCAGGTCGATGTCGCGCGCGGCGGCTTCGCATTGCTGGTTGCGCGTGTTGTATTCGCTTCCGATGAGCCCGCGCTGGATGTTGGAGTTGACGATCGTCACCGCCAGATCGCTCGGCATGGCGACCGGATGGTTTTCCTGCTAGCGGCAGTCATTGCCGTAATGCAGTGTACTTTGTCGATGATTGATCCTGTTTTTTCTCAGCACGCCTGCGTCATACCAAAGGCCGAGGTGCTCTGACTTATGTTCAGGCGCTTTGCAGTTTTTACAGTTCCTTGCTAGCTCAAATCTACCAAACGGGTGTGTCCGACGGTTTCGGGCTACCCAAGAGATCTGGTTACGGTGAGCTGGCTCTAAAAATGACTCCAACTAAAATTTTCATGGCATGTGTTGCGCATTTTATCTTCTTTGTGTATCGTTATACCAAGCTTAGTAAAACGATACACTTGTGAGGAAGTAATCAAGATCAGCCCTGTGGAGTATTTGTCGGCACGAAGAATTTGAATAAGGCGCAGCAAGACGCTTAAGTCCAAACATTTCGTTTGGCATAAGGAGGTAACGGACCGCTATCCAAGCGTGTCAGTTACGTGATTGGTGCCCAAAACCAACCAATGGGCAAACTCAATGAGGAGGTTTTATCATGCAATGCAGCAATTCCCGTCGTATCGCCCTGAAAACCGCTTTTGCCGCATGCCTGGGCATTTCAACAATCTTCATGACAACCCCGAGTGCTGTTGCCGCTCCTGTAGTCAAGCTGCGCATGGCGTCATCACTCCCGGCAGATCAAAATTCGGCCCATTACGTCTGGTTTGAACGATTCCAGGCCAACCTCAAAGCTTCAGTGAATGATGCGGTCGAAGTCACTTTTTTTGCGAATGGCATGCTGGGCAAAGAGGCTGATGTGGTCCAGCAAGTTCGGCTTGGTGCTTTGGACATGATGGTTTCCGGAACATCGATCTGGGCCACGCTGGTGCCGGAAGTGGGTGTGCTTGACCTTGGCTACCTGTTTGACAATAACGATCACGCTGGCCGTGCTCTTGACGGAAAAGCCGGAGAGGCACTTTCCGGAATATTGCTGAAGAAAGCCAACATCAAGACATTGGGCTATGGATTCAGTTTTGGTGCGCGCAATGTGTACAGCAAAAAACCCATCAAGACACAGGCCGATTTGCACGGTGTAAAAGTCCGTGTATTGCCGGCCCCCAACTTTATCGCGACCTTGAAAGCCATGGGTGCAACAGCGGTTCCCATGCCTGGTGGCGAAGTGTATTCGGGGTTGCAAATGGGCGTGATCGAGGGGGTTGAGCATGATGCGCCCTCAGTGCTGGCCAGCAAATATTATGAAGTTGCCAAATACTGCGCACTGACGCAACACATCTACAACCCCATTGTCGTGGCGATGAACAGTGCCAGTTTTGAACGGATTCCTGCGCAATATAAAGCAGCTGTCCTTAAGGCAGCAGCAGAAGCAACCAGCTATGAGCGCATGCACGCTGCAGGGGCGGAATCGAAGGCGTTTGACCTGCTCAAAAAACAGGGTGTGACCGTTACTGCGGTTGATCGTGAAAGTTTCCGCAAGGCGGTAAAGCCGGTATGGGCTGAGTTTTCCAAACAGTATCCAGGCGTTCAGCCTGTGATGGATGCAGTCGAGGCGGCTCGCAAGTAATTCTCCTCGTTGCACCGGTCAGTGCTGCCCGCTCAATTGTTGCGACTCCTCACGCACAGTAGAGCGGGCAGCCACTGAACGTGTCATCACCGCTTCCCGGCCAAGCTCCGGGATCCACCACTAATCTAAGGAACGTTCATGACTGCGCACACGCATGCCGAACCTCTCGACGAGTCCTTGACCGCGCACGACGCGGAGGTTGTCTCGTCACATCCCGCGAAACCAGTATTTTTCTTGAGCGCGGCAAACCAAGGCTTAACCAAGGCAACAGCAACCATCGGAGCCATTGCTCTGGCTGTCAATGTGCTTGTTGTTTTCGCCTCAATTTTCTGGCGTTATGCCCTGAATGAGCCTGTGGAGTGGGCCGAAGAAGTTGCTCGCGCACTGATGGTGACGATCATCTTTTGCGGTGCCGCAACATCCATGGGCAAAGGTCGCCATATCGGGGTTGATCTGTTCCTGGGCTGGTTGCCGGATCACGCAAGAGCCTATGTGGCTCACGGGAGCCGCTGGATTTTGCTCGTTGTCTCATTCGGGCTGACGTTATCCAGTATTGATCTGGTCACAGCATCCTTGGCACAAACGACTTCGACCGGATTGCCGCAGGTCATTTATGTCCTGCCTGTGGTATTGGGTGCCTTGGTAATGACCTCCATAGCACTGGAACATTCTCTGCAAGCGCAAGTGAAGCAGGTTGTCATCAGTCTTGTTGGTGTCGTGATGCTTGCATTGATCGGATTTGTTGTTCTCAAAACGATACCAGAAGGTTTGTCCGGCCCAGGCATCCTGATGCTTTCCTGCTTCATCCTGGGCGTGGTTGCCGGAGTTCCGATTGCCTTTACGCTGGGCATATCGGCAATGACCTTCTTTGTCACCAATCCTAATTTGCCTTTTGTCTTTTTTGCCCAGCAGGTCTCGGCAGGGGTAGACCACTTTGTTTTGCTCTCCATCCCGTTTTTCCTGCTGGCAGGTGCGGCCATGGAAGTCAACGGCATGTCATCCCGCCTGGTTGAGCTGATTGTGCGTTGCATGGGGCGGTTCCGGGGTGGTCTGAACATGACCATCGTGGTAGCCATTGCCTTTTTCTCTGGGATTTCCGGTTCCAAGCTTGCTGATATTGCCGCAGTGGGAGGCGTGCTGATGCCTGCAGTGCGCCGTGCCCGCCAAAGCAGTAAAGATGCCGCAGGCTTGTTCGCAGCATCTGCCGTCATGGCGGAGACTATCCCTCCTTGCGTCAACATGATTGTCATGGGCTTTGTCGCCAATATTTCTATCGGGGCGCTTTTTATTGCAGGCCTGGTTCCTGCTGCCTGTTTGTTGCTGTTGCTGATCATTGCCAGCGTGGTTTTCGGCAAACGGATCAATGTTGAACACGCATATCCAGTACGCATGCCAATGAAGCAATTGTTGCTTGGGGCGGGTATTGGTCTTGCCATGGTCATCATGATTGGTCGCGGAGTAATGGCGGGTATCGCAACGTCAACCGAAATATCTTCCTTTGCTGTGGTTTATGCGATTGTTGTCGGTCGCCTTGCGTTCCGTGAACTGACATTCAAAGCCACTGTAAAGCTCTTTGTTGATACCGCATCCATGTCGGGCATGCTGTTGTTTATTGTTGCCGCAGCAACCAGTCTTTCTTATGCGCTGACCATGGAAATGATTCCGCAGAAAATAGCTGAAGCATTGGTGTCGCTTGGCAATAATTATGGTTCCGGTATTTTTCTTATTCTTTCAATTGTAATGGTTGCAATTTTTGGAGCGGTACTGGAAGGGGCTCCTGCGCTGATCATATTTGCGCCTATTTTGGTGCCAATTGGGGTTCAATTGGGCTTTGATCCTCTGCATTTTGCAACAGTACTTATTTTGGCGATGGGCTTGGGCTTGTTTTCGCCACCGATCGGGCTGGGGCTTTACACCACCTGCGCCATTTGCGGTGTATCAATGAAAGATGTCATTCGCCCCATGTTCAAATACTGGGTAATCATAACAATTGGTTTGTTTATCGTTGCATTTGTACCATTTCTGACCGTTTGGTTGCCAAAGGCAATGGGTTATGGCGTTTGATGTTGCAAGACAATTAATCCTCGAAATATAGATATCGCATATCAGTGAATTGCAAACCAAGGGCAGGCCGCCCCAGGTCAGGGGAGAGGCATGCCCGAAAACCTCGCAGGCGTGTAACTGGAATTCAATTAATACAGTTCATTTCTGCACCTAACAACATAATTAAGGAGCAAAAAATGGGATCACTCGTCGGTAAGCGCGCACTGGTCACTGGCGCAGAACAGGGTATTGGCAAGGCTGTGGCGGAAGGCCTGCTCAGGGCAGGTTGTGACATCGCGATTCACTATTTCATGGGCGAAGAAGGGCCGCAAGAATTGGTTGCACTGGCCAAATCGCTCGGGCGCAAAGCCGATTATTTCCGCGCCGACCTGACCCGGGAAGCTGATGCCGTTGAAATGGTGAAGAACGCGGCCGAATTCCTGGGTGGACTGGATGTGCTCGTCAATAACGTCGGCGGCTTGGTCGAGCGCAGATCGCTGGAACGGGTGGATTTGCCTTTCTGGCAGAAAGTGATTGATATCAACATGACCACGATGATGATCGTGACCCGGGAAGCGGTTCCTCACCTGGCCGAGTCTAAAGGCGCGTCGATCGTCAATCTGGCCTCGTTGGCCGGCAGAAAGGGCGGGCATGGCGGGTCGCTGATTTACTCGATGACCAAGGGTGCTGTCCTGACCTTTACCCGAGCACTGGCCAGCGAGCTTGGTCCCAGAGGAATTCGTGTCAATGCCGTAGCGCCTGGCCTGATTCTCGGTACGCGCTTCCACAATACCCATACCACCCAGCAATCTGCTGACGAGACGATTAAAGACATTCCGTTGGCGCGGGCCGGTGATGTGTATGACATTGCTCGACCGATCGTTTTCCTGGCATCGGAATACGATGGCTTCATCAACGGTGAAACCATTGATATCAATGGCGGGGTGTATTGCGCTTAAGCGCCATCCTTGGGTAGCCGCTCTCCTCGGGTAAACGGGGGGCGGCAGTCGAATCAAAGTTGATAAAGGGGAGAGCATTCATGCTTAAAACCAAGCTTCTGCATCCTGATATTCTCAGAGTGCTGGGTAGTTCCGGCCACTTTTCACGCATTCTCATTGCTGACGGAAACTTTCCTGTGCAATCCCTTGCCGGGCCCAACGCCACCAAGGTATTCCTGAATCTCACAGCGGGTATCCCCAAGGCCACCGAGGTGCTTGCGGTGTTGGCCGACATGATCCCGATCCAGGCGGCAACACGGATGGAGATTCCCAATGGCGAACAGGCGCCGATCATCGAGGAGTACCGGCAGCTGTTGCCGCAGAACCTCGTTATTGACCATCTGGAACGCTATGCCTTCTATGATGCCGTGAGTTCACCGCTCACAACCTTGATCATCGCCACGGGCGAGACCCGCCGCTTTGCCAATCTGTTGTTGACCATTGGTGTGGTGAAGCTGGAGCAGAGCGAGTGTTACTGAAAAGATCTCGGCACATGGATGCGGCCTCTTCAAGGCAACTACCCTGATGCACGCAGGGGCGTAGAAAACCATGCATTTCTTGCGGAATACCTTTGATAAACAGGCGGAATTACTCGTCAGATGTAATGTAAAAAATTCGCATCTTGACTATCGATGCCAGAAGGGATGAGCAGTCGCCCCCGCACTTGATAAAGTGATATTATTTTGCCAGATATTATAATTCACATTATTTAAGGGTGTCTTTCGTGGCCAGAATTCAAGACGTCGCATTGCGTGCCGGCGTGTCAGTCAGTTCAGTCTCTAATGTTCTAAACGGCCGAACGAATAAAATGGGGAAAGATACGCTTGAAAGAATTGAGCTGGCAATAAGTGAATTGAATTTTCGGCCGAATAGAGTGGCGAGGCAATTGAAAACCGGGCATGCTGCATTGATCGGCATGCTTGTTCCATCGATTGCCAACCCCATGTTTGCATCTCTGGCGCGCGAAGTTGAAATTGCTGCCAGGAGTGAATACGGATATAGAATTTTGCTGGGGAATACCTATCGGCAAAAAGAAGAGGAACAGGTATTTTTGGATGATTTGTTATCTCATGGGGTGCGTGGCGTAATTGTTGTTTCTTCCTTGGCGGAGCAAAGTCATTTTAAAACTGCTATTGATTCAGGTTTGGTCATGGTTAATTATGATAGAAGAGCCGTGGAGGTTAAAAATGGCTGCCCATTGACTGATAATATTTCAATGAATAACTTTGAGGCAGGAAGAATTGCTGCACGTCATCTGATTGATCATGGCTGCAAACGGATTGCGTTTACGACTGCATCAGGAAAAACTATTAGCCGTGTCGACAAGATCGAAGGTTTTATGGCTGCGGCCAAGGATGCTGGGCTAACTGATGATGCCTTCGTGATAGAAGGTAAAGCTCAATCTGAGTATGGCGATACCGAAATGGCGGATCTTGGTAAAAAGTTGGCTGAAGAAATTAGTGCTATGAAGAACAGGCCGGACGGTATTGTTGCCGTTAATGACATGATGGCAATTGGCTTGATTTCCGGCTTCAGGGGTTGCGGGATAAAAGTGCCCGATGATATCTCGCTGGTTGGGATTGAGGATATATTCTTGTCGTCTTTGGTTAGTCCTGCAATTACCTCGGTCAGGCCGCCGATTGCAGAGATGGCAAAGCTGATGGTTGATAGACTCATCGCAAGGCTATCAAACCCGTCGATACCGGCGGAAGATTTTTTGTTTACGCCAGTATTGATTGCCAGAGAATCGGTGATATCACGCGTAAAGTAACGCGGAATGAAAATCCGAAATTGGGTGGGACATTCTTTATCTCCGGCGGATTTATGACCTGTTCCCCGATACATCCGATCCGGTTGTTGGCCCGGATCGGTCAACGGGTCTTTGTTGAGTCAACAGCGGTCGACGAGCAGTCGACTGGTTCTGTGTACCCGAATGACCGGAATCTCGGGCTTCCTCATCGTGCCGCTGCTGCTCCCGGATTCCGCTTTGCTACATATGGGTGTCGTTACCGGCAAACCCCAGCACCCGCCGAGGCATGGCAGACATACACCGTGGCGGCGAAGCCGCTGGCTGCGGCGTAACGTGCTTCGATGGCTTCGCGCGCGGGCTGCACGAGATTATGCGGCAGCAGCGCGACGATGCAGCCGCCGAAGCCGCCGCCGGTCATGCGCACGCCGCCTTGCTGGCCGACCACATCGCTGACAATTTCCACCAGAAAATCCACCAGCGGTACGGTGATGGCGAAATCGTCGCGCATCGAGGCGTGCGAGGCGGCCATCAAGGCGCTGATCGCGGCGCGGTCGCCGTTTTCCAGTGCTGCAGCCAGGTCGATGGCACGCTGGCTGTCGGTGATGATGTGGCGGGCGCGGCGGGCGACGATGGGGTCCATTTCGGCTGATCGTGCTTTGAACGTGGCCAGGTCCACATCGCGCAGCGCCTTGACACCGAAGAAGCGCGCTGCGGCTTCGCATTGCTGGCGGCGCGTGTTGTATTCGCTGCCGACGAGCCCGCGCTGGATGTTGGAATTGACGATCATCACCGCCAGATCGTCCGGCATGGCGACAGGGCGGGTTTCGAGCGAGCGGCAGTCGATCAACAATGCATGGCCTGCTGCACCGCGCGCGGAAATCAGCTGGTCCATGATGCCGCAGTTGCAGCCGACAAACTGGTTCTCGGCCTGCTGCCCGATCTGCGCCAGCAGCGTCGGGTCGATGTCGAGGTTAAACAGGGCGCTGAAAAATTGCCCGGTGGCGACTTCGAGCGACGCCGACGAGCTAAGCCCGGCGCCCTGCGGCACATTGCCGCTGACCACGAGATCGGCGCCGTGCAGCGGGTAACCGCGCGCGCGCAGGAACTTCACCACGCCGCGGATATAGTTGGCCCACTGCATGGTCAGGTTCGGCAGCAGCGGCATATCCAGCCGAAACGTGTCCATTGCCCCGCCGTAATCGAGGGCGATCACCCGAACCGTATCGTCCGTTCGCGGCGAGCCGGAAATCACGGTCTGGTAATCGATGGCGCAGGGCAGCACGAAGCCGTCGTTGTAATCGGTGTGTTCGCCGATCAGGTTGACCCGGCCCGGCGCTTGTACCGAGAGGGCGGGTGCATAGCCGAAGTTGTCGGCAAAAACCTGACGGGTGTGTTGCAAGGGATTCATGGGGTGTCTGCCGTTCAGGATTCGTTGTAATGGATGGCGCTGACGCTGCGCAGCTTTTCGGCGGCTTGCTCGGGCGTCAGATCGCGCTGGGTTTCGGCCAGCATTTCGTAGCCGACCATGAATTTACGCACGCTGGCCGAGCGCAATAGTGGCGGATAGAAGTGCGCGTGCAATTGCCAATGATCGTGGTTTTCGCCATCGAACGGTGCGCCGTGCCAGCCCATCGAGTACGGAAACGAGCACTGGAACAGGTTGTCGTAGCGGCTGGTCAGTTGCTTGAGCGCGAGCGCCAGATCCTGCCGCTGCGCGGCATCGAGATCGGGCAGGCGGCGGGTGTGGGCCTTGGGCAGCAGCAGCGTTTCGAACGGCCATGCGGCCCAGTAGGGCACGACGGCGAGCCAGTGTCCGGTTTCGACCACGACGCGGCTGCCGCCGGCTTCCGCCTTGGCGTAATCGAGCAAGAGTGGGTTGCCGCGCTCGGCAAAGTAGGTGCGCTGGTGCGTATCCTCGCTGGCGGCTTCGTTGGGCAGGAAGCTGTTGGCCCAGATCTGGCCGTGCGGATGCGGGTTGGAGCAGCCCATCATCGCGCCCTTGTTCTCGAACACCTGCACCCACGGATACTGTTGGCCCAGTTCCGTGCTTTGTTCGCACCAGGTTTCGATGACTTGTGCAATGGCCGGCAGCGACAGCTCGGGCAGGCTCTTGCTGTGATCGGGCGAGAAGCAGATCACGCGGCTGGTGCCGCGTGCGGTGCCGGTCTGGAACAGCGGGTTGTCCGTGGGTGGCGCGTCGGGCGCATCGGTGGTGAGCGCGGCGAAATCGTTGGTGAAAACAAAGGTGCCGCTGTAATCCGGATTGGTTTCGCCGGTGACGCGCTTGTTGCCGGCGCACAGATAGCATTCCGGATCGTGCGCCGGGCGGGCGCTGCGATCCGGCGTTTCCTGCTGGCCCTGCCACGGGCGCTTGGCGCGATGCGGCGAAACCAGCACCCAGTTGCCGGTCAGCGGGTTCAGGCGGCGGTGCGGGTGGTTACTTGGGTCAAACATGCTTTGGATGCCTCTTGATCCGTGTTATTTGAGGGTTCGGCCGGCTTCTTCCAGTACGAAAACAGGAAGCTGAAACTCTGGCTGCCGCGCTCGAACAGGCGCTGCATCAGGCAGAAAAGGCACAGCAGCACGCCAACGGCGATGCGCGTCCACCAGGAGCTCAGTGTACCGTCAAAGGCGATCAGCGACTGGATTACGCCCAGGATCAGTACGCCCACCAGCGATCCTGCCACATAGCCGACGCCGCCGGTGAGCAAGGTGCCACCGATCACGGCAGCGGCAATCGCATCGAGCTCCAGGCCCAGCGCGTGCAGGCCGTAGCCCGACAGCATGTAGAAGGTGATCAGCACGCCGCCGAGCGCCGAGCATAGTCCGCTCAGTGTGTAAACGAGGATTTTGGTGCGGCCGATCGGCAGGCCCATCAGTAAGGCAGAGCGCTCGTTGCCGCCGATCGCATACACGGTACGGCCAAAGCGCGTGTACTGCGCCAGATAGATGGCAAAGGCCAGCACGGCCAGCGCAATCAGTGCGCTGATCGAGATGAAGGTTTCCTCGCCCAGCATCAGCCGGTACTGGGCGATCTGCGTATAGCTCTCGTCGGTGATCGAGATCGAATCGATGCTGATCACGTAGCACAGCCCGCGCGCCAGGAACATGCCGCCCAGTGTCACGATGAAGGGCTGCAACTGGAAAGCATGGATCAGCACGCCCATCAGCAAGCCGAAACCGGCGCCCATCAGCAGCACCAGCGGAATGACGGCCCAGATGCTCCAGTGGTGGTGCTCGACCAGTGCGGCGGTCACCATCGTGGTTAACGCGACGATTGAGCCGACGGAAAGATCGATGCCGCCCGAGATGATCACGAAAGTCATGCCGATCGCCACCACGCAGATAAACGCGTTGTCGATCAACAGGTTGATGAATACCTGCGCGGAAAAGAAACCGGTGTAGGCGATCGAGCCGAAGCCGAACAGCGCGACGAACAGCAGGCTGGTGACGATCAGCGGCAGGGTGCGGGCATTGATATGGCGAGAGAGATTCATGCGGCTTCTCCTGTACGCAAAACGTGCCGGGCCAGCATCGCGCGCAACGCGTCCGACTGGATCAGGCAGACGGCAAACACCACCAGCGCCTTGACGACCATGTTGATCTCGGGCGGCACGCCGAGCGAGTAAATCGCGTAGGTCAGGGTCTGGATGATCAGCGCGCCGATCAGGCTTCCGACAATGCTGAAACGCCCGCCGGCAAGCGAAGTGCCGCCCAGCGTCACCGCCAGGATCGCATCGAGTTCGAGCAGCAAGCCGGCGTTGTTGCCGTCAGCGCTCTTGACGTTCGAGGTGATGATCATTGCGGCGATGCCGGCGGTCACCGCGCAGAAGGCATAGACCCAGAACACCAGCGCGCGGGCGCTGATGCCGGAAAAGCGTGCCGCCACCGGGTTGATACCGACCGCCTGGATGAACAGCCCGAGCGCGGTACGGTGTATCAGCAGCAACAGAGCGATCAGCACCACGGCGACGATATAGAGCGAAACCGGAATGCCCAGCAGGAAGCCGTTGCCGATGAAGAAGAACGGCTCGTAGTAGACCGTGACGATCTGGCCCGCGGTGATCAACTGCGCGATGCCGCGGCCGGCGACCATCAGGATCAGCGTGGCGATGATCGGCTGCATGCCGGCGCCTGCCACCAGCAGGCCGTTCCACAGTCCGCACAGCAGGGCCACCGCCAGCGCGCCCAGAATTGCCAGCGGCATCGGCACGTTGGAAACATAGCTCTGCACGCCGTTCTGGATCACCAGCGAGCCGCCGATCATCGAAGCGACCACGGCGCCCGAAATGGCCACGGTGGCGCCGACCGAGATATCGATGCCGCGCGTGGCGATCACCAGCGTCATGCCCATCGCCACAAGCATCAAGGGCGCGGCGCGGTTCAGGATGTCGATCACGCTGCCGTACAGCGCGCCGTTCTTGATCTCGATATCGAAAAATCCGCGGTTGAAATAGAAATTGACCAGGCAAAGCAGGGCCAGGGTCACGCACGGCCAGAACAGGCGGTGGCGCAGGCCGGCGAGGAAGGGGGCGGGCAGTCGGTTCATGATTCGGCTCCTGCGATCATGCGGAATACGCTTTGCTCGTCGGCATCCTTGCCGGCGATCTCGCCGATTTTCTGCCGGTCGCGCAGCACCGCGATGCGATCGCTCACGCGCAGCACCTCGCTCATCTCCGACGAGATGAACAGGATCGCGAGGCCCTTGCGGCATTGGGCCTTGACCAGTTCCATGATCTCTAGCTTGGCGGCGATGTCGATGCCGCGCGTGGGCTCGTCGAGGATCAGCATTTTCGGATCGGTGGCCAGCCAGCGCGCCAGCAGCGCTTTCTGCTGGTTGCCGCCGGAGAGTTGCCCGATCGGTTTTTCGGCATCCGGCGTACGAATGCCCAGTTGCTGGATGTATTCGTCGGCAATCGTGCGTTGTAGGCGTTTGGGCAGGTAGCGGAAGATGCCGCGCCGCGCCTGCAGCGCGAGGATGATGTTTTCGCGGATCGACAGCTCGGCGATGATGCCCTCGGTCTTGCGATCTTCCGGGCAGAAGGCGATGCCGTGCTGCACGGCCTTGCGCGGCGAGTTGAGTTTGACGGCTTCACCACCGACCCGGATCGTGCCGCTGTCGGTATGGTCGATGCCGAACAGCATGCGGGCGGTTTCGGTGCGTCCGGAACCGAGCAAACCGCCCAATCCCAGAACTTGGCCCTGGTAAATGTCCAGATCGATCGGGCGCATCGTGCCGGTCGAACCCAGTCCGCAGGCCGAGACGTACGGATCGGCGGCAACGCTACCGGTCTGTGCCGCGGTCTCGGCGGCATAACTGGCTTCGTCGATTTCGCGGCCGACCATGGTGTTGATCAGGTCCAGGCGCGATAGTGCGCTGGCCGCGTATTCGCCGACGAATTCGCCGTTTCTGAGCACCGTGATGCGGTCGGAAATGGCATAGGTCTGGTCGAGAAAGTGGGTGACGAACAGGATCGCCATGCCCTTTTGCTTGAGCTGGCGCAATGCCTGGAACAGGCGCTCGACTTCGTCTTCGTCGAGACTGGAAGTCGGTTCGTCCAGAATCAGCACCTGCGCGGCCGTGCTGAGCGCGCGGGCGATGGCCACCATTTGCTGGATCGCGACCGGGAAGCTGGCGAGCGGCAGCGTGACATCGATGTGGATGTTCAGCGCGGCCAGTGCGGTTTGCGATTCGCGCTCGATGGTTTTCCAGTCGATGGCTGGCCCGCGTATCGGGAAGCGGCCGATGAAAATGTTCTCGGCCACCGAGAGGTTGGGGCAAAGATTGATTTCCTGGTAGACGGTGCTGATGCCGATGGCTTGGGCTTCACCGACGCAGGTCGGCTGGATCAGCTCGCCCTTGAGGCGGATTTCACCGCCATCCGGCGTTTCAACGCCGGTCAATACCTTGATCAGCGTCGACTTGCCGGCGCCATTCTGCCCCATAAGGGCATGGACTTCACCGGGAAACAGGCGCAACTGCACGTTTTTCAATGCGGCGACACCCGGGAACGATTTGCGGATGCCCTGCATTACCAGAATGGGTTCGACAGTCATGAAGATCACTCCATTTCACTGCGTGGGTTGGACAAACGGCCCGATCAACGAGCCGTCCGTCCGGTGTGCTACTTGGTAAATTCCTGCTGCCTTAGTATTTGCGGTTCGGGAATTCCTTCGCTGCGGTTTCCATCGGGAACACGCCTTCCTTGGTGTTGATGCGCTTCGGCTGAGCCTTGCCAGCCTTCACTTCCTTGACGATATCCATCAATTGCGGGCCCAGTTGCGGATTGCATTCCACCGATACGTTGAGCTTGCCGGCCATCATGGCTTCGAATGCGCCCTTCACGGCGTCGATCGAGACGATGATGATGTCCTTGCCCGGTTTCATGCCGGCGGCTTCGATAGCCTGGATCGCGCCGATGGCCATGTCGTCGTTGTGCGCGAACAGCACGTTCACTTTCTTGTCGGTCTTCAGGAACGCTTCCATGACTTCCTTGCCCTTGCTGCGGGTAAAGTCGCCGGTCTGCGAGCGGGTGATCTTGAAGCGCGGATCGGCCTTGATCACTTCTTCAAAGCCCTTCTTGCGCTCGATCGCCGGTGCCGAACCCACGGTGCCTTGCAGTTCGACGATGTTCACGTCGCCTGGATTCTTGTAGTTTTCCAGCAGCCACTTGCCTGCCTTGCGGCCTTCTTCGGTGAAATCCGAACCGATCATGGTTACGTACAGCGAAGGATCCTTGGTTTCGATGCTGCGGTCGGTCAGGATCACCGGAATCTTGGCGCTCTTGGCTTCTTTCAGCACCGTATCCCAGCCCGTGGTCACGACCGGGGCAAAGGCGATCACGTCGACTTTCTGGGCGATAAAGCTGCGGATGGCCTTGATCTGGTTTTCCTGTTTCTGCTGTGCATCGGAGAACTTGAGGTTGATGCCGGCAGCCTTGGCTGCATCCTTGATCGACTGGGTGTTGGCCGTGCGCCACTCACTTTCTGCGCCCACCTGTGCAAAACCCAGTGTGAGTTGTGCGGCGAACGCGGGCAGGGCGAGGCCGCCCACAATAAAACCAGCAGCAATGGCAGAAAGCAGGGATCTTCTGGACTTCAACATATTGATACTCCTCTTCGGTTTATTGGACGCCGGTTTCCCGGCGTTTAGTGCCCCGTTTCTGCCGATCAAACGTGGAAAAAACGGGAATGCGGCCCGTTTTTATTTCAACGACGCAGGCCGAATGCCAATTCGTTCCAATTGATCTCGTTCTTGAATGCGGCAATCTCGGTCTTGCCGTCGATCAGCAGGAATTCGATGCCAAACATCTCGGCCAGGATGCGCAGGTGCTCGGACGTGATCGCCTGGCTGTAGACCGTGTGGTGCGCGCCGCCGGCCAAGATCCAGGCTTCGGCCGCCACATCGAGACTCGGCAGCGCTTTCCAGACCGCACGGGCGACCGGCAGTTTCGGCAGCGGGTGCGGCTGCTCGACCACGTCCACTTCGTTGACGATCAGGCGGAAACGATCGCCCATGTCGATCAGGCTGGCGTTGAGCGCACGACCGGGCTTGGCCGAGAACAGCAGGCGCGCCGGATCGTCCTTCTTGCCGATCGAGAGCGGCTGCACGTCGAGCAGCGGTTTGGCTTCTGCCGCAATCGACGGGCAGACTTCCAGCATGTGCGCGCCGATCACGAGTTCGTTGCCTGGCGTGAAGTCGTAGGTGTAGTCCTCCATGAAAGAGGTGCCGCCGGGCAGGCCGTGCGCCATCACCTTGGCCGTGCGCAGCAGCGCGGCGGTTTTCCAGTCTCCTTCCGCGCCGAAGCCGAAGCCCTGCTGCATCAGGCGTTGCACCGCGAGTCCCGGCAGCTGGGTGAGGCCGTAGAGGTTTTCGAACGTGGTGGTAAAGGCGCCAAAGCCGCCAGCGACCAGGAAATTCTTGATGCCGAGCTCGATCTTGGCTGCGTCGATCAGGTGCTGGCGTTTTTCGCCGCCCTGTTTGACTCTGCCGGAGAGTTGATAAGTGGCTTCATATTCTTCGATCAGCTGCGCCAGTTCCGTCTCGGTGACGGCATCGACCGATTTGACCAGATCGCCCATCGCATAACCGTTGACCGAATAGCCGAACTGGATTTGCGCGGCGACCTTGTCGCCTTCGGTCACGGCCACTTCGCGCATATTGTCGCCAAAACGGGCAACCTTCATGTGCTTGCTGTCGTAGACGGCGGCGGCCACGCGAATCCAGCGGTCGATCTTTTTCAGCGACTGCTGGTCCTGCCAATGACCGACCACCACGCTGTACTGCTTGCGCATGCGCGCGCCGATGAAGCCGAACTCGCGCCCGCCGTGCGCGGTCTGGTTCAGGTTCATGAAGTCCATGTCCATGCTGTCCCACGGGATTTGCGCGTTGAACTGGGTATGGAATTGCATGAACGGTTTTTCCAGCACGCTCAAGCCGCCGATCCACATCTTGGCCGGCGAGAAGGTGTGCATCCAGGTGATCAGGCCGATGCAGTTTTCCGAATGGTTGGCCTCGCGGCACAGCGCGAGGATTTCATCCGGCGTCTTGACGGTGGGCTTGAGCACGACCTTGACCGGGAACTTGCCGGCGCCATTCAAGCCTTCAACGACGATGCGGCTGTTGTCTGCCACCTGTTGCAATGTCTTGGGGCCGTACAGGTGCTGGCTGCCAACCACAAACCACACTTCAAGCTGTTTGAAAAATTCCATGGTGTTGATTCCTTTCCGGTGGGTCCGGTTGCGGGTCTTATTGATCGAGAAATGCCGGGATCAGTCCGATTGTTCCGACTGACCGTAATAGGCATGGGCGCCGTGTTTGCGCAGATAGTGTTTGTCGAGCAGGAAGTTGGAAACGGGCGGGCGGTGCGGGTTGAGCATCACTGTGAACAGTGCCATGCGGGCGACTTCTTCCAGAACGACCGCATTGTGTACCGCGTCATCGGCCGATTTCCCCCAGGCAAAGGGCGCGTGTTCGGAGACCAGAATGCCGGGGATGCCCATCGGGTCGACTTCGCCGATGGTTTCGATGATCACCCGGCCGGTGTTGAGCTCATACGCTTCCTCGACTTCGGCCGCCGTCAGCGGGCGCGAGCAGGGAATGGCACCGTGGAAGTAATCGGCGTGCGTGGTGCCAAAGGCTGGGATCGCACGGCCGGCCTGCGCCCAAGCGGTGGCATGGGTGGAGTGGGTATGCACGATGCCGCCAATATCCGGGTATTGCTGATAAAGCGCGAGATGAGTCGGCGTATCGGACGAGGGCCGCAGCGTGCCTTCGACGACATTGCCCTGCATGTCCACCACGACCATGTCGCCAACCTGCATGGCGTCGTAGCTGATGCCGCTGGGCTTGATCACCATCAACCCCTGTTCGCGGTCGATGGCGCTGACATTGCCCCAGGTGAAGGTCACCAGCCCGTGTTTGGGCAGGGCCAGATTGGCAGACAGGACTTCTTCGCGCAGTGTCTTGAGCAGCATGATCAGGCTTCCTCTGGCGTGGCGGCGTACAGGGCTTCGGATTGGCCGGCCCAGCGCAGGTAACGTTGGTAAAGCTGCTCGAAAGCGGCAACGTTGTGCGGGGCAGGGTTGTAGGTGTGTTCGATGCGGCTGGCCATGGCCTGCTGGGCGCTGGCGACGTCGCGGTATTCCTCGGCGGCCACAGCGGCAAAGATCGCAGCGCCGAGCGCGCAGCATTGATCCGAAGCGACCACTTCAATCGGGCGGTTCATCACGTCGGCGCAGACCTGCATCACGGTGGGCGACTTGCGGGCGATGCCGCCCAGCGCGACGACGTTTTCGACCGGCACGCCTTGGTTGATGAAGCACTCCATGATCGCGCGCGCGCCAAACGCGGTCGAGGCGATGAAGCCGCCGAACAGCGTCGGTGCATCGGTGCCGAGGTTCAGGTCGGTGATCACGCCCTTCAGACGCTGGTTGGCAAACGGCGTGCGCCGACCATTGAACCAGTCGAGCACCACGGGCAGGTGGTCAAGGTCGATGTTGCTGGCCCAGGCTTCGGTCAGGGCGGGGAGCAGGTTGTTTTCCACCTGTTGCAGTTGTGGGGCCAGCGCCGGGTTTTGTTGTGCCGCCAGTTGCAGCGGCCAGGCCAGCAGGCGCGAGAACCAGGCATACATGTCGCCAAAGGCCGATTGGCCCGCTTCCAGGCCGATCATGCCGGGAACGACGCTGCCGTTGACCTGGCCGCAGATGCCCTCGATGGCGCGCTGGCCGATCACGGCATCGTCTGCAATCATGATGTCGCAGGTGGATGTGCCGATTACCTTGACCAGCGAATACGGGCTGGCGCCGGCACCGACGGCCCCCATGTGGCAATCGAATGCGCCGCCGGAAACGACGATGCCTTCGGGCAGATTCAGGCGTTGGGCCCATTCCGGGGTCAGTATCCCGACCGGGACATCGGCGGTGAACGTTTCTTCAAACAAAGGGTAGGGCAGGTCTTCGACGAGGCAAGGATCGAGTTCGGCCAGGAACGCCCGGTCGGGCAGGCCGCCCCATTCTTCGTGCCAGAGTGACTTGTGGCCAGCGGAGCAGCGTCCGCGCTTGATTGTGTTTGGGCGGGTGGTGTCGGTCAGTAGTGCTGGCACCCAGTCGCACAGCTCGATCCAACTGGCCGCGGCGGCTCGCACGGCCGCATCCTTGCGCGAAACGTGCCAGATCTTGGCCCAGAACCATTCCGACGAGTAGATGCCGCCGATGTAGCGGCTGTAGTCGGGGAATTTTTCGTCATGGCAGAGCGCGGTGATGGCTTCGGCCTCGGCGATCGCGGTGTGATCCTTCCACAGCACGAACATGGCATTAGGGTTGTCGGCAAACTCCGGCCGCAATGCCAGGACGTTGCCGTCGGCATCGATCGGTGCGGGGGTCGATCCGGTCGTATCGACGCCAATGCCGATAATCGCGCGCCGTTGCACTTCGTTCAGGGCGGCAACGGTTTCGCGGATGGCGGCGGTCATGGATTCGATGTAATCGAGCGGATGATGGCGGAACTGGTTTGCCATGGGCTCGCTGTAACGGCCTTCCGCCCAGCGTGGGTAGTAGGCTACCGCGGAAGCGATTTCAGTTC
>Ga0316613_10000307_pt1 | contig 46564 bp, 48 predicted proteins | sample OWC_soil_day10_C_2_FD_207647 | JGI IMG/M metagenome (GOLD analysis project Ga0316613, IMG submission 207647) | Wetland soil microbial communities from Old Woman Creek delta, Ohio, United States - OWC_soil_day10_CT_b | ecosystem: Environmental > Terrestrial > Soil > Wetlands | place: USA: Ohio...
TATAAATATGCCAAGGATAAAGAGAAGGCACTGCAAGTGGCAAAAGGCGTAGTAAAAGGACAATTGTTGGGAATGCTTATTAAATTTGTTATAGCAATAAGCATGTCGGTAGCTATTATTTACAAGTTGTGGTTTTAAGACATTAGGGAGGATTTATGAACAAGATTTTTGATTTTTCTTTTACTAGCAAAAAGAGCGCAGCCAGAGTTTCTGTGATGTCGAATTCTGTTCTTGTGCTAACGAAACTGGTTGTGGGGATTTTCACTGGCTCCGTAAGTGTCATATCAGAGGCGGCGCATTCGGCGGTTGACCTTCTAGCAGCCCTTATTGCTTATTTTGCGGTTTCTAACTCAGACAAAAAACCGGACATAAAACATACCTATGGTCATGGGAAAATAGAAAACCTCTCAGGAGCGGTCGAAGCGCTTTTAATTATACTTGCGGCAATTTGGATAGTTTATGAAGCGGTCCAGAAGTTTTCTGCCAATGAAGCGCCTAAAGCGTTAGAGTATGGCATTGTAATCATGGTTGTGTCCATTGTGGTAAATTATTTTGTATCTCGAAATCTGTTTAAGGTAGCAAAAGAGACGCAATCCCATGCGCTTGAAGCTGATGCTCTTCATTTGCAGGCAGATATATGGACAAGTTTAGGCGTTTTGGCCGGACTGATTACAATTAAGATAACGGGCCTATACTGGCTTGACTCGGTTATTGCCGTGGTTGTTGCCGTAATAATTTTCAAGGCCGGCTATGATATGACAATAAAGAGCATCCATGAATTGATAGATGTAGCTCTGCCGGATGAAGAAAGGACGGCAATTCAAAACATACTTGAAAAGCATCCAGTGATAAAGGGGTATAATCATATTCACTCTAGGCGCTCCGGGAGCAAAAGGTTGATAGATTTGCATATTATACTTGATGGAGATTTGAGTTTAAACCAGGCGCATTCAATATGTGACGAAGTGGAAGCCGAAATAAAATCAATGTTTTCGCCGTGTGAAGTAACAATACATCCGGAACCTTTTTCCGAATCAGAATAAGCATTTATCGCTTTTACAGTTTTCCAGAAGAATAGTGCGGGATAAGAGAGTGACGGTGGTTTAATGCATCTTTAACAAGGAAACAGCGAATTCTGGATCAACTTCGTTTAAATCCTTTATACGAAACATATTAGGTGTCGAAGGGGCTTTTATATTTGTACGGAAGCTATTGATCATTTGCGGGGCAAATGACAATTCAGAAAGGAAGTGTGCATATATGCTGAAAACTACGGTTCTTTTAGCTTTTTTAACGGGGCTGCTAATTGTTATAGGCAGTTTTTTTGGCGGGGTAAAAGGTATGGTTATCATGTTCATAGTAGCCATGCTTATGAATTTCGTGAGTTATTGGTTTAGTGACAAAATTGTTTTAACTATGTATGGAGCACACGAAGTGACCGCCGAGCAAGCTCCGGATCTTATCAGGATGGTTTCTAGCTTGGTTCAGAAGGGTAAAATACCCATGCCAAGGGTTTATATCGTTGACACTGATGTCCCGAATGCCTTTGCAACTGGTCGTAATCCTGAACATGGTGTTGTTGCCGTGACCACAGGAATTATGAGAGCATTGAGCTATGAAGAACTGCAGGGAGTAGTGGCCCATGAACTGGCTCACATAAAAAAACGTGATACGCTTATCAGTACTATTGTTGCTACTATTGCGGGTGCTATTACGATGATCGCCAATATAGCCCAGTGGGCTGCTATTTTCGGCGGTGGTCGTAGTCGAGATGAGGAAGGCGGCGGAGGTGCCGGTGTTATCGAGATGATTTTCATGATGGTGTTAGCCCCGCTGGCGGCGACACTTATTCAACTCGCTATTTCCCGTACCCGAGAATATCAGGCTGATGAAGCAGGCGGGATTATGGCAGGGAATCCATTGTCGCTGGCCAGTGCCCTTAAAAAGATCGAATACTATGCCCAGCGTGGCGAATTGCCAGAAGCAACACCTGCCACTTCGCATCTTTTCATTGTCAACCCATTCAGCGGTGCGGACAGTTGGATCACAAGCCTGTTCAGCACTCATCCGGCTACCGAACAAAGGGTGGCCAAACTCGAGGAACTGGCTAGGCGGATGAGGTAGGTAAAGAAGCAGCTTGGCTAGGGGTTAATATGATCAAAAGGAGTGAAGGATCATGGGATAGGCGCCAAGATAATGCTGTTTATTGCATTTGCCATTGCAGCGCTCGGCATCCTTCATGTGGCGTTGGAAACTATTCCGTAAAGAGTTGGGTATTAAGTCATATTAATGGAATGTAAATCTGTGTTTACGGGTTGCAAGTCGGGACACAATACGCAAATGATATATAACGCTGAAAAAGGAGGATTAGCAACTAATAATGTTGACTGATCCTCCATACTTCTACTGGGTAAGTTGGTTGGCCATATTTGAGCCTTGCTGCGTGATCTGACCGGCGTTTTGATTTTGTTGTTGGATGACTTGTTTACCTTGCTGAATTAATTGCCCTTCTTTCGGGTTAAGCAGAGTAATTAACTCTTCTAACTGTCCAACATGTTTCCGTTCCTCATCGGCAATTTTGAAAAGTGCTTGCTTTACACGTTGGTCCTGGGTAGCCATAGCGTGTGCTTCGTAACCGATGATCGCCTCATATTCGCCCACAACGTCGGCGCGGAGCGCCTGGACAATTTCGTCTGAAGAAAGTTGTTTGCTTACATTCGCTATAAACGGGTTGCTTATCAGTGCCATAAGACACCTCCTCGTACCTATGGTTTGCTGGATTTTGCAATATTATTCATTGCGTATTCGGCTTTGTAGAGCGATATTGAGTAGTGAGCTATCTCCCTTGGAGATACAAAGCTGGCCGTTGTCATCGTTTCGGTAAACCGCATAGAATGGGGTAATGCATATGGAAGATCTGTAAGGAGGTAAATAAATGTTAATGAGGCAAGGGGGAAACTTGAACGATATTTTAATTTGGGGTCTGATACTGGTGCTGATCGGCGACATACTAATTTTATGGGCGGCATTGGTCGAGCGTAAAGAAAAAGAATGTTAATAAAGAACTTCATCAACAGTTTTAGTGCGGCAGTCCAGCAAATGGGTTGCACAGGAAATGCATGGGTCGAACGAACGTATTACTCGGCCTGGAATAACAAATCTGAGTTTGGGTGATGGAATTTCCGTGCCTATGAGAGCGCTTTCTGCCGGCCCTCGATTGTCACAGTCATCTTTAGGAGAAAAGTTCCAAGCAGTCGGCGTGATGATATCGTATCTATCAACCTGTTCACCCCTCACGCTGGCGCAATGAAGCAAAGCCCCCCGCATGGCATCGGTAACTGAAAGAGCTTGGCTGTGAACAGGCTCTTTCTTCTGATTGATCGGCGGTGGGCCGGGTTTGAGCTCATGCAGCCACCCTTCCAAAAGTTCCGTTATGAGAAGCGTTTCTAAAGTGCGGGCGACAATCCGGTCCATTGTGGAAGTTCCGCCATTATATAAGCCGTTTAAAGTCATGCGGGCCAGCGGTCCGCCCTCATGGTGCTGTCCCCGGTATAGCACCGCCTTAGTCCAGGTGTAAGCTCCTGGTTTATGTGGGGCGGGGTGTACTTCTCCATCTTCCATCCATTTTGCCCGCTCGAACCATGCTTTTGAAATATCTTCTTGGATTAGATTTAGCTGAGGCTCAGTTATTCTATCGTTGTCAACAACTCCAGGTTTCCATAGTACATGGTCATTCTTATAGCCGAACCGGAACAACCCGAATGAGAGGAAGCGGCCAGGAGTTTCGCCAATATGGAAATAATCATCATAGCACCTGGCAATAAGTTCGGTATCAGGCAGCATATATCGCTGGACAAAAGCGTTGATATCTCCGATGAGCGCAAGGGCTTGGTTTATTTTATCCGCCGTGGGGGCAACCGCAACTCCTCCGTGTATGAAGCTGTGTTGGTGAGGCGCTTTGCCACCAAAAAGAGCCAGGACTTGATGGCTTTTTTCCGCTGCACTGACGGCCTCGATATAATGCCCGGCCAAGCGACGATTATCCTCGCTGTCCAGGCGGCAGTCTTCGCAGTTTTGACTTAGAAAGGGAGGCTGATTCGGCATAATGACGAAGTCGGGTAAGCCGAAGAAATAGAAGTGGCGGATATGGTTCTGCAAAAAATCGGCCCCGAACATAATGTTTCGTAGATACTGGGCGTTTTCATCAATGTCATTGTCGTACAGTTGGTCCAGAAGATAACTTGCCACAGCGCCATGGGCCATGGAGCAAATTCCGCAAATGCGCTGGGTCATGTATACGGCGTCGGTAACATGACGGTTTCGCATTATATATTCGAAGCCGCGGAACATAGTGCTGCTCACATTGGCTTCGACTATTATTCCGTCATCAACCGATAGCTCAACTGATAACAGTCCACTCAAACGGGTAACAGGGCTGAACAAAATTTTTTGCGTGCTCACTCGGGTCTTCCTTTCTCCGCTACCGGCTGTTGTTTATGAGTTGCTTCGCCTTTGCTTTTTTCAGGGAGAGGCGAAAAAAAGGGTGCCGAACCGTCAGGAAAGTCCCGGTTAGTACAACCGATACAAGGGGTATTCACCTTTACCGGCCAACTCACATGATTAATCCACTGCCTGTAGGGGCAGTCAGAACTGGTACGGGGGCCGCTGCATCCTTGGGAAAACATACATTCGATATCGCCCAGTTTCTTGGCGAAGTCTTTTTTATCGAAATAGGAGCGACGCTGGCAGTGGCGGTGGATGGTAAATTCGTAAAAGAGCTTCGGTCGGTTAAGTTCATCTAGTTCCGGTTTTCCGTACATAAGCAGATGAGCCAATGTGCCTACAAACCAATCTGGATTTACCGGGCAACCGCTTACATTGATTACTTCCCGCTTTAGCACCTGTCCTACTCCTACCGAGCCAGTTATATTTGGTTCCGCAGATGAAGCCCCGCCAAAACTTGCGCATGTTCCGATAGCCACCACATATTGAGCAGCTGTCCCCAGTCTCCTTACTGCCTCTAGGGCCGTAATCGGACCATTCTTCGTCCTGGCGATAACATTATAGATTCCGCCATCTTTTGTCGGTATCGCTCCCTCGACTACAAGCGTGAACCTTCCTTGATAGCGATTAACAGTGTCATCCATAAGCAGAAGTGCATCGCTTCCCTGGGCAGCCATGAAGGTATTACTATATATAAGATCAATCATATCTGAAAATACTTGATTCAGGTAAGGATATGTCGTATTCATGAAAGCAATGTTGTTGTCGCCACTGTCGCTCGTCTCCAGCCAGATAACGGGTAATTTTTCTTTATTGTTGTCAACTAAATATCGACGGGCTATAGGCAATATATTGGCTGATAACCCATGATTATCGGCTGTCGCATTATCCTGGCAAAGTTGCCAAAACTCGGCTTTCTCCATACCTCACCTCTAAGCAAGTTTCTATCATCATATGCAAAGCCGCAGTATTATATTAGCTCTAAAAGAGAAAACCCGCCTTCTGCAAAGCGGGTCGGACGACTTATCAGCAGCAGCCACAACAGTTTTTACTATACAAAAAGTTCCACTTACTGGAATGCTTAAGCTCATCGGTAATAATCTCGAATAACATATCTCTGTGACGCTGAGAGCAGAGGCCAAACATAATTTTCCTGTATGTTTCTACAGCCCCGAGCTCACCAAAGATCGCTTGTTGAATGGCGGAACAGTAATTCTTAGGCTCTTTGAATTCTTTTTGTTTTGCGTAAGGCGGCTCGCAGGTTATCTCCTGGTAAATCATGCGGAACATTTTAAAATGCCTTATCTCATCATCTCTGATCGATTTGATGATTTCGCACTGTTCCTGATTAGGCGCTATACCGAGTAAATACTGATAGAACATTCGATCGTGAGTTTCATCGCCAAGCGCTTCTAGTATCAGGCAAAGCGACCGCTCTAATTTGGCTTGGTCGCAGCATTCCGAGCTATCGGAGTAGTACATTACGTCACCTCCCCTTTAATTATGTGGCTCTGTATTACCATAGGCTAACACCTGTAAAGCGGCATGACGCTGATAATCTGATGACAGCGGATAAAAATAGCCCCATGACCAACTTGTAAGACTATGTGGTCATGCTCTACCTCCAGCAGTCTTCCGTAAAGTGCGTTACGGGTTGTCTCTACTACTACCTCCATTCCCATTATCGATACCAGTCGTTTTAACCAATCCGGTTCAACCGGCGTATACATTTCAGGCAGTTGAGATCCGTACTTCATAATAGACATACCCCCTTGTTTGGTCCAACCATTACACTACATAATATGCTATAAACGTAACGTTGGTTCATAGCTTTCGGTGTTCCTAATTTGAATTGGAAAAATATTGTATTAACAAGCGGTTGCTAGGGAAGTAGTAAGCGATTTGAAAAGGAGAATGGGTAATGGAGTTTATTAAGAAATTGGCCGAATTCGCTTCACAGCGATCTGCGCTAATAGTACTGTTGTGCGTGATAGCGACATCCTTGATAATAGCGATGGACTTATATATGGGGGTATTGTCTGGTCTGCCTGGCAAGACAACGAAATCTATTGGCAAAATTCTTGGTAAAATCAGTGAAGTGGTTGTTTTCATTACCGTTTTGTACTATGCCTTAAGGGAAGTTTATCGTCAGATTAAGAGAAGGCAAGTGATGCTGCCTTCTCGAATCGAAAAAGGTTTAATGATGGTGATCCGTATTGCCCGGTTCATCCACCCGGTGAGTGGTTCTATTGTTTTGTGTCTGGTTATTCTGCATGGATATATTCTGGCTGTGGTCTGGCCTTCACCAGAAGATTGGGCTATCTGGAGCGGTCTATTGGCGTTGGCACTGTTGACGGTTGTATCGGTTTCAGGATGGATAATGCGAATTTCGCAGCCGGCGCTAGCTCTAAGAAAAGGTCATCGATATATGGGACTGCTACTTTTATTTCTTTATCTTTGCCATAAAGTGATAGCTGATTAGAATGAACTTTAGTTGAACTCAATTTAATAGTTTTGTTATAATATTGCGGCGTTCCTCGGAACTTAGTCAGTTAAGATGCACCATGATTTTTTACTATTCAATAAACGGGGCACAGGGCACATTGGTTAGCTGGAGATTGGTTAATCATTCTTACCCCTGGGTAAAGGGGTAAGAACCTTATCGCAAAACTCCAATTTCGCGTATTAGTATTATCTTTCTATCAAAACACACGTCGAGTGCGTGGCGTTGATAGAGCGGAAATAGCCTGACTTCAAAGGCTTCACGGGTTTTTATAAATTTACAAGTGTGTTTTTATGTTCTCCTAGACGTACAAAATAGGGGAGAACATTTGTTTGGTGGCGACACCCCCTACACGAAATTATACAATTACACGAAATGATGGGGTATTTTGCGTAAAGGTATAGGAAAAAATAACTAGACGAAGTGCAGTATATTAAACTTACCGTTTAAGATTAGCCATACTATTGGTAACGGATAAAAGCAGCCTCAACCCTTCTATTTGCAGGGGTGAGGCTGCTTTTGTTAGATAAGTATACATATATTTGAATAGAAAGATAAACTTTAGATGTTACCATGAGCAGTGCTAAGTTTCCTATCAGCCTTAAAATGCTTGTAAGCGAATTCAAAGTAATGCCCATTCAACGGCTATTCGGCTATATTCAATACTTTTTCATAGCAGTAGAAAGGCTTTTCTTTACCGCGAAAGCTCATTTCACCAATCCATTTATAACCGCACTTTACAAATAGGGCATTCATCTTCGCATTGATGGAGTAGGTATCGGTTTTTAAATATCGCACGTTATTTTTTAATGCAAATTCATTGGCAAACTTCATTAACTCCGTACCTATCCCGCTTCTACGATGTCTTGGAGCTACTGCCATACGGTGGACAATCATAGCAGGTTCCTTCGTGGACCAGGGTAAGCCGGTGTATTCGGCGGGCTCGATTTTATTAATGCATGTAAAACCTACTAAACTTCCTTCTCGTTCGCAGACATAAAGGTCACCTTTTTGAATGTCATCTAAAAAATCCTTCTCTTGGGGATAATCTTCATCCCATTGAGTATTACCGTAAGAATGCATCTCAATAATGGTTTCCTTGATAATTTTCATGATATCCATTATATCTGTCGATTTTGCTTTTCTGATCATAAGAGCACTCCTAAACGTTCTTTAATATCTTCCATTTATTTTCAATATTTTGCCGCATCTTTTTCACTAATTGTTGTACGGACTCTTTTTCTTCCTCGGTAAAATTGGTGAAACAGACAGCAATGTTACGATTTTCTTCCTCAATAACCAGAGGGTATATTTCCAGCCCCTTCTTTTCAGCATACAATCGCCACATTCTTTTATCAAGATCATCTCTTGTTTTGCGGATGTAGCCAGTGGCAATCAGTTTTTGTATGGCTTTAGTAGTTGTAGTTTTATCTACTTTTAAAAGATTAGATAAATCAATTTGATTAATGCCGGGGTTTTCACATACTCTTGTCAGAAAGATGAATTGGCCTTTCTGTAAATTGAGTTCTTTAAATTTAGTATCGCTAATGGTATGAATACAGCGGGAGAGAGTGCCTATTTCCCGTAAAATGTAATTATCCAATTTTATTATAGCTGGGTCACCTCCAATACTTATAGTTGAAAGTTCAACCATGAGTATTATAATACAGTATAGTTGAAAGTTCAACTATGTCTCTAATAATGTAGTTTTCATAATTAAGTTTTTAGAGAGATAAAAGAATATCCTTATGTCAAGGTGATGGATGGCAACTCAATGTAGTGTTTAAGTATCGAGAATTTGGTATTTATGTTGATAATTTCTTGAATGAGGCATGATGAGGATTGTCGGCAAGTTTCAGTGGCGTTGTTCTATAGACACGCAAAAAATGAGTAAGTTAGCGCGTGAGCAAAAGATGGATTTGATAATAACAAAATCCATATCGCGGTTTGCCAGAAATACCACGGTTGTACTGGAAATAGCTCGCGAACTGAAAAGTCTGGGAGTGGAGATACTGTTCGAAAAAGAAAATATATCCACAGTAAATGGGGATGGTGAGTTAATGCTTACCGTCCTCTCTTCTTTTGCCCAAGAGGCGAGTAAAAGTACCAGCGAAAATCTAAAATGGCGATACAAACGAAAATTTGAGCAAGGAGAAATTGTCTTAAACGCCACTAGGTTTCTAGGATACGACAAAGATGATCATGGCAATTTGGTGATTAATCCAAGTCAGGCAGAGATTGTGAGACGAATTTTCCACGAATATATAGGTGGTAAAGGGAGCTTTGTGATTGCCAAAGAGCTTAATGCCGAACGGGTGCGAACCGTTGCGGGAGGCCGATGGCACTCCAGTACGGTGTTGAACATTCTAAAAAATGAAAAATACAAAGGCGATGCCCTGCTTCAGAAGACCTACACCGTAGATTTTCTCAGTAAAAAGCGGGCGGACAACACTGGTCAAGTGCCGCAGTATTACGTGGAAGACAGCCATCCGGCGATTATCGATAAAGAGATGTGGGAAGCTGTGCAACTTGAGATGGAACGTAGAAGGAACTTTGCTTTAAAGTATGGCATCCAAAAGCTAGAGCATGCAACAAGTAGTAACCTTTTGCAGGAAGAGTCATCTGCGGTTTTTGCGGCCAGATTTTTGGCAGGAAGGTATGGAACTCTACTAATGAAAGGCTTAGAAGAATTATCTGGCGATGCAACGGCAAGTACTCGGCGAAAGGGAAAAAGGGATGTGAAAGCAAGCATATTGATGATGCGGTTTTGTATCAGGCTTTTATAAATACCTTTAACTCGGTAATTGAAAACAAGGATTACTTTTTTGAAGCGTGGCAACGACGCTTAGAAAACGGGAATTCGCTACAGAGATATAAAGGCGAGGCAATTTATTGGAATCTTAATGAATGCCAAACCCTTGAATGAATTTGATACAGATTTATATTTTGCGTTAGTGGAAAAGATGACAGTTTATGATGGCAGACGATTGCTTGTAAGTTTGCTAGATAGTACAGATGTTGAGTGTGAAATGGAATAGTGAAGTTTGTAGTGGGAAAAATCAATTCGGTGGCTTTCAAGTTTTATTAATGTGAACGCCGTTGTTTTTCATTTTAGATACTCCTTTGTTTGTTATTCTACTAACCATTCTTGTGTCCGTGAAAAGCAATATGGTTCAAAATCAGAAGCCCGCTCATTTTGTCTGTCCGCGTAAGCCAAGATGGTTCAGTGGTATTGGAAAAAATAGTTTACAAATGTGGCAGCAATCGAGGAATTATGAATTCTTCTTATTTATGTAAATAAATATATAGTTGACGATTGTGAAAACGTGTGGTAGTATAAGGGAAATTAATGCTGACTGGAAAGCCAGAGGCGTGAAGGATAAAATCCTTCGCGCCTCTTTTTTGTTTACCATCACCATCAGTAAGAGGTAAAAATTAAGGTTTAATTCCTGGGAGTGGTAACTTTTTATATCACAGATGCGTGGATAGTTTCTTATACATTTAGGATAGGAGGAATTTAGTTGAAAGTTATACGCGTTATAGAAACTTGGCAAAGAGCAGCTGTCTATTATATAAGAATTAATGTTTTTGTAAAGGAACAAAACATTCCGTTGGGCATGGAGTTTGACGAAGCGGACGGCGAGAATGCGAAGTATATTTTGCTTATGGATAATGACGAGCCAATTGCTACTGCCCGGTTAAACATTATTGGGGAACAAACCGCAAAAATTGAAAGGGTCTGCGTTGTAAAAGACTGCCAAGGACAAGGTGTTGGGCGGGAGTTAATCCAGGCGGCTGAAGAATGGGCAAAAGAGTACGGGGTAAGAAAGATCATTATTACCAGTCAGGTTCAGGCGCAGGGATTTTATGAAAGTTTAAATTATAAGGTGAATCCTAATATAAAATTTGAATCGCCCATTCCGATTGTGTATACGGAAAAGAATTTATAAAGGCTGGCTTGTGTTAGAACAAAGTAAATCAAGTATGAGGAGGCAAAGTTAGGGTATGGGAAAGAGAGAATCTAAAATAGCTACTTCAGAATCTGTTCATGAAATTAGCAAAGAGGGGGCGTTTGTTCGGCAAAATAATTATTTTACAACCCCTTTTGGAGATGGAGAAAACGAGCTTCCGGTTGAAGCTAACCGTTATAGACTTTTATGGGCGCCGATTTGTCCTTGGGCCCATCGGCAAATCATTGCCATACATTTACTCGGTTTGCAAGGCGTTATTGGCATTGGAACAGCGAATCCGGTACGCACCGAAAAAGGCTGGGAGTTTTCTCTAGATGAAGGAGGGGTAGATCCAGTTTTAGGTATCCGGTATTTACCCGAAATTTACGAAAGGACGGATCCCAATTATACTGGGCGTGCCACGGTACCTACTGTAGTTGATGTGAAAACCGGTAAAGTGGTAAATAACGATTACTTCAAATTGACGAATTATTGGGAGAGTGTATGGGTGAAATACCATAAAAAAGAGGCTCCCGATTTGTATCCTGTCGAGTTAAGAGCGGAAATTGATAAGTTGAATGACGTTATTTTCCATGCTGTAAATAACGGAGTATATAAAGCCGGATTTGCGCAGTCTCAAGAGGCATATGAAAAGGCGTATGATGTTTTATTTGCAAGGTTGGACGAATTAGAACAGCGTTTAGCAACGCAACGGTATTTATTTGGCAATCACATTACGGATTCGGATATTCGTTTATATGTTACGTTAGCCCGATTTGATATTGCGTATTATCCTGTATTCCGCACGAATCGGAACCGGATCATCGATTTTCCGAATTTGTGGGGGTATGCAAGAGATTTATATCAAACTCCCGGTTTTGGAAGTACAACCGATTTTGACGCAATTAAGAGAGGGTATCATTTAGGAAATCATGCTGCAAATCCTTATCAAATTTTGGCTAAAGGGCCGGATTTAGGTATCTGGAGTACGCCCCATAATAGAGAAATTTTACTTAAATAAGGAGATAAATATTATGTCTAGTGTGAATACGGCCCGACCTCGTCCGAAAGAAACAGAAAATGAAATTAATTCGAAAGGAGCGTTTGTAAGACAACAAAATCGTTTTGTTGCTCCTTTTGGAACGGGGGAAAACGAAAACCCGGTTGAGGCCAACCGTTACCGTTTAATATGGGCAAAAGGGTGCAATTGGTCTAATAGGGCGGCTATAGTAAGAGAGCTATTAGGGATAGACGCGATAAGCGTCAACTTAGTAGGAAGAAGCAAAAGAGATGTTGATTTAGGCTGGGAATTTGTTTATGACGAAAATAACATCGACCCTATTTTGGGCGTCCAATTCTTAAGCGAATTGTATGCTAATGCGGCTCCTGAGTACAAAGGGCGTGCCACAGTGCCTGCCTTAGTAGACGTTAAGACTAAAAAAGTAGTTAACAATGATTATCATAAGTTGACTAATTATTTTGAAGTGGACTTTGCCCCTTTTCATAAAAAAGATGCTCCGGACATATATCCCGAACATTTACGGAAAGAAATAGACACCTTCAACGAGTGGTTGTTTCATAATATTAATAACGGGGTTTACAAGGCTGCGTTTGCACAATCGATTGAAGCCTATACGGAGGCGTTTGAACAATTTTATAAAGGCTTGGATGAACTGGAAAAACGGTTGGGAACACGTCGCTTTTTATTCGGGGATTATGTAACAGACAGCGACGTTAGGTTTTTTGTAACACTCGCCAGATTTGATATTTCTTACTATCGGCATTTCGGACCAATCCGAAATCGTATTGTTGATTTTAAAAATATTTGGGGATATGCTCGGGATTTGTACCAAATTCCGGCTTTCAAGAATAATACCTATTTACGAGATCTAGCAGAAAGCCATGGCGATAACAATTCTATTTTTATTGACTATAATACTCGGTTTTGGAATCAAATTGATTTTGATGGGCTATGGGGAGCACCACATAATCGAGAGGGATTCAGTAAGGATCCTAACCACAAGTTTTTATATAAGAGTAAATAGGGGGAATAAAAATGAAAATTAAAGAAACTAGTAAATTATTAATACTTATTACTATTTTAATGGCCGTAATTTTGGCGGTTGCCGGTTGCTCTTCCAATAGTTCTACGCAAAGTAACGGAAGTGCTTCAAAAAAGAAAATTGTTGTGGCAACAGGGGGCCAGCCTAAGCCATTTTCCTATGTGGATGAGAAGAATGAAATTACCGGCTATGATATTGAGATTGTTAAAGCTATCTTTGCAAAGCTTCCACAATACGAAGTCTCTTTTGAGAAAACAGAATTTCCTTCTATTTTTGCCGGGCTGGATTCGGATCGTTATCAGATAGGCGCCAATAACTTTGCTATGAATAAGGAACGAAAGGAAAAATATATTTATTCGAATCCGATTTTTAAGAATCAATATGTTATTGCTGTAGCCGCGAATAATAACAGCATACATTCATTTAGCGATCTTCCAGGGAAAAGGTCAGAAGTAAATGCCGGAACAAACTTTACAACGGCTCTTGAGAATTATAATAAGGAACATCCCGATAAGCCTGTGCTGTTGAATTATACTGAAGGGGATTTAGTGCCAGTGATGCAAAATGTAGAAAGCGGTAAGTTCGATTTCCAATTGATTGATGCCGCCATGCTTCAGGAATACATTACTCAGTACGGATTAAAGTTAAAGGCGATTCCTTTAACACAGGCAGAGTCGGATGCAATTGCTGCTCCTTACAGTTATTTAATCATTAGCAAAGGGCCAAATGGCGAACAGTTGGCCAAAGAAATCAATACAGTATTGGCAGATTTAGTTAAGGACGGTACTATTACGAACATTAGCCAGAAGTACTTCCATGCAGATTATGCCCCTAAATAGGGTTATCTGAAAAACCTGTGCTTGGGTTTCAGGTGCTGAGCGATGCGGCAATCTCTATTTGCTACCAGTCCGGTGGTTGGGATTGCCGCTGTTCGTCACTCCTAAAATTCCAAAATGGTGAGAGGAGCTAGCAAAAATGCCAAACATTTTTGATTTTAATTTAGTATTTACTCAAATTCCTATTTTATTAAAATATTTGCCAGTAACTTTAGAAATTACGGTTTTATCCATGATTTTTGGTTTGGTTTTCGGGCTTATCTTAGCCATAGTAAAGATAAAACGCTTGCCGTTTTTTACCCAGGCTGTAAATGTATTTATTTCATTTACAAGAGGGACCCCGATTCTAGTGCAATTGTATCTTACCTATTATGGAATTCCAATCTTCTTACGTTATTACAATTTTTATAATGGAACGGATTATAATTTGAATAATATTCCTCCCTTGCTTTTTGTTTTAGTAACCTTTTCTTTAAATGAGGCGGCTTATAATTCTGAAAGTATACGTGCAGCCATTCAAGCCATCGAGAAAGGACAAATTGAGGCCGCTTATTCCCTGGGAATGACGTTTGTTCAGGTATTGCGGAGAATTATAATTCCAGAAGCCTTTGTGGTGGCCTTACCAACGTTAGGAAACGCACTTATCAGTTTATTAAAGGGAACTTCTTTAGCATTTGTTTGCTCGGTGGTGGAAATGACGGCTCAAGGAAAAATATTAGCGGGAGCTAATTATCGTTATTTTGAGGTATATGTTTCGTTAGCTATTATTTACTGGATACTGACGATTATTATTGAGCAGAGTATAAAGCTTATAGAAAAAAAGGTAATGATTCCAGAATAAAACTTGAAGCGAGTGCGTAAGGGGGAAACTCTTTTATGATAGAGATTAAAGGATTATCGAAAAGATTTAAAAATAATGTGGTTCTCGATACTATTGATTTAAAAGTAGAAAAAGGGGATGTAGTAGCGCTTATTGGCCCTTCAGGCGCCGGCAAATCTACTTTTCTAAGATGCATTAATTTACTCGAAGAAGCGGAACAGGGAACGATAAAAATTGATGACTTTCAAGTGGATGTAAGCAAAAAAACAAAACACGATTTAATCAACCTCAGGCAAAGTACCGCCATGGTTTTTCAACAGTTTAATTTGTTTCGAAGAAAGACAGCTTTGGAAAATGTGATGGAAGGCTTAGTGGTAGTAAAGAAAATACCCAGAAATGAAGCCGAAAAAATTGCGCTTGCCCAACTACAGAAAGTGGGACTTGCGGATCGTGTGCATTACTACCCGAAACAATTATCCGGAGGACAGCAACAGCGTGTCGCGATTGCGCGAGCCTTAGCCATGAGTCCTAAAATATTATTGTTTGATGAACCTACATCAGCGTTAGACCCGGAACTGGTAGGTGAAGTCCTGGATACCATTAAAGCGACCGCCTTGGAAGGAAATACAATGCTTATTGTTTCTCATGAGATGAATTTTGTTAAAAAAGTGGCGAACCGGGTTCTTTTTTTATACAACGGAAAAATTATAGAAGACGGGACACCTAAAGAGGTGTTTGAACATCCTAAAAATGAGAGAACAAAAGAATTTATTTCTAAATTAACCTATTCGTTAGCACCGGAATATGAAATTTAAGTAAGTATAGCAGAGTGCTTCTTATAGTAGTTGTTGGCTAATAACGGGAATATGTATTTCTTATAAAAAGCAAAGAGGATAAAAGAGATGGCACTAACGTTGAAATCAACTGAAATGAAAATAGATGGCAAATTTAAGCGCCAAAAAAACAAATTCGCAACTCCTTTTGGGGATGGAGAAGGAGAATTGCCGGTGGAAGCAGGCAGATATCGTTTATTATGGTCTCCGGTTTGTCCATGGGCACACCGGGCGATCATTGTGCGAAAACTACTTGGCTTGGAAGAGGCAATCAGCGTAGGAACCGCAGATCCGATTCGGCCCAACCTTCCCCGGACGGACTGGGCCTTCACCTTGGATAAGGATCAGGTGGACCCAGTTTTAAGGATTCATTATATTAGCGAAGTGTACTATATTGCAGAGCCAAACTATGAAGGAAGACCTACTGTTCCGGCCGTTGTGGATATTACAACAAGGAAGGTTGTTAATAATGATTACTTCCGGTTGACTAATTACTTGGAAACGGCGTGGAAAAAGCATCATAAGGAAGGGGCTCCCGATTTATATCCCGAGGCATTGAGAGAAGAGATTGATAAGCTTAATGATATTGTTTTTCGTGATGTGAATAATGGGGTATATAAAGCCGGGTTTGCCCAATCGCAAGCTGCTTATGAAGAGGCATACGATACAGTTTTTAATCGGTTGGATGAATTGGAAAAACGGTTATCAAAGCAGAGATATCTTTTCGGAAATCAAATTACAGATTCAGATGTGAGATTATATGTGACATTGGCGCGGTTTGACGCGGCTTATTATAATGGATTTCGTGTAAACCGGAATCGTCTGGTTGAATTTCAAAATTTGTGGGCTTATGCGCGGGATTTATATCAGATCCCCGGGTTTGGTGATACGACTGATTTTGAAAGCATTAAGAAACATTATCATTTGTCTACAATCCAGGGGAATCTTTATGGCATACTTCCCAAAGGACCTGATTTAAGTGTGTGGAACACGCCTCATGGTAGAGAAAAAATGGAACAATAAAACTTAGTTGCTAAGAGGCTCGAGAATTAAATAGTATTGTGGAAAAACAGAAAACACTTCAACCAGCTTTGTTTGGGCACATAATAAGAAAAGAGAGGAAAACTAATGACCTATCGTTTTCAGACCCATACGGATTTTGTCGATTGGACACGGGTAGCTGAACTTTTAGCGTATTTTGGGCTGAGTGAGCTGGATGCTAAGACGCAGCAAAAAGTATTTGAGAATAGTTATGCTGTTGTTTTTGTTTTTGATCAGGATAAGTTAATTGGGTTTGGCAGGGCCATTTCCGATGGTATTTGTCAGGCGGCGATCTATAATATTGCACTTGATGGAGGGTATCATGGTAAAGGTTTGGGCAAAGAGATTATTAACCGGCTGATTAGTCAGGTTAGTCAGTGTAATATTATACTTTACACACATCCGAATACTGTTAGTCTTTATGAACACCTAGGATTTCTCAGAATGAAAACCGGGATGGCCATGTATCATAAAGGTCACTTGGAAGCGATTAAAAAAATGAATTTTGTTTAGACTGCTATTATTTGTTTGCTTAAAATCAGAGTCGTGGGAGCCAATCATTGAAGAATTGCTCCTTAGATCAATTTTTTTAGGGGTGCGGGAATGAATTTACAGCAGCAATTAGTACAATATCGCCGGGAGTTGCACCGATTTCCCGAACTTTCCATGCAAGAGTATGATACTACACAACGCATTAAAAAATGGTTGTCGGATGTGGGGATACCTATTCTGGATTTGCCGTTAGAAACCGGCGTTGTGGCAGAAGTAAGGGGCCGGTTGCCGGGAGCAACTATTGCCTTGCGGGCGGATATTGATGCTCTGCCGATTGACGAACAGTCAGGGGTGGAGTTTTCCTCGGAGAAGCCAGGAGTGATGCACGCCTGCGGTCACGATTTTCATACGGCGGCTATGCTAGGTGCCGCTATTCTATTACAGCAGCAGAAAGAAGAATTAAGAGGTACTGTACGTTTTTTGTTTCAGCCAGCGGAAGAAACCGCTGCCGGGGCCAAATGGCTGACGGAACAGGGGGCTATGAACGGTGTGCAGGCAGTATTTGGGTTCCATAATCGTCCTAATTTATCGGTAGGGGTCATTGGCGTGCGGGAAGGCACACTGATGGCGGGGGTTGACCATTTTGAAATTACTATTACCGGTACAAGCGGACATGCCGGTATGCCGGAGAAGTGTATTGATCCCATTGTTATCGGCAGTCAAATTGTAATGGCTTTACAAACAATTGTTAGCCGCAGAATTAGTTCTTTGGATAATGTGGTAATCAGCATTACGCGCTTTTCTGCCGGGAATACCTGGAATGTTATTCCTGGTAAGGCCCATTTAGGAGGAACTGTACGTACGTTTCAAAATGATACCCGGAAGAAGATTCCAGAGCTGATAAAGTCGCTTGTCGATAATATTGCCGCTGCCAATGGCGCAACTGTCAAGTTCGAATGGACCGAATGTTTGCCGATGGTGAATAATTCGCCGCTTTTTACGTCTATCATGAAGCAAGCGGCTGAGGAGGAAGGGTTGCAGGTTGTTGAGGCGGAACGTAGCCTGGGTGGTGAGGACTTTGCCTATTATCAGGAGATGGTTCCCGGATTTTTCGTATGGATCGGTGTGGAAGGGGAACAGGAATGGCATCACCCGGCTTACCGTCTTTCGGAAGAAGCGCTGGATATTTCCGCCCGCTATTGGGCGCGATTGTCACGAATGGTTTTGGATAGGTGGACCTAAAAAATGTAATCCAAAGGGCAGTAAAACTAAAGGTAATACCCTATATTGAAGTAAAAAAAGTATTGACATTTGTTTTTGGCAATGGTAATATGATAGCAATCTAGTTGCTGACTGTATAAGCAGAGGCTTTGGGTGACGACAGGAATGTCCTGTTCATCACTCAAAGCCTTTTAGTTTTATTACTCGCGTACTAGGAAAAATCAATACAATGCAAAGTGTATTTAGTTGACTGGGCCAATCGTCCGGAGGCTAAGATTGTTATCATTTGGGTAATTAATCTTAGCCTTTTTATTTTAGCTTTTGGAAAGGGGGTGATACTTTAATAAATATTGAGAAAAATGCAGGTTAGACAGGAAAGTGTATTTTATGAAGGGAGAGATAGTTGTGAAGAAACAAGCTGTTATTTTTATAGTTCTTATGTATATTCTTGGGTTAGCTGCAACCGCTTTTGCCGCAGCCGCCAATCCGTTTGCGGAGGTTCCGGAAAAGCATTGGTCCTATGACGCGGTCAAAGAGTTGGTCCAGGCTGGTCTTATTGATAGTTATGATTACAAGGTGTTTACGGATAGGAAGAGTGTTACCCGCTATGAGTTTGCGATTGTTGTGGCAAAGGCTATTGCTAAAGGGGATGATGCTCACAAAGCTACTATTCAAAAATTAGAAGTTGAATATGCGAATGAATTGACTAATTTAGGAGTTAATGTAGAAGGGGTGGCGGCAAAGCCGGTAGTGGCTCAAATTTCAGGTGATGCTTTTATAAAATATGTTCACACGGATAAAAGTTCCAGCGGGGTGAAGACACTTAACAATCCAATAGTTACGCGCGCTCGCTTGTATGTGAATGGAACTATTGATGATCAATGGACGTACACAGCTCGTATAGAAAATAACAGTACACTTAATGAAGTAGATGGGAGCAGCAGCGAGGACAGCAATGGTCAGAATACCGTTCTTAATGAAACGTATGTAACCGGCAAAGTGTTTGGAGGAAGTTATTCACTGGGGCGGCAAGGACGCCATGCAACGGTACTGGATGGGTTAGTTTATGACGGTGACTTTAAAGGAGTACTGGCTAATTATCATTTTGGTGCTGTGGAAGCTACTACCCGGTATGGGGTGGAGAATGTGGCGACTACTTATTTCAGTTCGGGAAAGAGAAATGTCTATGGCAGTTTAGAGTTAAAGAGTCAAGTAGGTCAGTTTAATCTGGGTACGGCGTATCATAACTATTCCGTTGAAGGCAGTGATGGAAGAGCCATTTGGGAAGTGACTGCTCGAACCCCTGTTTCTCCGGTGGTTGCCCTGAGTGCTGGTTATGCTAGATCGAATGCGGACAGTGATAATAAAGCGTTTACTCTGAAGGCTTCCTATAAAAATTCTGATCCGTCTCAGGTTGGTTCTTATGGCGCATGGCTGCAATACCGGTATACTGAGGCCAACAGCTTGTATGTTAGCACGTATGATATAACTAGTGTAAACAGCGGCGGAGCCAAAGGGGTTGAATTGGGAGCTGAGTATGTTCCCTGGAAAAACGTTCTATGGAGCACAGTTTATGAGCCGTTTAAATCCATAAATAATAGTTCGGATCATAATAATTTATTCTATAGCCGACTCTGGTTTTTCTTTTAATAACTTTGTTATTTGTTCCTAAAGGTAATTTGAAATGGGGGATTTGAGTGCGGAAAGCATCCAAAGTGAAAAAGATTATTCTTTTATTCGGGGCGCTCCTGCTCCTGGCGTTAGCAGTTGCCGGATGCGGTTCTGCTTCTGAGGAGACAAAGGGAAGTGCAAGTGAACCTAAAAAAATAGTTATCGGTACGGGAAACGGGTTTAAACCGTATTGCTATTTAGATGACCAAGGAAAGCTTGCTGGTTATGAATTGGAAGTGCTGCAGGAGGTAAATAAACGGCTTCCGCAATATAAATTTGAATTTGAAACCATGGAATTTAAAAATGTTTTACTTAGCCTGGGAACTGGAAAAGTAGATATCGGGGCGCATCAGTTTGAAAAGAATCCTGATCGTGAGCAGAAATACCTCTTTTCCGATGAGAGTTACACCACATTTATACTACGTATTATCGTCGCAAAAAACAGAAATGACATAAATTCGATTGAGGATTTGCACGGTAAAACGGTTGAAGTTGGTGAAGGCAGTAATGATGCCTATGTACTTGAAAAGTACAACAAGGAACATGGTAACCCGATTAAATTGGTTTATACATCAGGCGTTGATCCGGTGACTATTATTAAAAATATTGAAGATAGACGGACAGATGCCTTTATTTCGATTAAGCGCGTTGTCGATTCCTATAACAAGGCTTATGGTGATAAGCTGAAAACGGTTGGTACCCCGATTGCGACTTCCAGTACGTATTATCTTTATCGCAAAGAGGATACGCAACTTAAAGCCGATATAGATAAGGTTTTAAAGGAAATGAAAGCAGACGGAACTTTGGCTAAAATCTCGATTAAGGTACTTGGCGGTGACTATACGAGCAATGATTAGCCCTTTCTAAGTAAAATGCTAATAGATAAGCTCTGTTTGTGTGATTTAGGTGCGCAAACAGAGCTTATCAAGGCATAAAATGCGAAGGTTAATTATGAGGAAAGAAAAGAGGGGGCATAATGGGAGAATTTTTTGATGCTCGGTTAGTCTGCGAGTATTTTCCTCAGTTGCTGTCGCGTCTTCCTATAACACTTCTTCTAGTGGCGGCGGCTACCGTGATAGGGTTGGCCGTAGGAACCGTATTGGCACTGTTTCGTTTATATAAGATTCCTGTTTTCAATCAAGTCGCCATTTTTTATATTTCCTTTATGCGCGGCACTCCCATTCTTGTCCAAATGTTTGTCATTTATTATGGTTTGCCGGCGGTGTTGATGACGATAGGGATCAACATCAATCGCTGGGATCGGCTGATATTTGTTATTTTAACGTACGGTTTGAATCTAGGGGCATTTTTAGCGGAAATTATCCGGGCGGCAGTTGCCGGTGTTCCCGTGGGCCAAACGGAAGCGGCCTACTCCGTAGGCATGACCCGCATGCAAACTTTTTTCCGTATCGTGGCTCCGCAAGCGTTGCTTGCCGCGATGCCAAGTATGGGAATTAACATTGTCGGTCTTTTGCAGGACTCTTCCATCGCTTTCGCGCTTGGCATTATTGATGTTATGGGTAAGGCTCGGTCAATTGGTGCAAGTACCTATCACACTCTGGAAGCTTATGTGGGGGCGGCGATAATTTTTCTGGTTATTTCTCTTTTGCTGGAAAAGGGTTGTTCAATCATTGAGAAAAGATTGTCGATGAAAATTATCGGTGATAGAGGGTGATGATTTGGGTCTTAATTTTGATATTAATTTTATGTTTACCGCTATGCAGCAAGCAATCAAGTATAGCTGGGTTACGATGTTGTTGGCCGTTGTTCCGTTTGTTTCGGGGATCACGCTGGGAACGGTAATCGCCTTAATCAGAATATATAATGTCAGGATACTGGGACGATTGCTGCAACTGTATATTGTTATTACAAAAGGAACTCCTGTCATGCTTCAGATATTGATTATATATTTTGCGGTTATTCAGGGGTTTGATCTATTTGCCCAGGGGGTTAATTTGTCTATTCGATCTAAGGATATTAACTTGATTTATATTGCCTTTGCCGCACTTGCGTTTTTCGGTACAGCTAACATTTCGGAAAGTATCCGGGGGGCTTTAGCCGCCGTTGATTGCGGACAGTATGAAGCGGCGTATTCCGTAGGACTGACCCGTCAGCAAGCATTGAGGCGGATTATTTTGCCGCAAGCTTTGCCGGTAGCTCTACCTATGCTTTGCAGTAATTTAATCGGATTGGTAAAAGCGTCGTCTCTGGTCTTTATGATATCTGTCACCGATTTGATGAATGCAGCTCTAATTCCGGCTAATACCAATTACAAATATTTGGAGGCCTACATTGCAGCGGCTATTGTGTATTGGATTATTAATATAGTTATTGAAAAAATATCATTTTTGCTGGAACGGCGACTAGACGCTCGTAAGCGGGAGGTATTGGTATGATAGATATTAAAGGAATACGTAAGGCGTTTGGTCAGGCAGAGGTATTAAAAGGTATAGATTTTACAGTGGAAAAAGGGGAGGTCATCGTCATTATTGGCCCCAGCGGGTCGGGTAAAACTACTTTGCTGCGCTGCATTAATTTCCTGGAAAAGGCCGATGCAGGTGAGATGACATTAGGCACAACGTCGGTGTCTTATAAACATGCAAGTAAAAAAGAAATATTGGCCATACGCCGCCAAACGGCCATGGTTTTTCAATCCTATAATCTGTTTCATAACAAAACTGCCTTGGAAAATGTCATGGAAGGCTTGGTTACCGCTCGAAAGGTTCCTTATAAGAAAGCAATGGAAATTGGCAAGAACATGCTGGATAAAGTGGGGATGTCCGATAAATATGATGCCTATCCCTGCCGATTGTCTGGCGGTCAGCAGCAGCGGGTAGGGATAGCTAGAGCGCTGGCGCTAAATCCGGAGGTTATTCTTTTTGATGAACCTACGTCGGCGCTTGATCCTACTCTTGTCGGTGAAGTGCTGGCTGTTATGAAAAAAATTGCTCAAGAAGGAATTACCATGATTGTTGTTACTCATGAAATGTCCTTTGCCTATGATATTGCCAGCCGGGTATTGTTTATGGATGGCGGTGTTATTGTAGAGCAGGGAACGCCCAAAGATTTGTTTGTCAATGCAAAAGAAGAAAAAACCAGGCAATTCTTAAAGAGAATTGTTCCTGAATGGAGTTATAGTATTTAAGATTGCGAGGGACTTACATGACAAGTACAATAGCCAGGAATCGGGAAGACCGTCCTTTTGCTTTAACCGGCGGAGGCGGTTGCGGAAAAGAGCTAGCGGATAAATTTAAAAAGAGATGCCTGAAAAATGCTGATAGAACGTTTGCGCAAGCGTCGCAATGCCAGCAAATTAATAGTATTCAAGCATTTATCTCGATGGAGGACGCTGTTTTTATTATTCATTCACCGGTAGGTTGTTCAGGCTGCGTTTCATTTATGAATGATTTATTTAAAGTAGGCCAGTACCACAGGGGGCTTACTAGTATCAGGAGTGCAAGATATTTAATTACCAATCTGGATGAACTTGATATTATTCAGGGCGGCGAGGAAAAACTACGCCAGGCAGTGTTGGAATTGGAACAGCGGTACCATCCCAAGCTAATTTTTATCTTTACTTCTTGTGCTTCTGCGATTATCGGTGATGATGTTGATTCGATAGCCGGGGAACTTCAGAATCAAGTGGGAGCGGTTATTGTTCCTATTCATTGTGAGGGTTTTAAGTCCAAGGTACCGGCCACAGGTTTTGATACGGCGTTCAACGCTCTGGTCAAATACGTGTTTAAGAATGAAAAACCGGAACGTGAAAAGGGCTTGATTAATGTATTTGCACCAATGGCTATTGGCTGGAAAGATCAACAAGAGATAGAACGAATGTTGGGCGTCTTAGGGTTAAAGGTGAATTATTTTCCCTTCTACTCTAATTTGGATAAATTAAAAAAAATACCGGCAGCCGAATATTCTACTTCTATTTGTCAGGTGTTTGCCGACGAATTTATGGAACTTTTGAAACGAGATTATGGGATTCCTTATTCGAAAACGGGAATGCCTTTAGGCATTAGAAATACGGACGAGTGGCTGCTTGGTGTGGCCCGGTTGGTGGGAAAAGAAGAAGTAGCCCGGGAATATATTCGAGAACAGCATGAGCGAGTACTGCCTGAAATCGCCAAAATAAAGAGCCGCATTCAAGGGAAAAAAGTATTTATATGTGCAGGCACGGCGAGATCCTTTGCGGCAGCGACCTTGATTGATGATTTTGGCCTGAAGCTGGTTGGTATGCAGACACCGACATATGAAGAAATGCTGATTGAGGATTTTGATAAACTGATCGAATTACATGGAGATGAATTTATTGTTGATGTCGCCAATATGCAGCCTTATGAGCAGGCAAACCTGGTGCAAAGGTTAACACCGGATTTGTTTATCGGCGTGTCCAGTTGGGTAGCTAAACAGGGAATAACCTCTACGCATGTTCTAGAAACCAAACGCCCGACAATGGGGTACAACGGCATTTTGTATTTAGGAAACAAGATAGAGGATGTAATTGAAAACCCTGGGTTTAATGAAAAGCTGGCTAAGCATAAAAAGCTTCCTTATAAAGAGTCCTGGTATTCGGAAAGTCCTTTTAAATTTCATAAGGAGGCGGGTGACTAACGTGGGACATTGTATTGAAAATCCTCGATCTTCGTGCGCTCTTGGCGGAGCGCTGGCCCTTATATCCAGCATAAACCGGACCATTCCGGTTTTGCATGCCGGGCCAGGATGCGGTTTACAGGTAACTGCCGGGCAATTGGGGCAGTCCGGGGGAAAAAGTTACGGATATGTTGGCGGACAGGGCACGCCAAGCACTAATATGTTTGAACGGGAAGTGGTTTTCGGCGGGGTTGAACGGCTTCGTGAGACGATTGACGGAACGCTAGAAATCATGGACGGCGATTTATTCTTTGTTTTAACTGGATGCACGGCGGATATTATCGGCGATGATGTTAAAAGCGTAATCGATGAGTTTAAAGCGAAAGGTGTTTCTATCGCGCATGCGGAGACCGCCGGATTTAAGGGCGATTCGTATTACGGATATAACACCGCTTTTCAGGCGATTGTGTCTCAGTTAGTGGAAGTGACGCCGCGGGATGCAAAAATGGTTAATCTTTTTGGCATTGTACCGGCTCAGGATATTTTTTGGGAAGGCAATTTTGAAGAAATTATCAGGATTTTAAATAAGTTAGGATTAAAAGTGAATAGTTTTTGTAAAGAACAGCAGGGCCTTCAGGAGATCAAAAAGTCTTCTGGAGCTGCTTTGAATATTATGCTGTCGCCTTGGCTGGGACAGGAATTTTTAGCAGAATATAAAGAGAAATATGGTGTTGGGACGTTTCGGTATCCTGGTCTGCCGGTAGGTCCTACCGCTACTTCGGACTTTATCCGGAAACTGGCGGAATACATGGATCTGGATAAAGCATTAGTGGAAAAAGTTATTGCCGAAGAAGAAAACTATGTGTACAGCTATTTGGAAAAGATTATTGGCTCTTTTACCCGGTACCGGTTTGTTATAGTCGGAGATGCCAATACTGTGCTGGGTTTGACCAGGTTTTTAGTTAATGATTTTGGACGCATACCGCTGGCGGCAGTGATTACGGAGGATGTGCCGCCGGAGTATCGGGACGGGATCGTAGACGAATTAACCCATTTAGAGTATGCTCGTCCTCCTAAAGTTGTGTTTGAGAGTGACAAGTGGAAAATCAGTGAATGGATCAGAACGTATAAAGATGATGCTGCCCTGATTTTGGGTAGCGATTATGAAAAAGAGATTGGTAATGAATTGGATATTGTGACAGTGGTGGTTAGTTTTCCTACCACGGAAAAACTCATTATTAACCGGGGATATGCGGGCTATCGGGGATGTCTAACATTTATTGAAGATCTTTATGACAATAATTAGATAGAGGTATGGAGGCAAGGAATATGTCGATTAATTTGGAACTATCGGCTGCGGGAACCCGGGAAAGTCGACTCGGCTCGATTACCGGTTATAACGGCGATTTGAAGGAATTGGTACAACAATCCCATTGCGGGACTCTGATTGACCGGCAGCGTTGCTTCAGTCAGTCCAGTACTTGCTGCTCGGGCTGCGCGCTGGCGCAGCTATCCGGCATCCGGGACGTAGCCATTGTTAATCATGCTCCGTCAGGCTGCACGGCGACTGCCGCCGGGGTGGATGTGCTAAATGCACAATTGGCGGTAAAACGCGGCGTAAGTAACAGCACTGTGTATGTCGGTACCGACATGAATGAGAAAGACACGGTTTTCGGAGCTGTCGGTGATTTAAAGGATATTGTTTTGGAAACGTATCGCCGGTACCAGCCGAAAGCGATTTTTATCGGCACGTCATGCGTGTCGGGCATTATTGGTGAAGATGTCGACAGTATTGTGGAGGAATTAAGGGAAGAAATTCCTGTTCCGGTGGCCGCCGTACATTGTGAAGGTTTTAAAACAAGAATATGGGCATCCGGATTTGATGCTTCGGATCATGCGGTTCTTACCAGTTTGGTAAAGCCGCCGAAAAAGAAGAGAAATATAATTAATTTCAAGAATTTTTTCGAAAGTGCCAGAGAAGAGATTATCGAGCTGTTTGCTAATTTTGGTGTGGAACCGCTGTTTTTGTATCAGAATTCCACGGTGGAAGAATTGGCGGGTTTGTCGGAAGCGCTGGCTACGGTTTGTATATGCGGAACGCTTGGCACTTATTTAGGCAATGGATTAGAAGAAAAATACGGAGTACCTTACGTACGGACCATCAATCCCTTAGGCGTTACCGGATTTGAGACCTGGCTTCGCGAAATTGGTAAAGTCATCGGTAAAGAACCCGAAATAGAAGAATATATCGTTAAAGAACGGGCGGAATACATGCCGAAGATAGAAAAAATAAAGCAAGAACTTCAAGGTCTTCGTGCCGTACTGGGAATGGGGCCCGGGTATACCTTTGAAGTGTCGCGCGTCCTACAGGAATTAGGGATTAAGGTGGTGTGGGCAGCTGCTTGGCATTACGATCAAAAGTACGATAACGGGGAAGTCCCGCCGGCACTGGACTATTTATTAAAGCATTCACCGGATAATTTTAAGTTAAGTGTTGCTGATCAGCAAAACTATGAAATTTTAAATATATTGAATACTTATAAACCGGATATTTATTTTTCTCGTCATCCGGGAACGACCATTTGGGCTATCAAACAGGGAATTCCCTCACTGTGCGTCAACGACGAGTATATGATTTTCGGTTATAAAGGCACATTGGATTTTGCGCAGTCGGTATTGGACACCATTCGCAACCGCAGCTTTGAAAAAAATTTGGCCGCGAGAACCAAACTGCCTTATACGGATTGGTGGTATCAACAAGAAAATGCCGCATTGTTGAAGGAGAATACATGATATGGCTAAGATATTAGACCAACCAAGATATAAATGCTCTATGGCGGCTATGCAAACCGTCCATGCTATTACCAGAGCTTTACCTATTCTGCATTCCGGCCCGGGGTGCGCGGAAAAACTTTCCGGAAGCGCAGGGAGTTCAGGTTATTTTTCGCCGCATATTTTTCCTTGTACGAATATTAGTGAATCCGAAGTTGTTTTTGGCGGTGAAGATCGCTTGCGGGAGACGATTGATAATGCGCTGAAAGTGGTTGACGCGGATTTATACGTAGTTTTGACCAGTTGTACCTCGGAAATTGTCGGTGATGATGTTGAGCAAGTGGTGCGCTCGTTTAAAGATCGCGATAAACCTGTGATTTATGCTTCTACGCCAGGGTTCAAGGGCAATAACTATCTGGGGCATGAGTGGGTGCTGCAGGCGATTATTGAGCAGTACCTGAAACCGCCGTCAAAGAAGAGTAAAGGACTCGTAAATATATGGGCCGGAACCCCGCTGCACGATCCGTTTTGGTTAGGCAATCTCAGAGAACTAGAAAAGCTGATTGCCGAACTGGGTTTGACGCCGAATACAATTTTTGGGCACGGGCGTGGTATTGAAAACATTAACAAGATACCTGAGGCCGAATTTAATTTGCTGGTATCTCCGTGGGTTGGCCTTAACAGTGTCAAGCTGCTTAAGGAAAAGTTTGAAACACCGTATCTGCACTACGCAACCTTGCCGGTCGGTGCTTTTGAGACAAGTAAATTTTTGCGCGTGGTTGGAGAATATGCGGGCATAGACAGTGAAAAAATTAATCAAATTGTAAAGAAATATGAAGATGAGTATTACTACTATATTGAACGGTTTGCCGATGTATTTTTGGAGACTAGGGTTATGGCCAAACGCTTTACTGTTGTTTCTGATGCGCAGTATGCCGTGGCTTTTACTAAGTTCTTGGTTAATGATGTGGGGTTGTTTCCGGCCAAACAATATATTGTTGACGATACGCCGGAGGAATACCAGCAACAGGTACAGCAGCATTTTCATGAGTTGAATTATGAGATTCAAGCAGAGGTGTTATTTTCTACTGATGGACATCAAATACATGAGGAAATTGGCAATGCGGACTATTACGGTTATCCACTGATTATCGGCAGTTCCTGGGAAAAGAAGATTGCACAAAAAACTAAGGCTCATTTTTTGGCTGTTTCCTGGCCGCTGAATGAACGTCTGGTTGTAAATTCCTCATATGTAGGCTATGGTGGCGGTCTGAAACTGCTGGAGGATATTTATTCTGTTGTGTTGACCCGGTTTAACTAATATTACTTGTAAAAGTGCATAGATTAAAAGCTAATCAGACAGACTGAAGGCTAAAAAAATTTCTTTAGTTAATTGAAGAAGTATTTTTAGCCTTTTACTTTTAGCGGAATGAAAAGAACAAAGACTGTGAGTTGTTTGATTAAAAATACAAGGAGGAAAGAGGATATGAAAAACGAGGGGGTGGCTAAAGTGGCTGCCAGTAGAAACAGACAAAAGGGAAGACAGCTAACGGGAGCCATGACAGCCAAGGAACATCCGGCCAAAGTACTTGATATTATTAATCACTTTTTAGTTACAGTCGAAAACGGGGTGCTGATCATAACGCTGCAGGACGGATATGTGATCAAGGTGGAGAAAACGGAAAAGTTTTTAATTAATGCGCAAGACCGGGAGTGGGGAATAAAAAAACAGTATAACCGTTTAGGAGTTCATCCATTGCAGTTACAAGTAGTAGAAGAACTCAAGGATTTGCAGTATGGGCAGTTGGTGATCAGGATTAATCAAGGAAAGGTAGAGTTCGAGAAAACGGAAAAGCGGCGGGTCAATCAGTTGGAAGGCGCCTACGGTGACGGTATTTAGCGTTTTGTTTGCAGGTGAGAACTCGGGGCGCGTTAGCAGAAGGTACGCACGAAATAAGTAAAAGGAGCAGTAAAATGGCTAAAGTTGCGGTTGCGAGCATGGATGGGATTTCTGTCAATGAACATTTTGGCCGGGTGAAAGATTTTTACGTGTATGAGGTAAGTGAAAGCGGTGAATATACATTGCTTGATCGAAGGCGGGTTGTGCGGGAAGGAGGGAAGAATGTTCCCCACACGATGGAAGAGATTGTGTTATTATTAACGGGGGTTGAAGCTGTGTTGGCAGCGCAAATTGGACCGCATGCGGAACAAGAATTGCGCGGTAACGGCATAATTGCGCTAAGTGTAACAGGCCCGATTGAAAAGACGCTGCAAATGTACGGAAAACGAAGTAAGTATATCAGCTAGGTTCTGGAGTTGAGTGCCCAACTGGTGGCTGCCGGGGCTGCTTGGTGGATTAAGCGGCGAATATGGTAGATAGGGATACTATAAGAGGTAACGAAATTATAACTTTCGCTATACAGTACTGTGATTAGAAGAGTCTTGACGTACGCTGGACAGTATGGTACTATTTTAAAAAAATATATAGTGCTGATCAGATAAATAATCTGAAGGCTAAGAACTTCTTGCGGGAAGATCTTGGCCTTTTTTTATTACCATTTTGGCTATGAATAATTTGAAAGTGGGGGCGAGACAATGGCAATCAACTTAAACACGGCTGTGGTAGAAAGCCGCGAACAGCGGCTGGGAACAATTATTGCTTGGGATGGCGCGGCGGTTGACTTGTCGAAAGAGTCGGCGTATGCGCGCGGCAATTGTGAAGCGGGTTGCGGGGGACGAAGACTTTGCGAACTTTCCGGTCCTTTTACGCAAGGGTCTGTTTGCAGTGAGCAGATGGTAGAGTGTCAGGCCGGAAATGTCCGGGAGGCGGTTCTTATCCAGCATTCACCTATTGGCTGCGGTGCCGGGCAAGTCATTTATAACTCCATTTACCGCAATGGATTAGCCATGCGAAAGCTGCCCGTGGAAAACTTGCATTTGATTAGCACCAATCTTCAAGAACAGGATATGATTTTCGGCGGGGTTGAAAAATTAGAACAATCCATACGTGACGCTTGGGAGCGTCATCGTCCCAAGGCCATTTTTATCGCCACTTCCTGCGCGACCGGTATTATCGGCGACGATGTTGAGAGTGTGGCAAAAAAAGTGGAACAGGAAATTGGTATTCCGGTTGTTCCGTTGCACTCAGAAGGGTTTAAATCAAAGCATTGGAGTACCGGGTTTGATGCTACTCAACACGGTATCATGCGTCAAATTGTCAGGAAGAAGCCTAAGAAAAAGCAGGAAGATCTGGTGAATGTTATCGCCTTATGGGGTACGGATGTGTTTACCCCTATGTTAAAAGAATTAGGTCTGCGCGTAAATTATGTTGTGGATTTGGCAACCGTTGGGGAATTGGAACAGCTTTCCGAAGCGGCGGCCACCGTTGGCTTTTGCTATACGCTGGCCTCGTATCTGGCAGCCGGCTTGGAACAAGAATTCGGTGTGCCGGAGGTGAAAGCTCCTCAGCCTTATGGGTTTGCCGGAACGGACGCCTGGATCAGGGAGCTGGCCCGTATTACCCACCGGGAAGAACAGGCGGAAGCGTATATTGCCAAAGAACATGCGCGCATAGCCCCGCGATTGGCTGAGCTTAGAGAAAAGCTAAAAGGAATAAAGGGCTATGTAGCAACCGGGTCGGCCTATGCACATGGGTTAATCGGGGTGCTTCGGGAATTGGGAGTTGAGGTAAACGGATCGCTGGTTTTCCATCATGATCCTATATATGACAGTCATGATCCCCGGCAGGATTCTTTGGCCCATCTCATTGATCACTATGGGGATGTATCTTCCTTTACGGTAAGCAATCGTCAGCAGTATCAGTTCTATGGTTTATTGCAGCGGGTTAATCCTGATTTCATCATAATCAGACATAACGGTTTGGCTCCCTTGGCTTCCCGGTTAGGCATTCCAGCAGCGCCTCTTGGCGATGAACACCATGCACTGGGCTATCAAGGCATTCTTAATCTGGGGGAGACCATTTTGGAGATTCTGGCCCATAAGAAGTTTCATCAGGATTTGGCCGCTCATGTTAAACTGCCGTATAAGAAAGAGTGGCTGGATTTGAAAGATCCGTTTGCGTTAGTCAAACCGGAAAATACATTGGATACGGAGAGGGCATAAGATGGCGAATACAAAAATAAAAACTAATAAGGCAAATCCTTTCCCGATTGTGCAAAAGACCAATTCGATACAACAAATCCGCTATGTTTGCTCGATTGCCGCGATGCACAGCGCATCGGCTATACCCGGAGTCATTCCGATAACGCATTGCGGCCCGGGCTGCGCCGATAAACAGTTTATGAATGTGGCGTTTTATAATGGTTTTCAAGGGGGCGGCTATGGCGGCGGGGCGGTGGTTCCGAGCACCAATGCCACGGAAAAAGAAGTGGTCTTTGGAGGAGCCGAGCGGCTGAGACAGCTTATAGACGCTTCGCTAAAGGTGTTGGATGCCGACCTGTTTGTGGTACTAACAGGATGCATATCCGATTTAGTAGGGGATGATGTGGGATCGGTAGTCAGTGAGTTTCAGCAGCAAGGGGTACCTATTGTTTTTGCTGAGACTGGCGGTTTTAAAGGCAATAACTTTATCGGGCATGAAATGGTGACGCGAGCGATTATTGATCAGTTTGTAGGTGACTACAGCGGACCGAAAGAGAAGGGCGTTGTCAATGTCTGGTCGCTGCTACCGTACCACAATACTTTCTGGCGCGGTGATTTGAGGGAAATTAAGAGAATCTTGGAAGGGGCCGGACTGAAGGTAAATATTCTCTTCGGGCATGATTCCCAAGGGGTTTCTGAATGGAGGAACATTCCTACGGCGCAGTTTAATTTAGTGCTTTCGCCCTGGCTGGGGCTTCAGACCGCGCAACATTTAGAGGAAAAATATGGGCAGCCATATCTTCATATACCGGTTATTCCCATCGGAGCCAAGGAAACAAGCGCCTTTCTCCGCAAAGTAGTGGAGTTTTCCGGGATTGATAAGGCACACGCCGAAAGCTTTATCGCCCAAGAGGAAACAAGTTATTATCATTACTTGGAGGATTTCTCCGATTTTTACGCGGAATATTGGTGGGGGCTTCCGGCCCAATTTGCCGTTGTTGGTGACAGTGCCTACAATCTTGCGCTGACAAAGTTTTTGGTCAATCAGTTGGGGATTATTCCTGGTAAGCAAATTATTACGGAAAATCCGCCGGAAGAATACCGGGAAGCTATTCGGGAGCAGTATCGAAATATTGCGGATGATGTTTCCACTGATGTTGAGTTTGAAGAAGACAGTTATCTGATTCATCAAAGCATCCGGCAGACCAAGTTTGGTCACAAAGCGCCTATTATTTTCGGTACTACCTGGGAACGTGATTTAGCCAAAGAATTAAAAGGGGCTATTGTGGAAGTGGGGTTTCCTGCTTCCTATGAAGTGGTGATATCGAGAGGCTATGTTGGCTATCGCGGGGCGCTTACTTTGCTGGAAAAAATATATACCACAACAGTAGGCGCCAGCGCGTAATGTGCGTTTGAGAACTGTCTTTGGCGTTATTACTAGGAAAGGAAAAGCATAATGACAACAGGAAAACGAACGCTTGATTTGATAGGAAATACCCCGCTGGTTGAGGTAACGTGTTTTGATGTAGGTGTATGCCGCTTATTTTTAAAGTTGGAATCACAAAATCCTGGAGGTTCGATTAAAGATAGGGTTGGGTTATCTATGGTAGAACAAGCAGAAAAAGCGGGAAAAATTAAACCGGGAGACACTTTGATTGAAGCTACCGCCGGCAATACGGGTCTTGGCTTGGCGCTCGCGGCTATAACCAAGGGTTATAAACTGGTTTTAGTTATCCCCGACAAAATGAGTCAGGAGAAAATTAACCATTTAACAGCCATGGGGGTTGATATCAGACTGACACGTTCGGATGTTGAAAAAGGGCACCCGGAATATTACCAGGATTATGCACAACGTCTGGCTCAGGAAATTCCCAACTCATTTTATATCAATCAATTTAATAATCCGGCCAATCCTTTGGCGCATGAGTTGACTACCGCGCCGGAAATATGGGAACAAAGCGATCACAGGGTAGATGCCATTGTTGTTGGGGTTGGTTCAGCCGGAACATTAAAAGGGTTAACCAACTACTTCAAAAAAGTTAGACCGGAGGTGGAGATTGTCCTGGCCGATCCTCAAGGATCTGTACTGGTGGATTATGTGCAAGACAAGGCCTTGCCTAAGGCCGGAAGCTGGCTGGTCGAAGGAATCGGGGAGGATTTCATACCACTCCAGTTTGATAAAAGCTTGATCAAAAAAGCCTATTCGATTACCGATGGAGAGAGTTTTTCTGCCGCCAGGACTTTGCTCAGAAAAGAGGGTATTTTGGCGGGGTCTTCCAGCGGAACGCTTTTGAGTGCGGCCATAAAATATGCGCAGGAACAAACAAAACCCAAACATATTGTTACTTTTGTCTGCGACAGTGGAAATAAGTATCTAACCAAAATGTTTAATGATTATTGGATGATGGATCAGGGGTTTATTACAAAACAAACTGCAGATAGCCTGGAAGCCTTAATTACACGGAAGTACTCGGAACGCAGCGTAATCACGGTGAAGGCGGATGATAGTTTATTGAACGCGCATGCGAAAATGCGAATGTATGAAATTTCGCAGATTCCGGTAGTGGAAGAGGATGAGGTTATTGGAATTATTGATGAGTGGGATCTTCTTACCGCAGTGGAACATACGGATGAAACTGTTTTGCGTAAACCGGTCAAAGAGTATATGTCACAGCACGTGTTTTCCATTTCGGCCGAGGATGAGATAAGTAAGGCGGTTTCCCTGTTAAAGAAAGGGTATTTGGTGATAGTGAAAAAAGAGGGCAATTTCTATGGTTTAATTACCAAAATGGATTATCTTAATTATTTGCGACGAAAACTAAAATAAGGAGTAAACCAATGAGTCAATATAGGTTTTCAACCAAAGCCATTCATAGCGGTCAGGAGGCAGACAGTGCAACCGGGGCGATTATGACGCCGATTTATGCGACTTCCACGTTTGTGCAGCAAAGTCCCGGAATACACAAAGGATACGAATACTCAAGAAGCGGTAATCCCACCCGAACAGCCCTGGAAATCTGCGTGGCCGCTTTGGAGGAAGGAAGCGCCGGGTTTGCATTTTCTTCCGGGCTGGCAGCTGAGTCGGTTATTCTTGATACACTGGAGTCGGGATCGCACATTATTGCCACAGATGACTTGTATGGGGGAACGTTTCGCCTGCTGGAAAAGGTAAAGAAGCCTTCGTATAACCTGGAAATATCTTATGTTGATATGACCCAGCCGGAAGCCATCGAAAAGGTGATAAAAAAGAATACACGGATGATTTGGGTGGAAACTCCGACCAATCCTTTGTTAAAAATTATTGATTTGAGGAAAGTGGCAGGGATTGCTTCCAGGTATAATCTGATCAGTGTGTGTGACAATACGTTTGCATCTCCCTATTTGCAGAAACCGTTAGGGCTGGGATTTGATTTGGTAGTTCATTCCGCCACGAAATATTTAAACGGTCACTCGGATATTGTGGCGGGCGTCATTGTTACCAAAAAGGATGATGAACTAACGCAGAAAATTAAATTTTTACAAAATGCTGTAGGTTCGGTGCTTTCGCCTTTTGACTCTTTTTTGCTTCTTAGGGGCTTGAAAACATTGTCGGTCAGAATGGCGGCGCATTGTCAAAACGCAAAGCAAGTGGCCGGTTTTTTAGCGCAGCACGAGAAGGTAGATCAAGTGCTTTATCCTGGATTACCTAGTAATCCGTACCATGAAATAGCAAAAGCTCAGATGAAGGATTTTGGCGGAATGGTGTCCTTTTTTATAAAAGGGGGAGCAGCGGAAACTCGGTCCTTTCTGGAGAACACAAAGTTATTTGCCTTGGCGGAGAGTTTAGGCGGTGTGGAAAGCTTGGCAGAAGCGCCGGCATTAATGACGCATGCGTCAATTCCTAAAGAAATAAGGGAACAGAACGGTATTTATGATAATCTCGTACGCTTGTCTGTGGGGCTTGAAGATAGCGAGGATTTACTTCATGATCTGGAGTATGCCTTGGAAAAAGTAAATTCTTCTTAAAAATGGTCTTTACATGAAAAACGTTACGTGGTAATATAGTAAAAATAGTAAAACTGCTTTTAAGCTAATCAGAGAAACTGAAGGCTAAAAGATTTCTTCTGTGAAGAGTCTTTTAGCTTTTTATTTTTCGATAGTTATGAACAGCAGGGCTATTTACTTTAATATTGTAGCTGACCGGCTGATTAGCCGGAGGCTGGATCGGTACCCTTACCTTTAAGGGACTGAATCCGGCCTTTTTTTATTATCTACAATGAGAAAAGGTTGTAGGAGGTCTAAGAATGAGTGTGATCAGTCTGAAGGAGCCGGAAGTTGCCATTCGGGAAGTGCGCCTTGGCTCTATTACCGGCTTTGAGGGTACTGCCGGGGAATTGGTACAGTGTGCGAGAACAGGAAAATTGCAAGATAACGCTAGGCAGTTCAGCCAATGTATGGGGTGCAGTTCCGGTAATGCTTTTTGTCAGTTGTCTATGATTCAGGATGCGGTAGTGGTCAATCATGCGCCTGTAGGCTGCGCCGGTGATGTGTTTGGTTTTAATTTCGTTTACCGGGTAGGACAAATGGAGAGAAATCTGCCGCCGGTAATTGGCCGGTATTTTAATACGAATATTGAGGAACAGGATACCATCTTTGGGGCGACGCAAAAGTTGGAGGATACCATTCGCGAAGCCTATACAAGGGTAAAGCCGAAGGCGATTTTTATCACTACCTCTTGCGCTTCGGGTATTATCGGGGATGATGTCGAAGGGGTTGCGAATGCGTTGACTGAGGAACTGGGCATACCCGTTGTCGCCTGCTTTTGCGAGGGGTTTAAATCGAAGATTTGGACGACGGGGTTTGACTCCGCTTATCATGCGATTGTACGAAAAATTGTTAAGCCGCCTCTAAAAAAAAGCAATAAGGTCAATATCATTAATTTCTGGGGCAGCCATATTTTTGACGATCTATTAAAACCGTTAGGTTATGAACCCGATTATATTGTGCCGTTTTCTACCGTAGGTCAATTGGAGCGCATTTCTGAGGCTGTCGCTACCATTCAGGTTTGCCCTACTTTAGGCAGCTACCTGGGGGCCGCTTTAGAGCAGGTGTACGGAGTACCAGAAATCAAAGCGCCGCCTGCATATGGGTTAAGGGGTACGGATAACTGGCTCAGGGAATTAGGCAGAGTCTTAGACAGGGAAGATCAAATCGAAACTTTGATTAATAAAGAACATGCCCGTGTGTTGCCCCTACTGGGAGATTACCGCAAACAGCTGGAAGGAAAGACCGCGTATATTACGGCAGGCGCTGCGCACGGCCATGCCTTGATTGCTCTTCTTAGGGAACTAGGAATGACAGTTCAGGGGGCGGCTATTTTTCACCATGATCCGTTGTATGACAATGGCGATACTGCCTCCGATGCCTTGGCCCATGCGGTAAACACTTATGGCGATATCGCAAACTACAATGTTTGCAATAAGCAGGCGTATGAATTGGTTAATATTTTAAACCGGGTTCGACCGGATATTATGATTGCCCGGCATGGGGGCATGACGTTATGGGGGGCTAAATTAGGTATACCGACGTTGTTAATTGGTGATGAGCATTTTAGTTTTGGGTACCAGGGATTGTTAAACTACGCCGAAAGAATCCTGGAAACGTTGGACAATAAAGAATTCGTCACAAATCTTGCAAAACATAGTACCATGCCCTATACAAAATGGTGGCTGGAGCAAAATCCATTTCATTTTCTCGGGAGGAACGTCCATGTCGAAGTATATTGAGCAGCCTAGATATTCTTGCGCGTTAGGCGCGCAACAGTCTGTAGTGGCTATAAAAAGGGCGGTTCCTATTCTGCACGCAGGGCCGGGGTGCAGCGGCAAGATCAGCAGTCTTATTGGTCAAGGCGAGGGTTATGCCGGGGGAAATACCATTCCTTGCACTAACGCCAGCGAAGCGGATATCGTATACGGCGGAGAAGGCAAACTGCGAACGGTAATTGACGGAGCCTTTCAAGTTATCGATGCAGATTTGTACGTCGTGCTTACGGGCTGCACCTCCGACATTGTGGGGGATGATGTCGGCAGTGTGACAGGCGAATATCAGGAGCAGGGCAAGCCGATTGTCTATGCGGAAACAGGCGGTTTTAAAAGCAATAATTATGTCAGTCATGAAGTGGTGATAAAGGCCATTATTGACCAATATGTAGACTGCTATAAACAAGCGGGCAAAAAAACGAAAGGCTTGGTCAATGTATTTTCCACCATTCCTTACCAAGATCCCTATTGGAATGGAAATTTAGAAGAACTAAAAAGAATCTTGTCCGGCATCGGTTTAACCGTCAATATTTTGTTTGGAGCCGATTCCGGCGGAGTAGAAGAATGGAAGACCATTCCGGAGGCTGAGTTCAACCTGGTTGTCAGTGCTTGGGCAGGACTAGGAATCGCGAAGCATTTAGAGGAAAAGTACGGAACACCTTATTTTCACTTTCCGTACCTGCCGGTAGGAGGGCTTGAAACCTCTAAGTTTTTAAGGCAAGTTGCTGAATTTACTGGGGCGGATAAAGAAAAAACGGAAGCGTTCATACGGAGCGAAGAAGAAAAGTTTTATATGCATATCGAAAGAACCGCTGATTTTATGCTGGAATTTCGTTATGGTATTCCTAGGCGTTTCTATTCCTTGCTGGATGCGTCGTATGCAATTGGTTTTGCTAAATATCTCTTAAACGAATTAGGGATTATTCCCGCCAGGCAGTATATTATCGACGATACGCCCGAAGCGTTTCAGGAGGCCATTCGGGAGCAGTTTCACCGGATATCGGATCAGCGTTCCGCCGAGGTGCGTTTTATAGTTGATGCAGGGGCGATACAACAGGAAATCCGGCAGGATGCGCACAAACACCGCTCGCTAATTTTGGGCAGCGGGTGGGAACGTGATCTGGCAAAAGAAATAGGGGCCGATCTTCTTATTTTAAGTGTTCCGGTAAGTTACCGACTTGTGCTGAATTGTGGCTATACCGGTTATCGGGGGGGACTTCGTGTTATTGAAGATATTTATGACCGGGTATTGGACACTTATCGGTAGATTATCCATAAAGGGAGGCTGGTCTAAGTGAACCGGAGAATAGCGGTGGCCAGTAGTGACGGGAATACGATTGACCTGCATTTTGCTCAGGCCTATCAATACTTTATTTATGAATTGCAAGACGATGCTTATGTTTTCCGGGAAGTAAGGAAAACTCGTATAAGTTTAACTCATGATGAAAATGAGTTTGATAGAATTCTCGCTTTGCTAAAGGATTGCACCGCCATTGTGGTCAGCCGGGTAGGCTATGGGGCGGCCCAATATGTCGTCCAGCGCGGCAAGAGAATTTTTGAAGCACCGTATCTTGTAACGGCGGTGTTGAATAAATTCGTCGCCAAAAAGATACTGTAGCATTTTGGGAAATGAAAAAAGGAGAAGGAAGGGATATGTATGGCCCAGGAGCAGTTCGCGTTCGATACGCTAAAAGTAAGGGGGGGTTATAATCCAAAAGAGCATAATAACGCATCTTCCGTACCCATTTATCAAACCGCTTCCTATGAATTGGGAGATACAGAGCGAGTAGCCAGACTGTTTAGCTTTTCCGAACTTGGTTACTTGTACACCCGAATCGGGAATCCCACGGTAGCCGTGTTGGAACAGCGGCTGGCGGCTTTAGACGGCGCGTCCGGTGCGCTTGCCGTTGCCTCCGGTATGGCGGCGGTAACTTATACCTTGCTCAATTTAACTGAAGGCGGCGGGCGGATATTGACGACACCGCAGCTGTATGGGGGGACTTATGACAGCTTTAAGAAAGTATACGCAACCTTTGGGGTTGGTATAGACCTGGTGTTAGACCCCACGGATCTGGACCAATTCCGAAAAGCCATCAGGCCGGAAACGAGAGCTATCTACGTCGAATCTATCAGCAATCCGAATGCCGTGGTAGCCGATATTGAGGCATTGGCGAACCTTGCCCATGAGTACAATATTCCGCTGGTTGTGGATAATACAGTGGCTACGCCGTATTTGTTCAATCCGCTTCGTTATGGTGCAGATATTGTTGTATATTCCGCAACGAAAGCGTTGGGGGGACATGGGAATGCGATTGCCGGTCTGATTGTGGAAAGCGGTAAATTTAACTGGGGTAGCGGAAAATTCCCGCAGTTTTTACAGCCTCATTATACCTTGCGGGATGCTGGCGGTAAGGAAAGAAGCATTCTGGAGGTATTTCCGGACGCCCCGTTTACCTTCCGGGTGCGATTGAATTATTTAGCGTACTTTGGTGCGGCGCTGAGTCCGTCGGATGCCTATCTAATTTTATTGGGTGTGGAGACTTTGTCGGAACGGGTACAAAAGCAAGTAGCCAATACCGAAAAAATTGTTGCGTATCTGGAAACCCAACCAGGCGTATCCTGGGTAAAACATCCGTCGGCTAAGGCCAGCCCTTACCGCAGGTTGGCGCAAAAGTATCTGACGAAAGGGGCGGGGTCACTACTGAGCTTCGGCTTTAACGGCACAAGCGAACAGTTGAACTTGTTTATTGATTCTGTGCGTCTCTTTAGCTATCAGGCGAATATAGGTGATGCCAAATCTTTAATTATCAATTCGCCGAAGACTACGCATGGCGAATTGACGGCGGAGGAGCAGCGGTTGGCCGATATTTCGCCGGAGACCATTCGGCTTTCCATTGGGCTTGAAGATCCGGATGATCTTATAAGAGATCTACAGCAGGCCTTTGATAAAGCACTGGCAGTATAAAAAGTCCGTATACAAGTGAGGAGGGGAGCATGGATGAGTTACGCGGCAAGCCACAGGAGTAAGGAGAGTGAAAATATTTCGGATACTAGCAGCTTTATAACTGTAAAAGACCTCTATAAAACTTTTCATACTCCCGAGGAAAAGGTGGAGGTATTAAAGGGAATTAATCTTACGGTTAGCAAGGGGGATATTTTTGGCATAATCGGCTTCAGCGGAGCAGGCAAGTCAACTCTGATTCGCTGCCTAAACCGGATGGAAATTGCTGATTCAGGCGTGATACGTATTGGTGAGCATCAAATACAAGACTTGCCCAAAAAGGAACTGAATTTATACCGCCAAAAGATAGGCATGATTTTTCAGCACTTTAATTTGTTTGATTCCAGAACTGTATTTCAGAATGTGGCGTATCCCCTTGAAATAGCAGGCTACAGTAAAAAGGAAATCAAGCATCGCGTGGAAAGCATGTTAGAGCTTGTGGAACTAGGGGATAAAATTAACAGCTACCCCGGACAGCTAAGCGGCGGACAAAAGCAAAGAGTTGGTATCGCCAGAGCGCTGGCGAATCAGCCTGATGTATTGTTAAGCGATGAGGCAACGTCGGCCCTTGACCCTCAGACCACTTTGTCAGTACTTGATCTTTTAAAAGATATTAATAGAAAACTGGGTCTTACTATACTGCTCATCACCCATGAACTAGATGTTATTAAATATACCTGCAATACTATGGCGGTACTGGAAAAAGGTTTGATCGTCGAAAAAGGGCCGGTCAGGGACATCTTTTTTAACCCTACCAGCGAGACAGCAAAATTGTTTGTAAAAATAAACGCAAATTTTTCTGCTAAACAATGGGTTTTTGAAGGGGAGGCGATATGAACTTGCATAACAGAGGTGGTTTTGAGGTCATAAAAAGCGCCTTTGGGCCGGAGGTATGGGCTATTGTTGCGCCTGCCATTCTTGATACGCTCTATATGACGGTACTGACCATGATATTCACGCTTGTGCTGGGATTATTCTTAGGTATTGTTTTGATGGTTACGGCGGAGGAGGGGCTGCAGCCCCGGCCCTTGTTTAATAAAGCACTGGGTGCCGTTGTTAATGTGCTTAGGTCCTTGCCGTCAATGATTCTCATTATATTAACGCTGCCGTTATCACGACTTTTTATTGGGAAGGCCTATGGACCGGAGGCTTGCATCTTTGCTTTGGTAGTAAGTTGTGTGCCGATGTTTGCCAGATTAGTGGAAAGCAGTATTTTAGAAGTTTCAAAAGGAAAAATTGAAGCCGCTAAAGCCATGGGAACACCCAATATTCCGCTCATTACCAAAGTGTTGATTCCCGAAGCATTGCCATCACTAATACGTGCCTATACTATAGCGGTGATTGCCATTATTTCTGTTACTGCTTTGGCAGGGTCCTTTGGAGCCGGAGGGCTGGGTGATGTGGCGGTTCGCTTTGGTTATTCCAGATTTAAAACGGATATATTGATTGCGGCGGTGCTTGTCCTGGTGATACTGGTTCAAGTGGTTCAATTTATCGGGGACGGACTGTCTAAGTATATTACCAAGAAAAGATTTCTTATATAAGATTGAAGTTTAGAGGAGGCGGGTTAAATGAAAAAAGGATTTATATTTATAGCTATGCTTTTACTCACGGCGGCATTTCTACTTAATGGATGCGGTTCAAAAGAGACTAGTGGGAATACGGAAAATTCCGGCGGGCGGGTGACGCTTAAAGTGCTGGCGGATCAAGTGCCGCATGCCGAGCTTCTTGAGTTTGTGAAACCGAAGCTGGCGCAGCAAGGGATTGATCTTAAAATTACTATATTACAAAACGACCATGGCAATGAAGATACCGATAATGGCGAGTTTGACGTAAATTTCTTTCAGCATCAGCCGTATCTTGATTCGGTAAAGAAAGAAAAAGGATATGACTTAGCGAATGTCGGGAACATCCATGTGGAGCCTATCGGTTTATATTCCGCAAAATATAAAAACAAAGAGGAATTCCCGGCCAATGCCGTTATTGGCATTCCAAACGATGTGACAAATGAGTACCGGGCTTTAAAGATACTGGAAGCTAATGGTTTTATTGTACTTCGCCCGGGCCTTGAGTCTCATGCGGCTACGGTTAAAGATATCGCGCAGTATGTAAAACCGGTTATTCTCAAGGAGATTGATTCTGCGCAGCTCATCCGGTTAAAAGAAGATTTGGACGGCTACATTACCAACACCAATAAAATATTAGAAGCCGGAATTGATGCGAATACCGCGCTGTTTAGAGAAGGGAAAGACTCGCCTTATGCCAATATCCTTGTAACTAAAAGCAGCCGGGTGAATGAACCGGCCATTGTTGCCCTGAAAAATGCGTTACAGGCGGATGAAGTGAAGAAATTTATTGCGGAAAAGTATAAAGGTGCTGTGATACCGGCATTTTAATTAATTTAAAAACATAATGATTCTATAAGGATTGACATTCCACTCTATTAGTGATACTATTTACCTAATTTACCGAGCTGACCGTAGATGCGGAGGCCGAATGTATTGGAGTGATGCCATACATTCGGCCTTTTGCGCTTTTACGAAAAGGCGCAGGTGAATAAAGAAGAAGAGAGAGGTAAAATGATAGGAAAGTAAACGAATATGGATAGTGCTGATTAGTGAACGAGCTAAAGGCCATTGAGACATTCTTTGGGGATGTTTCTTTGGCCTTTTATTTTTGAAAACTAAAGGGGGATCACCAAATGAGTAAAAAAATTAAGCAAATTGCAATTTATGGTAAAGGCGGAATTGGCAAGTCAACCACTACTTCCAATATTAGCGCCGCATTGTCTAAACTGGGTCTGAAAGTCATGCAGTTTGGCTGCGACCCTAAGGCGGATTCGACGAATACACTTCGGGGCGGCACGTATATCCCGACAGTACTTGATACTATGCGGGAAAAAACGCAGGTTAAGGCGGAGGATGTGATCTTTAGGGGGTTCAACGGAGTGTATTGCGTAGAAGCTGGCGGGCCTGCTCCGGGGGTTGGCTGCGCCGGACGGGGAATTATTACGGCGGTACAATTATTGAAACAGTTAAAGGTATATGAAGAACTGGACCTGGATGTAATCATTTATGATGTTTTAGGGGATGTGGTGTGCGGCGGTTTTGCCGTTCCCATACGCGAGGGAATTGCTGAGCACGTATTTACCGTGTCTTCGGCAGACTTTATGGCAATTTACGCCGCCAACAATTTGTTTAAAGGAATTAAAAAATACTCTAATTCGGGGGGCGCACTACTTGGTGGACTGATTGCCAATTCCATCAATGCTCCTTACGCCAAAGAAATTGTGGATGACTTTGTTGAGAAAACCCAAACTCGGGTTGTGGAATATGTTCCGCGTTCGGTTACGGTAACCCAAGCGGAACTGCAAGGGAAAACGACGGTGGAAGCGGCACCGGACTCTCCGCAGGCTAAAGTCTATAGCAACCTGGCGCAAAGGATTATAGATACTACGGAATCCAGAGTTCCGGCACCGTTGGATACAACGGAACTAAGAGAATGGGCAGCGAAGTGGGCGGATCATTTATTAGCTCTTGAAGTAGGAGAAGTACGCGGCAAAGCCGCAGGAATTTAAGCTTAAAAGAATGCGAAAAAGAAAATGAGGTTAAGCTGCTGATCAGAATAACTGAAGGCTGCAGAGTATTTTTCTGCAGCTTTACTTTTTTGCAGGACCAAGTGGAGAATAAAGGATGGTGAAAAATATGACTTGCGGGTGCCTGGAAGTAATAAATCAAAAGCTTTTGCAAAAAACGCAAAAACATCCTTGTTATTCTGCCGACGCGCATAATAAATATGCTCGAATCCATCTTCCGGTAGCGCCTAACTGCAATGTGCAATGTAATTATTGTAATCGTAAATTTGACTGCGTGAATGAGAGCCGGCCAGGTGTGACCAGCGAAGTACTAACACCGGAGCAGGCCAGGTTTAAAACTCAATGGGTGAAAAAGGAAATTCCGGAACTGAGTGTAGTGGGCATTGCCGGGCCGGGAGATGCATTGGCCGAGTGGCAGGCTACTAAGGAAACTATTCGCGCGATTCAAGCGGATAAGCATGATTTACTATTTTGCTTGTCGACCAATGGCCTGGTATTGCCGGACTATGCTGCGGAAATTGTAGAGCTTGGCATTAATCATGTGACGGTTACCGTCAATGCGATTGCCCCGAAGATTAGTGCTAAAATCTACAAACATATTTTATATAAAGGAAAGCTCTATAAAGGCGAAGAGGCCGGGCAGATATTGCTGGATAATCAACTAGCTGGAATTCGATATTTAACGCAGCATGAAGTGTTGGTTAAGATTAACATTGTTATGATAAAGGGGATTAATGATACGCATATTCCTGATGTGGTTAAAAAGGTAAAAGAGTTGGGGGTGTTTGTTACTAATATCATGCCGTTAATTCCGGCACCAGGCAGTGCTTTTGAGCACTTCCCGCAGACCAGTATGAAGGAGATTAATGATTTGCGGAATATTTGCCAACTGGATATTCAGCAAATGCGGCATTGCCAGCAATGCCGTGCGGATGCCATCGGGCGTCTTGGGGAAGACCGTTCCCAGGAGTTTAGGCTGACCGGCTGCGAAGCCCCATCCCTATCGTTCAAAAGTACTGGGAAAAAGCGATATCGGATTGCAGTAACCTCGAAATATCAAAAACTAATTGATTTGCATTTTGGGCATGCAGATGAATTTATGATTTACGAGGGGGATGGGGAAACCTTTACCGTTATGGAACGTCGACAAGTTAATAAATATTGCGCCGGAATGGCCGAATGCGAGGAAGCTGAAATGAAACGGGATGCGATTTTGGATACTCTTGCAGATTGCCAGGCGGTGCTGACCATGCGCATCGGTTATCATGCCAAACAGAAATTGGCCGAGCGCGGTATTTTAAGTGTAGAGTATTGTGATGCAGTTGGGTCCGGCCTAAAGTATGCGGTGGAACAGTTGCTGGAAAAGATGGTAGCGGAGGGAAGACTGGCATGAAAGAATATATCGGTTATTTCACGCTATTATTGCGTTCACAGTTTCGATCAAGTGAGAAAATACGGTTAATAAGGAGGAATTTTTATGACGATAACGAAGGAACAGTCTATCTTCGAAATTGTGGGGAAATTCCCACAAACACAAGAGGTTTTTCGCCGGTATGGTCTTGGATGTCTAGGATGCGCTGCTGCCCGCTATGAAAATCTTGAAGAAGGTGCGCTGGCGCATGGCATTGATGTTGACGCGTTGGTGGAAGATCTTAATAAAGCCAAGTAAAATAAAGTTGACAGCAATAATGAAGAAGTGGTACTCTAATAAAAAAATTGTATTTTACGGCTGATTAGATAACTAAAGGCCAGAGCAGGTTGTGTAAACTTTGCTTTGGCCTTTTTTCTTTTTAAATTTATATAGGAAGGAGATTTCAAATGTCTGTGATGATTGTTGGTGCCGACCGTCTGGGAAATATTAAGAAAAACCTACAGGTGTATGGAATGTGTGACATTAGGCATGTATCAGGACGAATGGTTAGCGACCAAAAAAAGTTCGCTATTCCGCGTTCGATTTCTTTGGTTGTCGTTTTAACCGACTTTGTTAATCACGGAACGGCGAAAAATGTTAAGGCACAAGCCAAACAGCAGGGGGTTCAAACCATTTTTGCGAAGCGTTCCTGGTGCTCTGTAGTGGAACAACTGGAAAAACATAATTTTCGATTGGCAGTGGCTGAGAATTAAAGTATGGGCAACTAGCGCAATATAGGCGGGTGGGAAACATCATAATACATGACAGTTTTCTTTACCTGTAACAGGCATGGCAAAATAAATTGAAAGAGATGCAAAGAGATGAAAAATACAAAAGTTCGGTTTGAAACAAAGTGTATTCATGTGGGGAATGACATAGACAAAGAAACTGGGGCTATCAGGCGACCTCTAATTATGGCTAATAGCTATCGTTTGCCTGAAGATGCATCCGAGATGAATTGGAGCGATCCTAATCAACTGGTTTATACCCGCAATACTTCGGCTAACCAGCGTTATCTTCAGGAAAAACTGGCCGCCTTGGAAGGAGGAGAGGACTGCGTTGTACTGGCAACCGGAGTTGCCGCGTTGGCCGGAGTGTTTTTTACCTTTTTAAAACAGGATGCGCATGTTATTTGTTCCAATGTTTCCTATATTGCCGTATATCGGCTGTTACATGAATATTTCCCGGATAAATACGGGATAGAAGCAACATTGGTTGATACGGCTGATTTGAAGGCAATTAAACAAGCCATTCGTCCTAACACAAAACTGATTCATATCGAAACACCAGGTAATCCTACCACTAGAGTCAGTGATATTGCTGAAATTGCGAAGATTGCTAAAGAAGCGGGCGCGCTGCT
>Ga0316613_10000308_pt1 | contig 46471 bp, 47 predicted proteins | sample OWC_soil_day10_C_2_FD_207647 | JGI IMG/M metagenome (GOLD analysis project Ga0316613, IMG submission 207647) | Wetland soil microbial communities from Old Woman Creek delta, Ohio, United States - OWC_soil_day10_CT_b | ecosystem: Environmental > Terrestrial > Soil > Wetlands | place: USA: Ohio...
CTGTGGGAATTCACCTACGACACCGCCAAGACCACCGGTTACACCAGCGATGCCGACATGGGTTATTCCTACGGCAACCCGATCATCACCAAGAATGCCGACGGCAGCTGGGTCGTTCTGCTCAGTTCCGGCTACAACAATGTCAGCCCCGGCACGGGCGGCGGTTATCTTTTCGTGGCAGATGCCGCCACTGGCAGCCTGTTGACCGCCACTTCGGGCAGCACCTCGGCCGGCAAGCTCGTCACCGGCGTCGGCAGTACCGGCACGATCAGCGGCATCTGCACCACGGCGCCCTGCCCAAGCGGACTGACCCGGATCAATGCCTGGGCAGAAGACACCAGCACCGACAACACCGCCCTGCGCGCGTATGGCGGCGACCTGTTCGGCAATCTCTGGCGTTTCGACCTCAACAACACCCTGGGCGCGGCCGGTTACGATGCCCAGCACCTGGCAACCTTTGTCGACGCAGCGGGAACTCGCCAGCCAATCACCGTCAAGCCCGAGCTGGGTCTCGTCAACGACACCTATCCGGCCGTGTTTGTCGGCACCGGCAAATTCCTTGGCACCACGGATATCGTCGATACCGCCCAGCAAAGCTTTTATGCCATCAAGGATCCGCTGACCGCCACCGATTGGGGCGTGGCACGCAATTCAGCCATCACGGCCCAGACACTGACCACGACCACCGATTCCTCGGGCGCCGCCATCCGTACCGCCACCACCAATGCGGTCGACTGGAGCACCAAGATCGGCTGGTACATCGATCTGCCGAGTGCCGGCGAGCGCGCCAACACCGATCCGGCGCTGGTGCTGGGCACGCTGGTATTCACCACCAATATTCCGGGCTCCAGTGCCTGCACGGTCGGCGGAGAAAGCTGGATCTACCAGCTCGACTACAGCAACGGCACCGCGGTTGCGGAGGACGGCACCGCCGGCGCATGGCTGGGCAATGCCCTGGCCACCCGCGCCGAGATCATCCGGCTGCCATCCGGCTCCGTGGTATCGCTGACCCGAACTTCCGACGGCAAGACCATCACCACCCCGATCACCACCGGCGGCAGTGCCTCGGGCATCCGCCGCATCCATTGGCGCGAACTGATCGCCCAATAACAAACAGGAGTTCCTCATGACCCCACGCGCACCCGGATCCATGACCGGCTTCACCCTGATCGAACTGATGATCGTGGTGGCCATCATCGGCATCCTGGCCGCCATTGCCGTACCCAGCTACTCGCAGTACGTGGCGCGCAGCAAGATCACCGAGGCCATTTCCGAGCTGGCCAGCTACCGGGTTCGCATGGAACAGTGGTTTCAGGATAACCGCAGCTATCAGAATGCGGCCAGCACGGGTTGCGGGGCGGCCACGGTCAGCAATGCCAAATATTTCAGCTTCGCCTGCACGGCCACCACCTCCATCACCTTCACCGTGACCGCAACGGCAACCGATGCCAGTCTTTCCGGCCTGGTTTATTCCGTCGACCAGGACAACACCAAAACGACCGTCAGCGTTCCCGACGGCTGGGTCCAGCCGAGCGCATCCTGCTGGGTGATGGGCAAGAGCGGCGCATGTTGAGTGCCGTGAAGAAACAGCGCGGGATGACGCTGGTGGAGCAATGCATCGTGCTGGTCATCATCGGCATCCTGTTGGTGCTGGCGGTCCGCTCCTTCAGCGCCTGGATCCAGAACTTGCGTATCCGCGCGGCAGCCGAATCGATCGTAACCGGGCTGCAACTGGCCAGATCCGAAGCCATCAAGAGAAATGCCAATGTCCGGTTTTCGCTGGTCACGGGGCTCGGCGCCGGTTGCGCGTACCTCAATGACAATTCGGATAGCAGCGCCTGGCACTGGATGCTGAGCACGATCGATCCGGTAGCCCATTCCTGCCCGAACCCCGGCAGCGATACGGGAGTCATCCAGGCCGCAAGCCGTGAAGAAGGAACAGGCAACAGCGATATCCGGATCAAAGCCACCATGGCCAGCATCACCTTCAATGGCCTGGCGCGTATTTCCTCGGCCGTGACCTATCAAGTCTCGCGCGGCGGCACCGCCAATTGCGGCGCCGAGGCCGAAAGCGTGCGCTGCCTGAACGTGCAGGTGTCTTTCCCCGGCGGGCAGATCCGCTTGTGCGACCCCGCCGTCACCAGCTCTTCCGATACCAGAAAATGTGAATGACCATGCGCTGCACATCGAACAGGCCAAGAACCACCGTCTCCACCGCATACGGCCCTCGCCAGATGGGCATGATCCTGATCGAAGCCCTGGTGGCGATCCTGATTTTTGCCATCGGCGTGTTGGGTGTGATTGCCCTGCAGGCCGCCATGGTCAAGCAGGTGGGTGAAGCCAAGTACCGTATCGATGCGGCCAACCTGACCGAGCAATTGATCGGGCAGATGTGGGCGGATGATCACACCACCAGCACCCTCGCCGCGAAATACGCGTCGGCAAACGGCAGCGCCTACCTGACCTGGAAATCCCTGGTGGAAAACAGGCTGCCCGGCGCCGCGAAAAAAGCGCCCACCGTCACGATCGTCGCTGATTCCGCGACATCGGATACCAGGAAATCCACGGTGACCCTGGTGGTGTACTGGCAAGCACCGGGCAGCAGCGAAATGCACAATTATTCGGCCGTGACCCAAATCCGCTAGGACTCCAACAGATGACTTCTTTCTCGTCCAAGCGCCGTATGGCCGGTTTCAGCCTGGTGGAATTGCTGGCCGGCATGACGGTGGCACTGATTGCTTTCGTGATCATGATGAAATTGTTCGCCGACTCCGAAAATGCCAAGCGCAACGTCAGCAGCGGCAGCGATGCGCAGATCAACGGCGCAATCGCACTGTTCTCGCTGGGGCGCGAATTGCGCTTTGCCGGGCACGGACTCACGGCCGATGCCGCACTCGGCTGTACGCTGGCCGTGCACAACGCGGCCCGCTCCCCCACCGATTTCTCCATTGAGCAGCTCAGCCCGGTCACGATCTTCCCGGCAGGCACCAGCGCGGAACTGGCCGCGGACACCGTCCTGCCCGCCGGGGACAGCAATACCGACATCATTGTCGTGGTCTATGGCGATGCCAATCTGGCCCGCGAAGCCATTCAGTTCAACGACAAGACCGCCGATGCCAACTACGCAGGCTATGTGGTCAAAAACCGGGTGGGCCTCCAGGTCGGCGATCTGGTGATCGCGGCGGAAAGCGGCAAAAACTGCTCGCTGCTGCAGGTAACCGGCCTGCCGGGCAGCAACACGGTCTGCAATGAATATGTCGACGGAAAAAGCAGCGTCGTCCAGTTCAACACCGCTACTTTCCTCAACCCCTACAGCACCACCGGTTCCTGCACGACCGTAGGCAGTTCCAGCTACAACCAGCCCACCCCACCGGTCAGCTATTCCAGTTCGGGTTACAGCGCCACCCTGAGCAATCTGGGCGCCGAACCCAGGATCGTGGCCTACGCCATCCGCAACGGCAATCTGGCCTACTGCGACCTGCTGACCACGGACTGCACCGGCGCCAGCAACTGGTCAACGGCAGCCACCCACATTGTCGGGCTGAAAGCGCGCTTCGGCTGGGATACCTCGGGGACTGCGGACGGGCTGGTGGACGAATACAGCGACACCACGCCGGACAGTCTTTCCGCCAAAACCGATCAGTGCCGGATTTCCCGCATCAGCGCCGTGCAGATTGGCCTTGTGGCGCGCAACGCATTGATGGACAAGCAAGACGTGACCAGCACGGCGCCCGCTTGGCAGGGTGGCAGCTTCACGCTCAGCCACATCAGCAACTGGAAACGCTTTCGCTACAAGGTCTTCGAAACCGTCGTGCCTTTGAAAAACATGGTCTGGAAAGGCGCGATCAGCGGCTGCTGACCGGTCAGGATGGCCATGACCCACGCGGATCGACCTCTGCTGCGGCGCGCCGTGATCATTTCACTGGTGCTGCATCTGGCACTGGTCGCATTGTTCAAAAGCACCCTTGGCGGAACGCCTTCCAATCAGAACGTGCCACGGACTGTGACGATTCGTCTGACCCAAGCCATGCCCATCAGCGCCCGTGACTCAGGCAATGCGCACGCGACGAAAAAGGAATCGGAAGCACAGTCTCCGCGGCCTGCGCCCGACCTGCGGACAGAAACCCCATTGCCAGACCCGGCCCAGCACACCGAATCCGGCCACCCGGTTCTCGGCACAGTCAATGCGCTGCCCTATCCGCTGGAGGGCATTGATATGTCGGATGCAAACGAAAAATCGGGAACCCCCGGCGGCCGGGCAAAATTCCAGATTGCGGTGTCCAAGAACGGAAAAGTGACGATGGCAGTGCTATTGGAATCCACACTCGATCAGAAGAGAAATGAGCTACTGCGACAAAGGATTTTCGCGGCCCGGTTTGCCGCCGCCATGAAAGACGGCAAGCCCCTTGATGCCGAAACGATACTGGAAATTTCTTTCGGCGATGTGCCGGAGCCGGAGCCAGCGCGCATTCAGGAAAACGAACACTAGCACCGCCACGGCGGGGAGCGTCATTCGCGCACGATCAACAACCCGCGAATGCACTCGATCCGGTTATAGATCTGCTCGATCGCGCGCATCTCGTCCTGCGTGCAATCGAGCAGCAGCTTGAGTTCGGCATCGCGCTTGTCCAGATCGACACTGGCGATCACGCCGCAAACGCGGCATTCGTCCAGCGGCTTGCTTTCCGCCGCCACGCCCAGCCAAACATCGAGCCCTTCGCCATCGGCCGAGAGCGTGCCTTCCAGATAGCCGTAATCGAGCGGATAAACGAAATCGGTGAAGCGCGGGTGACGGAAGCCGCGCGGGCGGTCGATCACCAGATCGGATTGCGGCAGCAGCGCATCGAGCGCTTGCCAGAAATCGGGACGGTGCGGGGCGGACAACTGCATCATGCTTCTCCTGCCAACAATAAACAGACGGCCTGCGCTTCGACCGCGTCCGATTCGCCCACCGGGCCAAGCTTTTCGTAGGTCTTGGCCTTCACATTGACGCAGGCCGGCTCGATGCCCAGATCGGCGGCGATATTGGCCACCATCGCCGGGATATGCGGCGCCATTTTCGGGCGCTGGATCAGGATGCTGGCATCCACGTTACCCACGCGCCAGCCCGCCGCCTTTACGCGGCGCATGGCCTCGCGCAGCAGTACGCGGCTGTCCGCGCCCGCGAACTCGGCCGCGGTATCGGGAAAATGCCGGCCGATATCGCCCATCCCCGCCGCGCCGAGCACGGCATCGGTAATCGCGTGCAGCAATGCATCGGCATCCGAATGGCCCAAGAGGCCCTTCTCGAACGGGATATCTACCCCGCCCAGAATCAGCTTGCGCCCTTCCACCATCCGGTGCACATCCCAACCTTGCCCAATTCTCATCGTCCATCCTCTACGACCAGCGCGGCGATTTTTTCCAGCCACGCCTGGTCCACTTCGTCAAAATCACCCAGCTTTACCGAATCCACGTCGAGCACGCCGATCACCCGCCCCGCCGCATCGCGCAACGGCACCACGATCTCCGAGCGCGACAACGACGAACAGGCGATATGGCCGGGAAAAGCTTCCACATCCGGCACCAACAGGGTTTCATTGCGCGCCCAGGCCGCACCGCAAACACCGCGCCCATGGCCGATGCGGAAACAGGCAATCGGCCCCTGGAACGGGCCGAGCACCAGCACTTCGCCGCCCCGCTCCTCGCGTACCAGGTAGAAACCGACCCACAGCCAGTCGAAGGTCGCCTTCAACGCCGCGCTGGCATTGGCTAGGCGCGCGGTCAGATCGGTTTCGCCCGCCAGCAGCGCCGCCAGTTGCGGCAGCAGTTCGCGGTATTTTTCTTCCTTGCTGCCCTGGGTAACCAGCAGGGTTTCAGCCATTTTTCGCCCCTTGCAAGATCAGCGCCGCCAGCTGCAAATCCTGCGGCCAGGTTACTTTCAGGTTCCACGGGCTGCCCATCACCAGTTGCGGTGCCTTGCCCTGCTTTTCCAGCGCGCTGGCTTCGTCGGTGATATCGGGGCCGATGAATTCGGCAATGGCATGGATCAGCTCGCCACGGCGGAACATCTGCGGTGTTTGCGCTTGCCACAGGCCGTCGCGCGCTTCAGTGCGGGCGATCCGCTCGCCCATCCCGGCCCGCTTCAGCGTGTCGGCCACCGGCACGGCGAGGATGCCGCCCACGGCGTCGTGCTGCAATCGGACGATCATGGCGCTGACCAGTTGCGGATCCAGGCAGGGCCGGGCGGCATCATGCACCAGCGCCCAATCGGCATCGGCGACATCGGCCGCACGCAGGCCGTTCAATACCGATTCCGCGCGCGTGGCGCCGCCGCAGCGCAATACCTGCAACCGCTCGAACGCCGACCAGTCGTAGCTGTTCCACCATTCGTCGCCGGCACTGATCACCACGCAGACGCGCGTGATCTCCGGCACCGCGGACAATGCGCGCAGCGTATGCCAGATCAGCGGTTTGCCGAGCAGATCGAGATACTGCTTGGGCGTGGTCGCCCCCATGCGCGCGCCCGAACCCGCCGCCGGCACCAAGGCGAAGCAACTCATGCCGCAGACTCCGCTGCGGGCGGATTTTCAATCGCGCGCCACAGGCACTGGCCCTTGACGGACTTGTCGAGGGTATCGAGGTACGCGGCATGCTCGGCCAGTTCGGCCTCGCTGGGCGCCAGCACCTTGAGCGGCCCGCGCGGGCGGCTCTGCAAGGACAAACCGCCGCCAGCGCTTTCCCCGCCACCGCCAAAATCGATCAAGAGGCTGTCCTGGCCGCGCGTCAGGCACAGGTAGACCTCGGCCAGCAACTCGCAGTCGATCAGCGCGCCGTGCAAGACCCGGTTGCTGCGGTCGATCTCGTAGCGATCGCACAGCGCATCCAGGCTGTTGCGCTTGCCGGGGAAATTGTCCTTGGCCATCGCCAGCGTATCGATCACGCCGGAAACGTAATCGGTGATCTTGCCCAGACCCAGCCGGCCCAGCTCCATGTTCAGGTAGCCCACATCGAACGGCGCGTTGTGGATGATCAGCTCGGCATCGCGCACGAAATCGATGAATTCATGCGCGATATCGGCGAACTTGGGCTTGTCGGCCAGGAAATCCTGCGTCAGCCCGTGCACATTCAGCGCGCCCTCTTCGCTCTCGCGTTCGGGATTGATATAGCAGTGCAGATGTTTGTCCGGCGAGGAAAGCTTGCGGCTCAGCATTTCGACCGCGGCAATTTCCAGAATGCGGTTACCGTCTTCCACGCGCAGACCGGTGGTTTCGGTATCCAGAATGATTTGTCTCATGCAGCTTTATTCCAAATTATTTCGGTTCTGTCGGCGCCAGATGGCCATCCACCAGCGGGCGATCACGCCCGTTCCAGCGCCACTTCCACGCCGCGATTGGCCAACTCATCCGCGCGTTCGTTGAATTCATGGCCGGAGTGTCCTTTCACCCAGCGCCAGTCGATCTGGTGGCGCTGTTGCGCCGCATCGAGCAGCAGCCACAGGTCGGCATTCTTCACCGGTTTCTTGTCGGCGGTTTTCCAGCCGTTTTTCTTCCAGCCGTGAATCCAGGTGGTGATGCCGTTTTTCACATACTGCGAATCGGTATGCAGGATGATGGCGCACGGCCGGGTCAGCGCATTCAGCGCCGAGATCACCGCCAGCAGCTCCATGCGGTTATTCGTGGTATCGCGCTCGCCGCCGAACAATTCCTTCTCGTGTCCGCCGGTGCGCAGCAGTGCGCCCCAGCCACCGGGGCCGGGATTGCCTTTGCAGGCGCCATCGGTATAAATCTCGACTGGCGTCATGGCCGTCATACAGTGTCTTCCATAAAAGAGGTTTTTTCCGCCACGGCAGCCGGTTTGCTGCGCGGCGCAGGCACGCGCCGCCACTGCGGCTCGATCACGCGCATGCCCTTGACGCGCTTGACCACATCCAGGCAATACACGCCGCCGGCCGCCGGCCACCAGCGATCGCCGGCCTGCTCGATAAAACGGGTTTTCGACAACCAGCCTTCGCGCTGCACCGGCAAGCTGTAGCACAGGTATTCGCCGCGCATGGGCTCCAGCCCGAGCAGCGCCAGCCAGTCCTTGAGCCGGGGCAGACTGACCGCATTGCCTTGCCACGGCGCGCCGTTGGCATCGCCCGGCTTGAAGCGGCGCAAGCCCCACAGGCTCCAGGGATTGAAGCCGGTGATCAGCAAACGCCCTTCCGGCACCATGACCCGGGCCGCTTCGCGCAAGACCGCATGCGGATCTTCGGCAAAATCGAGCACATGTGGCAGCGCCAGCAAATCAAGGCTCTGCTCGTCGAAAGGCAGTTGCTCGGGTGCACAACGCACCCCGACTGCCGGCGACAATCCGGCGGTCGTGCGCCACGGCATCCGGTTCATTTGCAGGCAATCGATCAGCGGCAGTTCCAGTTGCACCGCCTTGTAGCCGAAAATGTCGGCCGAGATGCGGTCATACCAGGCCGTTTCGGCCGCTGCGAGATAACTGCCTAGCGGAGTTGCCAGCCAGGCGGCAAAATGGTCGAGCTTAGGTTTCACGGAGCCCTCCCCAACATGTTTAGCATCAGCGCAGTGCCATGCTTCAACGACAATTATATCTGGGTTTTGCAATCTGGCCGGGAAGCCATCGCAGTCGACCCGGGCGATGCGGCTGCGCTGCTTGCCCATCTGCAGCACAAAGCACTGACCCTGACCGCGGTTCTGGTCACCCATCGGCACTCGGACCATATCGGCGGCCTGCCGGTTCTGGCCGAACATTTCGCCGTTCCGGTTTACGGCCCGGCCAGTATCGCCGGCATTACCCACCCGGTTCGGGCCGGCGATTCGTTGCGGCTGCTGGATACCCCGATCCAGGTGCTCGCCACCCCCGGCCATACCCATGAACACCTGTCGTACCTGACCGCCGAGGCCCTGTTCTGCGGCGACACCCTGTTCGGTGCCGGTTGCGGGCGTGTTTTCGACGGCAGCATGGCAGACATGCATGCCTCGCTGATGCGGCTGGCGGCCCTGCCGCCGGAAACGCTGGTCTGCTGCGCGCACGAATACACGCAATCCAACCTGCGCTTCGCCGCCGCCGTCGAACCGCAGAACGACGGCATTGCCGCACGGATCAGCGACACCCGGACCAAACGCTTGCTTGACCAGCCCACCGTGCCTTCCACCATCGGGCTGGAACTTGCCACCAATCCTTTCCTGCGCTGCGATCATCCCGACGTGGTGGCCGCGGCACGGCAACACACCCCGGAAGCCAGCACGCCGGTGGAGGTTTTCACCACGCTGCGCAACTGGAAAAACCATTTCAAATAGGACCTTACCTTCACCCATGTCATTGACACGCCCGAAAACCCGCCAGTACCATGCGACGATTGTCGTCCATCCAAAAGGGCCATCGCCCATGACTCACCGCCTGTTCGCCGGATTGCTGGCCACCTTCTGCGCCAGCACATTCGCCGCAGACCTGCTGGCCGAAGCCAGCGTGACGCGCTTCGATTACCAGCTGCGCACACCTGCCGCCACGCACACCGCTACGCCCGATTTGACCGCAGAACAAATCGGCCTGATCGAAAACACGCTCTTCCCTGCCAAAACACAGAACCTCAATCGCCAAGAACGCAGCGCGCAAGAATCCTCGGATCAGGCCTTGATCAAGGATCTCGCCAATGCGCCGGCCTTCCCCGATTTGTGGTCGCGCGTGCGCGCCGGCTTTCAGATGCCAGATCTGGATACCGCGCAAACCCGCAAATGGGAACAGTACTACGCCAGCCGGCCGGAATACCTGAACCGCATCATTGAACGCGGCGGGCGCTACCTTTACCACGTCACCGAAGAAATTGAAAAACGTGGCCTGCCGATGGAATTGGCATTATTGCCAATGATCGAGAGCGCCTACAACCCGAAAGCCGAATCACCGGCACGGGCCGCCGGCATGTGGCAATTCATTCCGGAAACGGGCAAGCGCTACGGACTGGAACGCACCTGGTGGTATGACGGCCGGCGCGATGTGGTCGCCGCAACCCAGGCGGCGCTCGATTACCTGACCGAAATCCACGGCATGTTCAACGACTGGCAGCTGGCACTGGCCTCCTACAACTGGGGCGAAAACGCCGTCGCCCGCGCCGTCGCCAAGAACCAGGCCGCAGGCAAGCCGACCGGCTACGTCGACCTGAAAATGCCGAACGAAACCGCCAACTACGTGCCCAAACTGATGGCCGTGCGCAATATCATCGCCAACCCGGAAGCCTATGGCGTTGCGCTCAAGCCGCTGGCCAACCAGCCCTACTTTGTGGTGATCGACAACAACCGCCACATGGATGTCGCCGTGGCCGCCCAACTGGCCGAAACCAGTGTCGACGAGCTGTTGCGACTCAATCCCGGCTTTATCCGCCCGGTCATTGCCCAGAAGGATGAGCGCAAGCTGGTGCTGCCGGCCGGCAAGGTCGATGCTTTCCAACGCAACCTGGCCAGTTACGACAAACCGCTGCTGAACTGGCAACCGTACGTGACCCGCAGCGGCGAAGCCTTCGACAAGCTGGCGCAGCAGTTCGGCATTTCCGTGGCCGAACTCAAGGATGTGAATGACATCGGCGCGCGCGACCGCAGCGCTCGCGGCCAGACCATCCTGGTGCCGAAAACCGATCAGCTTGATGTTTCCGAGCGGCAAACCCTGGCCGCCCTGGCTGCCAACCGCGCAGCAGAACCGGTGGATCGCGGCGAGCGTGATACCCCCCGCGCAGTCCAGTTCAAAGACCTGCATCGCGTCGGCAAAGGCGACACCATCTTCAGCATCGCCCAGCGTTACAAGCTGAATGTTGACCAGCTGCGCGCCCTGAACGGCCTGTCCGGCAACGCCATCAAGGCCGGCCAGACCCTCAAGGTTTCGGCCGCGGCAGCCGTAAAATCGACGACCAAGGCACGTGACCAGCGCCAGTATGTCGCCAAGCGCGGCGATACCGTGGCCGCCGTGGCACGCAAATTCAATGTGGCCAGCGCGGATCTGGCCAAGTGGAACAACCTGGACAACAAACGCCTGCAAGCCGGATCGAAGATCGTGATCTATTGATTCACCGGAGCAATCCAGTCAAAAAAAGCCCGCTTTTCACAGCGGGCTTTTTCATACTCAACGCGGGGAACAATCGTTACTTCACCACGCGCAAATGGCCACGACCGCCACCTGCCGGCGGTGTCGGTTCCGGCTCGTGCTCCGACGCGGCAGGAGAATCGACCGGATGACTATCGGCAACCGAATGCAGATCGTGATCCGCACCCGCTTCATATTCGAAACCCATGCCTTCGCCATTTTCCTTGGCAAAGATCGACACCACCGCGCCCACCGGAATGACAATCTCGCGCGACACGCCGTTGAAGCGTGCCGAGAACGTGATGTAATCGTTGCCGATCGTCAGATTGCGCGAGGCATTGTAGCTGACATTGAGCACGATTTCGCCGTTCTTCACATATTCCATGGGAACCTGCATCTTGCCGCGCACGGCAACGACGATGTACGGCGTACAGCCCTGATCCGAGCACCATTCGTGAATGGCGCGGATCAGGTAAGGTTTGGTCGATACGATTTGCTGCATGGCTTCTTCCTGGTAAGTAGGCGCAGGGGACGGGGAATCACACCAGATCGATTCCCCTTCTGCTTGCCAAGATAGATTACTTGCGCATGGCCTTTTCGTTCGCGGTCAGCGATTCGATAAACGCCGGACGGCTGAACAGGCGTTCGGCGTATTTCAGAATCGGCGCCAGCGCCTTGGTCGTTTCAATGCCGTAGTGCTCGAAGCGCCACAGCAGCGGTGCAATGGCCACATCCAGCATCGAGAACTCTTCGCCCAGCATGTATTTCTGCTTGGTGAAAATAGGCGCGATCTGGGTCAGGCTGTCGCGAATCGTGGCACGGGCCTTTTCCTGGTCTTTCTTGCTGGCGCTGCCGTCTTCCAGCGTGCGCACGTGGATGAACAGCTCGCGCTCGAAGTTGAACAGCATCAAGCGGGTACGCGCCCGCATCACCGGATCGGCCGGCATCAGCTGCGGATGCGGGAAACGCTCGTCGATATATTCGTTGATGATGTTGGATTCATACAGGGTCAGATCGCGTTCGACCAGAACCGGCACATCGTTGTAGGGATTCATCACCGCGAGGTCTTCCGGCTTGCTTTGGATATCCACATCCAGAATTTCGAAATCCATGCCTTTTTCAAACAGCACGATACGGCAGCGGTGGCTGAACGGGCAGGAGGTGCCGGAGTACAACTTCATCATGGTATGGGAGCTCCCGTTGAATTGATCATTGACAAAACACGCCGGATTCTATCGCACCGCAGCAACACAAACCAGAAAAAACACCATAACACAATGATTTACATTAGTTTTTTTAAGCAACCCACACTCAAGAATCCTGCCATTCCAACCCTGCCTTTTGCAGCCCTTCCTGCAGGAACTGCATCGCCGCAGCGGCCTCCGGCGCGGTTCCGGTGACGCTGAAATCGATATGCACGCCCGCTTGGCGGGCATTGCCAAAGCTGGGCAAACTGGAAAAGGCCACTTGCGGCCAGCGCACGGTCAAGGCCTGCATCAGCGGGATCAACTCGCCTTCGCGCGCGCCCGGAACAATGATCGACAGGGTCAGCAGCGGGGCCACCGCCGGGTAATACTGATCGAGCAACCAGTCCGCCATCGGCCAGGCCATTTCCGGGAACCCCGGCAGCAGGTAATGCTCGCGAATACTGCAGCCCGCCACCTGGTTGACCGGATTGGGCACCAGCGCTGCGCCTTGCGGAAACTCGGCCAGATGCACCCGGTGCGGATAGGTCGCCGCGCCGAAGCGCGCCTCCAGAATCCGCAGCGCCTCAGGCTGCGCCACCAGCGGCAAATCCAGCGCCTCCGCCAACGCCTGGCGGGTGTGGTCATCCGGGGTGGCGCCGATGCCGCCGCAGGAAATCACGCACTGCCCGGCGGCGAGACTCAGGCGGAAAGCCTCAACCAGCGTCGGTCGGTGATCCGGCAAGAAGCGCACGCCGCCCAACCGGTGACCGCGCATCTTGAGTTTTTCCAGCATCACCGGAAAATGCTGGTCCTGGCGGCGTCCGGAAAGGATTTCGTCGCCGATGATGAAGAGTTGAAAGTCGGTCATGGTTGTTCCGCGTCGCCCAGCCCGGGCCGTGTCTGCTATTATCAAAAGCATAAACCAGACCGGCGCCGGCAGACAGCCGTTCCCGCATCGCTCGCGCCAATAACCATCCACTGTGAACCCATGACGAACTACCCTTTGCCCGATTTCGAACACAAGATTTGCGCCCCGGAAGATCTCTCCTCACACCTGGCCCAACTACCGCGCCCACTGGTCTTCACCAACGGCTGCTTTGACATCCTGCACCGAGGCCATGTCACTTATTTGGCACAGGCACGCGCACTGGGCGCCGGGATGATCGTGGCACTGAATACCGACGAATCGGTACGCCGCCAGGGCAAGGGCGACGACCGTCCGATCAACAGACTGGCCGAGCGTGCCGCTGTGATGGCTGCACTGGAATGCGTCGACCTCGTCACCTGGTTCGATGCCGATACACCGCTTGAACTGATCCTGGCCGCACACCCGGACGTGCTGGTCAAAGGCGGCGACTGGAGCATCGACAAGATTGTCGGCAGCCGCGAAGTACTCGGCTGGGGCGGATCGGTGCATTCCATCCCCTTCCTGCACCAGACCTCCACCACGGCCACCTTGTCCCGCATCCGGGCCAGCGAGCAAGCATGAGCACCCGGCACAATCTGGTTTCGGAGTTTTATCAGGATCTGGTTGAACAAGGCTTGTTGCGCAGCGAAGTGCTAGCGCAGGCAGCAGTGATCCTGCTCGCGCTGCTGGTGGCCTGGCTGCTGGAGCGCGCGGTTCAGCGCCACGCTGCCGCAGCCCATCCGGAACGGCGCGAGCATATCGGCCACGAGGGCTTTGTGCGGATCTTTTTCCCGCTGGCTGCCCTGACGTTGACCTGGCTCAGCGGCCTGGTACTGGGCCAGTGGTTTTCCGGATCACTCAAGCTGATCAAGCTGGCCGGCATCCTGTTGCTGGCCATGGTCAACATCCGCCTGCTGGTTTTCTTGATGCGCAGGGCTTTTGACGGTGCCGATTGGGTGCGCCGCTCCGAACGCATCATTGCCGCCACCATCTGGACGGCCTATGCCCTGCATGTGATCGGCATCCTGCCGGAACTATGGCAACTGCTCGACGAAATCCAGTTCCATATCGGCAAGGGCCAGGTGTCCGTGCTCAACATCCTGCAAGCGCTAACCTCGGTAGCCATTACGGTATTGGCCGCATTGTGGATCGGCCGAGAAATCGAACGGCGGCTGATGTCCGCCGAAGTCATGGATGTCAGCCTGCGCGTCATGGTCATCAAGGTCGTACGCGCCCTGCTGATTGTGATGGCGGTATTGATTGCCCTGCCGCTGGTGGGGATCGACCTCACGGTACTGTCGGTATTCGGCGGCGCGCTGGGTGTGGGTCTCGGTTTCGGCCTGCAGAAAATCGCCTCGAACTATGTCTCGGGCTTCATCATCCTGATGGATCGCTCGGTCAAGATCGGCGATGTGGTCCAGATCGACAACCGCCTTGGCGTGATCACCCAGCTGACTTCGCGCTATATCGTGTTGAAGGCAGGTGACGGCACCGAGGCGCTGATCCCGAATGAAACACTGATTACCTCCACCGTCGTCAACCAATCGTATAACGACCGGCTGATCCGCATCGCGCTGCCGATCCAGGTGGCCTACGGCAGTGATCTGGCCCTGGTCCAGACCTTGCTGCAGCAGGCCGCCAAGGCCGAATCCCGGGTCGTGGATGCACCGGAACCGGCGGTTTTCGTGAAAGGCTTTGGCGAAAACGGCATTGATCTGGAACTGGGTGTCTGGATCAAGGATCCGGAAAACGGCCAGTTGCCGGTACGTTCATCGGTCAACCTGCAAATCTGGCAGCTGTTCCAGGCGCACGGGATTGAAATTCCCTATCCGCATCGGGAATTGCGCGTCATCCACGCCAAACCGGAATCCACGCAAGGCACTTTTTAAACTTTTTATTTCCCCGGAGAACAAGGCATGTCCACCATTCAGCGTTACCACGTTGGTCCGCGTCTTTCCGAAATCGTTGTCCACAACAACACGGTGTATCTCGCCGGGCAGATTGCCGAAGTCCTCGACAAGGATGCCAAGGGCCAAACCGAGGAAGTACTGGCTGCCGTTGACCGCCTGCTCGCAGAAGTCGGCTCCGACAAAACCCGCATCCTGTCGGTGACCATCTATCTCGCCGACATGGGCGATTACGACGCCATGAACGAAGCTTGGTCGGCCTGGGCACCGCACGGCCACACGCCGGCCCGCGCCACCATCGAGGCAGCCCTTGCCGATCCCAAATACCGGGTGGAAATGTCGGTGATCGCGGCGCTTTGACCGGGGAGCTTCTTCCGGATCAGTTTTCCAGCAGGCTCTGGTAGATGAAGTGCTCGATCACCAGGCGGTCTGCCGTCCCTGCATCCAGGAATTCCAGGCCGTAGCGCACCACGGGCGGGTTTCCATCGCCGGTTCGGATATTGCGAACCGCTGTGCGCAGGACCAGTACATGTTCCTGCCCCCCGGCCTGCAAGGTGATCGTCAGCAGCAGTTCATCGCCGACCAGGGCCACCAGCTGCGTCAGCTCCAGCATGCAGCCACTGGCACTCAGATTGCCAAGCACGCCGTCATAACTGTCCGCATGCCCACCGCGGACCTGAGCCGGCAGGCTGACACTGGCCCGCAGGCTCTTGCGCAACTGGCGGATCGTCAGCGTTTGCGGGTACGCAAGATGCAGATAGGGATACGGCGCATGGCAGGCCAGACGCACCGCGCTTTGGAAGGTCACAATGCCGTTGCCTGCCAGGAGCTTGACTTCCAGCGGCGAGCCCTCCGGCAGGGGCAGTTCCCCTGCATTGGAAGCAGTCGCACTGGTCAACAAATCTTCTTCTGCAAGCCAGCCGAGCAGCTTGACCGCGACAAACCCCTGCGCATGCAGATCGCTGCGCCGCAGGTGCAGCAGGGTGCCCGGCTGAAGCTTGAGCTGGGCAAAATTGCTCGCGCCCACATAAAACCCGTTGCTGCGTCCCGACGCCATGGCGGTCCCACTGCCGGATTCGCCCTGTCGCCAGTCCGGCATGCGGAACATGCCGATGTCCTGCAATGCCGTCAGCTGCGATTCTCCGTGGACAGGCACGCCTTCGGCCAGCAGCAGGGTGTGATGCGAATCGAACACAGGAAACGGCATTGGCATGCCCACCTGGATTTCTTGAAGCGACACGGGAACAAGCTCGGGTTTCGTCATGGCGGCGAAAAATGTGAATATCGATAATTGCTTATATACCACGCCGGCCGATGCCACCCCAAAAAAACTTGTTGGTCCCTGGCATGCTAATATCGGGGCCTGATTTTTGGTCCCCCTCCCGATGCTCCATCTGCTGAATTCCCCGCAACGCGACGCTGTGAAATACCTCGATGGCCCCTGCCTCGTACTGGCAGGGGCAGGGTCGGGGAAAACCCGCGTGATCACGCAAAAGATTGCTTATTTGATCGAACAGGCCGGCATGGATGCGCGCAACATCGCCGCGATTACCTTCACCAACAAGGCCTCGCGCGAGATGAACGAGCGGGTGGGCACCCTGCTCGCCGCCGACCGGCTGAAGGGGCTGACGGTCTCGACCTTCCACTCGCTCGGCCTCAAGATCCTGCGCGAAGAGGCCAAGCACCTGGGTTACAAGCCCAAGTTCTCGATCCTGGATTCCGCCGATTGCTGGAAAATCCTCTCCGACCAGTTGGCGACCACCGACAAGCAGGCGATCCGCGCCGCGGTCTCGCGCATTTCGCTGCTGAAGAACGACCGCGTCTCGCCCGACAAGGCGCTGCAGATCGCCGACTCGGAAGGCGAACTGCAACTGGCCAAGCTCTACCGCGCCTATCAGGACACGCTGTTCGCCTACCAGGCCGTCGATTTCGACGACCTGATCCGCATGACGGTCGACCTGTTCGAAACGAACCAGGAAGTGTTGCAGAAATGGCAACAACGCCTGCGCTACCTCTTGATCGACGAATATCAGGACACCAACACCACCCAGTACGAACTGGTGCGGCTCTTGACCGGCAGCAGCGGCCTGTTCACCGCCGTCGGTGACGACGACCAGTCGATTTACGCCTGGCGCGGCGCCAACATGGAAAACCTGCGACAGCTGCAGAAAGACTTCCCCAGCCTGCAGGTGATCAAGCTCGAACAGAATTACCGCTCGGTCGCGCGCATCCTTAAATGCGCCAACGCGGTGATCGGCAACAACCCGAAGCTGTTCGAGAAAAAGCTCTGGTCTGACTTAGGGATTGGCGATCCGATCCAGGTGATCGAATGCAAGAGTGAGGAACACGAAGCCGAACTCGTCGCCATGAAACTGCAGGCGCACATGTTTGAGGCCGGCACCAAATATGCGGACTACGCGGTGCTGTACCGCGGCAATCACCAAGCGCGCATCATCGAACAGCAGTTCCGCAACAGCCGGATTCCCTACGCGATCTCGGGCGGGCAATCGTTTTTCGACAAGGCGGAAATCAAGGATGTCCTGTCCTATCTGCGCCTGATCGCCAATGAGGACGACGACCCGGCCTTCATCCGCGCCGTGACCACGCCCAAGCGCGGCGTGGGCAACACCACACTGGAGCGCCTCGGCGCCTGCGCGGCCGAGTTGCATATCTCGCTGTTTGCCGCCGTCTACGAAGCCGATTTCCACGGTCAAGTGCAACCGCAGCAATACGCACCGCTGCGCGAGTTCTGCGATTTCATCACTTCGATGCAAAACCGCGCGCCGCGTGAAGCGGCCGGCCCGCTGTTGCAGGAAATCCTCGCCACGATCAATTTCGAGACCTGGCTCTACGACAACGACGAGCTCAAACCGGCGGAAACCAAGTGGAAGATGGTGCAGGAGCTTGTGGCCTGGATCGGCAAGAAGGGCGAGGAAGACGGCAAGAACCTGATCGAAATCAGCCAGACCATCGCCCTGATCACGCTGCTCGAAGGCCGCGACGAGGAAGAAGTCGATGCGGTGAAACTCTCCACGCTGCATGCCTCGAAAGGCCTGGAATACCCGCACGTCTTTTTGATTGGCTGCGAGGAAGAAATCCTGCCGCACCGCGAATCGATGGAAGGCGACAAGGTCGAGGAAGAACGCCGGTTGATGTATGTCGGCATCACCCGCGCTCAGCGCACGCTCACCATCACCTACTGCGGCAAGCGCCGCCGGGCCGGCGAGTGGCAGATTGTCGAGCCCAGCCGTTTCCTGAAAGAATTGCCACCCGAAGAAATCCGCATCTCCGGGCGACTCGCCGGCGACAAGGCGGAACCCGCCATCAGCAAGAAGGAAGGCCGCGCGATGCTAGCCGGATTGATGGCCAAGCTCGGCTGATCAGCAAGTAGCCAGCACCTGCCAGGCCGCGAGTTTTTCGGCGAAAGCCTGCGTATGCGCCGGGCTCGACGAAGGCAATCGGATGATTCGATAGCGCCCGGCTCCCGATCCGAGTTGCTTGAGCCCGATCCGGGCGGCGGTCGCGCCATTGAACGCGATCACCGCAAGTTCCGGCAGACCGTGCGCAAGCCCAAGCAGATCATTGCTGCTCGGATTGCGGATATTGCTGTCCAGACTGCCGTCGCGCCGGGCCTCGGCCACCACATCCCACACCCCGATCCGGTGCCGTAACAAGGTCTGCAGACGATCCGGGTAGGCCATTGCCGGCAAATCTTCACCAATGACTGCGCCGATCAGAGCCCAGAACCGGTTGTGCCGGTTGGCATAGTACTGGCTCTGCGCCAGAGAAATTTCCCCAGGCAGGCTGCCCAGAATCAGGATGCGCGTATGGCTATCCACGACCGGTGGAAAGCTGCGTTTGCACGATTCGGAAGTTTTGGCCGGCGTCACGATTGTTCTCTCAGAACCTGCTCACAATCAAAGGAAGCTTATTTTACTGTGAACGGGTGACTGATAAGCTCCCGCCTTTCAGTCACCCAACAGGAGATAACCCATGTTCAACGACCTCAAAGGCAAACGCGTGCTGATCACCGGCTCCAGCATGGGTATCGGTCTTGCCGCAGCGCAAGCCTTTGCTCAGTGCGGTGCTAAAGTAGGCCTCAACGGCCGGCGTGCGCCGGACAACTTGGCGGATCTGCTAGCCGGCATGCATGTCCACGGCGGCGAGGCTGGATTCTTTGCCGCTGATTTGAGCCGGACCGAGGAGTGCGAGAAGCTGGTCAGCGAATTCGTCGCCCGTTTTGGCGGTGTCGATGTGCTGATCAACAACGCCGGCGGGCTGGTTGCGCGCAAACCGCTGCCGGAAATCGACGATGCCTTCTTCGATGCGGTGATGGATCTGAATGTGCGCTCGGCGGTGATGATGACCAAGTTCGCGCTGCCGCACCTGAAAGCTGCGGCGCAAGCAAGCGGGCAGACCAGCTCGGTGATCGGCGTCGGCTCGATCGCCGGCCACACCGGTGGCGGTCCCGGCGCCAGTCTCTATGGTGTGGGTAAGGCGGCACTGCACAACATCCAGAAGAACTGGGTAGATTACCACTCGCAAGATGGCGTTCGTTTCAACGTGGTCTCGCCGGGCACCATTGATACCGCGTTCCATGCCGACAAGAGCGCCAAGGTGAAAGCCGGCATTGCCTCGGGCATTCCGCTAGGCCGGCTCGGCAGCGCACAGGACTGTGCCGCCGCCTTCCTTTTCTTCGCCTCGCACGCCTGCTCGGGCTATATCACAGGGCAGATTCTCGATGTAAATGGCGGACAGTTCAAACCTTGATCTTCAGGCGACCTGCAGGCGGGTGGTCCGTGGAGCGGCGCCCATAATGCCGCCGGTCGTCCCCAGTACGGGTATCGAGCAGGCCTTTGAGGCCCTGTTGCCGGCGATCGCTGCTGCGCCGGTCCGGGTTGCTTCTGCGCTCGACGCCATCCCACTCGGCACCGGCAAGGCTGCGGGCGTCGGCCGGGGCTGCCGGCGCCTCGGGAGGCGTTCCTGCCACGCCACCCGGCAACACGGTTACCTGCGCGGCCGGACGGGATGGGGTGACAGTCCGTTCCTCATTGGAGAAAAGCTGGAAAAGCTTCATGATTTTTCCGTAAAATCATCGCATTAATAGCTTATTCGTCAAGAATGGCATGAACTTTAGGGTACGCGCATCCACAGCCGACAAGAGGCGCTGCGGTGCAGCGCCTGCCGCGTTTGTCTCAGCGCGGAGTGACCTCCACGGTCACCCGCACCGGCAAACGCCGGCCCGGATTCTCCGGCAGAAGGGCGTGGTAGGTTTCCCCTTTGTAGTCATAAGTCACATCGTAACCAGTCAGGCGATCTTCCCGACGTTCGCGCTGGGCGCAGCGTTGCACAACGCGTTCGTCCTCATCGTAATCCTGGTATCTATCGCTATTCTGGGACTGGATACGGCTGCCGATGATGGTGCCGGCAATCGCGCCACCCGCGGTGGCTACATCCTTGCCGTGCCCGCCGCCGATGCCATGGCCCAGCAAGCCCCCCACCACGCCGCCCACGATGGCGCCGCCCAGATTCGAATCGCGCCGCCCGTCATTTTGCGGGCGCGTCACCCGGCGGGTTTCATTCCAGCACTCCTCATAAGGCACACTGACCTGTTCATAGTGCGGCCTGGCCTCGAGAACACGCGCGGTATCGTTGAATTCGCGGGCCTGGGCAAAACCGGCCAGGAGCAGAGTTGAAGCAATCATCAGCGAGGTTTTCATTTTCGTTCTCCCATTGGATGTCAAAAAGTCTACAGGCATTCAACGCAGCATCCTGCGAAGCAGTTCACAGGTTTTACCAACCTTGACACCTTGTTACCCAGTCGTACTTCAACCCATTGAGAAGCCCTCTTACCGCAGGAAGGGTCAAGTACATGGAGATAATTTTGTGGCTTTTATGACATGCGTCAGCGGCCAAAAGGGCGCCAATCTGGTATCGTGCTCGCTGAGCCCGGATATCGGGGTTTACCCTAGTGCGGTTTACCCTAGTACTCCAACAGACCGCGAGCCTTCCTGCCCGGCCTGTACGCAACCCGATTTTCAAGTAAGGAGCGTAGCAATGAAGCGTGTCTTCAATTTTTCCGCCGGCCCATCGATGTTGCCGGAAGTTGTTCTGCAAAAAGCCGCCGCCGAGATGCTCGATTACCAGGGCACCGGCCAGTCGGTGATGGAAATGTCGCACCGGTCCAAGCCGTACGAAGCGATCATCAATGGCGCAGAAGCGCTGGTGCGCGAAGTACTGGGCGTATCCGACGACTACCATGTGCTGTTCTTGCAGGGCGGCGCCAGCTTCCAGTTCCACATGCTGCCGCTGAACTTCATGACCATCAACAAGAAGGCCGACTTCACCCTGACCGGCCAATGGGCACAGAAGGCGGTTGAAGCCGCGAGCAAGCTCGGCACCGTGAACATCGTCGGTTCGTCCAAAGACAAGAAGTGGTCGTACCTGCCGGAAATCGTTGGCGCTGACAAGGATGCCGATTACTTCCATATCTGTAACAACAACACCATCGAAGGTACCCAGTATCATTCGATTCCGGATGTCGGCAACGTGCCGCTGATCGGCGATGCCTCGTCGGGCATCCTGTCCGAGCCGATGGATGTGAACAAGTTCGCCGTGCTGTACGCCGGTGCGCAAAAGAACCTCGGCCCGTCCGGCGTGACACTGGTCATCATCCGCAAGGACATGGTCGATCGCATTCCGGCCGGCTTGCCGACCATGCTCGACTTCCGCACCCACATCGAAGCCAAGTCGATGTACAACACCCCGCCCTGCTACGCGATCTACATCCTGAAGCTGGTGCTGGAATGGGTGAAAGACATGGGTCGCGACACCCTGTTCGCGCACAACGCCGAAAAGGCTGAACTGCTGTACAACTTCCTCGACAACTCGAACTTCTTCTACAGCCCGGTGGAAAAGAGCGTGCGCTCGCTTATGAACATTCCGTTCATCACCCGCGTGACCGATGCCGACGCAGCCGATGCGATCAACAAGAAGTTCGTGAAGGAAGCTGAAGCGCTGGGCCTCGTGAATCTGGCCGGTCACCGCTCGGTTGGCGGCATGCGCGCTTCGATCTACAACGCAATGCCGCTCGAAGGCGTGAAGGCTCTGGTCGCCTTCATGAAGGAATTCGAAGCGAAAAACGCCTGAGTCATCTAACTAGCCATACAGGTCGCCCGCGGGCGACCTGCTTTTTTAAGGACACAGCATGTTCAAGATCCAGACCCTGAACAAGATCGCCGCTTGCGGACTTGACCGCCTGCCGCGTGATGACTACGAATCGGCCACTGAAATCGTCAACCCGGACGGCATTCTGCTGCGCTCGGCCGACATGCACAGCATGGACATCCCGGCCTCGGTGAAAGCCATCGCCCGCGCCGGCGCCGGCGTGAACAACATTCCGCTCGACAAGTGCACCGAGCGCGGCATTGTCGTATTCAACACCCCGGGCGCGAATGCCAACGGCGTGAAGGAAATCGTGATCGCGTCCTTGCTGATGTCCAGCCGCAACCTGCATGAAGGCATTACCTGGACCAACAGCCTGAAGGGCAAAGGCGCCGAAGTGCCGGCGCTGGTCGAAAAAGGCAAATCGCAATTCGTCGGCCCGGAAATCCAGGGCAAGACCCTCGGCGTGATCGGTCTGGGCGCGATTGGCGTACTGGTCTGCAACGCCGCCTCGGCGCTTGGCATGAAGGTAATGGGCTTCGATCCGTTCATCAGTGTGGAAGCCGCCTGGAAACTGTCGCATGACGTGATCAAGGCGCCGAGCCTGGATACGCTGATCGCCGAATCCGACTACATCACCATTCACGTTCCGGTGAACAAGGACACCAAGAACCTGTTCAACGAAGAACGGATTGGCCGCATGAAGAAGGGCGCGCGCCTGCTGAACTTCAGCCGCAACGGCCTCGTCGACAATGCCGCGATCAAGGCGGCCATTGCCTCGGGCAAGATTGCCGGCTACGTGATCGACCTGCCGGAAGACGAATTGATCGGCGTGGACAAGGTGCTTTGCGTGCCCCACCTCGGTGCCTCTACCCCGGAATCGGAAGACAACTGCGCAGTAATGGCCGTTGACCAGATCCGCGAATACCTGGAACGCGGCAACATCAAGAATTCGGTGAACTTCCCGACTTGCGAGATGGCCCCAACCGGCAAGACCCGGATCACGCTCAGCAACAAGAACGTGCCGAACGTCCTCAGCAGCATCACCACACTGGTCGCCGCTTCCGGTCTCAACATTGACGACATGCTCAACAAGAACAAGGGCGATGTGGCCTACAACATCATCGACGTGTCCGGCGAGGTGACCGACAATCTGGTTGCCAAGCTCAAAGCCGTCGATGGCGTGATTTCTGTTCGCATCCTTCCGGCCTGTATGTAATACAATTGCACCTACTGGCAATAGAGGCCACTCAGTCGAGTGGCCTTTTAAATTTTAAGGCGCGTGCAACGGCTTGATGGCAATTTTCATTTGCCTCGCTCTTGCGTACACTCCGGTTCGCCCTCATCTTGGACTGAATACCCGTTTTCCACGGGGGCGATCGGCTGTGCGCTTGCCAATATTGATGGTTATGGAAGGAATGCAATGAAACGAGTGGACGATTTCCGGCTTCAGTTTGGCAAGCAGGAGCTGGTGCCGATCATGATCGGCGGCATGGGGGTGGATATCTCCACCGCAGAACTCGCGCTGGAAGTGGCGCGGCTGGGCGGGGTCGGACACATCTCCGATGCCATGGTACCCACGGTTTCCGATCGGCGCTTCAAAACCAGCTTCGTCAAAGACAAACAAAAACAATACAAATACAACGTCGCCAATACCGACAAATCGGAAGTGCAGTTCGATCTGGGCCTGCTGGCCGAAGCCACGCGCCTGCATGTCGGGCGCACCATGGAAGCCAAGCGTGGTCCCGGCATGGTGTTCATCAACTGCATGGAAAAGCTGACGATGAACGCCCCGCGCGAAACCCTGCGCACCCGACTGTGCTCGGCGCTGGATGGCGGCATCGACGGCATTACCCTGAGCGCAGGCCTGCATCTGGGCTCGTTTGCACTGATGGAAGACCACCCGCGCTTCCGCGATGCAAAGTTGGGCATCATCATTTCCTCGGTACGCGCACTGCAATTGTTCCTGCGCAAAAATGCCCGCCTGAACCGCCTACCGGACTTCATCGTGGTCGAAGGTCCGCTGGCCGGCGGCCACCTGGGCTTCGACATCAAGGACTGGGCGCAATATGATTTGCGCACCATCACACTAGAAGTGCTGCAATACCTGCGCAATGAACACCTGAATATTCCGGTGATTCCGGCTGGCGGCATCTTTACCGGTTCGGACGCCACAGCCTTCCTGGAAGCAGGCGCTGCTGCGGTGCAGGTCGCCACGCGCTTTACCGTGACGCATGAATGTGGCTTGCCGGAAAAAGTGATGCAGGAGTACTTCAAGGCCACCGAATCGGATATTGAAGTCAACACGGTATCACCCACCGGTTATCCGATGCGCATGCTGAAATCGAGTCCCGCCATCGGCTCCGGCATCCGTCCGAACTGCGAGGCTTACGGCTATCTGCTCGACGGCAACGGCCATTGCTCCTACATCGAGGCATACAACAAACAGGTCGAACTGCACCCTGATGCCAAGAAAGTGTCTGTCATGGAAAAGACCTGTCTGTGCACGCACATGCGCAATTTCGATTGCTGGACCTGCGGGCACTACACCTACCGCCTGAAAGACACCTCGTACAAGCTGGAAGATGGCAAATACCAGATCCTGAGCGCCGAACACGTGTTCAAGGACTACCAGTTCAGCACCGACAACAAGATCTTGCTGCCAGAAACACAGGCATAAATGCCGAAGCACTATAAAAACGGGGGTGGCATCTGCCACCCCCGTTTTTATTACCAAGTGTTACTCAGCTCTTGAACATCTGATGCGGAATCAGCTTCCAGTAGTCTTCTTGCGTCGCATCGTTCAGGCAAGCCTCGATGATCTTGCGGCCCAGCGGGTCCAGATCTTCGGTGAGATACGGCTTGAGTTCACGCTTGAAGAACTCACGCCACTGCCGCGCACCTTCCGCAAACACTTCCTCGCCACCCTCAAACTGCTTGTTTACATGCAACAGCACCGGCGGAATCATCGAGCCTTCCACCATGATCTGGCGTGGTACGTAACCGAGCAGGGAACACGGGCTCTCCACCAGCTGCTCCTTGCTGAAGCGGGCGCTGCCACGACGTGCCAGGTATTCGCGCGCAATCCACTCGGACATGAAGCCGACATGCCAGGCACCGATATACTGGTTCGGGATCAGCACATGGCGGGTTTCGGTATTGGAAACGATCTGGCGCAGCAGCAGGTTGGCCTGGTCGACGCGACGGCCGGTACAGAATGCCCAGTAAGAGCCCACGCCTTCCGATTGCATGCCCTTGGAATCCTGAATGCTCGGATTGGCATGGCCGCGCGGCGCAACCAAACGCCACAACCAGGCCAGCGCCGGCGACAGGATATGCAGCATGCCGACGATGCCGTACTGCTGGCTGTCCTTGTGGGTGGGCGGGCAGCGCACGCCGAAACTGCGGATATTGACCGTTGCCGGGCCCGTGGAGATGCCGTCGATCATGTCGCGTGGAATAATCACGCGCGGATTGGTGCAGGGCTTGCCCGGCGCATCCTCTGCGTGCTCCCACAGCAGGCACTGGCCACCCGGGATAATGTAGTGGTTGAGGAACACCAGCGGGCGGGTCGGCTTCATGCACAGCCGCTCCAGATGCGGATCGGTGCCGTAGCCCTTGATATGGTCAACGCGCACGAACCAGCCGTTCTCTGCATCCATGACGTTCAGCTTGGTCTGGCCGTCGTTGAAATTCGGGTGCGCACAGGCCATATCGTCCGCCATCGGGTTCAGATGACAGCCTTCCGGCAGAACCAAAGTGCGCTCTTCGCCGGTCACCACATTCTTGCCCAGGAGCAGGCGACCATCTTCCATGCGGTGGATATGCTCGGTCATCTCGCTCTTGCCGCCACCGGAAGCACCTTCGTGCATGATGGTGAGCTGGTTGTCGTAAGGTGTGACGACGCCGACAGCCGCGCAGTGATTGGTGGTCCAGCCTTCGCGCTCGCCGATGTCGAGCAGCATCGAGTACACGCCCTTCTTGGCGCTGGGCCCCGGATACAGGTTGTAGGCGTAGATTTCCTGGTGGGTCTGGGTCCGCGCATGCACCACGATCTGCTTGCCGTCGTAATGGGTATGGCGGAACGGCGGGGCGATGAACAGCACGCCGCCATCGAGCTTGAAGTTGGACGGCACCGCGCTGTTCGGGATCATGCCCTGCAGATCGGCCAGTGCGCCGGCAAAGAAGCTGGCCTGCTTCGGGCAGATCAGCAGCGCGCCGTACCCCAACTCATCCGGGCCGGCAAAGAACGGTACGACGACCAATTCCTGCGTCTTGAGCCAATCCAGCGTCTTCTGGCGCATCTTGTCGAATTTCTCGCCAAAGCGCTCGAGGTAGGTCGGCTTGTCGGTCGGCAGGGAATCGCCGATGACCATAGCATCCGGATCGCGGCGGCGCATGCGCGTGTCGGGGAAATTCACCACCAGGCCATTGCGGGCCTTGGTGACCACGGCCTCGACAATCGGGCCATGCCCGGGAACATCAAAGGTGGTTTCATACTCGCCCTTGTCTTCCCGGTTGCTATGGTTCCAGTCCGTGGCGCCAGCCTCACGACCAAGCGCCCAGTTGAAAAGATCTTCGCGTGTTTCCGCCACATACAGGGCAGGTGCAGCACTGAGCACCTCAATGACATGCGCGGGAAGACCGAGCGATGTCCAGTCCTTCTTGAAATCAATCATACGAATCGTGTGTTCCATAACCGAATATCCAGATGAAAGCCTGCTATTTATCAGGTGGGTGAAAGCCCTACTTGACGCCCGTCTGGCGAACGAAGAGCAATTTTGTATTTTAACTACAAAAAGCCCGGGGGACCAGCCGCAAGCGCTGCCCGGCCAGCCATTTACTTTGATTCAACCAGGCATACCCCTCTAAAAAGTATCACCTCCTGACAAGGAACAACGTCCCCTCGCCACGGGGCACCCATCACTTGCCTTTTCCAAGAAGTCCGGCCACAAAAATCAAAAACCATGCAGAAATCCATTTTTTTGTCCGCACCCCGCCCGGCACGGCGCTAAAATGCCGGCTGTTGCCAATTCTCCCAAGCTAAAGTTGCCCATGCATACCGCTGATTTCGTCGAATGGTTCCGTCAGGCCGCGCCCTACATTCATGCTTTCCGGGGCCGAACCTTCGTCATCGCCCTGGGGGGCGATGTGGTGCGCGACGGCAAATTCTTTCAGCTCACCTATGACATCAACCTCTTGACCAGTCTGGGCGTACGCCTTGTCGTGGTACATGGCGCGCGACCACAAATCGAGGCCCGGCTAGCGGAAAAGGGGCTGGAAACCCGCTACCACCATGGCATGCGGGTGACCGAAGCCAATGCGCTGGAGTGCGTGATCCAGGCCGTGGGCGCAGTGCGGGTGGAAATTGAATCGCTGCTGTCGATGGGCATGCCCAATTCGCCGATGGCCAATGCCGACATCCGCGTATCGGCCGGCAATTTCATCACCGCGCAACCGATGGGCGTGCGTGACGGCGTCGACATGATGTACACCGGCGAGGTGCGCAAGGTCGATACCACGGCCATCCGCTACCGCCTGGACGACGGCGAGATGGTGCTGCTCTCCACCATCGGCTATTCGCCCACCGGCGAAGTTTTCAACGTGCCGCTGGAAGATATCGCCACCAGCACCGCCATGGCCTTGAAAGCAGACAAGCTGCTGTTCCTGCTCGATCAGCCCGGCGTGGTATCGGAAGAAGGTGAACTCCTGACCGACCTGACCGCACTGGATGCAGAGCAACTGCTGGCCAAGCATCCGCACCCGCACGAAGACATCAAGCTCTACCTGCCCTGCGCGATCCGCGCCGTCCGCCACGGCGTTAAACGGGCCCATCTCGTCAGTCACCATGTCGATGGTTCCCTGCTGATGGAGCTGTTCACGCATGACGGTATCGGCACCATGGTCTCGCACGAGTCGCTGGAGACCCTGCGCGAAGCCACCATCGACGACGTTGGCGGCATGCTGGCCCTGATCGAACCACTGGAAGAAGACGGGGTACTGGTCAAGCGTGGCCGCGAACTGATCGAGCGCGAAATCCATCGCTATTCGGTGCTGGAGTACGACGGACGCATCATCGGCTGCGTCGCCATGCACCCCTTTCTGGAAAACCGCATGGCGGAAATGGCCTGCCTCGTGGTCGATCCGGCTTACCGCGAAGAAGATCGCGGCGAGCAACTACTCAAGCATATCGAGCAACAGGCCAGAAGCCTGGGCGTTCGCAAGCTCTTCGTACTGACCACGCGCACCGCGCACTGGTTTGTCGAACGCGGCTTCGCGCCGGCCACGGTGGAAGACCTGCCGATCGAGCGCAAGCGCCTCTACAACTACCAGCGCCGTTCGAAAGTGTTTATCAAGCAGATTGCCATCTGACCAGCCAAGAAAACCCGCCGCCCAGGCAAGCAGGCGGCGGGCTGACTGCTGCGAACTACAACTATTTCTTTCCTTGCACTTCGATTTCGACCCGGCGATCAGGCGCCAGACAATCGATCAGCGCCTTGCGCGGACGCACCTTGTCGCAAGTTCCGCCCGTTACCGGGTTGGATTCACCCAAGCCTTCGATCTTGATCTTTTCTTCCTGCTTGCCTTTGTCCACCAGGTAATCCGCTACGGTTTTGGCACGCTCCTGAGAAAGCTTCAGGTTGTATTGTTCCGTACCAATCCGGTCGGCATACCCAGTCACGCGGGCAAACCCGTTCTGGGGATCGGCCGCCTTGATTTCGTCATAAAACGAATCGAGTGTTTTTTTCCCTTCCGGCTTCAGCACGGATTTATCGAAATCGAACAGCACATCCGCCTTGAGCGTGTAAACCACGGGCTGGGGTGGTGGCGGTGGCGGCTCGGTTTTCGCCGGTTCCGGCATGGGCGCGGGAGCAGGCACCACAGCAGCAGGAACCGGTTTGACATAACCATCACATCCTTCCACCGTGGCCGCCTCCTTGGTCCAGGTTCCCGTATGCCAACACTCACCAAAGCTGTTTTTCCATACAGGCGTGGCCGTTGCCCCCTGCACATAAGCTTCGATTCCGGCATTGGATGCCGTGCTCACCCCACTCAGAACACCTGACACAATCAAGCAAACAAGCAATTTTCTGGACATATTGACCTCCCATGTAAAACAAATGGAACACTGTCATGCAAACCCATAACTATTTGCAATTTGCATGCATCACTTAGTTAACGCTAGGTCTTCTTCCATAAGCACCAAATTTGTTTGGCCTGAATTTGCCGATGAGTGGCAGAAACAGATCCGACACAAAAGAAGTTTTCCTCCGAACCAGCACAAATCAACCATCTGATTTCACGATATTTTTGCCAAAGCATTACTCCCGATTCCGGAATTCATCCAGCCGCGCCGACAACAGATACGGTTTGAATCCGGCATACCCTTTCCCTATTAGCATCACCCCAGGGGGGGGCAAGAAACATCCATCCGGACATGCAAGCTGTTCCTGCCAACTGGCCTATTGACGATCCCGCCGCTATATTGAAACAAGGTTTCAATAACAAGGAGAGAATCATGGGACTATTTGATCGACTGACCGATACCCTCTTGGCCGGCAAACAGGATCAATACAGTGAATTGGTGGCGCCATTGGTCACCATTATTGAGAAGCAGGAAGGCCTTGCCGGCTTGGTTGATATGTATTTGAAGCACGAACGCGATGCCGATCTCCCGGCATGGAAAAGCAGCAGCGCCAGCCCCGTCGAAGAAGTTGAAAATACCTTTGGCAAGGCATTTCTGGATGAATATGCCAGCCAGTTGGGCATTGCCCCCGAGCAGGCAGCCAGCCGTTTGGCAAGCAATGTACCGCGTTACATCGATGAATTGATCGACAAAGGCGAATGGCCCAAGCCCAGCGACTATGTGGATACCGCCATGGAGATCCTGAAAACCAAGACCATCATGTAATTCCCGCCTCCTGGCGCTTCGGGGAAAGGATCATCCCGGCCAGGCTTGTTCATTGCGACCGAATCAGTTCCAATCGCGGGATGAGCCAGACATCCTTTTCCTGCCGCGCCGGTTGCGCCGCGTGCTGCATTGCCCCTTCCATCACCCGCCCCATCCCCGGCATGCCCAAGGGCAAGCCGGCCGGGGTTGCGTGCATTCAACTGGACGAGTCCTTGCGCTGCAAACTTTTCGGCCAGCCGGAACGACCCGATTTTTGTGGTGGATTGCAACCCGCACAGGATATGTGCGGCAATGGCCGGGAAGATGCCCTGACCTGGCTCACTCTGCTGGAAGAAGCGACACGGCCCGCCAACGGTACCTAGTTCGAACCCCAGACGGTGTTCAGCAGTTGGCCGGTTTCCTGCGCCGGCGCAGGACGTGCGAAGTAATAGCCTTGCAAGTCATCACACTGCAGCGCCCTTAGAATACGGGCCTGCTCCAGGGTTTCCACCCCTTCGGCAATCGTCGACAGCCCCATGGCGCGCGACAAGCCGATAATGGCCCGCACAATCGTTGCGTCATTGGCATCGTTCACGATATTGCGAACAAAGGATTGATCGATCTTGATCCGGTCGATAGGAAACTGCTTCAGATAATTCAGGCTGGAATAGCCGGTGCCAAAATCGTCGATCGACAGGCGCACGCCCAGCGCATTGAGATCATGCATCAGTGACAGCGTCGAATCCAGGTTATGCATGACCGCGCTTTCGGTAAACTCCAGCTCCAGCCGATGCGGTTCCAGGCCCGCTTCCGTGATCGCGGCCAGGATGGTTGAGCGCAGTTCGGCATCGCGCAGCTGCTTGGGCGACAAATTGACCGCCATGATCAATCCGGCGCACCCGATTCCCTGCCAGCTGCGCAATTGCCGGCAGGCCTCGCGCATCACCCAGGCGCCGATCGGCACGATCAAGCCCGTCTCTTCCGCCACGGAAATAAACTCGCCCGGCGGCACCAGGCCCCGAACCGGATGATTAAGCCTGATCAAGGCCTCCACGCCCACCACATGGCCGCTTTTCGCGCAGACCTGGGGCTGGTAATGCAGCACAAACCAGTCGTTGTCGAGCGCCTGATGCAAATCGCTCGACAGCCCCAAAATACGCTGGGCCCGGCTGTTGAGATCGTTGGTATAGAACCGGTAACTGTTGCTGCCTTCTTCCCGTGCCCGGATCAGGGCGGAATCGGAATGCTTGAGCAGACTCTCGAAACTGTCGCCATCCTCGGGATACAGCGCGATGCCCAAACTGGCGGTCAGGTTGATTTCCGCCCCATCGACTTCCAGCACTTCCGCGGCGACACCCAACAATTTGTCGGCCATCGCAATGGCCTCCACCTCGCCCTGGATCTCGGGCAAAAGGATCACAAACACGTCACCGGAGAGCCGGGAAACAGTCCCCGCGCCCGCCAGTGCCGTAACAAACCGTTCGGCCATCTCGCGCAACACCTTGTCACCGGTACCGTGCCCCAGGGATTCGTTGACATAGCGGAAGCGGTCCAGGTTTGCACACAGCAGCGCCACGCCATGGTCATGCTGGCGCGCATGCACAATCGCCTCACCCACCCGGTCGTCGAGCAACAGGCGATTGGGCAAACCGGTCAACGGATCGAAGCGCTTCAGCCATTGCAATTCCTCCAGCGCGCGGCGTTCCGACTGATCCGCATAAACGGCGAAATAATTGGCCGGCTTGCCGGTCTGGTCCAATACCGCGCGCAGGGTAAGCCACTCGGGGCTGCATTCCCCGTCTTTATGCCGGTTCCAGACCTCGCCCTGCCAGCTGCCCACGTTGTTGAGCGAGGACCACATCTTCAAATAAAAATCTCGGTCTTGCCTGCCCGAATTCAGCAGCCTCGGGTTTTGTCCCTGCACGTCTTCCAGTGCATACCCCGTGGCTTCGGTAAAGGCGCGATTGACCATGATGATGCGATTCTGTGCATCGGCAATCAGCATGCCATCGCGGCTTTCTTCAAACACACGGGCATGCAGGCGGATTTGCGCTTCCGCCCGCGCACGCTCATCGGCCTCATGCATTTTCTTCAACGCAAAGGAGATGTCGCCCGCCACCTCCAGCAGCAGGGAAATCACTTCATCATCAAAATAGCCGGCTTCTTTGGCACTCACCGAGAAGGTGCCGCGAAATCCCCCCCCCTCAATCGGCATGGTCATCATGGCACACACGCCGATGTCCTCCAGCGCCAAAGCCGGCTGTGGCCAATCCCACTCGGAAGTATCGTTGATGATCAGGTGGCGACCTTCCCGCAATGCCACGCTACTGGGCAGGGCATTGATGGCCTCATCAGTCAGATTCTGTAAGTTTTTTCGCAGCACGGAATCGCCCGGGAGTCCGGCACTGGCAACCAATACCGGCCGGCGTGTGGAGCCACTGCCCGGCGCGGAAATCCAGACCAGGCAAAAGCCAGCCAGTTTCAGCGCCACACTGCATACCGTATCGAACAATTGCTGGCGGCCATGGCAAGTCACGATGGCTTTGTTTGTGCCACTGAGTACGGCATAGATGGCATTCTTGCGCGCCAGGGCCAGCTCGGCACGCTTGCGATCCCCGATATCGCGCACTGTCGCCAGGATGACTTCCATGCCCCCCAGAACGGCAAGGGACAAGGTCACGCTTACCCAAACCAACTGGCCATCCTTGCGCCTGGCATGCCAGTCAAAGCTTTGCACCTCCTCGCGGGCCTTGCTCCAATAGCCTTTGACATTTTCCAGCGTATAAGGCGGGTAATTGGCACAAACTTGCCCTATTCCGAGCTGGCAGATTTCCGTCTTGTCATACCCGAACAAACCAAGCGCACGCTGGTTGACATCAAGAATTTCACCGTCACTGGCACGCTGCACAAAAATAGCTTCATCAACTGAATTGAAAATGCAGCGAAAGCGTTCTTCTTCCTTCTGCAAAGCCACCCGCTGCTGCTCCATCCGTCCCAGATAATGGCGCAACTGGGCGAACAGCAATGATCCGGTCACTAAGACAAAGAACCAGCCTTTCAGCGTACTGATCAGTGTTATCTTTGCCGGATCGGAAAACAGGAAGGAAACCAGATTGTCAGACAGCAAAATCCACCCGGCAGCCAGCAAGCAATAAGTCAGGACTATCTTGAATGCAATACGGTGGTGATGAGGCTTCATGTGCGCCTTGATGAACTTGGTGACAGCAAAATTTTATCTCCGGGAACAGCAGCACAACATGCGGCGCCAACTTTGCGCACCGGACAGCCAATACCAGTCAGAACGAGCATCAAATTCGCGTGGCCATCGCCCGATTCTATAGCCGGGCAACAAGTTTTTCATCAGTATCCATTCATTGGTGGACGAAAAAAATTGACGCAGCGATGTCTATGGCAAAAAAAAAGAAATGTAATCCGATATGCCAGCATATTCTTGTCGAGGATGCAGAAATCGTCCAGCAAGCGAGTCTGGCTGTGAATGTAATTGATGAAGGCAAAAGAAGGTACTGAAAACCAAAAAAAACGGGCCGGCAATCGTTTGCCGGCCCGTTTTTATATACATCATCGTTACTCGATATCAATAGCCTAGGCGCTGACAGATCGTCGAAACCGCACCCGCTGCATTCAGCGTATAAAAATGCAGTCCCGGGGCACCGCCAGCAAGCAGGCGATCGGATAGATCGGTCATGACATCCAGACCGAACGCCCGGATCGACGCCGCATCATCGCCGAACGACTGCAGGCGCAAGCGCAACCAGCGCGGAATTTCAGTCCCGCACATATCCGAGAAGCGGGCCAGCTGGCTGAAGTTCTGGATCGGCATGATGCCCGGAAAGACCGGGATCGTCACACCACGCGCAGTCACATCATCGACAAAGCGGAAGTAGGCATCCGCATTGAAGAAATACTGCGTGATCGCGGTATCAGCACCGGCTTTTACCTTGTTCACGAAATTGCGCATGTCAGCTTCCGCAGAAGGCGCCTGCGGGTGGAATTCCGGGTACGCAGCCACGCCGATATGGAACCAGTCGCCATATTCCTCGCGCAGGAAGCTGACCAGTTCATTGGCGTAGCGAAACTCGCCCACATCCCCGGCACCGGACGGGATATCGCCGCGCAGAGCCACGATATGACGGATGCCATGTGATTTGTACTCATCGACAATCGTGCGGATCTTCTCGCGCGTCGAGCCGATGCAGGAGAGATGCGGCGCAGCATGCAGGCCTTCCTGCTGGATCTCCAGCACCGCCTTGAGCGTGCCCTCTTGCGTGGAGCCGCCCGCACCGAAGGTCACGGAAAAATACTCCGGCTTGAACTGCGCCAGTTGGCGACGCGTGGTACGCAACTTGGCAGCGCCCTCTTCGCTCTTCGGCGGGAAAAACTCGAAACTGATGGGTTTCATTCGCTCGCCTCCGATCAATAGCGGTAATGCGCCGGCTTGTACGGGCCTTCCTTGGGCACGCCGATATAAGCGGCTTGCGCATCGGAAAGTTCGGTCAATTCCGCGCCGATCTTCTTCAGGTGCAGGCGCGCGACCATTTCGTCGAGCTTCTTCGGCAAGACGTAGACACCTACCGGGTACTCGGCGGTCTTGGTGAACAGCTCGATCTGCGCCAGCACCTGGTTGGTGAACGAGTTCGACATCACGAACGACGGGTGACCGGTGGCGCAACCGAGGTTCACCAGACGGCCTTCGGCCAGCACGATGATGCGACGGCCCGAAGGCAAGATCACATGATCGACCTGCGGCTTGATGTTTTCCCACTCGTACTGGCGAAGGCTGGCGATTTCAATTTCGCTATCGAAGTGGCCGATATTGCAGACGATGGCGTTGTTGCGCATCTTCACCAGATGGTCATGCGTGATCACGCCGACGTTGCCGGTGGTGGTCACAAAGATATCCGCCTTGTCGCAGACCTCGTTCATCGTCACCACGCGATAGCCTTCCATCGCGGCTTGCAGTGCGCAGATCGGGTCGATTTCGGTCACCCAGACGGTCGCACCCAAGCCGCGCAAGCTTTGCGCACAACCCTTGCCCACATCGCCGTAACCCAGCACCACGGCAACCTTGCCGGCGATCATCACGTCGGTGGCGCGCTTGATACCGTCGACCAGCGATTCGCGGCAGCCATAAAGATTATCGAACTTGGACTTGGTCACCGAATCGTTAACGTTGATCGCCGGGAAGGCCAGCTTGCCCTGCTCAAACATCTGGTACAGGCGGTGCACGCCGGTGGTAGTTTCTTCGGTCACGCCCTTGATCGCGGCCAGGCGCACCGAATACCAGGTCGGGTCCTTGGCGATTTGCGCCTTGATCGCAGCAAACAACACGGTTTCTTCTTCGCAGGTCGGCTTGGACACCACAGAGATATCCTGCTCGGCGCGTGCGCCCAAATGCAGCAGCAAGGTTGCATCGCCGCCGTCATCCAGGATCATGTTGGCGTGCTGGCCTTTCGGCCATTCAAACGCGCGGTGCGTGTAATCCCAGTATTCTTCCAGCGATTCGCCCTTGTAGGCGAAGACCGGGATGCCATCTGCGGCAATCGCGGCGGCGGCATGGTCCTGGGTCGAGAAAATATTGCACGAGACCCAGCGCACTTGCGCGCCCAGCGCCTGCAGGGTTTCGATCAGCACGGCGGTCTGGATCGTCATGTGCAAAGAACCCATGATGCGCGCGCCCGCAAGCGGCTGCGTCTTGGCGAATTCTTCGCGCACAGCCATCAGGCCCGGCATTTCGGTTTCGGCAATGCGGATTTCCTTGCGGCCCCAATCGGCCAGGGAAAGATCGGCAACGTGAAAATCGGAAAACTTGGAATCGACCACAGCGTTCATTATTTGAACTCCTTGAACGTATGGCCGGGAGGGGATCGGTCTACTCACCTGATCCACCGTGCCCGGCACGGGGTTTTGACTAGTCAGGTGAGCGCCGTTGTTACCACCGAGCCTCAGGCAAGTGATTGCCCTGCAGCGCTCCTCGGTCTGGCCGGCATTTTACGCCGGAACCGGTAATAAGCGCTAGCTTCGGCGGGGCGAACGGCGCGTGTCCTTGGCAATTAAAAAAGGGAGCAAAGCTCCCTTTTTTGCACCGCGTTCCGAATCAGAGTCCGGCATCGGCCTTCAGCTGCTCGACCTTGTCGGTCCGCTCCCAGCTGAAATCCGGCTCTTCGCGGCCGAAATGGCCATACGCGGCAGTGCGCGTGTAGATCGGGCGCAGCAGATCGAGCTCCTGGATGATGCCCTTCGGGCGCAGATCGAAGTTGCGCTGGATCAGTGCCACGATTTCGTCATTGCTGAACTTGCTGGTGCCCCAAGTATCGACCATGATCGACACCGGCTTGGCCACGCCAATGGCATAGGCCACCTGCACTTCGCACTGTTTGGCAATGCCGGCAGCCACGATGTTCTTGGCCACATAGCGGCCGGCATAAGCGGCGGAGCGGTCGACCTTGGACGGATCCTTGCCGGAGAATGCGCCACCGCCATGCGGCGCTGCACCGCCATAGGTATCGACAATGATCTTGCGTCCGGTCAGTCCGCAGTCGCCCATCGGGCCGCCAATCACGAAACGGCCGGTCGGGTTGACCAGATATTTCGGATTCTTCATCCATTCTTTCGGCATCACCGGCTTGATGATTTCTTCGATCACCAGCTCTGAAAGCTGCGCATGCGAAATATCCGGGTGATGCTGGGTCGACAACACGATGGTATCGACTTCCAGAATCTTGCCGGTTTGAGCATCGTAGCGCAGCGTAACCTGCGATTTGGCATCGGGACGCAGCCACGGCAGGCGGCCATCCTTTCGCAGTTCGGACTGGCGCTGCACCAGCCGGTGCGCATAGTAGATCGGCGCCGGCATCAGTTGCGGCGTTTCGTCACAGGCATAGCCGAACATCAGCCCCTGGTCGCCCGCGCCCTGATCCAGGTCGAGGCCTTGGCCTTCGTTCACGCCCTGCGCAATATCCGGCGATTGCTTGTCATAGGCCACCAGCACGGCGCAGGTTTTGTAATCGAACCCGATATCGGAGCTGTCGTAGCCGATGCGCCTGACGGTGTCGCGCGCGATCTGGATGTAATCGACATTGGCGTTCGTGGTGATTTCGCCTGCCAGCACCACCAGACCGGTATTGACCAGCGTTTCCGCCGCCACGCGGGCGTGTTTGTCCTGGGCGAGGATGGCGTCCAGAATCGCATCGGAGATCTGGTCCGCCACCTTGTCCGGATGACCTTCCGAAACCGATTCGGAGGTAAAGAGAAAATCCTTCATGGGCAACTTTTCCTTGTTCAATAGCTTGCGCAGCCAGACACCGGCCGGGCAATGTAAAACGCATGCGCTGCCAACAACATTGCCGGCAATGATTCAGACAGGGTATTTGTCAGGAAATTCATGGCACGCATCACGCCTAATTTTCTTTTATCGCAAAAAAACCAAGACGTGAGCGCCGTTGTTTGAGAAAGCCAAGCCTGGCGGGGATTCCCGTCGCAGCGCTCCTTGGCCAAATGTGATTATAGCGCGCTTTTGCGACAGAACACAGACCACACAGCCCCCGGCAAAGATCGTTACAATAGCCGGTTTCTTTGAAGAATTTTGCCATGCCGTTTTGCCAAGTCTCTATCTGCTGCCCGTGGCATTGGCGCCACGATTACCCGGACATGGACACGGCCATGCCAGGAGCCAAGACATGAACGCCCGTTTCCTCTCGGCGCTGTTCTGGCTGCTCCATTGGCTGCCGTTCCCGTTGTTGCGGCTCAAGGGCGCACTGCTGGGAGAAATCCTGTTCCGCCTGATGAAACGCCGCCGCACCATCGGTCTGCGCAACCTGCAGATCTGCTTCCCGCAATGGACCGATGCCGAATGCCGGCGCGTGCTGCGCCGCCATTTTCGCGAAATGGCGTCCGGCCTGCTGGGCTACAGTATCCTGATTTACGGTTCCCTCCGGCGCATTGAGCGTCTGGTCAGGCGCGAAGGCCTTGAGCATTACGTTGGTGTCGCCAGCCATCATCCGGTCATCGTATTGGCCCCGCACTTTCTCGCCATCGACTTCGGCGGCATCCGCCACACCGTCGATTACGGCGGTGCCAGCATGTACTCGGCCCAGCATATCGGTGCATTCGATCAACTGCTGTTACGTGCCCGCACCCGCTTCAAAAATCCGCTGCTGATCAAACGTAGCGACGGCATTCGTCCCTGCGTGCGTGCCCTCAAGGAAGGGCGCTGCTTCTATTACCTGCCGGACCAGGATCTTGGCCCGCGCGAATCCATTTTTGTGCCTTTTTTCAACATTCCGACCGCCACCATCCCCGCACTGTCACGGATAGCGCAGATGGCCAAAGCCAAGGTGGTTCCGATGGTCACCGAAATGACGGCCACCGGTTTCGTCCTGCGCTACTACCCGGCCTGGGAAAACTTTCCTTCGGACGACATCCATGCCGACACCGCACGCATGAACGCCTTCATCGAAGACCGCGTGCGCGAACTGCCTTCGCAGTATTACTGGCTGCATCGCCGTTTCAAGACCCGCCCGGAGGGGGAAGCCTCGCTTTATTAAGTTGCACCGCAACAAAAACTTTCTTTCCTTTGCTATCCTGCTAGCTTGAAGACTGAATCCAATCTTGCAGGAGTTTTGAAATGGCCCGTTCTGCCCTCGTCATCAGTGGCGGCGCACCCAATGCCACGCTGATCGCCGGTGCGCTGGTTGCCTTCCATGAGCTTGGTATCCGCTTCGATGTTGTTTCCACCGCCGGCGCCGGCGCGTTGCTGGGCCTAATGGCGCTAGCCCCCAAAAACGGCGACCCGGTCTCTACGTTGCGCGGTTTGTCCGAGATGGGCATCGCCGACCCGCTCTACGAACAATTTCCGGTCAACTTCAAGGTTTTCCACAAACCCGGAGATATGGCTGATACCTATCGCCGCCTGCTCGGCATGAATTCACTGGTCGATCAACTCAAGCAATGGCCGGCCCGGGATCCCGTTTCGCAATGGATGAAAGACAGCACCGAGCTCGCCCTGGCCTGCGCCTGCCCAAGCGATCTCAACCCGTCGTCCACCGGCTTGTGCGCGCACGTACCGTTTGCCGAGGAAATCATCGACTTTGCCGCCGTTCCTGCGATCGAGCCAATCTTTTACGTGAATGCCTACAATCTTTCCACGCGCACCATGGCCAACTGGACCAATGGCGAGATCGACCCGCTTCATTTGCAAGCCGCACTGTCCTTCCCTTTCCTCTATCCGCCCACACAGATCGGGGACGAATTCTTCATGGAAGGCGCGGTCATCGATTGCCTCAACTTCAAGGATTTGCTGAAAAACCATCCGGATCTGGAGGAAATCGTGGTGTTCGACATCCTTGGCGCAGAGCGCTTGTTGCGCCCGCCGCGCGATCTGTACGATGCCTGGGTGATGTCGCTCATTACCCCGCTGGTGGAAATTGCCCGCGATGACATAAAAATTTTCGAGGATCGTTACAAGGGAAACATCTGCCTGCACAAGGTTCCCTTGCTGGAAGGCATCCCGGAGGAGGATCTGCCGACCGTCTTCGACTGGTCACGCTCCAACCTGGACGCGCTTTACAAAATCGGACACGCCAAGGCCAAAACGTGGGCACAGCAGAATCTGGCCCATCTCAAAGGCTGAGGCACAAAGCTGAAAAAAAGGCAGTGGCGTTTTGCCACTGCCTTTTACTATTTCACTTTCGATGGTGGCCGGTCAGCGATTCAATTCCAGCAACAGATCGCGCATCTGGTCGCTCTCTTCCGCGGCCAGCATGCGTTCGACCAAGGGGCGAATCGTGGAAAGATCGGCGGTCAGCAGCTGCTGCTTCACCTTGAGCAACTGAATAGGCAACATCGAATAGCGGCGCAGGCCCAAGCCCAGCAACAGGCGCGAGAGCTGCGGATCGCCGGCCATTTCACCGCACATGGCCACGGGCTTGCCCATGCGGTCCGCCGTCGTGATCACATGCGCAATCAAGGCCAGCACCGCCGGATGCAGCGGATCGTACAGATGCGAAACGGCGTCGTCGGTGCGATCGACCGCCATGGTGTATTGAATCAGATCGTTGGTGCCGATCGAGATATAGTCGAGATGCGCCAGAAACTTGGCCACGGCCACGGCCGCGGCCGGGGTTTCGATCATTCCGCCCAGTTCCACATCGTCACTGAAGGGAATACCCTCTTCGCGCAGCTGCGCCTTCACTTCTTCGATGTGGCGCCGGGTGGCACGCACTTCAGAAATTTGCGAGAGCATGGGCAACAGCAATTTCACCTGGCCATAGGCTGAAGCTCGCATGATGGCACGCAACTGGGTGCGAAATACCTGCGGTTCGGCCAAGCACAGCCGGATACCGGTCAGGCCCAGCGCCGGATTGGGAGACAGGCTTTCCTGTTGCCACTTGGCAACCTTGTCCTTGCCCAAGTCGAGCGTACGGATCACCACCGGGCGCCCTTCCATCATCTGCACCACGCGGCGATACGCTTCGAACTGCTCATCCTCGGTCGGCAGATCGTCTTCGCTCAAGAACAGGAATTCGGAACGGAACAAGCCGATGCCGGTCGCGCCGTATTCCAGCGCATCCTCGGTGTCGTCCGGCAACTCGATATTGCCGAACAGTTCGACTTCGACACCATCGCGGGTAACCGGGCGGCTCAGGCGGATATCCAGCAACGCCCGCTGCTTGCCCAGCCAATCTTCGCGCCGTGCACGATATTCTTCCAGAACCCGCTCATCCGGATCGATGACCACTACGCCGCTCACGCCATCGACGACGATGAGTTCGCCCTCGCGGATCAGTTCACGCGCATGGCGCAGGGCCAGTACCGAAGGAAGGTCGAGACTGCGGGCCAGAATGGCCGTATGCGAGGTCGGGCCGCCGACATCGGTAATAAAGGCGAGATAACGCGAATCCTTGAACAGCACCATATCGGCCGGCGACAGATCATGCGCCACCAGGATGCAGTCAGCACCGCATTCATGAATATGGGTGCCGGCATCATGCCCGGCCAAGGTTTTTTGCACGCGTTCGACGACCTGCAGCACATCGGAGCGCCGTTCACGCAGATATTCGTCTTCGATTTCATCAAACTGCGCCAGCAACACTTCCAGCTGCTGTTGCAACGCCCATTCGGCATTGCAGTATTCGTTTTCAATCAGGCCAATCGGTTCTTGCGACAGCGTATGGTCGTTGAGCAGCATGATATGCAAGCTGAGGAAGGCGCCCAATTCAGCCGGTGCATTTTCCGGAATTCCCGACCACAGGGTTTCGAGTTCCTTGCGCGTATGCCGTATCGCGTTCTCGAAACGCTCGATCTCGGCCGGCACCTCTTCGGGCGCAAGCCGGTAATGGGCAACTTCGATATTGGTGCGCGTCACCAACCGGGCATACCCGATCGCGATGCCGCCGCCGATACCGATTCCTTGCAACGTGATACTCATTCCATCTCCTTGCGTCTGGTGCAACCTTTCAATGCACCAGCCGGCCTTCCTCTGTCGGTGAGCCGCACCCGGCCATGCAAACCACTACTTAGCCGTGCCTGCCCATTTCACCCAGGAGAAGTCCACGAAGCATTACCGCAGATAGGCAACGCCTCAGTTGAACAGCGAATTGATCACTCGCCTTCGCCAAATTTGTCTGCAACCAGTGCCACCAGTGCGGACAGCGCATCGACATCGTCCGGTCCGTCGAACGTTTCAATATTGATCTTGCTGCCCTTGCCTGCTGCCAGCATCATCACCCCCATGATTGACTTGGCATTGACCCGGCGTTGCCCGCGCGAAACCCATACCTCGCAGGAATACTGCGTGGCGAGCTGGGTGAATTTGCTTGAGGCCCGGGCATGCAGGCCCAGCTTGTTGACGATTTCAACTTCCTGTACTGGCATTACACATTATTCCTGTTCTATTGGTCTGCTTCACGCGGTGCCATATACAGCACCCCTTCAAGTCCGCCGGTAATGGCTTTGCTGACCACCACTTCGAGCGGCTGGTGGCAATAGGTCAGCGCCCGCACCAGCATGGGCAGATTGACTCCGGCCACCGCCTCGATCCGGCCAGGCTTGATCAGCCGGTTGGCCACATTGGAAGGTGTGCCGCCAAAAATATCGGTCAGCAGCAGTACTCCGGAGCCATCGTCAAGGCTTTCGCAAACCCGGCGCGCTCTTTCCAGCACCTCGTCCGGATCGTCGGCCTTGCTGACCGCCAGATGCGCCAGATTGGGTACTTCGCGCTGCATGATGTGCCGGGCGCATGCCAAAAGGGCATCGCCGAGCATGACGTGGGTAACGATAACAATACCGACCATGGAAGTTCCGTTTCGCTACAAAAGCCTGAATGCCGACAATGATATAGCCGAAAGAGGCTTCTGCCGAGCCCGGCAAACAAACAGTTACCTGATTGTGACTATTTTGTCTGGTTTTTCCAGCCAAACCACTCGGGAAAGCATTGTTTGCGTGATGAGAACCGTCCCGGCCGCATCAACAATCAATATATCTTGCACGCCAAAACGCTGAGCGTAGCGCAGTGCCGTTGCCGGCCCGCCGACAAAAATCGGCTTGGTCGAGGCATCGGATATCGTGCCAGCCTGCCCTCCTGCTGGCGCAATCACCGTCGCGGCCTGAACCTGCTCGCCCGGCCGGCCGCTGCGCGGATCGATCAGATGCGCGTAACGTTTGCCATCCTTTTCAAAAAAACGCTGGTAATCGCCCGAGGTGCCGATGGCTTCGCCGTCATGCAGCTCGATCGAGGCCATGGCCATCGGTTTGCGCGGATGCTGCAGGCCGACTTTCCAGGGTTCGCCATCCTTGCTGCCCAGCGCCAATACATTGCCGCCGATATTGATCAGCGCATTGTTCACCCCGCGCGCATGCAGCATGCCGGCGACGCGATCCAGCGCCCAGCCCTTGGCAAAGCCGCCGAGATCCACCGCCACCGCCCGGTTGCGGCTGAGCACGCGACCGGATTCAAAACGCAAATCCTCCAGACTGGGATGCGCGGCAAGCGCTGCGGCAACGGCCTGCGGATCGGGCGTAACCGGCTCGAAGGTGTCGCGCTGGAAACCCCACAGCGCGATCAGCTGGCCTACCGCAGGGTTGAACAACTGATCGGATTTACGGGCAAAGTCCGCCGCTTGTCGCAGCAAGCCAGCCAACTCTTCGTCGACCGGGGCGGCTTCGCCCTTGGCCAGCGCGGCATTGATCCGGGTCACCTCGGACGGGCGCCAGGCATGCAGCTTGGCATGTAGCCGGTCAAGCTCGGCCAGCGCTTCCCCGGCCGCCTGCCGCGCCTTGGACTCTTCCACGCCCCAGATCGACAGCGTGACGCGCGTGCCGAACACATAACTTTCCTGCTGGTACAGCGCGGGCTTGCCGCACCCGGCCAACAGCAGCGCCAGCAGCAATGCGATGAAACGGCGCATCAACCCACCCGGCGCTCGATCGCGTCGATGAACAATCCCGCCACGTTGATGCCGGATTGCGCAGAAATTTCCTGGAAGCAGGTCGGGCTCGTCACATTTACCTCGGTCAGATAGTCGCCAATGATGTCGAGTCCAACCAGCAGCAATCCCCGTGCCAGCAATTCCGGGCCCAGCGCCTCGGCGATATGCCGGTCACGCGCGGTCAACTGCCGTGCCACGCCGGTGCCGCCTACCGCCAGATTGCCGCGCGTTTCACCGGCTTTCGGAATGCGCGCCAGACACCAGTCCACCGGCTTGCCGTCGATGACCAGCACCCGTTTGTCGCCGTCGACAATCTGCGGAATGAAGCGTTGCGCCATCACGGTGCACGCGCCATTGGCGCTCAGCGTTTCGATGATCGAGCCGATATTCGGATCGTCGCGGCGCAGGCGGAAGATCCCCATCCCGCCCATGCCGTCGAGCGGTTTGAGAATAATGTCGCCGTGCTCGGCCAGGAACGCACGGATATCGTCTTCCTGCTGGCTCACCAGCGTGGGCGCGGTAAATTGCGGGTAGCGCAATACTGACAATTTTTCGTTGAAATCGCGCAAAGCCTGTCCGGAATTGAACACGCGGGCGCCGTGCGCCTCGGCCAAACTCAGGAGTTGCGTGGCGTACAGGTACTGCTGGTCGAACGGAGGATCCTTGCGCATGACGACGGCAGCAAAGTCGGCCAGCACCACGCTGGCGTAGTCGCCTTCCTCATACCATTCGTGACCGAACTGCTTTTCGGTGAACGCAAGTGGCGCGGCCTGCATTTCCACCCGGCCATCCCTCACCCGCAAGGTTTGGGCCTGCCCGGTCCAGATTTCGTGCCCGCGCACGGCGGCCTCATCCATCATTGCGTAGCTGGAATCCTTGTAGATTTTCAGCCCGTCCAGCGGATCAATGATGAACAGCAGCTTCATACCAGTGCCTCGACCGGGACCTGCACCAGGTCTTCGCTCTCTTCCACTTCCAGCGCCGCCGCCAGCAAGGCCAGTCGCGCCACCACGCCGTAGGAATAGAAACGGTTGGCCTGGCAATCCGGGCGACCATCGCACTCCGGTGTATTGGACGGCGTGGCAAACGCCAGCGGCACGAAATGCATGCCCGGCGCGTTGAGATTTTCATCGGGACCGCGCCCGGTATGCACGCGGTAGAAGCCACCGACCACGAAACGGTCGATCATGTAGATCACCGGTTCGGCCACGGCGGCGTTGATCTGCTCGAAGGTCGGCACGCCTTCCTGCACGATCACCTGCGAAACCTCCAGCCCTTCCTTGACCACCGACATTTTGTTGCGCTGCTTGCGATTCAGGCCGATCACGTCGTCGGCCGATTTCACCGTCATCACGCCCATGCCATAGGTGCCGGCATCGGCCTTCACGATCACGAACGGCTCTTCATTGATGCCGTGCTCACCATACTTGACGCGAATCTTGGCCAGCATGTCGGACACGGTATCGGCGAGTTGCTGCTCGCCTTCGCGCGCATGGAAATCCAGCCCGGAAACGCCGGCAAAATACGGGTTGATCACCCACGGATCGACGCCGATCAGCCGGCCGAAGTCCTCGGCAACCCGGTCATAGGCAGCGAAATGGCGCGTCTTGCGTCGCACCGCCCAGCCGGCCTGCAGCGGCGGCAGCAGGGTTTGCTCGATACCCTGCAACAGCGGCGGGATGCCGGCGGAAAGATCGTTATTGAGTAGCACCACGCACGGATCGAAGTCCGCGAGCTTGATACGATTGCCCTCGCGGCGCAGCGGCTCCAGCGTCAGGCAACCTCCGTCGGGCAGATCGAAGCGGGTGGGCTGGGTGATTTCCGGGTTGAACGTGCCAAGCCGCACCACGATCCCCGCCTGGCGCAGGATGCGGGCAATCGCCGCCACGTTTTGCAGGTAGAACAGGTTGCGGGTATGGTTTTCCGGGATCAGCAGCAAGCGACGCGCATCGGGGCAGAAACCTTCCAGCGCCATCATCGCGGCCTGCACGCACAGCGGATGGAAATCGGGATTCAGGTTGTTGAAGCCGCCGGGAAACAAGTTCATGTCCACCGGCGCCAGCTTGAACCCGGCATTGCGCAAATCGACCGAGCCGTAAAATGGCGGGGTATGCTCCTGCCACTGGTTGCGGAACCAGTGCTCGATCTCGGGCAGTGAACAGAGAATCTTGCGCTCCAGATCATGCAGCGGACCGGACAGCGCAGTGGTGAGATGGGGAACGCTCATGACAATTCCAAGGCAAGTAGACAAGGTATCATCAGCATATGCGGCCATCGCGCCCTGAATCAAGGCTTCATCGGTCGCGCCTTACCCCGATCGCCCAGGCAAACACTCAATGGAACGTGACCTGGAAAACACCCGCTCTTGCACAGAAGATTGTCTGCCACCTCTTGAGAGCCACGGCCTGCGCCCCCATCATCCAGAAATCTTGCCAAAAACAGGCAACTCAAGGACACACCATGGCCCACATCCTCATGTACAGCACCGGCATTTGCCCCTATTGCATCCGGGCGGAACGCCTCCTGAACCAGAAAGGCATTACCGAAATCGAGAAGATCCGCGTCGATCTGGACCCGTCGCGCCGCGACGAAATGATCGAAAAAACCCAACGCCGCACCGTGCCGCAAATTTTCATCGACGGCCAGCATATCGGCGGCTTCGACGACCTGGCCGCGCTCGATCACGCCGGCAAGCTCGACCCGCTGCTCGGGCGCTAGCCCCTGATCGCCGAATCATGCGATGATTCGGCGTCTCGATATTCGACCCATTATCCAACCCGTTTTCGATAGGAATCGCGATGAGCGAACAACAAGCACAAGAAGCCCAACAGCCGGTTTTTTCCATCCAGAAACTGTATATCACCGATATTTCCCTGGAATCGCCCAATACCCCGATGGCATTCATGGAA
>Ga0316613_10000309_pt1 | contig 46399 bp, 30 predicted proteins | sample OWC_soil_day10_C_2_FD_207647 | JGI IMG/M metagenome (GOLD analysis project Ga0316613, IMG submission 207647) | Wetland soil microbial communities from Old Woman Creek delta, Ohio, United States - OWC_soil_day10_CT_b | ecosystem: Environmental > Terrestrial > Soil > Wetlands | place: USA: Ohio...
CGCAAGGACGGCGAACGTGTGTCCTTCACTGCCACCGATCTCGAACTGCAGATCCAGACTTCCGCACCGATCGGCACCGGCAAGGATGTCGCCGCAACCACGGTCGCAGCGCGCAAGCTGGTCGATATCCTGCGCGCGCTGCCCGAGGCCGACGTGCAACTGTCGCTGCTGAGCAAGAAGCTCACGGTGGCCAGCGGCAAGAGCCGTTTCAACCTGCAGACGCTGGCGGCCGAGGAGTTCCCGACCGTTGCGCAGGCCGAGTTCACGGCGGATTTTTCCCTGCCGGCGGCGACGCTGAAGTACCTGCTGTCGATGGTCCACTTCGCGATGGCGCAGCAGGACATCCGCTACTACCTGAACGGCATGCTGCTCGTCGTCGACGGCACGACGGTGCGCGCTGTAGCCACCGATGGTCACCGCCTCGCACTGTGCGAAGTGCAGAAGGACGGAGCCAGCCCGAAGATCGAGGCCATCATCCCGCGCAAGACCATCCTCGAACTGTCGCGGCTGCTGCCCGACAACGAGGAACCGGTCCGCGTGCAGATGGCGGCCACCCAGGTCAAGTTCAGCTTCGGCGACATCGAGCTGATCTCCAAGCTCGTCGAGGGCAAGTTCCCGGACTACCAGCGAGTCGTGCCGGCGGCGAACAGCAAGGCCTTTGTCATCGGTCGCGAGGACCTGATGCATGCGCTGCAGCGGGCGGCGATCCTGACGACGGACAAGTTCAAGGGCGTGCGCATGGTGCTAGCAACGGGCAGCCTGAAGATCACCTCCACGAATGCCGACCAGGAGGAGGCGCAGGAAGAGCTTGAGATCGATTACACCGGCGACGGGCTGGATATCGGCTTCAACGTCAACTACCTCCTCGACGTGCTGCTCAATGTGAAGGGCGAGCAGCTCAAGTTCGCGCTAGGAGATGCACTGGGCAGCGCGCTGATGACGCTGCCCGAGTCCGACAAGTTCAAGTACGTCGTGATGCCGATGAGAATCTAGGCGGACTCGGTGTACGCGACCGCTGCGCGGCCGCACGTGCACCTTGTCCGATTTGAAGTGCAAGACGGGCTTGGGGCGGCCCGGCGCCCGTCTTGGATGCAACTGCACGTTGGAACAGAGAGCACCATTGATGTCAGCAGTACCGAATCAACCACCGATGAATCAACCCAACCCTGGTCAGGAAGCCGACGGCAGGGGCGACTATGGCGCCAGCAGTATCCAGATCCTCGAGGGACTGGAGGCGGTGCGCAAGCGGCCGGGGATGTACATCGGCGATACGCAGGACGGCACCGGGCTGCACCACATGGTGTTCGAGGTCGTCGACAACTCGGTCGACGAGGCCCTGGCCGGCCACTGCGACGACATCGTCGTCACGATCCATACCGACAACTCAATCTCGGTCGTCGACAACGGCCGCGGCATTCCGACGGGCATCAAGTTTGATGACAAGCACGAGCCCAGGCGCTCGGCGGCCGAAATTGCGCTGACCGAACTGCACGCCGGTGGCAAGTTCAACCAGAACAGCTACAAGGTTTCCGGCGGTCTGCATGGCGTTGGCGTGTCGTGTGTCAATGCGCTCAGCAAGTGGCTGCGACTGACGATTCGCCGCGATGGCAAGGTGCATGCGCTCGAGTTTCGTCAGGGCGTGGTGCAGGACCGCGTCGTGGAATCGATGGCGTCGCCCGACGGTCCGGTCGAGGCGTCGCCGATGAAGGTCACCGGCGCCACCGACAAGCGCGGCACCGAGGTGCATTTCCTCCCCGACGACACCATTTTCGGCGTCGTCGACTTCCACTACGAAGTGCTCAGCAAGCGGCTGCGCGAACTCTCGTTCCTCAACAATGGCGTGCGCATCCGCCTCGTCGACCAGCGCACCGGCAAGGAAGAGGACTTTGCGTTCTCCGGTGGCGTGAAAGGTTTCGTCCAGTACATCAACAAGACGAAGACAGTGCTGCACCCGAACGCCTTCTACGCGGCCGGTGAGGCCGGAGGCGCTGCCAGCAGCAGCACGGCGGCAGTGCCGATCGGTGTTGAAGTGGCGATGCAGTGGAACGACGGCTACAGCGAGAGCCTGCTTGCGTTCACGAACAACATCCCGCAGAAGGACGGCGGCACGCACATCACCGGCCTGCGCGCGGCGATGACGCGCGTGCTCAACAACTACATAAAGGCCAACGAATTCGACAAGAAGGCCAAGGTCGAGACCACTGGCGACGACATGCGCGAGGGCCTGACCTGCGTGCTGTCGGTGAAGGTCCCTGAACCAAAATTCAGCTCACAGACCAAGGACAAGCTGGTGTCGTCCGAGGTCCGGCCAGCAGTCGAGGAAGTCGTCGGCAGGGCGCTCGAAAGTTTCCTGCTTGAACGGCCGGCGGACGCGAAAATCATCTGCAGCAAGATCGTCGACGCCGCCCGCGCGCGCGAAGCGGCCCGCAAGGCGCGCGAGATGACCCGGCGCAAGGGTGTGCTCGACGGCGTCGGACTGCCTGGCAAGCTCGCCGACTGCCAGGAAAAGGACCCGGCGCAGGCCGAGCTCTACATCGTCGAGGGCGACTCGGCCGGCGGCTCCGCCAAGCAAGGGCGTGACCGCAAGTTCCAGGCGGTGCTGCCGTTGCGCGGCAAGGTGCTCAACGTAGAAAAGGCGCGCTTCGACAAGCTGATCAGCTCCGAGCAGATCGCCACGCTGATCACCGCGCTCGGCACCGGCATCGGCACCGGGCCGGACAACGAGGGCTTCAACCTCGACAAGCTGCGCTATCACCGCATCATCATCATGACCGACGCCGACGTCGACGGCGCGCACATCCGCACGCTGCTGCTGACACTGTTCTACCGGCAGATGCCGGAACTGGTCGAGCACGGCCACATCTACATTGCGCAGCCGCCGCTCTACAAGATCAAGCACGGCAAGGAAGAGCGCTACATCAAGGACGACACCGAACTGGCGCAGTACATGGTGACGCTGGCGCTGAAGGACGCGCAGCTGGTTCCGGCTGAAGGCGCAGCGGCGATCGAGGGCGCCGCACTGGAGGAACTGGCACGCCAGCATCTGGTCGCCAATGCCGTCGTCGATCGGCTGGCGCGCGTGATCGACCGCACAACGCTTGAGGTGCTGATGGCCGGCACCGAACTCAACCTGGATGACACGGTGGCCGCCGAGGCCTCGGCCCGGCGCCTGACGGCGGCGCTCGGCAATTCCACGGTCCACGTGTACGCGCAGCATGACGACAAGACCGACAAGCATCGCCTGCGCATCGAGCGCCATCACCACGGCAACGTACGCGCCACGATCGTCGACGCCGACTTCGTCCACGGTGCCGATTACGCCGCTCTCGCCGGGGCGGCCATGACCTTCAAGGGACTGGTCGGCAGCGGCGCACGGGTGCGTCGCGGCGTCGGTGACAAGCAGAAGGAAGCTGCCGTTGCCGACTTCCGCGAAGCCGTGGACTGGCTAATGAAGGAGGCCGACTCCGCCGTCAGCCGCCAGCGCTACAAGGGGCTTGGCGAGATGAACCCGGAGCAGCTGTGGGAAACGACGATGGACCCGGCCGTGCGCCGCATGCTGAAGGTGCAAATCGAAGACGCGATCGGCGCCGACCAGATCTTCACGACACTCATGGGCGACGAAGTCGAGCCGCGCCGCGCGTTCATCGAAAGTAACGCGCTGTACGCAAGCAATATCGACGTGTAGGGCTTAGGTTGCGCATCGTCAAAGTTAGGCGCTCGCGTAAGCAGAGTTAGGGCTTAACTTTGGACAGGCGGTCGGGCCGCCGGTACTGCTCTGGAAGCGAAGGGTTCAGTTGGGTCATTGAATTGCGCTCAAGTGGGTCAATTGGACGCGATACTCAACGGCCGGTGGCATCGGTCACACTGCACCCAACGCAGTGAAGGCAGCCCAGTAGTACGGGTGTTCGTACGGACGAGCCTTGGGATCGACTGCTTGGTTGGCGGTGAGTTGGGCCGCCCATTCAGTGACGGCTTTTGAGATCGGCTCGAGCTTGGGGTGCTTTGCGGCTTCAGTCGCATAGATCGACAGGCGCTTGAGTACCCAGGTCGTCAGATCCGAGAAAGTCAATCTGCATAGCCAGAGCTGCGCTTGGTTTACCGCTGAGGAGATGGTCTCGCCAGCGAGCAATCGTGTGTAGAACTCACTTATTAGCAGCGCTGTCGATCGATCCTCGACGGCCCACAGGGTGCTCACGACGGCCGGTGTGCCGGCCATCAGCAATCCCGAGGTCAAGCCCACGAACTCATCGGGGTATCGGCTGAAGTCGAATAGACCCGTTTCACATGCAGACAGAACAACCACTCGCGTCGCTTCGAGATCGATCTGTGGCGACATGATCTCTGCTACATCGAGAACCTGCTCATTCGCGAGAACCAGCCCCGATCTGAGTGGATCGCGCCAGTCGTAGAACCCGTGACATGAGAAGTGCAGGTGCGTGGACGTCCGGACCGCTGCGACCACGGCGTCGTGTGTGGCCGATGTGCCGCTCAAGATGACAGCGCTGTCGGCACCAAACAGTCGGACCAGTTCGGCGCACTCGAAGTCGGCGAACGAGAGGTCGCCTCCGGGGTCGGCGATAGCCAACAACTTTGGCGTACGGCTCGACGAATCGACGTGAGCGAGCGTCTGCGCTTTGACCGCAAGGCTAGGGCTGTATTGCACATCAAATCGCTGTAGAACGTATTGGCGTGGTCCCGACGAGGCCGCGTGCAGCGGCAGCAGCGAGAGAGCGCCGTGCGGAATCATCAGGACCGGCGCGCGTGGTGGCAGCCCGAGTCTTTCGAGCCGCTCCACGATGGGCTGCATCAGCGCCGGCCACATCTGCTGACAGACCGTCTGCAGCTTCAGTAGGTAGCGATTGAACGCCCGACGTTGTGTCTCCGGATCTCCGTGGTCGGATTCGTTCAGATACTTGACATAGGTCCGCAACAGTCCTGGCCGTTCCTCGGTTCCGATCAGCCAGTCGTTGGCGCCGTCGAAATCGATCGAAACCGGCACCACATGGTCGCCCGTGATGCTGGCCGCGCCGTGCGGCACGACAAACGCCACGCCGCCACGCGACGTCAACATCGGCACGACAAGCGCGCCGCCCTTCGGGATCACGCGCAGGAGCTCCGTCAAGGTGGTGGGGGACGCAGCAGTCTTGTTGAGGGCCCTCGACAGGCGTTCGCGAGCCTGCGCAATCGCTCGCCCGAGCGCGGCATCGGACTGGCGCCCGGGAGTCGATTCGGGAAATCGCATCTGACTCTCGGCGCCAGCGATGTCGTCGCGAGCCCTGATCGCCTCCTCGAGTTGCGATCCCGATAAACCGTCGAACCTCGCGCGCGACAGTTCGATGGCGTCTGTCAGCACGCGCGTCTTACCGCGGTCGTACAGCTCGAGGGCGTCGTGCGCGTGACCCAGTTTGAGGAGACAGAACCCGGCGTTCCGATAAATGCTGGAGAGCTCCTCGGCTTCGCTGAGGCGCCCGGTTTCCGTGTATGCCCGTTCGAACACGCGCTCGGCCGTCTGGATAGCGTTGCGATACGCGCCCAGAGCGTCGCTCCATGCATCACGGCGGAACCACATCTGCCCCAGTGCGGCCTGTGTGTCGCGATGCTCGGCCGGATAGCGCTCGGCGTCGAAGACCGAGAGAGCATCCTGCAGGGCGGCGATCGCCGCGTCTTCGTGTGCAAGTCGGTGTTTATCGGCAACTTGGCTATGCGCGGCACCCTCGTTCTTCTTGAACGTCGCCCAGAGATAGCTTTCGGCAGAGCGGTCCGTGGCGGCACTCGCCTGCTGCAACAGTCCGATCGCCAGGTCAGCATCGCCGAGCCCGTTGCGCTTGAGATACGCATTGGCCAGATTGTTCTGCAGCTGCGCCCAGCGCGACGGAAAGCGCTCCTTGGTATGAGCGGTGGCGGCTCGTTCGAAACACTCGATCGCGTGATCAAGCGCCTCGTGCCCATAGCGGCCATGCAATCGGAAGTGCGCCACGCCTAGGCTGTTGCAGCACTCGCCCCAATGAAACGGGTCAGTGTTGGCATCCCAGACGGACAGCGCTTCCGCGAGGATGTTCAGCGCCGCTTCCGCGTTGTCCTCCTGGTTTCCCTTGAGGCGATCGAGCCATGCCGTACCCAGCGCGTTGTGCGTCAGCGCCCAGTACTCCGGATAGGCGTCCTGGGTGTGAACCGTGAGCGCGTTACAGTAGTACTGAATCGCCTGTTCGATATTGTCGGCTCGTTCCTGTTCAATGCGCTTGTGGTACGCAGCCCCAAGGTTGTGCTGCATGCGTGCCCACATGTCGGGATTGCTGTCGCGCGTCCAGATGCGGGCCGCCTCACCGGTATGCGCAATCGCCCGTTCGACGTCCTCGCTTCGCCAAGGCCCGAGCGATTCGCGAAATACATTGGCAATCTGAGCGTGACGGGAGGCGCGTTCGTCGGGAGTGTTGCTGTCCGACAGATGATTGATTCGTGCCGAGAGCTGTGACAGCGCGTCATGGAGCGCCGTTGCGGTGACGGCGCCGCCGCCGTTCATGACCGTGGCCAACTGCTCGCAAGTCGCAATCGCTTGGCCGAGGTCGGCCCGATCGACATAAGCAAGTCCGCTTAGGAGATAGGCGCGCGCCCGCTCCGGCTGGTTCAGCATCGCCCAGCAGCTGCCGAGCATGAAGTTGATATGCAGGGCATTTTGCGGGTCGACCTCTACCGAGAGACTTTCGAGGGCGAGCTTGTAATGGCCGATCGCGCGTGTGTATCGCGCCTCCGCCGACAACCGCGTGTCGTCGAAGAAGATGTTCGCGAGGGCGCGGTGTATTCCGGAGAAGTGTTGCGGATAGACCTCGCGAGTCAGTACCGTGAGCGCGCCCTCGAGCGTGGTCACAGCCCGATCGACATCTCCCGGCTCACTGCGCGAGCGATAGGCTTGCCCGAGGTTTACTTCGATCTCTGCTCGTGTTACCGGCTCACTGTCCCCCTCGCTCAGTTCCAGCGCCGTTTCCCACGCAGACACCAGGGCGCTGCTGGTCATCGGCGCCTGCCCACGCTGGATCGCATCGATGACCTGACGACGCAGCCACTGTCGTGCCGCATCGACGTTATCGTGACGCGCGACCTCGATCAGGGCCTGCGCCAGACTGATAGCGCGCGTTTCGTCCGGGTGGCCGGCATGCCGTAACGCCAGCATCTCGAGACACTCGACCGATTCAGGCGCCAGCAGCGCCGGTATCTGACGCAGCTGCTGCACCTTGCCCACGTAACCGGCATTTACAAAAGTCAGCGCGCGTTGCAGTACCTGCGGATCGGGGACATAGAGTTGCGCCACACCGGCCTCTACACCATGTTCGCGGCCGGCGACCATAGCCTGCCGGCGCAAGCCGAATATGGACTGTGCCTCTTTATCATCTGCAAAGCGCGCTAGGTTGGAATCGAGAAGTTCCAGCGCCGAGTCAGACAGCAGCACTGTCGATTGGCGGCGAAACACCTCGATCGCATCGAGGGGGTTCCCGGCGTTGATGAACGCTTGAAGGGCGTCGGCGACGACTGTCCTGTCGGGCGTTGCCATGGCCATTGCCTCCGGCTAGCGGCGCGCTTCGACTGATACTACCGGCGGCTCCTTGCGGCCGATAGTGATTCAGTAACGCGGCCTTAGGCCTCCGGCCACGTTGTCGGCCGTCCACGCACCGAATGATCTCCAAAATCGTCACGGTGATGAACATCAGCGCCCGCGACCCAGAAGGCGCTGAAGGCCAAGACCGGACGCGCTTTCAATGCTAGTCGTCTAATCGCCGCATACGACACCTTCAGTCCCCCAAACGGCGGTCACTTTCTCCTACTCGAAGCTTCCGGCAAGACCGGTCAGATGCTGCTCCGACTCCCTATGCAAGCCACTCAGAAGCAGTGCCAGGCAGACCTCTTGAATGCCCTTCGGAAGCGCGCAATCCGAATCCTTGCCGCACTTGAACACATGGACCCCCGTCGGCGACGAGGCTACGATAATTAATGTGGGTCAGGAGCGACTATGACGAACCGCAGCTTCCGAGTGTTCTCGCGCGAGGAGTTGGCCGGGCTGCTCGCGGCGCTCGATGACCCAGTGACTTCCATTGCAGTCGCGGCCCTGCGCGCGCTTGTCAGGTTGCCGGTTGATTCGGGAGTCGGCCTTTACCTGGAGCCGTACCGTACCTCGATCGCGCGGAGCGCTTGGGCGTGGTCCACCTGGATACCGGATAGAGCCGGCCGAGAGCAGATCGACGCTCTTTTGGAATTAGCGCCCGAGGCAGAAGAGAAGCTTGCCCGCCGCATCGCTGATGCAGCTCGCTCGTCGATCATCCGACGATTCGCGCAGCTCGCTATCGACCCGGAGACAGACCGGCTTTCGGACGCCATGCTTGGGACCGCCCAAAAGCTCAGCGCCGAGGTGAAGGGCGGTGGCGAAGAAGTCATTCCCGACGTAGGCGAGATCTTCGACGTCTACAAGATCTTTCTGCCGCGCGCTGACAGATTCTGGTTTAGGTGGGTCGACGAGCAGCGGGACAAGTACGACGCCGAGCGAAGCATGCCGTCGTGGTTCCCCATGTACGAGGGACCATTGGCCGTGACGCGGCAACTTGAGTGGATCGCCTCGCGGGTCGGGATCGAGAAGCTGGTCCTCGGTCTGAGGGATCCGCTGCAGCAGGGAAGCGCCCGCGATCGATTTGCGGCAGCGCAACTGATTGAATGGGCGCGACGAGCTGAAGGCGAGTCCTTTTATCCGATCTTCGGCGGCGGCGCCGGCCCTGGCGATGTACTGAAGTCAAGGGACGTTCAAAGAAGTGTGGCCTTGCCCAGTGTCTCGGCCCAGAAAGAGGGCAGCGAGGCCGGGGCATCTAAATCAACTAACGGTGGCATAACAACCGGTACCGATATTGCGGCCGGCACCCTTCGTCGGCGCGCGCCGTCTCTGCGCCGCAGCACCAACGTTGTGGAGGCGAAGCCAGCGTCACAGAAGCCGGAGCCGCGCTGGATTTTGGCGAGGGTATTCGATCTATCGGCGAATCCTCCGAAGAAGCCGACGACTGTGTTTCGTGCGGAAGTAAGACACGAAATTCAAGTGATCATTGGCGCGGAACATCCAGACTGGCTAGCGGCTCGCGGCCGTGATGCATCGCAGTCGATCGACAGCATGCTTCCGAAAGGTACTCATGAGCTTACGGTCGTCTTCTTCCTTCCCGACTCGGGAACCCAGACGGGCAAGCTGATCCTGCCGCCAAGTGGCCCAACCCCGAAGCCGGTGAAGTTTCCCTTCGACGTTGGGCCGGCAGGCAGCCGAATCGAGGCGCTGATCAGCATCGTGCATCGCGGTCGCGTGCTGCAAACGGCGATGCTGTCGGGACTTGCTGTGGCCGATCCCTTGACGGCGCCCGCGGAGGCGCGGATCAGTCTGCGGTTGCAGGTTGTCGTGCCGGGGTTCGAGGATCTCGAACGGCGCGAGGCGTTCGACGTGGCCCTTGTCGCTGTTAACGGAGCATCGAAGAGTGCTGTCGCCGCAGGAGTCGTTCATTCCGAGGACGGGCGTGGCAAGACGCTGTATTTCAAGCAGCCCCGGATCGACAGGGCCGCACAGTCGATCCGCGCCGTCCTCGAGGATGTCGTGACCGACGAATCGCTCAAGAACAAGCTTGACTCGGAGGCGGCGCGAGCGCTGCTATGGAAGCTCGCACAGGACGGCAGGATTCTTTACGAGTCCATTGGGGAGCGACTGGAGAAGGATCTAGCGGGCCGTGACCTGTCGCGCCTGCAGCTTGTGCAAGCTGACCCGAGCGCCTTCATACCAATCGAGTTCGTCTATGACCTACCTGCGCCCGCCAACGGCGCTCCCCTGTGTAAGAACTGGAAGGCGGCGCTGACAGGGCAGCCGTGCACAGCGAACCACCATAAGGTTGACGCGCTCGGCCATCTCGAGGTGGTGTGCCCGTCGGGCTTTTGGAGCGTGAGCAAGATAATTGAGCGGCAGATCCTCGAGGATCTGACAGCGGAGGAGATGGAGAAAAGCGACTTTGGTGTGCGGGCCGAACCGAGCGCGGCGAGGCCGAGCCTGCCGCCCATGGCTAGTGCTCTGTTTGCCTGGAGCGAAATCCTGGATAACAACGTTGCTGGGACGAGCGCAGATCTACTCAAGGCACTTGAGCAGGCCACGAAAAATCAAGCCGCACCAGTGAAGACCTGGCTCAAGTGGGCCGAAGCGATCGACAAGCGGCACCCGGCGCTGTTGGTATTGCTGTCGCATACCGTTGATGATGCCCTTGAGATTGGCCCCGAGGACTCTGGCGAGCGCGCGACTGTGGCCCAGATCAATGGCAAGTATGTAAAGAGCCTCGCCCAGGACGCGCCGATCGTGTTCCTGCTCGGATGCGATACCGCGATAGCCGACGACAGGCTCGTATCGTTTGTAGGCCGCTTTCGCGATCAGGGCGCGGCCCTCGTGGTCGGAACTATCACGCCAGTCCTGGGCGAGCACTCTGCGGCCGTCGTCAAGGCGGTCGTCGCTAAGCTGGCTCAACAGCGCCCGCATCCAATAAGTTTTGGCGAGCTGATGCGTGATACGAGACGCGAGCTGCTGTCAAAGGGCGAACTCACGGCCCTTTGCGCGACGTCGTTTGGTGATGCCAGCTGGCTGGTCAACTAGCGAAGATCGGTATGTTCAGAGTCGAGTTCTTTCCAGCGCAACAGGGTGACGCCATCTGGATCGAGTATGGAGCGCCGGGCGCGGTGCACCGCGTCCTGATAGATGCGGGCACGCCTGCTACGGCGCCGCTGATTCGACAGCGTATCGAATCCCTCAACCGATCTGACCGCCGCTTTGACCTCCTGGTGATTACACATGTGGACACCGATCACATCGGAGGAGTGCTGAAGCTCTTGTCCAAATTGCCGTCCGGCGTGAAGTTCGACGACGTGTGGTTCAACGCCTGGCCGCAGATTCGCAACGCGAGATCGAGCAAACTGGGTCCTATCGACGGTGAGATCCTCACCACTGCGCTTGAGAAGCTGAAGTGGCCCTGGAACACGCATTTCGGCGGTGCCGCAGTCATGGTTCCCAAGGCCGGTGCACCACCTGAGCGAACCTTGCGCGGCGGGATGAGACTCACAGTACTTTCGCCCGGGGAGCCGCAGCTCGCTAGGCTGCGCGCCAAATGGAAGCGCGTCGTACATGATGCCGGCTTGGATCCGAAGGACAAGGATCGTTGGAAAAACCTGCTAGCCCAAGCGGCACGTAAGGGAGTCAAGAGTTCCATCCTTGGCGAGCCCAACGTGAAGAAGCTCGCGCGCTCAGAATTTGAGCAGGACACGGCAGAGGCCAACGGCAGCTCGATCGCACTTCTTGCAGAGTTCCAAGGGAAGAGTGTGCTGCTTGCAGGGGACGCTTTCCCTACGGTGCTAAAAGACGCCATCGACCGCCTGTGTCGAGCAAGGGGCGTGAGCAAACTAAAGGTCGACGCTTTCAAGCTACCGCATCACGGCAGCGGCGGGAACGTCAGTAACGAGTTGCTCGCTGTGGTTCCGTCACTCAGGTACGTCTTTTCTACGAGCGGCGCTGTCTTCGCTCACCCGGATGACGAGGCCGTGGCCCGGGTAATCGCTGCCGCTACTGCGAAGAAGAAGACACTGCACTTCAATTACACAGAAGCTACTATCGGCAAGAACTACAAAAAGAAACGGAAGCGGAGTCTACCGAGTTGGAATACAGCAAAGCTAAAGCGTGAACACAAGTACGACGCCCAATTCCCTGCCAGCGATAGTGACGGAATGGTGATCGAAGTGTGAGAGGCACCCCGGCCAGGAGTGCGCGGCAGCGACCCGGCGCTGGTCTGAGCAGGCGCCTCCAGCTCGAGCGCCATGGGCTTACAAGTGTCCAGCTTATCCAGGGAAGGCCACCAGAGCCGAATTGGCGACCTTGGTGCCTGAATCGTAAACCCGGCAACTCACTTCATCTTCCAGACGGCACTCAGTATCTTTTCGACGATTGGCTTGCTTTGCTCTGGCGAGACGGGTGTGAACAGGGCTTCAAATTCGGAGGTGTCCTTCGCCCGTGCCCATAACTGACTGCGCTGGGTCGCATTGCCCCACTTCTCTTCGGTTGGTGCCGCCGACTTGTAGACGCCTACGAAAATGCTCTCGCCACGCTGAATTGCCTCACGCGGGTTAGCCGGTACCTCAAACGTGACGTCCGCTCGTCCAAACAGCAGTTCCAATTCAAGCTTGTCATTGCGCTTTCCTTCGTAGAGGTACTTGAACTCAATGTGGTTGCTGCGTGAATTGAATGTCACGTCCGAAAATAGGCTGTTCCACTTTGCAACGAGTTTGCCATCGCTTGAGAAAGACCTGCCGTCAAGAGCTGCGCGGCCGGTTTCCTTATCCCTTTTGATGCGTATACACGCAAGGACGCTTTCGTGTCCCTTCGTGGTGACTTTGCCCCACCAGTCCCCGCAGATTCTCTCTACGAGGTCCGACACCAGGAAGAGTGAGGAAGCGTCTATGCCCTGTCGAACAAGCAACTCAGGAGTGTTTACTTTTTCCAAACCCTCAAGCTCTAGAGATCTTATGCCCTGCTCAAACGCATCCTTCACGGATAGCCCGAACCCCATGGCGCGGTAAAAGGATCCTGCAAAAACGATGGCTGCTTTGTCACCAATGGAAGTGTTCATTCCAACAACACAATCAATTGTTTGCACAATGGATTCGGCTTGTGCTTTGGAGTAGCACGCAAGAAGGACCACGAGACGGATGTTGTCCTTGAAGTCAGAGAACAGTTTCGTCAATGCAGATGGAGCCACCGGCTTGTCCTGGTTAAGCTCATTGCTCAGTACCAATTCTCCAAACTGATTGCTGTGCCCGCTGAAATGCACGATGGTTGGCTTGTGAGTACTTAGCTCCTGTATCAAGTCATCGGGACGAACGGCCCAACTTGCTATTAGATCAAGGACATCACGACGCTCCGAGGCGCGAATCTTTTCTGTGATTGCGCGGACTTCCCCGCCGAGATTTAGTCTCTCCGTATTGTCAGGGTTGCTCGCAAAGAACAGGATCTTTGTCGTCGCCACCATGCTGGCACCCTCCTGTAGGCTTTCGGGAGAAGTTGTGCGAAAGTAATTCGACAGTGTTTAATGCTCCTATTTCAACGGCCGAATACTCGACTCGATCGTACGTGTAAGTTTCCGCCTTATCTCGGCGTGACCTCAAGTAGTGCAGACCTCAAGTCCTGGACCTGGCATTTCCACGATGGGAAGAGCGGGAGGTGCGTTCGACAATGCCCACGCACATTGTTCCACGCAGGATTGTTGGCTTGAACGCCTCAAGGACGCGCAGCAAGTCTCCATATCAGGCGGCGCTCGAGGCGGCACGTCGAGGTGTGCGTACCGCCCGCCTTGGCTTGCTCGCCCAGAAGCTGTCACTGCCATACGAGCGCAGCGAGTTGGTCGTGCCGCCGGACGTGGCGGCCAAACTCGACCTTGCGATCGCTCGGGCGCGGGGTCAGAAGAAGGTGCTAGAGGACTCGGGCTTCCGCCGCCGTGCGCCACTCGGCCTTAGGGTGCTATTCGTGGGTCCGCCGGGTACGGGCAAAACCATGGCGGCACAGGTACTCGCGCGTCAGCTCGGCTTGGACCTCCTTCGTATCGATCTATCCCGAGTCCTGAGCAAGTACATCGGCGAGACTGAGAAGAACCTCGCAGCTTTGTTCGATAGCTTCAAGTCCTCCATGCTCCTCTTTGAGGAGGCCGACGCGCTGCGGGGCAAGCGCAGCGAGGTGCAGGACGCGCATGACCGCTACTCCAGCATGGAACTTAATTACCTGCTTCAGCGTATTGAGAATCACGATGGGGTAACTATTCTCGCCACCAACGCCATGCAAGTCTTGGACCCGGCATTTCTACGCCGGCTCCATATCATCGTGAAATTCCCGATGCCTTCGGCTCTGGATCGCCAGAGAATCTGGGAGGGCATGTTCCCGCAGCAGGCGAAGCGCGACGAGGATGTCGATCTGGCGTTGCTCGCGCGGGAGTACGAACTATCTGGAGGCGAGATCAAGAGCGCAACGCTGGCTGCGGCGTTCCTTGCCGCAGCCGAAGACAGGCCGATCGCCATGCGCCACCTGACCGCGGCAATTCACCGGGAGCTTGCGAAGGCAGGGCGCGCTCCGAGCGTAGCTTCGACGTTGTAGCAGGGTCGCTGCCGCTCAAAACGCCCTGGAGGTCGCCTCATAGGTCACGCCGAAGAGTCGAACAGCATCTAGGTTCTTCGGCAGAACGTCCCCCAGCAGCTTGACGGTCATCGGCTGTGCATCATGCCGCAGTCTGATCGGGCGGCGTCTACCAGCCGATGCGGATTCCACTGTTCACCGCTCCCGGCGAGCGAGTCATGCGACCCGACTTGGGGTGGGAAAAGGGCGCGCGACGCTGCTCCGCAATCGAACCGTAAGCTCGGACTGGCGCTGTAGCCCGACGATTCTGGCTCGGCGGCGCCTACTATGTCTCCGACGATGAACTCAGTCTTGCCTGTGATCAGCGCGATGCTTAGAACTCGTCGCTGATCAACCGTTGCGTTGACGTTGGCGCAACCCAGGCGATGTGCAGAAAACACCGAAGAATGGTCACATTCCGAACGCCCGGCGTGTACATCGAAGAGGCATCGTACGGACCGCGGCCGATCGAGGGCGTCGGCACCAGCACGGCCGCGTTTGTAGGGGTGTCAGAGCGCGGGCCGACTCGTCCCCAGCTCGTCTCCAGTCTTGCCGAGTACTGGCGGTGGTTCGGCGGGGACGCCGGCGCCGACGCATACCTGCCGTACGCAGCGCGCGGCTTCTTTGAAAACGGCGGCAGGCGCTTGTACGTCGCCCGCGTCGTTAGTCGCGCTGCAAATTGCGCCGAGGCGGCGTTCGGGCCTCATTTCACGGTCAGGGCCCTCGGACCCGGGAGCTGGGGCCGGCGCATCTTTGCGCGAATCGAGGACGCCTCGCATCGACCCGGTAGCTTTCGGCTCCGCTTGGCGTACTACTCAACTGAACCCACAGGCGATCCGCTCGACTGGTTCAACAGTACCCCGCAGGCGCCGGTTCCGGACCTGGCGGAGGACTTCGACAACCTGGCGCTGGACCCGGCGGTAGCCGACTACTGGCAGAAGCGGTTGGCCGAGTCAGCGCTTGCGGGGTTGGTCTGCGCGGACGCTGCTCCGGCCGATGCCAGCCCTGAACATGGCTTCCACCGTCTAAGTGTCGGCGGGGGCGATGGGGCGTCCGCGCTCGACGCGGCCGACTACGAGGGCAGTGATGCGCCCCCGCATAGCGAGGTCCAGGGCCTCGCCGCCTTGTCGGACGTCGCATACAGAGATATCGCGGTAGTGGCTGTACCCGGCGCGCCGTTCGACGTGGTCCGCGCTGTCGTCCGGCATTGCGAGGCGATACGCCACCGGTTCGCAATCGTGGATGCTCCGTCGGGGCTGCCGGTCGGATTTGATCCGCGATCAGCGATCGCAGACTCAAGCTACGCGGCGCTCTACACCCCGTGGCTGATCGTCGCGGGCCTCGCTGACTCGCGGCAGCGGCGGACGGTGCCACCCAGCGGACACGTGGCGGGCATCTATGCCAGGATCGACAGCGAACGCGGCGTGCACAAGGCCCCTGCCAATGAAGTTGTTCAGGGCGTGCTCGGCGTCACTGACGCAATCGACGACCATGTTCAGGATGTAATTAACCCGCTTGGCATCAATGCGCTGAGGAACTTCTCAGGCCGCGGCTTACGTGTCTGGGGTGCGCGAACTCTTAGCACCGATCCGCAGTGGAAGTACGTCAACTTGCGGAGGCTGTGCATCTACCTCGAGCGCAGCATCGACGAGGGGACCAGGTGGGTGGTCTTCGAGCCCAACAGCGAGGATGTTTGGAAACGCGTCGCCACGCTCGTCCAGGAGTTCCTTTACAAGGTGTGGAGATCAGGAGCCTTGCAGGGTTCCGTTCCCGAGCAGGCATTCTTCGTTCGCTGCGATCGTTCCACGATTACGCAGAGCGACGTCGACAACGGTCGGCTCATATGCGAGATCGGAGTGGCCCCTGTGCGGCCGGCTGAGTTCGTCATCATTCGCATCGGTCAACGCACGTCTGAAGCAGGTCGATAGTCCCGGGCGCGCTCGTGAAGCCCAGGCTGTGGCATGCCGAGTCTGCGGTTTCATTGCCAAGCGGGGAGGCCTGTTCCGAAGCCGACCAAGCGAGATCTTCAAGGCGCCGCGGATCGACGCCGCGCGCACGGCTGGGCGCTTTTCTTCATGCCGAGGTCGACCGCTCGCCCGGAACAGGCAACGGTTGTTGCCGGTTCCGGTGAGGTTACGCAGTCGCGCTGGCTGCTGACGGACCAGCCATCACGGCGCGGCCACTACGACTTGCGCCATGATCCCGTAGCCTTGCATCTGAGGCGTCCCGTTCCAGCGAAGGAAGCCCGGTTCGACGTCGCTGCCGACAGAGGGCGTGGTCGTAGGTGAGGCGTAGACGCCGACGTTGAGGGAGTCGTAGGGACCTGTCACGCCGAGCGGCGCGGGACCATGAGTTCTCGTGTTGTACGACACGTCATAGGCAAGCACGTCGTCTGGCAGAGTCACGTTCAGTGAACGAAGATCGAACCTGATCGTGGAAGCGAACCCGTTGTAGCAAATGCCGTTCGCAGCTTTCCATTTCCCGGCATCCATGCCTACGCATGTCGGATCAGCGGAGGGTCGGTACGGAATGCTGAAGGTCTGAGTCCGCGTCGCAAGCAAGCTGCCGCTGCTGTTGTAGACCGTGATGGTGATGGGGTGGTTGAACGTGGCGTTCGGGGCCGAGGCACAAGTGCCCAGGTTCCACGCACCGGTCTGGCAGGCCCAGCTGCTCATCGCGACAGTGATGCTGTGAAGCGTCCGGGGTGAACCAGGCTGCAGGGCGATACGATCGCCCAGGCTGGTGAGGGATACAGCCTCGAAGCCGTAGCTGGGCATGTTGGGCGGCAGTGGCGCAATCGCCTCAAATCCCACGACCGTTTGTGCCGTAATGGCCACCGTGGTGGGCACGCTGTCCACCTTGCCGTCGTTCACTATCAAGGTGGCCACGTAGGTGCCTGCCGCGTCCGCGGTGAATGTCGGGCTCGCGGTCGTGGCGCCGCTCAAAGACGCGGAACTGCCCATGGGCTTGCTGCTCAATGTCCATGAATAGGTGAGCGCGTCGCCGTTGGCATCCGAGCTGCCGCTGCCGTTCAGGGTGACGCTGGAGCCAGCAACCACTGACTGGGCACTGCCGGCATTGGCGATCGGTGCCGCATTGGCGACGGCAGCCGTGAGAGTCACGGTTGAGGACGCGCTGTCGAGTTGGCCATCGTTGACTGTTAGCGCGGCGATGTACGTACCGGCGACGTCGGCGGTAAAGGTTGGTTTGGCTAGAGTGGCGCCGGTCAGGGCCGCCGCACTACCGGCGGGCTTGCTGCTGAGTGTCCACGCGTATGTCAGCGGATCGTTGTTCGCATCGGAACTCGCGCTGCCATCCAACGTGACGGTCGTCCCCGTGAGGACGTTTTGTGCGCTACCCGCGTTTGCCACCGGTGCCGCATTTGCCATTGCTGCGGTCACCGTGACGTTGGCGGCACTGCTGTTCAGTGCACCATCATTGACGACCAGGCTCGCGACGTACGAACCCGGCAGATCCGCAGTGAATGTGGGTTTGGCAGAACTCGGGTCGCTCAGAGTGGCACTGCTGCCTGCCGGCTTGCCGGTCAGCGTCCATGCGAAACCGATGAGATCGCCGTTCGGGTCGATGCTGCGGCTGCCGTCCAGTGTGATCACCGTCGAACCCGCTATCACGCTTTGGCTGGGTCCGGCATTGGCAACAGGCGCCAAATTGGCCGTATCTGAACTTACCCCGCATGCCGATAGCGCCCCCGAAGCGACAAGGGCCGCAATTGCTGCTTTCTTCATTCTCACGTTCATCCTTTACCTGGGGCCGACCGCCCAAGCACTGCACGATCGGATACAAGCCACGCCCGTCTAGCTGCCCGGGCCGGCGGATTGTTAGATGGGAAGGTGGCCTTCATCGCTCGCAATAACGAGGTGTAAGCAAGCCAAATCGAACAAGCAGCTTGTCCGGTGAAGGCGCTTTGATTGCGTCAAGCAGGGTGGCCAACTGCCCCGGTCGGCCGGCCGCAAAGAGCCCTATCGCGAGAGCGACTGTCGCGACCGCGCCTGGCCTCTTATTCCTGCCGGACGGCCGGGTTCGGCCATAGCCAGTTGGATGTGGCGGATCATCCGTTCGACCCGATAGCGGACGCTGGGCGGCGACGCTAAGCTGGCTGGGCGCGGCATCGCTACCGGTCGGACGCGCGAGCGGTCAGCTCCCGCGCTGGCAGCTTGCTGGCCGCGCACCAGCAGTTGCCGGCAACAGCCAGACAATCGAGAGTCGCCCGATAGCGGACAGCAACCCCGCGCGCCATGAACATCTTCGTCTCGTATAGCCCAGCGGATAATGAGTTGGTATCGGCGATCGTTTCGCTGTTGTGTGCAAGCAATAGCGCGCTCGCCTACTGCGATGCGGACTCGATACGCAGAAGTGGCAGATGGCGCGAAGAACTGGAAGCCGCAATTTTGGAAGCCAATGTGGTTCTGGTGTTCTGGTGCCACCACTCGAACACGTCGTATGAAGTGCGGAAGGAGTTCGCGCTTGCTCTCGAACAAGGCAAGGACGTCCTGCCTTTGCTGTTGGATGGAACTCCGCTGCCTAGCAAACTTGCCGGCCGTCGCACCATCGACTTTCGTGCCCGCGTCGGAGTGATACACGAGGGATCATCGGAGCAGGAAGAGCAAGGCGACCTGGCAGAGCGAGCGGAAGCCGACCGCCTGATAGCAAGTGATATTTCAAGACAGTACGAGGAGCTGCTGGTAATGGGCCTCGCGAGGGAAATCGAAACAGAGTTGGCCTCCAGGCTGGGACCCAGCTGAGGTTCTTGGGTCGGAACGCTGGCCGTCCCGAGTTCCAGCCGGGCGGCCGTAGCCGGTCAGCCGACCTGGCTCAGCCGGGTGCGGTCATTCGTGGCACAAATTCTCTAGTAACCCATCCGCATGGACGTGTCGTCTTCGTCTTCAATGTCGACCTTGGCTGACGGCGGCAACTTCGCGATGATCTCTTCGATCATCCGGACGTGCTCGGCCTCTTCGTCCCGCAACTCTTCGAACAGCGCCTTGACCTCCGGCTGTTTCACGCTGCGCAGCGCCCTGTCGTAGAACGCGAAGGCTTTCTTTTCGGAGTGCAATGCCACCTGGTACGCCTTGAACTCGGACATGTTCCGGCTGGGCGCGCCGACATCGGGGGCCTCCACATCGAAGATGTCGTTAAGCTTGACTCTTGCGGGCTCATCGCCAAACAGTGCGCGCCGCCGCTCGGCGAGTTCATCACCGTGCTTCTTCTCATTCTCGGCCATCGACTGGAACACCGACCCGGCATCGTTGGAAAAGCTGCGACCGATTTGTCTGGAGAACAAGGTGTAGCGCTCGAACGCCTCGACCTCGATCAGATGGGCCATGTCGAGAGTGTCCATCAATGTCAGTTGGGAAAAATCGACTTTCGCTGCCATAAGTCCTCCGCCTTGAGTGCAACGCGCCCCGTCAGCTGAGCGTGAGCCTGTTCAATGAATAGAAAATTCAAACCTCCGTTCATGCCAAACAAGACGGTATCACTGCGCTGATTGCCCCGCCGCAGCAACCGACGCCCCGCGTGGTCCGGCGCCGGTTCTGCTCCTGATCGTTCAGGGCGCCTGCACGCTCCGGGTTCCGGATAGGTATAAAGGCAAATTAACTGTGAAAAGGTAGCGAGTCATGGCGATTCCACACGCGCAATCGGGTCAGGTGATAAATGTGCGGCCGCTCGGTCCCGCGTTGACGGACGAACGGACCATTGCGCTGTTCAAGACTGACGACCTCGAGGTCATGCGGCTGGTCCTCACGGCGGGCAAGTCGCTACCGCCACACAAGGTGGCTGGCGAGATAACGATCCAGTGCATCGAGGGCAGGATCGATGTCACTTTGGACGGCGAGAGCAGGGTTCTGGACGCCGGCCAGTTGATCTACCTGGCGCGCGATGTGGTGCACGGGGTGGTCGCGATCGAAGACGCATCGGTTTTGGTGACGATCGCCCTGCTCAGGTAGCTCCGCGTGATCCACGCCGATCCACGGCCCGCGTTTTGTGTGGTGCTGCCGGCCCGCAATAAATTACTTACCTCCGCAGGCGGCGCATCATGGACGGAAGTTCCAGCGCTTCGACTGGGGTGCGAAGCACGTTAGGCACATGCCTATGGGGAAGCGATCATGACGTCCGCAGAAACCGACTTCCTGCTCTGTCTTGCGGCTCTCTCGTTGTCATTCGCCGGCTTTTCTGCGGTGGTGGTGACCCTTCGAGGCGCGCTGGGAGGCGAGATCTCCGATCGGCACCTCCGCCTCGTGCGTCTCTATATTGAAGGTGGATTGCTAGTGACCGCTTTGGCATTGGTTCCCGCACTCCTGAATCTCCTTCCCATTTCCGACTCGCTCATCTGGCCTGTGTCCAGTGCAGCCGCTGCGTCGATCTTCACCGTCTTGCTCCTGAGCCAGTTTCGCCGCCGCCGCGCAGTCGAGGGCGGCCGCTTTCCGCCATGGGTCGTCATCATTTACGCGGTTTCGCTCGTCGCCGTTGTAGGTCTCTGGCTCAATGCTGCGGGGATTCCGTTTCCGCCGAGCGTGGGCCCTTACGCTGTTGCATTGACGTGGGCACTTTGCGTTTTTGGTTTCATCTTTGTGCGGACTATCGACATCTTTCTGAGCCGCGCTCAAACCTGAAGCGGTCATGGGCGATCGCGGTTGTCTGCAGGGCTCCCGCCTGTTTCGGACAGCCAGAACTGCCGTGGCGGGTGCAACTATGATGCTGCGCCTGCATCGTTTCGTTGCTGCACCCTGAGGCACGGCCTCGTTTGAATCGCGACAGGAAGACGATGCGCATTTAGTCAAATCCACGGAGAGGCCGATCATGGCAATCACAGCAACCCGAGTAACAGAATGAATTTCATCAAATCCAGACTTCTTGCTGCCGGTGCGGCATCAGTTCTCGCCCTTGGCGCTTGCAACCCCTCAAAAGACGCAAAGCCTGACCAGGCCTCTGCGGGTCCGGTTGTCGCGACGGTGAACGGCATGGCCATCAACCAGCGAACGGTCGACATGATCGCCAAGCAGGCCGGTCATTCAGGACGGCCCGATACGCCCGAGTCCAGAGCAGAAATCATTGAGCAGCTTGCGCTGCAGATGGTGATCGCGGAGGAGGCGGTGAAGAAGGGACTGGACAAGTCGCCCGAGGTTGCGGATCAACTCGACACAATCAAGAAATCGGTACTGGCCAACGCCTATGTGCAGGACTTCATCAAGAACAATCCGGTCAGCGACGACGCGCTGAAGGCCGAATACGACCGCATCAAGGCGTCCGTCGGCGGAACCGAATACAAGGCGCGCCACATCTTGGTGGAGAAGGAGTCGGAAGCCAAGGACGTCATCGCCCGGCTCAAGAAGGATCCGGGAGCCTTCACGAAACTGGCGATGGAGCGATCCAAGGACCCGGGCTCCAAAGCCAAGGGGGGTGAACTCGGATGGTTCGACCCAAAAAGGATGGTGCCGGAATTCGGCGCTGCCGTGAGCAAGCTCGAGAAGGGCAAGTTCACCGAGGTCCCGGTCAAGACCCAGTTCGGCTATCACGTCATCCTGCTGGAAGACTCCCGGGCGATCGAGCCGCCTCCGCTGGAACAGGTCAAGCCGCAGCTCACCCAGCAACTCCAGCAGCAGAACTGGAGGAAACAGATGGAGGCGCTGAAGGCCGCGGCGAAGATCGAGATGGTTGGCGCTCCCGCCCCGGCTCCGTCGGCACCGGGTTCGGCTGCGCCAAAGTGAACCCGGATCGTCCCGTGACCGAGTGAAACGGAAGCGGGGCGGTCGTGCGGCAACTACCACAGCCGCGCCGCGGCTAGATGACGATCTGCGTGCCGATCTCGATCACGCGATTGGGCGGAATGCGGAAGAAATCCGACGCCGGCTGGGCGGTGCGCATCATCCAGCTGAATAGGCGTTCGCGCCAATCGGCCATGCCACCGCGCCTGCCGGTGAGCACCGTTTCACGTGAGAGGAAGAACGAGGCTTCGTTCGGCTCGATCGTGAAAGCGAATCGGCTCGCCAGCGTGCGCGCGATGTCGGCAATGTCGTACGAGTCCTTGAAGCCCAGATATACCTTGACGTAGTAGCAGCCAAGGCCGAGATCACGGATTTCCGCTGAATCCTCGGGCTCCACACGCGGAACGTCTTTCGGTACTGCCGTGAGGAAGACGACCCGCTCGTGCAGGACACGGTTGTGCTTGAGGTTGTGCAGCAGAGCGTGCGGCACTTCATCCACGCCCCCTGACATGAACACAGCAGTTCCTTCCACGCGCTGCGGCGGGAAAGCCGTCAGATTCCTGAGAAACGGCTCGAGCGCAACTCCGCCGCGTAAGCGCTCCTGCTTGACGAGCACCCGGCCCCGCTTCCAGGTGGAAAAGATAAAGAACAGAACCCCGCCGAACGCCAGCGGGAACCAGCCTCCGTGTCCGATCTTGGCCGTATTCGCCGCCAGGAAGGCAAGGTCGAGCGCCAGCAGCGGCAGCAGGATCATCGCCAGCTTCCACGGCCTCCAGTCCCATCGATGATGCGCCACCACCATCACGCCCAGCGTCGTGATGACCATCGTGCTGGCCACGGCGATGCCGTAGGCGGCGGCCAGGTTCGACGAACTGCCAAAGCCAAGCACCAGAAGAACGACGGCGACCAGCAGCAGCCAGTTCACGATCGGCACGTAGATCTGGCCGACCGCGGTCTCGGACGTGTAGAGCACCGACATGCGCGGCAGGTACCCCAGTTTGATGGCCTGACTGGTAATGGAGAAGGCACCCGAGATCACCGCCTGCGATGCGATGACCGTGGCTGCCGTTGCCAACACCACGAGGGGAAGCTGCAGCCATTGCGGCGCCAGCAGGAAGAACGGACTGCGGACGGCGCCGGGATCCTGCAGTACGAGACTGCCTTGCCCGAAATAGTTGAGCAGTAGGCAGGGCATGACCAGCCAGAACCAGGCGACGCGGATCGGGCCGCGACCGAAGTGACCCATGTCCGCGTACAGCGCCTCTCCGCCGGTCAGCGCCAGAAACACAGCGGCCATCACGGCAAAGGTCGTCCCGGGCTGAGCAATGAAGTAGCTGACAGCGTGCAGCGGGTCAATGGCGACGAGCACGCTCGGATCGCGGGCGATCTGCAGCACGCCGAGCACGCCCAGCGTGGCGAACCACAGCAGCATGATCGGACCGAACACGCTGCCGACCCGCGCGGTGCCCGAGCGCTGCACCGCGAACAAGCCGATCAGCACGACGAGCGTCAGCGGAATGACAAAGGCCTTGAACCGTGGTGAGATGACTTCGAGGCCTTCGATCGCCGACAGCACCGAAATCGCTGGCGTGATCGCGCTGTCGCCGTAGAACATCGCTGCGCCGAACAGGCCCAGCATCACCGCCAGGCCGGTCAGTCGCCCCTGCGCGGGAAACTGTCGCAGCACGACCGCAAGCAGGGCAAGGATGCCGCCTTCGCCACCGTTGCTGGCACGCAGCACGATCGCCACGTACTTGAGCGAAATGACGAGCGTCACCGCCCAAAAGATCATCGAGAGGACGCCCAGGACGTCGCCCTGGCTGACTCCCGCGCCATGCGCACCGCTGACGCTCTCCTTGAACGCGTACAGCGGGCTCGTGCCGATGTCGCCGTAGACCACGCCGAGTGCAGCGACGATCAGAGCCGGCGAAAGCGCGTGGGATTTATCGTGGTTGTTCTGCATGCGGCTGGCCGGAGGCGTCGCGCACGATGCGCCGGATTGCTTACGCGAATCTTGCGCCGCACGACAGACCCCGGTCAAAGACGGCCCGTGGAGGCGCTTGGCGGAACCGCTCCGGCCGGGTGCGACGCGACCACGGTCCGGCGTTAGCGACGACGCCGCGTGTCGGGCTGGGCCACGGCAAGCGGTGCGTGCCGCTGGCAGCGGTGATTGACGCTTGGGCATCAATGTTGCCTGCCGGGGCTTGCGAACGCTCGATGGATGTCCGATGCACTCTTCCCGAACCCGGTTGGGAAGCACATTGGTGGTGCTTCTGGCGCTGACGCCTTGCGCGCAAGGGCAGGGCGTCGTCCGGTCGTTCACTGAAGCCTCGCTCGGCGCCATCGGCCTCCGCGTCGACCGGTCAGCATTCACGGCAGCGCCGGCCGAGCTGCCATCGACTCCGCAACCGCCGACACCGGTGATGCCGACGGAGATCTCTCTGGTCGGATCGAGCGTCGTTGTCGAACTGGGTCGTATGACGCCGGAGGGTCGCTTCATCCGTCCCCGCCTGCTGGTCGGGCTCCAGTCGACCGGGCTCAAGTACTGGATGCGGGACATCGGGATTCCAGCCGAGCGGTGCATGTTGCCGCTGGTCCGGGGCCGCTTGCGCAGGAACGCCGACAACGGCGACGTCGGCGCCGCTCTCCACCTCTCCGCCCGATGCACGTTCTATTGAACGACGCCTAACTCACCAGAGGGCACGCGGATGGCGGGCTTCGCTCGTTCGATGAGCACTGTCGCCGCATAACGAAGCGAACGTGTGCATTCCTTCGGCTCGACCGTACCGCCGTGGTGTAATGACAGGACGCGAATCCCTAAGGTAGGCTTTGATGGCAGCCGCCTACGCGATGTCATGTGCGCACGGCGGAGACATGGGCAATTTCATGGCAGACCCAGACCTGGAAGCGCGCGTCGCCCGCATCGAGGCCGACTTGGCTGCGCCCAAGTCACCCCTCGAAAGCCGCGTTGCCGTTCTCGAATCGAAGGTCGATGGCCTCAAGCCCAGAACCAAAGACCTGTGGGAAAAGGCGCAGTCGCTGTCCGGCATCGTCGCTGCACTTGTCACCGGAGCGGTGGGGCTGTACCTGACTGGCGTCGTCAACCGCGGTTTCGAGGAGCGCAAGCTTGAAACGGCCAACGTCGAGAAGATGCGCGACCTGATCGTCCAGTTGAACAAGGACAGGATCGAAGAGAAGGATGCCGAGGCGATCGGGCTGACGCTCGGAGCCTTTGGCGAGTTCGCGGTGCCATCGCTGATTTCTGCGCTCGGCACCAACACGACGAGTCGCGCCGCCGGCGCGCGTACCGGCCTGCTCGCAGCCAGCCTCAGCGACAAGAAAGCCGTCTGCAACGCACTTGTGACCGTCATCAGCAATCGCACGCAGCTCTATACGGTGCTGATGCACAAGCGAACGGTGGAACTGCTGGGCCGGCTGGATTGCGGGCGTTCTGGCGAAGACGCGCTGCGCGCCTATCTCGACTTTGTGGTGGCGGCGATGCAGCCCGGCGGACTGCCTTCCTACGCCTCGACGCTTGACCCGGCCTTGCCGATCGGACCCAGCGAGGTCGCCGACATGCGCCAGGACCTGTGCGCGACTCCCCAGTTGCGTGCCTCCTGTACGCCGGTGGCGCGCTGATATGAAGCCGGGCCGCCGCATCGGATCACGGCTGCTCGCCGCGGCTCTGGGCGCGATTTCCTGTGGGGCGCTGGCGCAATTGCCCGACTGCCGCGCGATCTCGCTCGATCCCGCGGCCTATAAAGTCGTGCTCGGTGAGGTTTCGGCCCCGGGTGATGCGTCACGCGAACGCGATGCGATTCGCGATCGGCTTCGCTTCAAGCTGCGCACGCAGGCGGAGGCGCTGCAACTCGTGGCGGAGCAACGTCAACTGCGCTCGGTGGTGTGCGAGGGCCGCGCACCGGAGGACGAAGCGGTGTTCAGCGGCAGCACGCTCGATGACCTGAGCCGACTCGGGGTCGTGATGGAAGTCTGGGGAACGGTGCGTCCGGCCAGCGGCGCGGCCGGAGCGGCCACCGCGCGCGAAGCGCATCTGAACTTTGCAGTGATCTCTTTGCTCCGCTTCGAGCCGACGCTCGGCGGTTTCTTCGACCTGAACTTCATCACCCCGGCCGGTACCTCGGCCGACGTCGTGCTCAAGGACAACGTCGAACTGGAAGCACTGGCCACGCTGGCGGTCGCCGTGCGCTATCGCCGCGACCGGCGCTACGACACCGGAGCGCGCACGTTCTGCGAGGCGCAGGCGCATATCGCCCGTTCGGCGCGGCAGGCCACGGGCCCCGACGTCACCCGCTGGAACGGACTGCGTGAATACGCCGTCGCTTCGCGGACCGCGCTGGTGAACGAGGCGCTCGCCGACCCGCAGTACACCGGCGGATTGCGCGTCAGTGGAGCACGGGGGTGCGCACCATGAGGGTTGCGCTCTGGAGGCCGGCGCACTTCGTGCGCGAGGCGCGTCTGTCGGCAGCGTGGCGTTCGGTCCGCCGTGGCATGCAGTGGGCTGCGGCGCTGCTCGCGATCGCCGCGGCCGGCCCGGCCGCGGCAATGATGGCGCGCTCGTGCGACGACGCGCGGGTCTTTTCGCAGTCGCCGGTCAACGTGCTGCTGCTGCCGTACACCTATACGGGAACCCAGGAGCAGATGGCGCGGCCCCTGAGCGAGGCCGCGGGGCGCCTCGGGCTCCTGATGGAGCACGACAGCCTGATCGAGATGACGAAGTTCGAGACGATCGGCGTCGTCAACCTGGTCCGAACTCCAGGCTCCCGCCCGTGCGAGTCTGACCGCATCTGGGACGCGCTCGCCGGGCCGCAACGAGACAGCAGCGCCGGCCTGCGTCGTGGCGCTGCGGCGGTCATGATGTGGGGCCGGATCTACGAGGAAGGCACGACGCTCTACGTCCAGACCTATCTGCGGTTCGGTCGCGCCGAGGTGTCCGAGCGCGTCGAGCGCACCGTCACTACCTCTTCGGGGTCGGCCACGTTTGCCGCGCAGCTGCCGTCGCAGGTCGTCACGCTGCCGCCCCGAAGGATCACCCGCGACGACATCGCCGCCATCAACCGCGAATTCATGCGCCTCGCCGTCGTGCGTGACGGGCCGTCGGAATACGCGCGAATCGTCGACCGGTTGCCCGACCTGGGCACTCCCGAGGCCTCGATGCGACCGTTTGGATACGCCGTCACGGAAGTTCGAGGTGACTGGGTCAAGGTGCTGCCGCTGGAAGGTGGCCAGCCGGGCTGGATTCGCGCCCGTGCGGATGCCTCGACGTGGCCGTTGCGCGATCGACTGCCGGAGCTGTACTTCCTCGATGCGGTGGTTGCTTATGCGCACCTCCGGGTGGCGCAGGAAGCGAGCGGCTTTCCGAAGCCCGCTTCGGCATCGCGCCTGATCAACTACGCCCGCCAGTCGCTGGGGCGCTATCGAGAAAGCACGAAGGAGGCGAGCCCCGCCGCCGACGCACTGGGTCATGCACTGCTGGGCACGATGCTGATGCTCGCAGCGAGCGACCGACCCCGCCTCGAGGAAGCGCAAGTCGAGTTCGACCAGTCAGTCCGGCTCGTGCCTTACAACGCCGAGGCGCGCAATCTCGCCAACGTCGCCGGAGTCCAGCGTTGCTGCTCCGGACCGGCACGCAGCAATGCAGCGGCGGGCGCGATGATGAGTTCGTTGCTCGACGCCGTCAGTGTCGACCCGGCGAACGCCAACGCGCTGGGCAATCTGGCAGCGTTTCATCGGCTGCTCGACGGATGGCCCGACGGTGTCGCGGCCATCGGTGCGGCGGAAGTGGAGCGCCAGCGCACTGCGCTGAAGCAGCTGCCGACCTTGCGCTGAGCTCGATGTACCGCGACCGTGACGCACGGCCGTGACAACGGTGCGGGCTAGTACCCGACCGAGTAGTTCGGGATGTCGACGCGGACGTACTCGCGACCGAGCAGCGAGGCGGTGTTGCGCGCGAACTCCTCCGCCCAGGCGTGTTCGTCACGGAAGCGGCGCGCGCCGGAGTACTTGGCGACGCTGAGTACGCGGTCGGCCGAAAGCACCTTGCCGATCGGCGACGCGACATCGCACTCGAGCGCGATGAACTCGCGGTCGAACCACTGGCGAGCCTCGTCCATCGACTGCTTGGCGACATCGTCCGAGGAAATCCTGAACTCGAAATCGTCCCCCTTGCCGAACGACACCGTCACCTGGTGTTGCCGCATGCCCGTCTCCCTGCGTGGCTCGCTGTGTCGTGGATTCTAGCGAGGTGGGAACAGGCCCGGATCCGCGCCGTCATCAGTCGATGACGCGTCGCTGATCTGGAGCGCTGCGCCCGGCTGCGATTGCGCCAGTGCGGTATCGACTTTTGCATCCGGCCGACTAGTCTGGATCGGTAGCCCCAGGCAGAACAAAAGCAAACCCTCGGTGGCCAGAATGGGCCTTGCGGAGCACCTCTGTTCATCAGTCGGCGCGCCTGAGCGCGTCCTTGATCTCCGACTTCTCGTCGTCCGTTCGCGCTCGGACCGTTTTGGCCGGAGCGCGTGCACGATCGCCTGCCAATCTCAACTGCTCAATCCGGAGGACCTATGTACGAGCTGATTCGTCGCCTGACCGCGCGTCAACTGACTTTCGAGCAACTGCCGCTGCTGTTGCTTTCTCTCGGCATCGCGGAGTTCTTCTACAAGTTCCACAGCTTCCTGCTGGAGACCGGAGCGTTCCTGGTGACCTGGTTTGCACTTGGAGCGCTCTATGCGGGCCTGAAGAGCCGGTTCGTTCGAACTGCTGAGGGTCGGTCATGACCGCCCGCGCGCGGACACGAAATGCCGCTGCGAGCAAAGCGGCGGCGCGCAAGACCCCTGTCAGGAAGGCCGGTTTGGCCAGCAAGAACGCGAAAGCGAAACGTCGCGTGAAGGACACAGGCAAGCTCTTCGGGCGGTTCGGTCTCGACTTTGCCGCCGTGCGGCGCGAGTCGAGTGGACCCGGTGGCCCGATGATGATGCCCGCGCCGGCCAACGCCGCGAACGAGTTCAACCCGGCTCTGATGCGGTTACAGGCGCTGGCCGAGCGCGATGCGCCGCTCGGTGTGCCGATGGCCCTGGCGCCGATCGATGCCGCGCGCGCCAACTGGACGCCGATGGGGCCGCTGGCGGTCCCGAACGGCCAGACCTATGGCGGTGCGCGCGTGCTGATCAGCGGTCGCGTGACCGCGATTGCGCCGCATCCGACCGACGGCAGCACGATCTTCATCGGCACCAGCCGCGGCGGCGTGTGGCGTACGCAGGACGGTGGACAGACCTGGGCGGCGCTTGGCGATCACGCGCCGTCACTGGCGATTGGTGCACTGGCGATCGGCGTCAGCGACCCGAACGTGCTGTATGCCGGAACCGGCGAAGGCAATGTGCAGTTGTACAGCACGCAATTCTCACTGGACTCGGCGCCCGGGGTGTACCTCGGTATCGGCGTGCTGCGCAGCGCGGATGGCGGCGCGACGTGGACCCACCATGCCGCAGCGCTGCTGGCGAACCACAGCTTCTACCGGATCGCGGTCGATCGCGGTAACGCCAACCGGGCGTTCGCGGCGACCAGTCGCGGCGTGTGTCGCACGACTGACGGCAGCACCTGGACCGCGCTCACGGGAGGGGGGCTGCCGGCCATCAGCAGCACCGTGATCGCCTGCACCGACGTCGTCATCGATCGCGCGGATGCGAGCGGCAACACGGTGTATGCGGCGTTCTGGGCCAGCGGGATCTACAAGAGCACCAACGCGCAGGCGGCCAGCCCCACCTTCACAAAACTGACCACGGGCCTGCCAGCCGCGAGTGCGGTCACGCGGATCAGCCTCGCCCAGTCGGCGAGCAATCCGGCGCGACTCTATGCGCTCGCGGCGAGTTCGGGCGATGCGTTCCTCGGCCTGTACCGCACCAGTAACGCGAGCGGGACCACCTGGGAACTCTGCACCAGCAGCACGACGATCGAGCTTTACGGCGCCTTCACCAACGACGTCGGTGTCGACCCGACGACCCAGGACGTGGTCTACGTCTCGGGGGTCGAGATGTACAAGTGCGTCCGCAACGCGACGACCGGCGCGTGGGGCGTCAGCAACATCGGCAGCAACATCCACCCGGACAGCCACACGCTCGGCTTCCACCCGACGCTGAACCAGACGATCTACAGCGGCAACGACGGCGGCTTCTACATCAGCCGCGACGGTGGCGCGACCTGGGACGACACGCCGAACGAAGGCCTGTGTCTGCTGCAGTACGAGTCCGTGGACAACCACGGCAGCTCGGACGCCTTCATGCAGTGCGGCACGCAGGACAACGGCACGCAGCAGTACCGCAACGGCCCGGTGCACTATCACAGCGCCGATGGCGACGGCGGCTACTGCACGGTCAGCAAGGTCGACGGCAATCACGTGACGCACGCCTACTTCGGCAGTACGCCGAACCGCAGCACGGCCGCCGGCAAGTTCGGGTCGTACTCCGCCGTATCCGGCGGAATCAACGGCAACGGGTTGTTCTATCCGCCCGCGGCGATCAGCCCGAGCTCCGAGCGCATGGCGTGGGGCACGAGCGTGATCAACATCGACGACGCGATGGGTACCGGCGGCTGGCCGGGCAGCGGCGTGGCCTTGCCGGGCATCGCGGGCAGGGTGTCGGCGATCTCGTTCACCAGCGACACGCTGATCTACTGCGCCACGACCAGCGGCGAGGTGTATCGGCTCAACCGCAGTGGCACGACGTGGACTGCGCGTGCACTGCATGCAGCGCCGTTACCGGCCAACCAGTGGATCTGGGACGTGCACAGCGTGCCCGGCAGTCCCAACACGATCGTCGTCTGCTTCAGCGGCTTCGGACTGGCGGAGCATGTCTGGCGTGGCACCGTCCCGGCGACCGGGGCGGCCACCTGGGCGGCGGTGAGCGCTGGGTTGCCCGATGTGCCGATGTACGCACTGGCCCTTTCCAGCGCCACGCAATGGTTCGTCGGCACCGACATCGGTGTCTTCCGCAGCACCGACGCCGGCGCCAACTGGCACAACTACTCGCAGGGCCTGCCGAATACCGCGATCTACGACCTGCGACTGCGGGAGGGCAGCAACCTGCTCCGCGCGGCCACGCATGGACGCGGCCTGTGGGAGGTCCGGGTCGACGTCACGCAGCATCCGACCGTCGATATCTTCGTCCGCGATCACATCATGGAGACGGGTCGTCCACCGAGCGGGCCGGTGGTGTCCGCGGGCTGGGAGGATCCGACGCGCTTCATCGCGCTCAATGATCCCTGCTACTGGTGGCAATGCGCGGACATCAAGACCGATGCGCCACCCACCTGGCAGCTGCAGCCGGCCGAGGTCAACTACCTGACTTTCGAGACGAAGCTCGTGCACGAGCATCCGGAGAAGGGCAACCAGAACCGCGTCTACGTCCAGGTCCACAATCGGGGGCCGGTGGCCGCCGGCACTGTGACGGTGAAGATCATGACGGCCGGGGCGTCCGCCGGCCTGCCCGACCTGCCGTCGGACTTCTGGAGCGCCTGGCCCAACAGTGCGGGCGATGCCAACTGGAGCCCGGTCGGTGCTCCGCAGACCATCGCCACTCTCGAGCCGCTGCGTCCGACGGTTCTGCAGTGGGACTGGACACCGGCTCCAGCCGCCGACTCGCACAGCTGCATGCTGGTCGTCATCGACAGTCCCAGCGATCCGGTGCCGGCCACGACCAAGGCGATTTTCAACATCGCCCAGCTGGTGACGACTGAGAAGCGCGCGGGGCTCAAGAACCTGCATCTGGTGAACTTGCAGGCCGACGCGATCCAGCCGCTGCCGCTGCACCTTCACGCCTCGCGCAGTGCTGCAGGAAAGTACAGGCTTGCGATTCCACCGCTCGGGTCTGAAGCTTTGCGCGTCGACTTCCTGTTCAGCAAGACGCTGAGCAAGCGTTTTCCGGCGAGCAAGCTGCCGAAAGGGCTGAAAGCCACGCGGCTGCCGGCGAAGGATCTTGAACGGCTGAAGGCCTTCGTGCTGAAGCAGGAAATGCGCAGGGAGGACGCGTGGCAAGCCTTTCTCAAGCTGTTCGACACAACGCGGCAGTTCAGCGTCGATGCGCGCAGCAAAGGGGTCGAGCTGCCGCTGTCGCTGAAGGCGGACGGCCACGAGCAGATCGCGCTGCTCGCGCGAACCGGCAGGCTGCCGCCGGCACGCGGCGCGGCCCTGGCGAAGCTAACGGTGATTCAGTCGGTCGACGGCGGAGTGCCGGTCGGCGGTAGCACCTTCGTGTTCAAGCCGGCAGGCCGCGGCTAGCGATGGCTGGTGTAGGGACGCGCTGCTGAATCGCGTCCCGGCGCCGGTGCCCCGACGACCGGATTCCGGGGTCGTTCGGTTTGCCACGGCGGGGAGGCCGCAGCAGAATGCCCGGCCTTCCCTCCGCACAGGCTCACATGAATTCCGGCACGACTGCTGAACCGGGCCCGCGGCCCTTCGCACACTTCGCCGGCGACCCGAGCCCGTCTGCGCCGCTGCGCGCGGCGATTACCGCGGCGACGCGGCGGGCGGAGCCGAAGTGTGTTGCCGCGCTGATCGATGCCGCGCGACTTCCCGCCGCAGAGGCGGCCGCGGTGCAATCGCTCGCCGCCGACCTCGCACGACGGCTGCGCTCGCGCCGGACCGGCGCCGGACGCGAAGGCCTAGTGCAGGGGCTGGTGCAGGAGTTCTCGCTTTCGTCGCAGGAGGGCGTCGCGCTGATGTGCCTGGCGGAGGCTCTGCTGCGCATTCCCGACACCGCGACGCGCGACGCGCTGATCCGCGACAAGATCGGCGATGCCGACTGGGAGTCCCACCTCGGGCGCAGTCGGTCGCTCTTCGTCAATGCGGCGACCTGGGGCCTGTTGCTGACCGGCAAGCTGGTCTCGACGCACACGGAGCGGGGCCTCGCCAGCGCACTGGCGCGCGTGGTTGCGCGCAGCGGCGAGCCGCTGATCCGGCGCGGCGTCGACATGGCGATGCGACTGATGGGCGAGCAGTTCGTTACCGGCGAAACGATCACCGAGGCGCTGGCCGTCGCCCGCCGCCGCGAGGCCGAAGGCTTCACCTACTCCTATGACATGCTGGGCGAAGCGGCGATGACGGCCGTGGACTCGCAGCGCTATCTCGAGTCCTATGAAGCGGCGATTCATGCGATCGGTCGCGCGTCCGCCGGTCGCGGGCTGTACGAAGGCCCGGGTATCTCGCTGAAGCTGTCGGCGCTGCATCCGCGCTACAGCCGGGCGCAGCGCCACCGTGTCCTGACGGAGCTGTATCCGCGCCTGCTCCATCTCGCGCTGCTGGCGCGGCAGTACGACATCGGCATCAACATCGATGCCGAGGAAGCGGAACGTCTCGAGATCTCGCTCGACCTGCTTGAGCGTCTCTGCGCGGAGCCGGCGCTCGCGGACTGGAACGGCGTCGGCTTCGTTGTGCAGGCCTATCTCAAACGCGCGCCGTTCGTGATCGACTTCGTCATTGACCTGGCGCGACGCATGCGTCATCGGCTGATGATCCGCCTCGTCAAGGGCGCCTACTGGGATGCGGAAATCAAGCGGGCGCAGGTCGACGGATTCGCCGACTTTCCCGTCTACACGCGCAAGGCGCACTCCGACCTCTGCTACCTGGCCTGCGCGCGCAGGCTGCTGGCCGCCCCGGACGCGGTGTATCCGCAGTTTGCGACGCATAACGCGCATACCGTCGCCGCGGTCTATCACGCGGCCGGCCCGGAGTTCCGTGCCGGCCAGTACGAGTTCCAGTGCCTGCACGGCATGGGCGAGCCGTTGTACGAGCACGTGGTGGCACGCCGTGGCGACGGGCTGGCGCGGCCGTGCCGCATCTACGCGCCGGTCGGAACGCACGAGACGTTGCTCGCCTACTTGGTGCGCCGCCTGCTGGAGAACGGCTCGAACAGTTCGTTCGTCAATCGCATTGCGGATGAGGACTTGCCGATCGAGGAACTCGTGGCGGACCCGGTGGCGACCATCGAGCAGCAGGCGAGCGCAGACGGCGTGCTGGGAGCGCCGCATCCGGCCATCGTTCTGCCGCCGCAGCTGTTCGGTGCGACACGCCGCAACTCGATCGGAATGGACCTGGCCAGCGAGAGCCAGCTCGATCAATTGGCCGCGGCCTTGCAGGCGACTGCGCAGCAGGCATGGCGCGCTGAGCCGATGATCGTGGGCGCGCCAGTTTCCGCGCAACGCCTGAGGGTCGAGTTGCGCAATCCCGCGGACCGTCGTGATCTCGTGGGTACGGTCGTGGAGGCCACCGCGGCCGATGTCGAAGTCGCGCTTGCCGCGGCGGCCGCGGCGCTCCCGCACTGGCGAGGTCGCGCAGCGACCGAGCGAGCAACGGCGCTTGAACGCGCAGCCGACGCGATGGAAGCGCAGATGCCGCACCTCATCGGGCTCATCGTGCGCGAGGCCGGCAAGACGGCCGCGAATGCGGTGGGCGAGGTGCGCGAGGCGATCGACTTCCTGCGTTACTACGCAGCACAGTCGCGCGCCGAACTGGGGGCGTTGAACGCGCCGCTCGGGCCCGTCGTGTGCATCAGTCCGTGGAATTTCCCTTTGGCCATTTTTGTCGGGCAGATCGCGGCGGCGCTGGCCGCAGGAAATGCCGTGCTCGCGAAGCCCGCTGAGCAGACGCCGCTGATCGCGGCGCAGGCGGTCGCGCTGCTGCACGGCGCCGGGGTGCCGCGCGACGTGCTGCAGCTGCTGCCCGGTCGCGGCGAGATCGTCGGCGCAGCGCTGGTGGCCGACCCGCGCATCCGTGGCGTGATGTTCACCGGTTCAACCGACGTTGCGCGCCTGCTGCAGCGCAGCCTTGCCGGTCGAAGCGACGAGGACGGCCGGCCGATCACGCTGATTGCCGAGACCGGCGGCCAGAACGCAATGATCGTCGACTCGTCGGCGCTACCCGAGCAGGTGGTGGCAGACGTGCTGTCATCGGCGTTCGACAGCGCGGGGCAGCGCTGCTCGGCGCTGCGGGTGCTGTGCCTGCAGGAAGACATCGTCGATCGCATGCTGCCGATGCTGGAGGGCGCCATGCGCGAACTTGCGGTGGGTTCCCCGGATCGTCTCGCTGTTGATGTCGGGCCGGTGATCGACGAGGAGGCGCGCCGCACGATCGAGGTGCATATCGACGCGATGCGCGCGCAGGGTCGCCGCGTTTTCCAGGCGCAGGCGATGGACGAAGACGCGCGACGCAGTCACGGCTACTTCGTGATGCCGACCGTCGTCGAGATCGAAAGCGTCGCGGAACTGACGCGCGAAGTGTTCGGCCCGGTCCTGCACGTGCTGCGCTACCGGCGCGAGGACCTGGTGGCGCTGGTCGATGCGATCAACTCCACCGGCTTCGGACTCACGCTCGGCATCCACTCCCGCATCGACGAAACGATCGACGGCATTGTCGCGCGAGCGCATGTCGGCAACCAGTACGTAAACCGCAACATGATCGGCGCGGTGGTCGGCGTGCAACCGTTCGGCGGCGACGGGCTCTCCGGTACCGGCCCGAAGGCGGGGGGCCCGCTGTACCTGCGGCGCCTCGTGCGCGGCGCCTCGCCCTCGGGCACGTCAGCCACAGATCCGGCAGCCACGGTTTCGAGCGGGCGCGACACACTGCTGGCGCCGCTGCGTGGACTGCTCGAATGGCTGGCGCGCCCCGTCGCGGCGGAGCCGCTCGTCGCCACCTGCGATGCGTTGATGGGGAGTTCGCCGCTGGGCGTGGCGCATGCGCTGCCCGGGCCGACCGGCGAACGAAACACCTACGCGCTGGTGCCGCGCACGGCGATCCTGACGGTGGCGCTGCAGCGGGACGACCTGCTGTTCCAGCTGGCCCATGTGCTGGCCGCGGGATCGCGCGCGGTGTGGCCCGACGATGCGTTGTCGCGGCGCGTGCGAGACGAACTGCCGGCGGACCTGCGCCAGTGCATCACGCTGGCAGTGGATCCGGTCGCCGCTGAGATCGACATCGCGCTGCTGCAGGCGCCGCCGGAGCAGGTGCGTGACTGGAGCCGCCGACTCGCGCAGCGACCGGGCGCCATCGTGACGGTGCATGCCTGCGCGCCCGGCACCCGCGATCGCGACGCCTATCCGCTGGCACTGCTGATGGCGGAGCGCTCGGTATCGGTCAACACCGCGGCCGCCGGTGGCAATGCCAGCCTGATGACCATCGGCTGAAGCGCGACGTTCCGGCATGTCAGTCACGGTCACAGTGCACGACGACCTGCCGCCCGAGGCGACAGTCATCGATAAGGGCCTGGGCGAAGCCAACGCGGCTGCAGCGCCGCTGGAGGACGTTCAGGCACTCGCGTGCCTGGCGCACGACGACGCAGGCCGGGTGATCGGCGGGGCGATCGGCCGGACCTGGGGCGCGTGTTGCGAACTGCAGCAGGTCTGGGTGGAACCGGCGCATCGACGGCGCGGCATCGCGTCGCGGCTGGTTCGGGAATTTGAACGACGGGCGGAAGCGCGCGGTGCCCGCACCTTCTACCTCGAGACGTTCAGCTTCCAGGCGCCCGGGTTGTACCAATCGCTCGGCTACAGCGAGCGCCTCGCGCTGCACGGATTTGCGCCCGGCATCGTGAAGTACATGATGGTCCGCGAACTGGATGGGCCGTCCGCCTCACCACCGCGGTAGCGGTCCGCGTCTGGCTCAGGCTTTGGTGTCGAGCGCTGTTCCGCACGCCTGGCAGTGTCGTGCGCGGTCGGTGTGATCGGTGCTGCCGCACGCCGGGCAGACGCGGATCCGGCCCTCCTGGCGGATGCGCTGGCTGGTCATTTCGGCGGTCACGATGCCGGTGGGTACCGCGAGGATGCCCCAGCCCATCAGCATGCTGATGCTCGCCAAGGCGCGGCCGAGGTCGGTCTTCGGCGTGATGTCGCCGAAGCCGACCGTCGTGACGGTCGTGATGGCCCAGTACACGGCCATCGGGATGCTGGTGAAGCCGTTCTCGGGCCCTTCGATCAGGTACATCAGCGTGCCGATCAGGACCACCAGCATGAAGACGGTGCCGATGAACACGAAGATCTTGCGGCGGCTGGCATGCAGCGCTGCTCCCAGGCGGCGGTATTCGACGATGTATTCGGTGAGCTTCAGGATCCGGAATACGCGTAGCAGCCGCAGCAGCCGGATGTCGATCAGCGCGTGCAGGACGGGGAAGAACAGCGCCAGGTAGGTCGGCAGGACCGACAGCAGGTCGACGATGCCGAAGAAGCTGCGCGCGTAGCGCAGCGGCCGCTTCACGCAGCAAAGCCGCGCGATGTACTCGACGGTGAACAGCAGCGTGAAGCCCCATTCAAGGACATTGAACACCGTGCCGAAGCGCGCCGACAGGCTGGCGACGCTGTCGAGCATGACGACGACAACGCTCGTGACGATCGCCCACAGCAGAACGATGTCGAAGAGCTTGCCGGCCCGCGTGTCGGACTCGAAGATGACGATGAAGAGATCGCGCCGCAAGCCGTGGTCCGGCATGCCGAACTTGCGCGCTTCCGACGATTCACCGGCGCGTTCGCCGGAAAGCGGTCCGGGAGTCGATGGAGGGACCATGCGCGTACCTGAAGGAAGCGATATCGCAGGATAAACGCTGCGGCGGGTTCCACGCCGGCGACGGCGCAGTCAGACCACTTCGCGTCACTGACGGCCGCGGCAGGCAGGACTGCTGGACTACCTCGCCACTGCACAGCGCCGCGCAGGCAGCGCATTGCTCAGCTCGTCAGGCGCTCGCGCAACTTCCGATGCAGGATCTTGCCGGTGGCCGTGCGGGGCATCTCGCTCTCCGGGACGAAGGTGACTGCACGCGGGCGCTTGTAGCCGGCAATGCGGTCGCGGCACCAGTCGAGCACATGATCCTCGGAGAGCTTCGCGTCGGGATGCAGTACGACCACCGCATGCACGGCCTCGCCCCACTTGTCGTGCGGCAGGCCGATCACCGCGACATCCTTGACGCCTGGGCAGCGGCCCACGACCTCCTCGACCTCCGACGGATAGACGTTCTCGCCGCCGCTGATGATCATGTTGCTCTTGCGGTCGACGAGGTGGATGAAGCCGTCCGCGTCGCGCAGTGCAAGGTCGCCGACGCTGCAGTAACCGTCAGGACGCAGCGCTTCGGCAGTCTTCTCCGGGTTCTTCCAGTAGCCGTCGAACGTATAGGGCGTGCGCGAAAAGAGTTCGCCTACTTCGCCGTCGGGCACGTCGCGGCCGTCGGGGTCCAGCAGGCGCACCGGGCCGGAGCCGGTCCATTCGCGGCCCACCGAACCCAGATGCGTGAGCTGCTCGTCGGGGCGCAGCAGCGTGACCCAGCCGGCCTCGGTCGAGCCGTACAGCTCGTGAAGCTGCGAGTTGCTGAAGTGCTCGAGGATCGCAAGCTTGGTATCGCGGCGCGCTGGTGCCGAGGAAATCATCAGCTTGCGCATGCTCGATACGTCGTAGCGCGCCTTCACCTGTGGCGGCAGACCCAGCATCATGATGTAGTGCGTCGGCACCAGCGAAGTGAAGGTGACATGCTGCTTCGCCATCGACTGCAGCAGCGCCTCCGGGTCGAAACTGCGACGGTCGTCGACGACGCAGGTGGCGCCGAGGTAGGTGAAGGTGAAACTGAAGTAGAGCGAGTTGGCGTGACACATCGGCATCACCAGAAGCCCGGTGTCCTGCCGCGTCAGCCCCATGTCGAAAGCGGTGACCAGCGAGATCAGCGCGCTGCCCTGATGGTTGCGGATCGCTCCCTTCGGTCGTCCCGTGGTGCCCGAGGTATACATCAACGCCCAGGTGTCGGTCGGCGCCACCTCCACGGCCGGCGCGCGCGCCGAGCCTGCGCGCACGAGCGACTCGACACCGCGCCAGCCGCGCGGCGTGCGCTGTCCGCCGAAGTGCACCCAGGCCTCCTTGCCGATCAGCGGCAGGTTCGGGCGCACGGGTTCGATGCTTTCGAGCAGTGCATCCTGCACGACCATCGCGCGCGCCTCGCAGTTTGTGGCGATGTACTCGATCTCGGGCGGTGTCAGGCGGAAGTTGATCGGCACGGCGACCAGCCCTGCCTTGGCGAGCGCGACGTACAGCTCGAGCCATTCGACGCAGTTGTAGGCGAGTATCGCGACCCGGTCGCCCTTCACCAGGCCCAGGCCGAGCAACGCATTGGCGAGGCTGTTGCTGCGCTCGTTCCATTGCGCGAACGTCAGCGTGCGCTTCGAATCGCGGGCGCCGATCTTGTCCGGCTGCAGCCGTGCGTGTGCCGCGACGATCTGGCCCACGTTCAGCACGCCGCCGAGGGGCGGGCCCGCCACAGCTGCCACCCGCGCCGCTTTGGAAGGGCTGGGCCGGCTCACTGGCGCCTCGCGCGTTCCGCGTCGTCCCAGGCCGTCAACGCCTGGAAGTCTCCTGCGAACGCAAGTCCCTTGCCGGCATCCGAACTCAGTGCTTCGCGCGTGACCACGACGTCGATCAATGCCGGAGCCTGGTCGAACGCCGCGCGGATCGCATCGGTCAGCCGCGCCGGATCGGTGACGCGCTCGCCATGCAGGCCGAATGCGCGCGCCATCGCCGCATAGTCACTCCACGCGAGTTCGGTGCCGACAATGCGACCGCCGTAGTTCATCTCCTGGTCCAGCCGCTCGATATTCCAGGCGGCGTTGTTCGAGACGATGAACACGACCCTCGCGCCGTGTCGCTTGGCCGAGTCGATCTCCATCGCGTTGATGCCGAACGCGCCGTCGCCGGTGACGACGACCACCTGCCGCTCTGGGTGCAGCAGCGCGGCGGCGACGCCGTAGGGCGTGCCCACGCCAAGGCAGCCGAACGCACCGGCGTCGAGATAGGTGCGCGACTCGAGGCCTGTGCGCGCGAAGCTCAGGAGGTCGCCGCCGTCAGCGACGGTGATCGCATCGGGTCGCAGGACTTCGCGCAACGCGGCGAAGATGCGGTTCGGATGCATGCGGCCGTCCTTGCCCGCCGGTGCCTCGGCCAGCGACGCCGCATACTTCTGTGCGCGCCGCAGGTGCTCGCTGCGCAGGGCCTCGGACCATCCGGTGTCGAGGCCTGGCCCGCGCGTTGTCAGTGCGCGCGTGATCGCCGCGAGAGCCGAGGCCGGATGCGCAAAGAGTTCGACCTCGCCTCGCCGGTTCTCGCGCAGTTCCTCGGCGTTGTCGCCGATGCGCAGGAAGCGGGCGCTCGGCCAGACCGCAGGCGAGCCGTAGCCGGTCTGGTAGTCGAGCTTGCGGCCGATGACGATCGCGAGGTCGGTTTCCTGCATCGCGCGGCCACGCATCGCGCCGATCGTCGACGGATGCTCGGCAGGCACGAGGCCGCGGCTTTCCTGGGTATCGAGGTAGACGGCGCCCGAGGCATCGAGGAACGCCACCAGCTCGGCGCCAGCGTCGAGCGCGCCGCGGCCGGTTAGGACCAGCGGGCGCTTCGCTCTGGAAATCAGCGCGACTGCCTGCTCGACCTGCGAGGCGTCGGGCGGAATCCGGCGCGGCGAGCGCGGTGCCAGATACTCCGGCAGCACGACGCGCGGCGGCACGCTCTGGCGCAGGACGTCGGTCGGAATCTCGACGTACACGGGTCCGGGAGCATTGCCGTCGCCGAGCGCGGTCGATACCGCCTTGTCCAGGTCGCGCAGCAGGTTGCCGGCGATGCGCAGCGTGCGCGCGCTGCGGGTGACCGGCCGCAGGATCGAGACGTGATCGATACCCTGCAGGGGGCCGAGGTCGTCCTGGGGCATCGGCGCGCAGCCGCCGATCAGCAGCACCGGCACGCGCTCCAGCTGGGCGTTGGCCATTGCCGTCACGCAGTTCGTCACGCCCGGGCCGGCCGTGACCGAGGCGACGCCGATGCCGCCGCTCAATACGGCATGCGCGTGTGCCATGTGGACCGCGGCGCCTTCGTCGCGCACGTCGATGATGCGCACGCCCTTCAGCGCGAGGTGGTCCCAGATCGGCTGGATGTGCCCGCCCTGCAGTCCGAACACGCGGTCGACGCCGCGCGCGACCAGGAATTCCGCCACCCACTCGGCGACCGTAAGGGCCGCCGCCTGCGTCGTACTCATCGTCTGCCTCCTCCCGGTTGGGAACAGACTGCACGATCAGGGGCCGCTGACCCGGCGACGCCCCGAAGGAGCGGCGATTATGGGCGAGCCGCTGCGGCCCGCCTAGCCTCCTCGCGCACTGCAACGCAACGAAGCTGCCGGTAGCCTTGCGACCTGCATGAAGGCCTTCCGCGTCATTGCCCACCTCGATATGGATGCGTTCTACGCGTCGGTCGAACTGCTGCGTTACCCGGAATTGCGCGGGCAGGCGGTCGTCATTGGCGGCGGTCGCGAGCACCAGCCGACCTGGGAGGTGGACCCCGCCACCGGGGAGCGCCGGCGCAGCTTTGCCACGCTGCGCGGCTACGCCGGCCGCGGCGTGATTACGACCGCGACCTACGAGGCGCGGGCGCTTGGCGTCAACTCCGCGATGGGAATGATGAAGGCGGCAGCGAAGGCACCCGACGCGGTGCTGCTGCCGGTGGATTTCGACGAGTACCGCAAGTACTCGCACCTCTTCAAGGCGGCGGTGCACGCGATCGCGCCGCAGGTCGAGGATCGCGGCATCGACGAGATCTACATCGACCTCACCGACGTCATCGCGGCGCGTTTGCCGACCGACGAGGAGGTCGACCCCGACGATGCCGAACGCAACGTCTGGTGGTGCGCACGGGAGGTGGCGGCGGAACTGAAGCAGGCCGTGAAAGGGGCGACTGGTCTCAGCTGCTCGGTCGGGCTCGCGCCGAACAAGCTGGTCGCCAAGATCGCCTCCGAACTCGACAAGCCCGATGGCCTGACGGTCGTCACCGATCGGGAAGTGGCGACACGGCTCGCACTGCTGTCCGTGCGGCGGTTAAACGGCGTCGGGCCGAAGTCGGCCGCCAGGCTGGCGCGCCTCGGCATCGCCACGATCGGCGAACTGGCGCAGGCCGACCGCGCCTGGCTGATGCAGCAGTTTGGCGCGAGCTACGGGCACTGGCTGGCTGACGCCGCGCGCGGCATCGATGAACGGCCGGTCGTGACTTACAGCGAACCGAAGTCGATCAGCCGCGAGACCACGTTCGAGCGTGACCTGCACGCGGTGCGCGACCGGACGCAGCTCTCGCGCATCTTCACTGCGCTATGCAAGCAGGTCGCCGCCGACCTGGCGCGCAAGCACTATGCCGGTCGCACGATAGGCATCAAGCTGCGCTTCGAGGACTTCATCACCGTGACGCGTGACCAAACGTTGCCCGCGCCGGTCAGCGATGCGCAGGCGATCCGCCGCGCCGCCGGCGAATGCCTCAAGCGCGTCGACCTTGCCCGGCGCATCCGGCTGCTCGGCGTACGCGTCGGTGCGCTGGAGAAACAAGACGACGCACCGGACCGCGGCGGGCTCGAGGAATCTGCATAGGCAGTAGGCGCCGCGGCCGGATTCGAGGCCGCGTTCTAGGCCGGAGCAACGTCGGGGCTGCGATTGCAGGTGCGGACGTGCTAGCTTGGATTTGTTGTCGCCTTCAAGAGCTGCACGCCATGACGACTTATGTCTCCCCCTGGATGTCGCCGGATCTCGAGGTCTACCGCGACACGTTGCGCAGGTTCGTCGAAACGGAAATCGTCCCGCACGAAGAGCGCTTCGCCAAGCAGCAGCATGTCGACCGGGCGCTGTGGACCCAGGCCGGCGAACTCGGTGTGCTTTGTGCCGACATCCCGGAAGAGTACGGCGGTGCCAGTGGCAACTTCGCGCACATGGCGGCGCTGTTCGAGGAACTCGGCGCCGCCGGCGACACGTCGTTCGGCGTGCACGTGCACATCATCGTTGCGCACTACCTGCTGAACCATGGCACCGAGGAACAGAAGCGCAAGTACCTGCCGCAGCTTTCCAATGGCGCGATGATCGGCGCGATCGCGATGTCGGAGCCAGCGGCCGGGTCCGACCTGCAAGGAGTGCGCACGCGTGCGGTGCGCGAGGGCGACGGCTACGTCATCAACGGCTCGAAGACCTTCATCTCCAATGGGTATCTGGCCGACCTGATCGTCGTCGTCGCCAAGACCGACGCCGCAGCCGGCGCGCGCGGTATCTCGTTGCTGCTGGTCGAGACGCGCAACGTGCAGGGCTTCCGCGTCGGTCGCATCCTCGACAAGGTCGGCCAGAAGGGCCAGGACACCTGCGAGCTGTTCTTCGACAACGTGCGCGTGCCGGCCGACGCGGTGCTCGGCGGCGTCGAAGGCAAGGGCTTCGCGCAGCTGATGTCCGAACTGCCGTATGAGCGGACACTGGTTGGCATCGGCGCCGTTGCGGCGATCGAGCGCGCACTCCGGCTGGCGCTGGACTACGCGCGTGAACGATCGGCGTTCGGCCAGAAGCTGATCGAGATGCAGAACACGCGCTTCAAGCTCGCCGAGATCAAGACATTCGCCGTGGTCGCGCGCACCTTCATCGACCGCTGCATCCGGCAGGTGATGGACGGCACGCTCGACACGGCGACGGCTTCGATGGCCAAGTGGTACCTGACCGACCTGCAGTGCAAGGTTGTCGATGAATGCCTGCAGCTTTTTGGTGGTTACGGCTACATGCTCGAGTATCCGATCGCGCGCATGTACGTCGATGCACGCGTGCAGCCGATCTATGGCGGCACCAACGAAATCATGAAAGAGATCATCGCGCGCTCGCTGTAAAGGAGCAGTCCATGTCGCAACAAATCGTCGTCGCCGGGGTCGGCATGATCCCGTTCCGCAAGCCTGGGGATCACCCGCCGTACTACGAAATGGGCGCCGAGGCCGCGCGGCTCGCGCTCGCGGATGCTGGAGTCGAATATTCGGAGGTGCAGCAGGCCTACGTCGGCTACGTTTATGGTGACTCGACCGCTGGGCAGCGCGCGCTGTACGAAGTAGGCCTGACCGGTGTGCCGATCGTCAACGTCAACAACAACTGCTCGACCGGTTCCGCCGCGCTGTTCCTGGCACGGCAGGCCATACTCGCCGGCGCAGATTGCGTTCTCGCGCTGGGATTCGAGCAGATGAAGCCGGGCGCGCTCGGCGCGGTCTTCACGGATCGGCCGACGCCGTTCGACCGCTTCGAGGAAGTGACGGACGCATTGGTCGGCGAATCGCAGATCCCGCTGGCGCTGCGCTATTTCGGCGGTGCGGGGCGCGAGCACATGCAGCGCTATGGCACGCCGCTCGAGGCCTTCGCGCAGATTCGCGCCAAGGCGAGTCGCCATGCCGAGAAGAATCCGCTCGCACTCTTTCGCAAGGTCGTCACGGCTGACCAGGTGATGGCCGACGTGCAGGTCTGGCCCGGCGTGATGACGCGACTGATGGCGTGCCCGCCGACCTGCGGTGCCGCTGCGGCGCTGCTGGTTTCCGAAGACTATGCGCGTCGGCATGGCATCGACAGCTCGGTCCGCATCCTCGCGCAGGCGATGACCACCGACACCGCGAGCACGTTCGGCAGATCAATGATCAGCCTGGTCGGTGCCGATATGGCCAAGGCCGCTGCCGATGCCGTCTACGAGCAGGCCGGCGTCGGACCCAAGGACATCGACGTCTGCGAATTGCACGATTGCTTCGCGCACAACGAGCTGATCAGCTACGAGGCGCTGGGCTTCTGCGCGCCCGGTGAGGCGGCGAGGTTCATCGCGGACGGCGACAACACCTACGGCGGCGCGGTGGTCACGAATCCGTCCGGCGGGCTGTTGTCCAAGGGCCATCCGCTCGGCGCCACGGGGCTTGCTCAGTGCTATGAGCTGACGCAGCAGCTGCGCGGCAAGGCGGATGCCCGGCAGGTTGAAGGCGCGCGTTTAGGCCTGCAGCACAACCTCGGCCTGGGCGGCGCCTGTGTCGTGACGCTGTACGGCCGCGGCTGAGCGCCACTGTCTCAAGGGCGCAGCGGCGCCTGGCCGTGCGGTCAGCCCGTGGTAATCACGCCGCAGGCGATGCGCGGTCCGGAGTTGCCGGCCGGCTGGCTCGCGTAGTCATCCGGATCGCGATGCACGACCACGGCACGTCCGACGACACCGTTCGCCGCGCCGCTTGCAAGACTCAGCGAATCGCTGGTGAAGCTGTACTTGGCCACGCCGTTCGCGTCTGCTTTCAGGTTGGGCATGTCGCCGGCGTGGCTTGCACCCTGTAAGTAGTGGGCGTGCGGCTTGCCGGCGGGATTGAAATGTCCGCCGGCACTCGTCGCGTCGGGCGCCGAGCAGTCACCCTTCTCATGCACGTGGAAGCCCTGCTCACCATTGGGCTTCAGCCCCCGCACTTCTGCCGTCACTAGCAAACTGCTGCCGCGCTGCTCGAAGCGCACCCAGCCGCTCGCGGTGTTGCCCTGCGTTGGCTTCAGTTCCGCCTGTGCCTTGGGGCCGGCGCTCATACTGGCGCAGCCGCTCAAAGCGGCGGTGCATAGCGCCGCTGCGGCATAGGCGAGCTGCTTCGGGGTCAAGGACATGGGAGGTCTCCTTATCTATGGCATGTTGTTCAGCGGAGTGCACCCGCGGGGCAAGCCGCACGGTTCCTAGGCTAGCACCGTCGCTGCGCCTTGCGCGTTCGCTCTCTGCCGGACCGAAACTCGCCATCACCAGGTCACACACTCATCGCCAGCCAGTCGTGCCCTAGCGAATCTCCGCCGGCACGGCACCCTTGCGAATCGCCGGTACCACGGGCGGTTGCCCGGTGTCCTTCAGGATCGCCTGCGCCTCCGGTGACAGCAGGTAGGCAACAAACGCGGTGGCATCGGTGACGTTGCTTGCAGTGCCGGGAACGGTAGCGGCATTGCGGATAGCCTCGCTCATGTTGACGTTGTCGGCAAAGCGCACGATGTCCACATCGTTCCGGGCCGCCACCGCCGCCGAGTAGTAGACGACCGCCGCGTCCGCCTTGCCTTGACGGACGGCATCGACTGCCCCAGGCACGGTGACCGGCTTGCCGGGTTCGCCGACCGAAACTGGTGCGCCATCGATGATCTTCTGCGCCAACGTTGCTTCACCTTCAGCCGACGTCGCGCGCTGCAGGAAACTCACGGTCCGTGCGGTCGCGAGGTCCTTCTCTCCGTTGACCCGCACGAAGCGCAGGCCAGGTCGGGCGAGGTCGCTCGCGCGCTTGATGCCGAGCGGGTTGCCCTTGGCGGCAATGATCACCATCTCGTTGGCAGAAAAGACGACGTACCACGAGGCGGCGGGCTTGCCGGCGCCAGGGCCCGCCCCGGCGCCGGGCTGACTCATCAGGTCCTCGTCGATGACGGCGGGAGAAGACGGTGCGAACACGTCCACGGCTTCGCCCTTGAGGATGCGTTCGGCCAGCTGGCGCGACACACCGGAGGTCAGCACCACGTTCACCCCGGGTCGTTTGGCCTCGAAAGCCTTCTTCACCTCGCGCATCGGGCCCGCCAGCGAATCCGCGTGGAACACCTGCACGTCGGCGCCCTGTGCGACGGTTGACAATGCGCTGAGCGCGAGCATCACCGTCAGGCC